>Ga0209755_10000062_pt1 | contig 189932 bp, 192 predicted proteins | sample TergutCo191P1_FD_187301 | JGI IMG/M metagenome (GOLD analysis project Ga0209755, IMG submission 187301) | Cornitermes sp. P1 segment gut microbial communities from Petit-Saut dam, French Guiana - Co191P1 (SPAdes) (version 2) | ecosystem: Host-associated > Arthropoda: Insects > Digestive... | reverse complement strand
CCCCCCTCATTTTTTTTGGGCAGGTTATAAATACTTTCCGGGTAGGTGAAATTGTATTCTTTAGCAAAATGGTCTTTAATTACATTTAGCATGTCAGTAAGCCCCATGTTTTTTGCAAGTATATAAAAATCAAAAAAGTATTCTGTTGATTCTTTTCGGTTACCGACTAGCAGTAACATTTCACCTTTGGTAAGAATAATTTTTGGAAGAAGCGAATAGTTTTGATATTTTATACATAAGCTTTGACATTCATCGGCGAGCGCAAGGGCTTCATCATAGACCATTATATTTTTCACTTTAGTCATGTTAGTTTGCGACAGCATTTTATTGAATGTGATATTAATAATAAACCATTCTCGTTCGTTACTTTGTATAAAATTATTTTCAACACTTTTCTTTAACCCATCATATACTTTGTTAGCTTTTTCAAAGAATGTAATAGCATTTTCGATTTTATCTTCATGAGCAAATTTAATACCTTTAAACGAATAGTAGTTTGCTATGGCGACGATTAGTCTTATTTCAGTATCATATAATGCGTACTCATAAATATTATTTTCGTTGAAATAAGGTTTTGATAACCGTATTCCGGTCAAAGCGTGTTCATATGATTTTTCAAACTGTTGTTTTGCATTTGATACATATGCTTTTGCATGATAAGAAAATTGCATGTTTGCCGTATTGGTACAAAAGGTGGAATCACTTTCCAACTCATTAATTATATTTTCTATTTCCTGCGGTACGTCTATTTTTTCCCGTTGAATTACAGTAGCATTCATATCGTTCGTGCGTATCAAACTCAGCACATATTTTTTCGTATTTTCATGCATTTGCTCTTTGGCGGTTAGGGCGTAACTACGAAAATATTTATTTGGGTCTTCGCCCAAACGCTGCATGAGCCGTTCAAATGCATTCCAATGGGGACGGCGCTTGCCGTTTTCTATGCGGGACAATTCATTTACGGTGCATATCATACCTTGTGATTCTGTACCTTCTGCTCCAAGACATAGGTAGGGTTGCGTCCAGCCTTTTGCAATGCGCAGTTGTTTGATTTGCTTCCCCAGTTCGAATTGTGCGGTGTTAGTTTTCATTTTTGTATTCTCCTCCGTAAAATAATATTAATTGCACAATTATTCTACATACATAGGGTATAAAAAACAATTTACTTGCTCAAAGTGACGATTTACATAAAATATATAATGTGTATAATACGTCCAATTCGCCCTCGGAGGTTTGCATGACTACCCGTTCATTATTAAACAGATTGTTTAAGACTGCCAGCATCCATTCTTATTTTAAGCGATTTGAAGCACAAATGCAGTCGTCCACCTTTGTGGAGCACCTGCACGAGTTATGTGCGGCAAAAAATTGCAAGCCCGCCCATGTAATTTTAAAATCGGGTTTGTACCGCACATTGGGGCATCAATTGTTTAATGGCTTTCGCAAACCCACGCGGGATAAGGTAATCCAGCTTGCCTTTGGATTTGAATTGGATTATGCGCAATCGCAGCAGTTGCTAAAAAAAGCAAAGAAGAGTCTGCTGTGCCCGCGCATAAAAAGGGATGCATTAATTATTTTCACCATTTCGCGCAGGCACACCTTTTTAGAAACCCAAGACATGCTGCACGAGCAGGGACTGCCATTGCTGGGGGAACGTAAATGACCTTCCTTACGCTGCCGCCCGAATGGGAAAACCGGTACACCCCCATTGAACAAATGACAGTCAACACACTTTCGGAAACATATTTGCTTGAAAATATCGCAAGCGGTTGTTTGTATGTGTTAAAAATTAACGAAGCGCCCGAGGCGTCGATTTTGCAAGGGCTTACATACCGCGGTGTGCCTGCGTATTTATCGGAGGTACAGTACAGCGGAAAATACTACACCCTGCGCGAATACATAGAAGGCATAACCCTAGAGGAATATGTAAACGACCACGCGCTTGAATGCCGTACAAATGCCCTGCGCATTATTAAAAATTTGTGCGACATTCTTATTTTTTTGCATAACCGCCCCAACCCCATTATTCACCGCGATATTAAGCCCGGCAATGTGATTATTAACCCGCATACACACGAGGTGACGCTTATCGACTTTGGCATTGCCCGTTTGTATAAAAAAGAAGCCAAAAAAGACACCGTTTCTTTTGGCACGGCGGTATACGCGCCCCCCGAGCAGTACGGCTTTGAACAAACCGACCACCGTACCGATATTTATTCCCTTGGTATTCTTTTTCGGTATTTGCTTACAGGGCACTTGGAGCGCGACTATCCCCTTCCGGACAAAGGACTGGAAAGTATTGCCCGCAAATGTACCGCATACGAACCCGCCGCACGCTACCAAAACGCCAAGGTATTAAAACGGGCATTAATCGCCTATGAGCAAAAATGGGTGGGAAAGCTTGTGCGCATAGGATTGGCGGCAGCCGCGGCGTGTATTGTTTTTGTACTGGGGTACTTGGCGGGAATGGAGGCAAACGGGCTTCCTGTTTTTCCGGAGAAATATTACGCGGCAAATATAATTGATGCGCCGCAGGCCTTCACCTTCCGCGAGCCTGTTATCGAAGCCGCCGTGCGCCTAATGCTGGATATCCCCGAAAACGAAAACGTGTATTACAGCGACCTGGCGCGGGTTACGCGTATATATGTTATTGCGAACGAAGCCTTTCGCACTCGCGAGGAAGTACTCATTACAGAGAACTATCCCACGTTTTGGCAATTAGAGCGCGGCTCGCTGTATTGCCTTCCCTTGCAACACTTACGCAGTTGGATACGGTACGTATTGACACCACACAAGAGCGTTACTTGCATACGATAACCCATGAAAATTTTAACCTGTGTGTGGACGAATAAAAATTTTTACATGAAGTGCGCAGCATGCGCACCAAAGATAGACGGTAATTGCACGACCCTTTCTTCGCCACCTAATTTCTGGTATTATGGGCGAAGAAAGGGGTTTTTTTAATGATACGCTCGCGTTTTGCGCCCAGCCCTACGGGTTATATGACAATAGGAAATTTACGCTCTGCCCTCTACGAATATTTAATTGCCAAAAAAGACGGCGGCGTTTTTATTTTGCGCTTAGAAGACACCGACCAAGCCCGCTATGTAGAAGGCGCGGCGCAGGTTATTTACGATACACTGCACCGCACGGGCTTGCATTTTGACGAAGGACCAAATACCGGCGGTAATTACGGTCCGTATATTCAAAGCCAACGTAAGGATTCGTATATGCCCCCCGCCCGCAAGCTGGTGGAAGAAGGCAAGGCATACTACTGCTTCTGCGAAAAGGAACGGCTGGACACGCTGGCAGACGAGCGCGGGCTAAAAAAATACGACCGCTTCTGCCATAAATTATCCAAAGACGAAGTGCAGGCAAAGCTAAACAGCGGCGTGCCTTACGTAATACGCCAATTTATCCCCGATGGGCGTACCGCCTTTACTGACCGCGTGTACGGCGAAATTTCGATAGACAATGGGGAATTGGAGGACCAAATCCTTATCAAATCCGACGGAATGCCTACCTACAATTTTGCCAACGTGGTGGACGATAACGCAATGGCGATTACCCACGTGGTGCGCGGAAGCGAGTACCTTACCTCTACGCCCAAATATGTGCTTTTGTACGATGCGCTGGGCTGGGACAAGCCCGTTTTTGTACACCTTCCGCTATTGCAAAACGCCGACGGCACAAAAATTAGCAAGCGCCACGGGGCGGCGTCCATTTTAGAAATGCTGGACGAAGGTTATTTACCCCAAGCCGTGATAAATTACGCGGCATTGCTGGGGTGGAGCCCCTCGGGCGAATACGCCGAGCGCGAAATTTTTACGCTGGACGAGCTGGAAAAAATATTCGACACGTCGCACATCAGCAAGTCGCCTTCTACCTTTGACCCCAAGAAAATGACGTGGGTAAATGCCGAACACATTAAAGCCCTGCCCTTAGATGTCTACGCAGAAATGGCACTGCCTTATTTGCAAACGGCGGTAAAAACGGCAGGCATAGACATGAAGGAGCTTGCGCGTATTACGCGGTCCCGCGTTTCTTTTGTGAAGGAATGCGCGGAATTGGTGGACTTTATTGATACCCTGCCTTCCTACGAAATTGATTTGTATACCCACAAGAAAATGAAAACCGACCCCGCCGTTGCATTGCAAGCATTACGCGCCGTGCAGGAAACTTTTGCGGGCGTAACCGAATGGACGGGGGAAGGCTTGCAATCCGTCATAGCACAAACGGCAGAAAGCGCGGGGCTTGCCAAGGGGCAAATTTTATGGACGGTACGCACGGCATTATCGGGCAAGCCTACCACCCCTTGCGGTGCTACGGAAATTGCTGTATTGCTGGGTAAGGAAGAAACTTTACGCCGTTTACAAAAAGGAATTGAGTTATTACATGCTTAGAAAATTTTACCCGCATACCATTTGGTTGCTGCTGTGTGCGGGTTTGCTTGTGCGTTTCTTTTTATTCGCGCGGGTGGATTTTATGTTTGAAAATGATATCCGCACCTTTCAAATATGGGGGACGCAGTTAGCCGCCTATGGGTTAAGTGCGTTTTATACGGGGGGTATGTGGTCGGACTATCCGCCCGGGTACTTGTATGTGCTGGCGTTAATTGGTGTGCTGCGCGGTATATTTGAATGGGAATTGTTAAGTCCACCGTTAAACTTTTTTACGTTTTTGCCCGCTATACTTGCCGACGTTGCCATTGGTTACGGCGTGTACCGCTTGGCACGCCCCCGCACGGGGGAGAAGCAGGCGCTTTTTTTTACTGCCTTATGGCTGTTTAACCCTGCGATTTTGCTTATTTCCAGCGTGTGGGGGCAGGTCGAATCCGTATTTTTGCTTCCCTTGCTTATTTCCCTTGTACTCCTGCGCGAGAAGCGACTGCTTGCAGCATACATGGTGTACGGCGTTGCGATTTTAATTAAACCGCAGTCGCTTTTCCTTGGACCTGTATATCTTTTTTCTGCCTTTGATTATTGGCGCACGCAGGAATATGCGTGGTTGGAGTTAAAAAGACTTGGGTTATTTGTCCTTGCTGCTGTAGGGGGCATGTTGGTTTTGGCATTCCCTTTCGCGCAGGGGATTAATTATATCCCTGTGTTCCGTCAGTTTATCGGCGGGCTGGATATGTATAATTTCAGCAGTGTGAATGCATTTAACTTTTGGGCGTTGACAGGGCATAATTGGCAGCCGCTGGATGCAATTTCCTTTGGTGTAAGCCACGCAACATGGGGCGTACTTATTGCCGTTGCAATTATTGCGGCAATAATGGTTGCGCTGGAGGCGCATAAAAGAAATGGCGGGGCGCATTATTGGTTAATTATCGCAGCCGTTTTTGTGTTAATTTTTGTGTTCTCGGTAAAGATGCATGAGCGGTATTTATTCCCCGCTATGCTATTTTTGTTGCTGTATGCCATGGAATGCCCACGCCGACATAACTTTTCACTGTATATTTTGGCAAGCGGTACGTTTTATATCAACTGCATTGCTGTACTTAGGGCGTACCACGCGGGGTGGGATTTTACCGTGCTTACGCCGTACATCGTTCCCGTTGGTTGGGCAAATATTGGGCTTGCGGCGGGGCTTGTGCTTTCATTTATATGGAGCACACACAGAAAGGTGCGGTTATGAGCGAAAAAATGACGCGTAAAGATTGGCTGGCAATAGTGCTGTTAACGTTAGTGGTTGCGGTAATTTCCTTTGCCCGTTTGGGTGACCGCGTTGCCCCGCAAACCTCGTGGGTGCCCGAGCGGGGCGAACATGCCCTTATCGACTTTGGGGAAGTGGTGCAACTTTCCGCCGTACAGTTTAGAATGGGGGCGCGGCACGACCAAGGCTTTACGCTTCGCGCGTCGCACGATGCCATCGAATGGAGTGCCCTACATACCATTACCGGCGCGAATGTTTTTTATTGGACAAATGTCGCTGTGGATGCGGAAGCGCGCTTTATTTTAATTACCGCTACGGGTTGGGATTTGCGTTTGCAGGAAATTGCCTTCCGCGATGCGGACGGCGTACAGATAACCCGTTTTGGCACGTCGGAAAACGCCCTTGCCCTTACCGACGAGCAGCACTTAGTCCCCGAACGGCGCAGCTTTATGAACAGTACCTATTTTGACGAAATTTACCACCCGCGCACGGGCTACGAATTTGTCCACGGCTTGCGGGTATACGAGACGACCCACCCGCCCATGGGTAAGAATTTTATCGCCGCCAGCGTGTATTTTTTTGGCATGACGCCCTTTGCATGGCGCCTGCCGGGTACATTGTTCGGCGTACTGATGGTGCCGCTTTTATTCGCCTTTGTGCGGGTTTTGTTGCGGTCTAACCGCTGGGCGTTGTTTGCCGCGCTCATATTTTCATTTGACTTTATGCGATTTGCGCAAACGCGCCTTGCCACCATTGACACCTATGTGACATTTTTTGTGATTGCCATGTATTTTTGTATGTATTTATATATTCGTGAGGTGAATTTTTTTGCAGAGGAACCCACCTACGACCGCACGAAATTTTTACGCCGTTCGTTAATGTATCTTGCGCTGTGCGGCGCAATGATGGGGCTTGCCATTGCTTCCAAGTGGCAGGGGGTGTACGGGGCAATTGGCTTGCCGATTTTATTTTTCCCTGCGTTGTACAAGCTTTATAAAGCCGAGCCGCAATATGAGGCGCGGTTAACGTTGCTGACGTTTTTGTCCTGCTTTATGTTTTTTATCGTGTTGCCTGTAACAATTTATGCGTTGTCGTATATCCCCTTTATTTTGGCGCAGGGCGAGGGCATTCGTGCCGCGTGGGATAACCAAAATCACATGTTTTCCTACCATGCAGGGTTGGTGGCGGAGCATGGCTTTGCCTCCAACTGGTGGAGCTGGCCCATTATGGTGCGCCCAATTTGGATTTATGTAAACCGTTTATACCCCACGGTAAATGCGGGAATGACTTCCTTTGGCAACCCTGCTATATGGTGGGTGGGGATTTTGGTAACTTGGTTTGCGGTGGGGTGGGTGGCTTTAAAGATGAAAACCTTGGGGCGTTACTATATACCGTTGTTTTTATTAATTGCATATGCGGTGCAGTTTTTGCCTTGGGCGTTTGTAAGTCGGTTGACGTTTATTTATCATTATTTCCCCAGTGTGCCCTTTGTGGTATTGTTGATTACATGGTTTTTTCAAAGATTTATTAATAATAAAAAAATAATTTATGGGTATGTTGCGGTGGTTATCGCGTTGTTTGTGTTTTTCTATCCCGTGCTTTCGGGTGTGCCTATGAATGTTTGGTTTGTGCGTACATTTCATGCATGGTTTCCCACGTGGGTATTTATGTGAGGTTATTTTTCTTACCTTGCTTCCATTTTTTATACCCCTTCACCAGTTCATATACCGCCATGCACAGCAAGAATACGGCGAAGCCCTTGCGTAGCCAGTTTGCGTCCATTCGCACGGCGATTAACGCGGCGGGGACGACGCCCATCACCCCAAACAAGGCGAGTTTTAGCAAGCCTTTTTTTTCTATATTGCCTTCCTTTACGTGTGTGCGCAAGGCAAAAATTGCGGTGGGAATGAAAAATAGCAAATTAATATGCTGGGCTTCGCGTTGCCCAACGGAAAGCAAAATCGTTAGCGCGGGGATAAGCACCGCGCCGCCGCCAATGCCCATTCCGCTGACAATACCCGCCGCAAGTCCGATGAGTATATACCACAGCCAATTCATGCGAAGAGCATCCTAATTGCGCCTACCGCAAGGAATAAGCCAAATAAAATATTTAACCACGCGGCGGAGAGCTTTTTAAGCAGTTTTGCGCCGATTATGCCGCCCACCAGCCCGCCGACGGATACATATAAAACCGTTAGCCATTGTACTTCCACCTGATTGGAAAGGGTGTAAATCACCGCGCTCACAATGGAAAGGGGAAGCATTACTGCCAGCGCTGTTGCGTGTGCCTTGTGTGTGTCCAACGGGATAAACCGCTCCAGCGCGGGGACAAGAATTGTCCCGCCGCCTGCGCCAAATAAGCCGTTGGCAATGCCCGCAACCGTGCCTATGATGGCGGTGATATGTTTTTTAAGTGAGGTTTTCATGGGGGTAGTATGTACAAACGCGCAGGGATTATGCGCGTTTTGATGAGAATTTTATTCAGAAAACAGCGCTTTCGCGAAGAGCGCCGCGTCAAAGGGCTGGATGTCGTCGATGCCCTCCCCAACCGTGACGAAGCGGACGGGGATGTCCAGCTCTTTTTTAATGGAAACCACCATGCCGCCCTTGGTTGTGCCGTCCAGCTTGGTGAGGATGATGCCCGTAATATCGGCGGCTTCCATGAAGAGCTTTGCCTGCTGGATGGCGTTTTGCCCCGTGGTTGCGTCCAGCACGAGCAGCACTTCCTTGTGTGCCCCTTCGTGCTGGGTAGACACGATGCGGTGTATTTTCTTTAGCTCGTCCATGAGGTTCTTTTTGTTGTGCAGGCGACCTGCGGTGTCGCAGAGCAACAGGTCGGTATTGCGTGCCTTAGCGGCGGAAACGCCGTCGAAGATAACCGCCGCAGGGTCGGAATTTTCGCCCTGCCGAATGAGGGGAACGTCCGCGCGGTCGCACCATACGGCAAGCTGGTCTATGGCGGCGGCGCGGAAGGTATCTGCCGCGGCTACCAGCACGGATTTTTCCTCGCTTTTATACCATTTTGCGATTTTGCCAACGGTGGTGGTTTTGCCCACGCCGTTTACGCCAATGATGAGAAATACGGCGGGGAAGATGGGGTCGAAGGGGGTAACGTCGGCGGTCATGATATTGGCAATTTCCTCGGCGAGTAATTCCTTTACGCCTTGGGCTTCGGAAATGCGGCGCAATTTTACCTGTTCGCGCACGTTTTCTAAAATGGCGAGGGATGTTTCTACGCCCATGTCCGCTAAAATAAGCGCTTCTTCCAGCTCTTCAAAGAGTTCCTCGTCTACCTTGTGGAAGGCGGCAAACACTTGGTTTACGCCTGTTTGCAGGCTTTCGCGGGTTTTGGTCAGGCTTTCTTTTATGCGGGAAAAAAAGCCCGCCTTTTTTTCGGTTTCCATGGTTATTCCCCCAGCATTTCTTTCATTTGTGCCAAGCCTTGGGAAAGGGCGGCGTCTACTTGTGATGCGTCTTTCCCCCCCGCTTGCGCGTGGTTGGGGCGCCCGCCGCCGTTGCCCCCGCACAGGGTTGCGGCGGCTTTTACAATGTTGCCCGCGTGAATGCCCGTTTTTACGGCGCAGTCCGTAGCGGAAGCGAGGAACTGTACCGCGCCGCCTTCATTGGTCGCGGCAAGGAGTAAGGCGCCGCTATTAAAATTCGCCTTCAATTTATCGGAAAGTTGGCGCAGTGCTTCGATGTCGTAATTGTCCAGTTTTGCGGTTATGAGCGTAAATTCGCCATGTTTACTTGCGGATTCAAGTATATCTTTAGCGATTTCCTCAATTTGCCCCTTGGCGGCTTCCGCTTTTTGGCGGTCGGCGGCTTTTTTTAGCTCCTTGTTTTCTGCCAGCAGCGCAGCAATTTTTGCGGGAATTTCGTGCTGGGGGGCTTTTAGCAAGTCGGCGATTTCTGTCATGTGTGCCGCCGCGTCGCGATACATTTCGATGGCGCGTTTGCCCGTGGTGGCTTCAATACGGCGCACCCCTGCGGCGATGCCGTTTTCCGAAAGCAGCTTAAACGTGCCGATTTCCACCGTGTTGGAAACATGTGTGCCGCCACACAATTCGATGCTGTAGTCCAAGGTCAAATCGTTTATTTTTACCATGCGTACCGTGTCGCCGTATTTCTCGCCAAATAGGGCAAGTGCGCCCTGCTTGCGGGCGTCCTCTAAGGTGGTTTCGATGGTGGTGACGGGGTGCTGGGCGATGAGTAAGGCGTTAATTACATCTTCCACGTTGGCGCGTTCTTCCGCAGTAAGGGGGGCGTGGTGGGTGAAGTCAAACCGCAGGCGGTCGGGGGTTACCTCTGAGCCCGCTTGCTCTACATGGTCGCCCAAAATTTCCTTTAGCACCCGTTGTAAAATGTGGGTTGCGGTGTGGTTGCGGGAGGTGAAATGCCGTTGCCACGCGTCAATGCTTGCGGTGACAATATCGTTAATCTTTACGCTGCCATTTTTTATTTTGCCTATGTGTACGCGGTTTTCCCCCGCTACGGTTAGGCAGTCGGTAATTTCTATTTCGCAGGTGGGGGCGTTTTTATCGCCGATGGTAAGCACGCCGATGTCGCCCTTTTGCCCCCCCGACGCGGCGTAGAAGGGAGTGCGGTCCAGCACCAGCGCTACCTCTTGCCCTGCGGTCGCTTCCTGCGCCACCGCGCCGTTAGCCACGATGGCAAGGATTTTGCCTTCCCCCGTTACATGCTCGTAGCCGATAAATTCCGTGGGTAAATTGGGGGGAAGTTGGTGGTACACCGTTTCGTCTGCGCCCATAAAAGTTGACGTACCCCGCGCGGCGCGGGCGCGGTCTTTTTGGGCTTGCATTTGTGCGTCGAAGCCTGCTTGGTCGAAGGTCAGCCCCGATTCCTCTAAAATTTCCCGCGTAATGTCGGGGGGGAAGCCGAAGGTATCGTATAATTTGAAGGCGTCCTCGCCGTTAAGTTCCTTTTTTCCCGCCGTTTTAAGCTCGTCCACGTACTTTTGCAGCAGGGTTAGCCCCGTTTCCAATGTTTCCAGGAAGCGTGCTTCCTCTGCCGTGAGGGTTTGTAAAATATTTACGGATTTTTCCACCAGATTGGGGTATGCCTTTCCGCAAACTTCGATAACCGTTTGCACCACTTCGCCTGCGAATTGTTTTAGCCCAATGTTTCTGCCATACCGTACAGCGCGGCGCAACAGGCGGCGAAGCACGTAGTCGCGCCCTTCGCTGCCGGGGCGCACCCCGTCTGACGCCATTATGGTGACGCAACGGATGTGGTCGGCGATAATGTTTATCGCTACTTTTTGCTCCGCCGTTTCCGTGCTTGTAATACCCGCAAGGGTGCGCACTTTTTCGCGGATTCGCGCAGCGTCGTCAATTTCATGGACACTGTAAACATTCTGCATAATCATAGCCATACGGGACAGCCCCATACCCGTGTCAATATTTTTCATTTCCAGCGGGGTATAGCTGCCGTCGGCATTGCAATTAAATTGTGTAAACACTAAATTCCAAAATTCCAAATAGCGGTCGCATTCACAGCCAACGGCGCAGTCGGGTTTGCCGCAACCCACTTCCGCACCGCGGTCGAAATGAATTTCACTGCATGGCCCGCAGGGGCCCGCGCCATGCTCCCAGAAATTATCCTTTTTACCCAAGCGCACAATGCGCTGGGCGGGAATGCCTACGTCCTTTTGCCAAATTTCTGCCGCTTCGTCGTCCTCTTCGTATACCGAAATCCACAGCTTGTCCGCAGGAATTTCCATTACTTGTGTCACAAATTCCCACGCCCAAGGGATACATTCCTTCTTAAAATAGTCACCAAAGCTGAAATTGCCCAGCATTTCGAAGAAGGAATTGTGCCTGTCGTCCTTGCCTACCTCTTCAATATCCGTGGTGCGAATGCATTTTTGGCAGGTTGCCATGCGCAGGCTTGGCGGCGTTTGCTGCCCCGTAAAATACGGTTTTAGCGGCGCCATGCCTGCCGCGATTAACAGCAACGAGTTATCATTTTGCGGTACAACGGGAAAGCTGGGCACAACCAAGTGGTTTTTTGCAATAAAAAAATCCAAGAATTTCTCTCGGATTTGGTCAACGGTTAAATATTTCAAATGAAACACCCTTTCGTACACAATTTTTCGCGGGAAGTATATGCGAAAGGTGGGGAAAGGTCAAGGGCGGGGCGCAAAAAAACCTGTTTTTGCAAGCATTATTTTGCCCTCATTCCTGCAAAAAATCCCGTAGATGCAGGATTTATTTTATGCCCGTACAAAACCAACCGATTACAGATTGTAATCAGTTGGTTGAGAACGATGGCAAACTTTTTTGTGGGACATAGTTTGTCTTTTTTTCATGCGAAAGATATAATCATACTATCATCAAGTTTTTGATGCAATAGGAAGCTGGGAAATTATTATTCAAAATTGTTACTAATTGGAGGATGTATGGGGATGCATATATGGCGTGAATTTTACCCGGTGGGGCAAGGTGCATTTTATTCAGAACGATTGTTTGAAGGATGCAGAATAATTTATGATTGTGGCGGAAATAGCCCGCAATATAAACATGCGATTAATAAAAACACATATAAAAATGAAAATATTGAAATGTTATTCATTTCTCACTTTCATGCAGACCATATTAATGGCGTGCCTCATCTGTTAAAAAGGGTAAAGGTTAAAAAAATCATCATACCGTACATGGATGATGCTGCGAAGCATATTTCAGTGCTTATGAATCGTGTATGTTTTGATGAAATGGACACGGCTGAACTTGAATTAACAGCGCGTTTTATTATTGACCCTATAGCATTTCTGCGTGAATATGCGCCAGAAGCCGAAGTAATTCAAGTCAGCAGTGTAGATGAGGGGTTTAATTTTGAAGAATCGGTGATGGATGCTAGAGCAGAGGTCCCAAATTTTGATGAAGCGTTTCGTGTAGAAAATATACCAAGCACAATAAGGTCTGGACATACGATAAATATATATGGCAACCGAAGAATTACCGAATTATTATGGGAGCTTAAACCATATAACATCAACTGCTCCAAGTATAAACAAGGATTGATAAATGAATTGTCAAGGGTTGGTATTGACATTAATCGCTTATCTGATAGTAATTATTATATTTCAAAAAAGAATATACTCATTAAATGCTACGAGAAAATAATAGGAGGGAAACAAAAATTTAACATCAACTCCATGATGCTTTTGTCATACACTAAATGCAATTTAGCGTGCTGGATGGGAATTTATTCGGATTATCAAATAAGTGGGCGATTTTCTGATTTTCCCGGATGTTTGTATTGTGGAGATGCGGACTTAAAGTCAAACTTTGTAGTCAAATTGATTCAATCTGTAAAGAAGTATATGGGTTTATTGCAAATCCCACATCATGGTTCAGAACATAATTATAACGAGGCATTGGTAATGGAACTTCTCGCAAAAAAAAGGGGAAAAGCAATAATAAGTGCCGGAATAGATGATAAAAGGCATTGCCATCCTGATAAATCAGTGCTTACAAGCTTGTTATCGAATCTTATAACAACGTACATTGTTGACAAGGAAAAAGTATCATTTGAATATACGTTATTTAAACGATAATGCAATATTCAATGCTAAAAATGGCATAAAAATTTCGCTCAAATCTTGTGCCGATTTTGTGACCGTTAGCGGCGAAGTGGATAATGCTAGTAGTTTTTGTCAAACTTTTTTCAAAAAGTTTGCAGGCACGCGCAATTGCGAAGCAATTGTCGCTCGTTTGGGGACGGAGTCCCCAAGGTTTTAATATATTCACCCACCCATCCTCAAAACTCCAGCCGAACATTGCCGCTGGTGGTGCCTGCGGTTATGTGGAAAGGGGGTTCCGGGTCGGCAGTGAAAAAGAGGGCGTCTCTGCCTTGAATGCGGTTGTTGTTTATGCGGATTGTCCCCGTCACGGTTTGGACATTGTAATGCACGTCGTTGGGGTGTTGGGGTGTATTTTCCCGCGTAAAATGCACATTGCCCGAAACGGAGCGCAGAATCGCCGTGCCGCCCTCCAAGGTGGTTGCCTCTACCGTAACGTTGCCGCTGGTACTGTTGGCATTAAGGTTGCCGATGGTACTTCCCCGTACCACAACATTCCCCGAGGTTGCCCGCAAGGTGGCTTCTCGGGTGAAGGAATTTTCCAGCCGCACATTCCCCGAGGTACTGTTTAGGGTGGCATTGGGGGCGTGGAAGTCTACCACCCGTACATTGCCGCTGGCGGCGCGTGCGGTAAGGGTTTCGGAGGTTAGCCCTTCCAAGTGAACGTTGCCCGAGGTCGCCGCCGCCGTTATTTCGTAGTACGCCGTTGCGGGCAGGTACAGGCGCAGCTCGTGACGGGTGAAATTTAAGTCCATTACCCACCATTGGGACATTGCGCTTTGCCCCCTGTGTGCATCCCGAATGGTGAGGACGCCGTTTGTTAGGGTGATTTGGGGCTCAAAGCTGCCCTGTACCTCCAGGCGGTAATCGTTGCCCGTTGCGGGGAGTATGACAATGTTCATATAGGTGGCGCCAATGTCTACGCTGTGGAAGCTTTCATGATTATTCTCAGCGCCACGAATCATATCGACCAGGCAATGGGTTTGGGTGCCGCCGCTTTCCGACCGTACTTGGAAGGCCCCGCTTTGGAAGAAAATGATGCCTCCCCGCGCCCCACTTCCCCAACCCATGGCAAAGAGTAAAACGCCGAGGATAAATAGCACAAGGGCGATTTTATTCCATGAAAATTTGCGTTTACGGGGGTAGGTTTCCTCGTAATGTTCTTCGTTATTGAAGTCGTTGTGGTTCTGCATAAACAGCGCTCCCTTCGTTTCGGTTTCTAATTTTGCGGGCAACGTAGCGGGTTATCCAAGTAAAGCCCCCTGTACACCACATCGCAAAGCGAATGCTCCAAATGCCTAGCCCCAGGGACATAAACCCAATGCCCGCCACCATTACGCCAAAGCCCGCGCCTTGGAAAAAGACAAAGACTGCGGAAAACAAGGTGACAATGCCCGCCAAAATAAAGGCGCCCCCTGTAACCCACAGGGAAAATACAATGGAACACAAGGCAATAAATAACCCAAATGCCGTAGCCCCCGCCGCAATAATAAAGGGTAAGCCCACAGGCAACGCGAAGAAGGCGATGATGAGCGCCCAAGCAAGCTTGTGCTTTTTGCGCCCGGTAAATCCCACCCTGTGTTCGGGTTCATCCCTTCGGGAAGGGGCCTTTGCCACGTATTCTGCCAGAATGTTGGCGGCGACCTCCCCCGGGGTGCCTAGTTGGGCGATGGCGTTTTCCTCGCCGTTGGCGTCGTTGATATAGCCTTCGTAGTAATCCAGCGCGTCCCGCCGCTCGCTTAGGGGAAGCACCCGCAGCTTATAATCCAGCTGGTCAAGAAATTGTGTTTTCGTCATTTCTATACGTCCCTTCCTGTAAATTTTTGTGTAGAATCCCGTCAATGTTTTCCTTAAATATGCGCCAGTCCTCGGCACATTCCCTGTACTTTGCACGCCCCCGCTCGGTTATGCGGTAGTACCTGCGGTTGCGCCCGTTGTGGGGTACATCATAGGTCGATAAACAATTATCCGTTTGTAACCGCCGCATTACGGGGTATAAAGTGGACTCGGAAACCCCAAGGGCGTCCTTTGCTTTCTGGGTTAGGCTGTAGCCGTATTCGTCGGCGCTAATCAAAAAAGAAAGCACGCAACCCTCTAATAAAATACCCGCTACGGGGATACCCATGTACAATCACCTCCTGCAATATTATATTCTGTATAATATTACGTGGGTCGGATAAAAAAGTCTGCGGAGCGAAAAAATGCAAAAAAATAACGCGCAAAAACAACGGTTTTTGAAGGCGTTTTTTATGCCTTTCCGCAACAAAAACGCCGCATTTTAGGGATTTATTTTGATTTTGAAAAATCCCAACCGATTACAGATTGTAATCGGTTGGGGTTGGGGCAACGCCCCACAAGAGGCTTTTGTACTCACTCTGCGATACTTCACCCTATGTAGGATTGTCAAAAAAGGATAATTAAAATCCGCGTCGAATTACCCTATGCGTCAAAAACGCGGTAGGGGTTGTGTCCCATGTTCTACTCCGACGAAGTAATACAAGAGGTACGCGCCCAAAACGACATAGTGGACGTAGTGGGTTCTTATGTGGCGTTGCGGATGCGCGGCGGGCGGCACTGGGGTCTGTGCCCCTTCCATCAGGAGAACACGCCCTCCTTTACGGTAAATGTGGATACCCAGTTTTTCCACTGCTTTGGTTGCGGCGCAGGGGGCAATGTCATTACCTTTGTGATGCGGTTCGAGCATATGGACTTTGTGGATGCGCTTAAATTGTTGGCAGACAGGGTACACTTCCTGTTGCCCACGGCGGGTTCCGCGCAAGGGGACGGGAAAAAGCAACGCCAGCGTACCCAAGCCGCGGCATACAACAAGCTTGCGGCGCGGTTTTTCTACGACCAACTTCGCGCCGATACCCCCGAGGCAAAAAATGCACGGGATTATTTGGAAAAACGCGGCGTAACGCCAAAAATGCAAGCCCTGTTTGGCTTGGGGCTTTCTCCCGACAAATGGGACGGGCTGCTCAAACACCTTACAAAAGGAAACGAAGCCTCGCTGGAGGACTTACATACAGCAGGTTTGTTAAAAAAAAGCCATAAGGATGAACGCCGCTATTACGATGTTTTCCGTGGGCGGCTCATGTTTCCCATCATTGATACGGGCAAGCGGGTGGTAGGCTTTGGCGGGCGCATCATGCAGGAAGGCTTAGAAGAGGCAAAATACTTAAACTCCCCCGAAACGCCGCTATTTAGCAAAAGCAGCCAGTTATACGCATTAAATTTGGCACGCAAAACCCGCGCAAAAGAGCTGATTATCGTAGAAGGCTATATGGACGTACTCGCCTTGTTTCAAGCGGGCATTACCAATACGGTGGGTGTGCTTGGGACGGCGCTGACAGCGCGGCATGTACAATTACTGCGCCGTGCAGGGTGCGAAACGGCACTGCTTCTATTAGACAGTGACGAAGCGGGTACAAAGGCGGCGCAAAAGTCGGTACCTATTTTGCTGGACGGCGGGCTTCGGGCGAAGGTCTTGCAAGTACCCGACGCAAAAGACCCCGACGAATTTTTGCAAAAACACGGCGTGGACAAGCTAAAGCAATTGCTTGCGGGCGCAAAGGGACATACGGCGTTTCAAATTGCCCAAGTGCGCAAGCAATTTGATATGGAAAATACGGAAGACCGCGTGCGTTTTACCCAAGAAGCGGCAGCACTGCTTGCCCCCCTTGCAAGCGAAATTGAAACCGACGCCTACGTGCAGGAAACCGCACGCGACTCGCAAATCGCACCCGTTGCCATTTACGAAGAAATAAAGAAATTACGGGACAAAACCGCCAAAGACGGTGGACAAGCCCCAACGCCAATGCGTATACGCACCCGCAGGGGAAAAGATGACCCGGGGCTTATAGAAGCACGAAAAGCGCTCCTATGCATGGCGCTAACATACCCAACGACCGCCCGCGCCTTGGTTAATTACATGCCGCCCGAAGAAATGGGCGACCCAACGCAAGTACAATTATTAAGCATGGCATATTCCGTGGCGCAGGAAAGTATAAAAATTGCCCCCGCCGATATTGTTTCCCGCTTCGAAACTACGGAAGCGCAGCAACAAGCGGCGGAAATTTTTGCAAAGCCCATTACCTATAACACAAGCGCGGAAATGGAAAAATCCTTAAACGAAATGGCGTCCCTCATCAAGCGTGCCTATATTGACGCACAAATAGAACACTTTGGCGCAAAAAACGATTTGCAAACCGTACAAACCCTCATGTTACGCAAGAAGTCACTACACACACAGTATATAACCTTGACAAATGGTTAAAAATATGCAAGAAGTGAAAGGATAGGTGTTTCTTTGAAACCTTTTGAAGACCCGCTGTTGATGAACCGCCTGCAAGAACTGGTAATTATCGGCAAAAAGAACAAAAGCACGCTGGACCACAAGGAGATTATGGAATTTCTGGGCGACATTGACCTGGACCCGGACCAAGTGGAAAAAGCCTACGAATGGTTAGAAAGCCAAGGCGTAGAGCTTTCCAGCGGCATGATTAACGACGTGGAGAAAGAAAAAGAAATCGACCTTGCCGCCGTGGAGGGTGCGATTAACATTGACGACCACGTGCGTATGTACTTAAAAGAAATCGGCAAGGTGCCCTTGCTTACCGCCGAGGAGGAAGTAGACCTTGCCCAGCGTATGGAAGCAGGGGACGAAAATGCAAAACGCCGCTTAGCGGAAGCCAATCTGCGCCTTGTGGTCAGCATTGCCAAGCGTTATGTTGGACGGGGTATGCTGTTTTTGGATTTAATCCAAGAGGGCAATCTTGGGCTAATTAAGGCGGTGGAAAAATTCGATTATAAAAAGGGATACAAATTCAGCACTTATGCTACGTGGTGGATACGCCAAGCAATTACCCGCGCCATCGCAGACCAAGCCCGTACCATTCGCATTCCCGTGCATATGGTGGAAACGATAAACAAGCTTATCCGCGTTTCGCGGCAATTATTGCAGGAATTAGGGCGCGACCCTTCACCTGACGAGCTTGCCAAGGAAATGCAAATGCCCGTGGAAAAGGTGCGCGAAATTCTCAAAATAGGGCAAGACCCCGTTTCGCTGGAAACGCCAATCGGCGAGGAAGAAGACTCCCACCTTGGCGACTTTATCCCCGACGACGATATTCCCGCCCCTTCGGAAGCGGCGGCATTTACCTTGTTAAAGGAACAACTCTTCGAAGTGCTGGACACTTTGACCGACCGCGAAGAAAAGGTGCTTCGCTTGCGCTTTGGGCTGGACGACGGGCGCGCCCGCACCTTGGAGGAAGTAGGCAAAGAATTCAACGTAACGCGCGAGCGTATCCGCCAAATTGAGGCGAAGGCGCTTCGCAAATTACGCCACCCCAGCAGGAGCAAAAAATTGAAGGATTATCTTGACTAAATTATAGGAGTGATTGACATGAGTACATCGTATCGTTTAAATGAACCGGGCAAGAATGCCAACCTTTCTGCGCGCCTTGCGGTTGCGTTGTCCGTTATCGGCGGCGACTGCGCCACGCTTGCAGACATTGGCACAGACCATGCACAGCTGCCCATTGCGGCGATAAAGTCGAACATGTGCGTGCGTGCCATCGCCTGTGATATAGCCCCGGGGCCGCTGGGACAAGCCGTGACAAACATATATAACGCAAAATTAAATGACCGCATTTTCACCCGCCTTGGCGACGGGTTTGACCCGTTAAACGAAAACGAAGCCGATGTTGCCGTAATCACAGGCATTGGCGGTATGAACATAGTCGGCATTCTTGAACGAGGCAGCGCAAAGGCGAAAACTTGCACCCGCCTTGTGCTTCAGCCGCAGCACGATACGATGAAGCTGCGCAAAAACCTGCACCGCTTAGGCTATTTTATTGCAGATGAAAAATTGGCGCTGGAGGTAGAGCGCTTCCACGTAATTTTGGTAGTTACGCCTTCTAATAATCCCATGGGCTGGACGGATAAGGAATATTCGCTGGGCAAGCATTTAACCGTTGACCCGCAGTGGAGAGATTATTTAAAAATTGAAATTGACCGCCTGCAAGGCTTCCTTGACGGGGGCGCAACGGGTGAAAAAGCGGACGAATATGCCCAGCGCCTTATATGGCTGCGCGAGGAATACGGTGGCTGATGCACAGGTAACGGCGGGGCGCATCATTGAAGTGTTGGAAAATTGGGCGCCGCGCCAATGGGCAGAGGAATGGGATAATGTGGGCTTGCTGCTTGGCGACCCAACGCAGCCCGTGACCAAAGTGCTTGTTGCCCTGGACGCGACCGACGCCGTAATAAAAGAAGCCCTTGCGGGCGGGTATGACTTTCTTATTACGCACCACCCGCTGATACACGACCCGTTGAAAAAAATTACTACGGAAACGGTAACGGGGCGCAAGCTGCTTGCCCTGGCGCGGGCGGGCGTTGGGCTGTATGCCGCGCATACTAACTTAGACAAAGCCCCGGACGGGGTAAATGATTGCTTATTTCGGCGGTTGCATTTAAAAGATGCAAGCCCACTGGTTGGCGAAACAGACGAACATCAGGGAATAGGGTTGGTTGGGCTGCTTGCAGCGCCTATGCCGCTTGCGGATTTTGCAGAGCAAGTGAAAGCGGATTTGCGCTTATCCGGCATTCGTTATGCGGGTGACGGCGGTACAATTATTAAAAAAGCGGGCTTGTGCGGGGGCGATGCCTCTCATGCGCAGTACTGGAAAGCGGCGCAGGAAAAAGGGTGCGACGTGTTTATTACAGGCGATTTGCGTTACCATGGCGTACACGATGCCGTTGAAGCGGGCATAACGCTGGTAGATATTTCTCACTATGCGGGCGAGGTATGGATAGTTGACGCAATTGTTGCCCGCTTAAAGGATTTTGCCCCGGTTTTCCCCTCAAAAACGGACGGGCAAATTTTTTCGCATAAGTAACGAATAAATTTTTAGAAATGGTCCACACTAGAATCGCACACATAAATTGTGAAGCGATTCTTTTTTTAACAAGAGGGAGGAAACACCAATGAAGTTAAGAGCTTTACTTGCCGGCGCCGCGTTGGTTGGCGTACTAGGCATTACGGCTTGTTCCTCGGGTGCATTGCCCGAAAACAACGAAGGTAACTATAACGGCGAACGCCTTGTAGATTCCGTAACCCGCAGCACACGTAACACCCGCAATACCCGCAACGTAACCGACAATGCCCGCGGTCTTGGTCATAACTACCAAAATGACGGCGTGCGCCACAACAATACACGTAATACGCGCGGTCTTGGGAACACGGTAAACCATACCTTTGATTACACAAATGATACAACCAACCGTGATTATGTAAATAATCGTGCCCACCGCAACCTGCGCGTAGACGAGGCAAATATTGCCCTGCGCGACGGCGATTGCCGTACCGTTCCCTGTACCGCTGTTGAAGGCGAAGTACAGCCCATTACACCCGAAGTACCTGTAAAGCCTTCGACCAGACCGCAGCCCGCACCCGAAACGGATAACGGCAATGACGGCAACGAAGCAGAAAATACCACACCCGAACCTAAGCCCGTACCTGCAAAGAAAGTACCAAGCGTGCAGCGGGTTATGAAGTAACCAATGAATTGACCTTGCAATGACTTTGTAATGAACTTGGAAAGCTACCCTATTAATGGGTGGCTTTTTTGTTGTCCGCCCTTTTTCTTGCAAAGACTGGGCAAGCTGTACTATAATGCGCGTCGTGGGAGGTTTTTATAGTGACAGACCCCATGGAAACCCAGCTTTCTATTCTGCTTGAAGGTTTAAAGCGGAAGGAAGCCGCCCTTAACGAGATTGTAAATATTACCGAAAACCAGCGCACCGTGATAGAAAGCGGAATGCCTTTTGAAGAGGTGCGCGGTTTTTTGCTGGAAATGAATAAAGAGAAGCAACCGCAAATTGACACGGTTAAGGGTTGCGATAATATGTTTGAGGCAATGCTCAAGGATATTGGGGCAGAGCTGGATGCACAGCAGCATTTGTATAAGCCGCAGGTAGGGCAATTGCAAATTCATATACGGCGGGTAATGGATTTGGATATTAAAATACGTGTGCTGGAAGAGAAGAATAACGAATTACTTGGTACGCTTGCGCCGCCCGTTCCCGCAGGGCAAACGGGGTTGAAGCCAAAACCTAAGTTGCTGCCCACCGACAATGCACGGGTGATAAAAGCGTATGAGCAGGAAAAACGATTCCGCGGATAAGGAGTAGAAATTATGGACTATTCGACCTTTGGTAATAACAGGCGACGCAGACAGTTAAATTCGCAAGCGACAAGGGTGCGCAATAAGATTGGCTTGCTAACCTTGCGCGTGGTGCTTGCGGTAGGGCTGGTTGGCGGGCTTGCGGTGGCGGCTATGGGCTTGGGCTTGTGGATTGGTATTTTACAAGCCGCGCCGGAATTGGACTTGAGCGACATTAGCCCCGGGGTGTATTCCTCAATAATTGTGTGCGGAAATACGGGTGAGGAGCTTCGCTTCCTGCACGGGGGCGAAAACCGTGTCATTGTTTCGTTAGATGAAATTTCCCCCCACATGATTGATGCCATTGTTGCGATTGAAGATGAACGCTTTTGGCAGCACAACGGCATAGATATACGCGGTATTGGGCGTGCGCTGCACTCCGCGCTTACTACAGACTCGGGTACCCAGGGCGCAAGTACCATTACCCAGCAGTTAATTAAAAATATTTTCGGCTTCTTTGAAGGCGAGCTTGTTTGGAAGTTGCAGGAGCAGTATTTAGCGGTGCAAATGGAGCGTGAACTTACGTACCGTTTGGGCTGCCGTATTTTGGCAAAGGAATTTATTTTAGAAATGTATTTAAACGAAATAAACCTTGGCAGGCAAAATTATGGGGTACAGGCTGCCTCGGTTTTTTATTTTGGCATTGATGCCGCCGATTTAAATATTGCTCAGTCGGCGGTAATTGCGGCGATAACGCAGAACCCTACGTGGCTTGCCCCCGACCGCTTTCCCGAACGCAATTGGCAACGCGCACAGGATGTACTGCGCAACATGCTGCGCCTTGGGTTTATTACCGAGGAGGAACACTTTGAAGCCATGACGGGCGACGTGTTTGCAACCATGGTGCGCGATGGCTCTACCATGGCGGTGACGTCTACCATGTGTTGCTTCCATGATGCGTTGGTGGCCCAATTGCGTAACGATTTAATGGAGTTAAACGGTTGGTCCCCCGCCTTGGCGTACCGCGAAATTTTTACGGGCGGGCTGCGCATATATTCCGTGCAAAATTTAGAAATGCAGGAAGTGGTAGACCGCCATTTTATGGACCCGGATAACTTCCCCCAACAGGATTTTCGTATACACGTGGATTTTCGTATATCTGTACGCGACCAAATTTCGGGCATAGTCACCAATTTTAGGCGCGAATACCTTGCGCGCAGCGAGGAAGAAGTGGAAGCCTTTAAGGAACGCATTCGGCAGGAGGTTGCCGGCGGCGAATATGATGAAATTACAGGGGAGACCCCCCTTATTACCTTACAGCCCCAAGCCGCCTTTGTATTAATGGACCACCACACAGGGCATGTACTTGCGATGCGGGGCATTCGAGGCGAGAAGCAAACCAGCCGTGCCTTCTGCCGTGCTACACAGGCAGAGCGCTCCCCCGGTAGCCAAATGAAGCCCCTTGTACCGTTTTTACCTGCCTTTGACCTTGGGCTAATGTCCCCTGCGTCGGTAATTGATGATATTCCGCTGTATATTTATTGCAACTACGGAATTAATCCGCCCCACCGTGTAAATAACTGGTATTCCAACCCGCCCTTTGAAGGTATTAATACCGCGCGCCGTGCCATTTACCATTCGGGTAACGTGGTAAGCGTACGCGCAGGCATGGAAACCGTAGGGCTGGACACCATGTGGCAATATTTGCAGCGTTTGGGCTTTTCTACCTTGGTAGAAGGCGAATGGTCGCACGGGCGCTGGGTAACCGACCGCAACTATGTATTGCCCATCGGCGGCTTTACCCGCGGCGTGCTCTTAATTGAAATGGCGGCTGCCTATGCTTCCATTGCCAATGGAGGGTTGTATAACCGCCCTGTATTTTATACCCGCGTGGTAGACCGCCACGGCAATGTTATCTTAGAGAATCACCACGAACCGGTTCGCATTATGCGTGATACCACGGCATATCTGCTTATCGACTCGATGAAGGATACCGTAACCCGCGGCACAGGCACGGCAATGAACTGGCTGGGCAACGCACAAATGCGGCAGGATATCCCCGTAGCGGGTAAAACGGGTACGTCTGAATGGGTGCGCGACCTTGGCTTTACGGGCTTTACGCCGTACCTTACCGCCGCCGTGTGGATGGGCAACGACGACAGCCGAGGCATGAGCGACCGTACCGTAGGGGGCTTAGGTCCTGCGCGGCTTTTCCATGGTCCGCTTTGGCGCAATATTATGCAGGAGATACACGAATGGGAGCGTTTTACCCCCCGCCAGTTTGACCGCCCGATTGGCATTACCGCCGCTATAGTTTGCATGGATTCGGGGCATTTAGCTACAGACATTTGCCGTGCCGACCCCCGCGGAAGCCGTGCGCGGAGCGACTTTTTTGCTCCCGGTACCGTACCGCAGCATTATTGTGAAGTACACCAAGAGCATATTGTTTGTACCGAAACGGGACAGCTCGCAGGGTGGAACTGCGCTAACACCGAGGCGAGAGTCGGCATTGTGCGCCCCGTTCCCATACCCGAGGAGTTTAGCCATATTGTAATACGCGACCGACAGTTTGAGCATCACGAATCGGTACGCACGGGTATACCCTGTTCATCGTGCGGGGGCCATGCGCAATGGTTCCAGGATGCGTGGGGACAGTGGCATTTTGGCGTTCCCGATTGGAATAACCAATGGAATGACTGGAGCAACTGGGGCAACAACGACAGCGAACCCGTATATGATGTACCGCAATCGCCCTTTGGACCGCAGCTTCCGCAGCAGCCCCCCATGCATGAATGGCCGCCTGCGGGCGCACCTGCCGTAGGCGATGATGACGATACACCCATAAGCACCCCGCCGCCGCAAGGTATGTGGGGGGACGGGCAATAAATGTTTCGGCATTTGCCCGTTTTGCCTAACGAAACAATACAAGCCCTTGCCATTAAGCCCGGCGGTACGTATGTAGACGGTACGCTGGGCGGCGGCGGGCATTCGGCATTAATTACGGACAAGCTGGAAGGCGGTACGCTCATTGGTATAGACCGCGATACGCAAGCGTTGCAGGCGGCAAAGGCTCGGGTAGCGGGCATTATTGCGGTACACGGCAATTTCCACGATATGCCCGATATTTTGCACGCACAGGGTATAGAAAATGTTGACGGCGTGCTGTTAGATCTTGGCGTTTCGTCCCATCAATTGGATACGGCAGAACGGGGATTTTCCTTTCGGTTTGATGCAGCTTTGGATATGCGAATGAACCGGCAAAGCGAAGGCATAACCGCCGCCGATATTGTAAATACCTTTCCCCGCGCCGAGCTTACGCGCATTTTATACCAATACGGCGAGGAAAAATTTACCCCGCGCATAGTAAACGCCATTTGCAAAGTGCGGGAAACAACGCCCATTAACACCACATTTGAGCTGGTAAAAATTATCGAAAGCGCCATTCCTGCAAAAATGCGGGACAAGCACCCCGCAATGCGCACCTTTATGGCACTGCGCATTGCCGTAAACGATGAACTTGCGCCGCTGGAAAACGCCTTGCAAAATATCGCAGCGTTACTAAACAAAGGCGCGCGCTTTGCGATTATTACCTTCCACTCGCTGGAGGATAGAATTGTGAAGCATACCCTCCGCACCCTGGCAAACCCCTGTACCTGCCCGCGCGATATCCCTTACTGCGCGTGCGGTAATGTACCGATATTACGCGTGATTACCCGCAGTCCCATTTTACCAAGCAAGCAAGAACTGGAAGCAAACCCCCGCGCCAATAGCGCAAAACTTCGTGTAGCGGAGAGAATTTGATGCAGCATCATCAGCCCGGTCACAAAAAAACGCCCATGAAAAAACGCGCCCTTCCCATTTCGCGCAAGCGCAAAAAGGGTGATAATATTGTGCGCCTTAAAAGGGGCGACCAAGTACATATTATTGACACGCGCAACCGCCGTTTTGCGTTAAGCGCGCCCATGATTTTTACGTTTATCCTTATTTTTATTGGGGCGCTTTCCAGCGGAATTGCTTCGGCGCATATGGCAAATACGCGGCGCGAGGTTACCCGCACGCGCCAAACCCGCGACGCCCAGTTAGATGCAAACCGCACCCTGGCAAGCCAAATGCCCACCCCTTTCACATTAGATGAAATTGAGCAAATTGCGCAGGAACGCTTGGGCATGGCACGCCCCGACCCTTCGCAGATAATTTATATTAATGTACCGCCCGTCAGCGGTGTTGTTTTTAACCCCTATGCGCATATTTTGCCGCCCGATACCACATTTTGGGAGGAAATGTCCGCATTTTGGGTAGGGATATTTAATCGAGTATTTGGAGGATAAATTTATGCAAAGAGAACCCAATGCACCCCGCCGCAAGCCTTTACCCACGGCAACCGCCGCCCGCCGTCGCAACCGCCGCATGGTATTTATTGGTATCATTTTCACATTAATCTTGGGCTATTTGTTGTTTTACATGGGTCATATTATGTTTGTACGGGGCGATGAATTGAACCGTATGTCCAGCGAGTGGCGAACCACACGAATGGACCATTTGGCAACTATTACGCCCTACCGCGGCTGGATAATGGATAGAAACATGCAAACCCTTGCCGGCAGCCACCCCGTATTTAATATCGCGCTGGATTTGCCGCTGCTTGCCGAGCGGGAAAATATTTCGATACAGCGTGGCGGCGCAAACCGCATTCAATGGATGGACGATACGCTTACCGCGCTGCACGAGGCGCTGGACATTCCTCTGGAAAATTTACGTGCGTTATTTGTGCGCGATGCAGCGGGCGAATGGCAGCCCGTAGTGCGCGACAATTGGCGCATTATTGCGTGGAATATACCCGCAAACATAGCCATTCCTCTGCGTGATAATCTGCGTGATGTATATCTTGAAGAGGTGTCCCAGCGTATGTATCCCGACCCGTTTTTTGCCCCGCAGGTGCTCGGCTTTTTGCGGGGTGACGCGCAGTGGGGGTTAGAAGGGCATTTCCACCACCAGTTAAGCGGTATATCGGGGCGCATGTTCCGCGCCTTTGATGCGGACAATACGCTAATCCGTGACGAAGTACCCGTACAGCACGGGCATAGCATAATCACAACATTAGATGCAGACATACAGCGCCTTGCGCAAGCTGCGGTGGATGATACGTTTGCGACTATTCCCAGCGATGCGGTTGCGCTGATTGTAATGAACCCCAACACAGGGGAAATACTTGCAATGGCGCAAGCCCCCAACTTCTCCCTTGCCGCGCCCGATAACCCCGCATTTTTCACCGACCCTTCGATTTATTTCCGTTGGGAAGAAAAAACCGAGCAAGAGCAAGTAGAAGCATGGATGTACATGTGGCGTAATTATCACATTACCCGTTCGTTTGAGCCCGGGTCAATTTTTAAACCCGTTGTTGTCGCCGCCGCCTTGGAAGAAGGCGTAATCAGCACCCACGATGTATTTTTTTGCAACGGTGTGCATCACGTAGAGGGCATTCCCATCGAATGCTTTAACCGTATCGCCCACGGCAGTTTAACCGTTTCCGAAGCGCTTGCCATTTCCTGTAACGTTGCCATGATACAAATTATGCAGCGCCTTGGGCAGCACCAGTTCTACCGCTATCGCGGTTACTTTGGCTATGGCGAACGCACGGGCATTGACCTGCCCGGTGAGGACGCAGTATCCTCTCCGCTGGTAATGTATGCGCTTAACCAACTTGGACCCGTACAGCTTGCCACAAGCTCCATCGGGCAGGGCTTTAATAATACGACCATACAAGCGGCGACCAGCTTTGCCGCATTAATTAACGGCGGAAATATGATGCGCCCCTTCATCGTTTCCCAAATTATTGACGCAAACAATACCCCCGTGCATGAGAACCGCCCGCAGGTGATACGCCGTGCCATTTCGCAGGAAACCAGCGACTGGATACGCGTAGAGCTTGAGCAGGTAGTTATCGGCGAACGGGGTACGGGACGGCAAACGCGTATTCCCGGTCATACCATCGGCGGTAAAACGGGCACGGCACAGCAGGGCATTCTGCGGGAAGATATTACCATCGGCTACTGGATTTATACCCCCGTGGAAAACCCCGAATTTCTTATTTTTATGGTAATTGACCATGTGCAGGAAAGCGGGCGCACGGCGGGTAATACTATTGCGCCTATTTTGCGTGTTTTCCTGGAGGATTTGATTATCCTGCGCAATTTGCCGCCTTCGGAGGGGGAACATGCGGGCGATATCCGCAGTCCCGTGCTTGGGCTGGACCCAATGCCGGACTTTACAGGCTACCGCGTAACGGAAGTGGTGCGCAATCTCATTAATCGCAATATTGCCTTCCAAGTAAACGGCGGCGGTACGGTGGTGACGAGCCAATTCCCCGCTGCGGGGCGCAGTATGCCCCAACCGCACCCCGCGGGTATACCTGTACAAATTTTTACCGACCCTGCCACCTATATAGAAGGGCGAATGACCGTAATGCCCCATGTAGAAGGATTAAACGCCGAGCAGGCGCATAATTTTATACGCGATGCCATGCTGCAGCCTGTGATGTTTGGCGGAGAAGGCGCACGGGACGAGTATGAGGTGTACCGCCAATTCCCCGCTGCGGGGGCAGAGCTGGAACAAGGGATGCATGTGATGTTGCGCGTTCGCCCCAGATAAGATACAATGGCAAAGTTGGAGGTTAGAGTATGGACGCAAAGAAAAATAGTATCCTCATTGTAGATGACTCGTCGCTAAACATCATCGCACTTTCTAATATTTTAAAAGACCAGTACCAGCTTTTTGTGGAAAAGGATGGCGCTTCCTGCGTTGCAACCGCACGCAAGCACCAGCCCGACCTCATATTGCTGGATATTATTATGCCCGGCATGAGCGGGTTTGACGTTATTTCCGAATTAAAGGGGAACAACGTAACCTGCGATATCCCCATCATTTTTATCACGGGTTTAAACAATACCGCAGATGAGGAAAAGGGCTTTCTACTTGGCGCAGCAGACTATATTAACAAGCCGTTTAGCCCGTCTGTAGTTAAACTGCGCGTAAAAAACCAAATTCAAATCGTAAATCAAATCCGCCTTATCCATAATATATCCATCACCGACGAGCTAACGGGCATTGGCAACCGCCGTTTCTTCTACGCCCAGTTAGAGCAGGAATGGCAGCGCGCCTTGCGCCACCGTGCTTCCCTCGCGTTTATGATGATGGACATTGACCGCTTTAAACCCTACAACGATACCTACGGTCATTTACAGGGCGACAAGGCACTAAAGGTCGTGGCGGAAACGATAAAGAACAGTTTGTCCCGCGCTATTGACAAGTGCGCGCGCTGGGGCGGCGAGGAATTTGCCGTTATTTTGCCCGATACCGACCTAAAGGGCGCCCGCGAGGTAGCCGAGCGTATGCGCTCCAGCGTTGAAAAGCTAAGCATTCCCCTAGACGATAAAACAAATACCTGCGTTACCATAAGCACAGGCATTCAATGCATTGTACCCACCCACGACGAAGAGTACAACCTTAAAAACTTTGTTTCCGACGCCGATATGGCGCTGTACCACGCCAAAGAATTAGGACGCAATCGCTCCTGCGCTACAGAGGATATCCCCCGTAGGTAGGCGGGGGTATGCAAAAAAAGCTGCTTGGGTAGGTATCCAAGCAGCTTTTTTATATGGACAGCCTTTACATGCCGCTGTTAAATATTTGTAACTGCGTTAGCCATTGCACGGAGAGATTTTCCGCATTAGAGCCGTTTAATTGTCCAAACAGGCGTGCAAATGCGTCTGTGCCATTGAGGTTGAATTGATTACGAAAATCCAATCTAATTGCCTCAATCTCTGCGGCTATGTTTGCGGAGTTTTCATCAAATGCGGCAGCGGCAGTAACAAACCAATTCGTACTTTCGTGTGTGCCCGATTGCCACATATCCCATTGTGCTTGGAAATTGTGGTATTCAACCATAGATTCAACAAAGGCGCGGAGTGCGGCGTTAGCGTTCTCCGTTGCTTGGTTTAAAGCAGACAGGCGGCTCACTTCGTCGGAAAGGGCAAGAAATTCCTCCCGCTGTACATCTGTCATATTCGCTGCTACAAACATGCCCTTGGCATGGGTGTCTTGGCTTAGAGGGCTTCTGAATGGCTCTCCATCCGATAAACGCATACTTAGGCTAAGTGTGCCATGCCAACTGCCTCGTACATACCCACGCTCTATCATCTCGGCTTCATGGATAAGGTTTTCAAAACCCGCCACAAATTGCTGTGCTTCCTCGCCTGTTAGATAGGTGTCGGCTATGCGTTGTGCTTCTTGTAATATGCCCTCACGCATGATGGTACGTTCTTCAAGCGTTAGGTCTGCATTGGAAAACCGACTAGGGTCTAAAATAGCACGTTTCATAAGTGCTAAATGCCTTTGCGAATCCTCCATGTGCGGCTCAAGGGCATTGCGTGAGAAAACGGTAAATTCCCGCTCTTGGATTAACGGCGTTTCACGGGTACGCAACCCTGCGGCGGCTCGTTCCTCATTAGATGTACTGGGCTGTGTGCTAAACATTTCTTTTGCTTCGGCACTAATGCCTACCGTGTCGAAATTGGATTTTGCTGTTTTAGCATTTTTATTGTTGGGTACACCTGCATTTTTGGTGTATGGGGTTTGTTGTGCCGCTAAGAGATTAGCTATTTTCATAGGAGCCACTTCCTTATCCTTTTTTTTATGTTGTTACACCTTCATATCTACTGTGGGTGGTTCAATTACCTTCCCTGTGATATCTATCGTGGGGTTTCCGTTGCGCGCCGCGTGAACCGCGTCGCTAAACAAACCGTGTAACGCACGGCTCCGTGCCCATTCCGCGTCTGTAGTCACTTCCCGCCAACCCACTTGCTCGTTAAAAATGGCAATTTTATTGCCGTTTGAATCATGCACATCAAGGTGATTGACCGAAAAATTAGGGTTTAGCAACGCCCTGCCAAACAGCAGTTCAAGCCACTCCCCCATACTTGTATGGGCGGGTGATAACATTTGAAGGGCGTTAATTCGGGCGTCAAGGGCGGTTAATGCGTTGGTTATTGCGCCCCTTCTATCGGGGGACACAGACGACATATACATTCGGGTTAGTTTATTTCTTTCATCGTCATTACGCTCCCCTGTTTCTGCGTACTTTCTCCCCAATTCCACCATTCTGGCTCTAATTTCATCATCGCTTAATTTTGGGGTAGATTGGGTGTTCATGTAATTGAAGTTGGGCAACCTTACGCCCGCAATTTTTTTACCCCCTTGGTTTACATTTTGGTTAAAGGTTTGTAGTGGGTTAATTCTCATGGCAAAACGCTCCTTTTTTATTGGGGTATGATAAGCACCCTGTTTGTTTGGGGTGCTTGGTTAATTATTGAACCTTGGGGCAAATGCACATGTAAATTTTCTGCCAAAAATTCGTTGATGTGGGTGTGGATATATCCAATGTTGCCATTTTCAAGATAGATATTGGCTTGTTCAAATGCCCACGCCGGTTCGCCCGAAACGATGATAAAAAGTATGGCTTCTTCGTAATAACCAAAACCCTCCGGCAGGTTGGGGTTGTTTTGGATATAAGCCGTTCTTGTTGTGGGACTTATGGTAAGTACATTTCCCAAGGTTGTTCCGCTGATAAAAATTTGCGTATTGGGTGCAATTTCATAATTTTTTGCAATGATAAGGTTTCCGTAGGGCAAATGTATGTCCAGCACATCAATGTTCGCTGCATCAAACATCATGGTCGTAAATGTGTAGGAATGTACGGGCGCAGAATCAGCGGGCAGTACACCCGCACCCCTTGGCGCAGCATAACCCGGTACAGGGTTTATGCTGCTTACAACAACAACCAAGAATGCAACCACAAGCAGTTGAATCAAGCCTTGCTTCTTCTTTCGTAAATCCATTATGTTTGAAAATCTCACTTTTATTTTGTTAGTACCTGTATAGAAATTGGTTGTAAATACGCTCCCACGCATTTTGTTTTGCCCTATCGAGTTTAATATTACCTCGCTGTACTCTCTGCGTTCTTCTGCGCTCCCGTTTTGTAAAACATCATCATCACATACCCGCTCCATATCGGCGTGGGACTCTTGTACCATTAAATAAACGAGGGGATTAAACCAATGAATCGCATTGGCAATAAATAAAGTTACTTTGTAAAAAATGTCCTTGTTTTTATAATGGGTTAATTCATGGCGTAAGATTAAAGTCAAATCGTTATGTTCGTAATCCTCATGGGGCAGTATTAGCACCGGGCGAATTAAACCCATAATCAAGGGGCTGGAAATTTCCTTGTTCACTTGCAGGTAGATAGTGGCGTTAATCCCCATTTCCTTTGATAGGTTTAGTAAAATTTCCGCTGTTTCCTGCCCTTTGGCAATTACGCTCCACCGCAATATTTTTCGCTTTACAGCAAAATATCGGGCAAGCTGAATGGCGGCAAATAAAATACTGCCCGTAAGCCATATAATAAAAAGCACTTGATAAAGGGCAAGCTGGGCTATAAAAGAATAAGCAGGGTAAGTAATGGCTTCTGTTGCGTCTGTCTGCGGTACGAAGGGTATCGGTGCAATCAGTGCTGCCACAGACATATTTTGAATGGATATAACCTGGGATAATACCGCCGGGGCGCTAAATTGAGGTAAGCCGAAATTGAACGGTAATATAAGTCTAATTGCAATTAATAACCACAGCCAATATTTCCATTTTGCGGTAAAATGCTTGTTAAGAAAGGGCGATAACACCCAAATACAAAAAATAAACGTGCCGCATACGACAGATACCCAAAGCATGTTGCTTACAAATTGGCTCACGGTTGCTCTCCTTTTTCCAATGTATCTAAAAATTGGCGCAGTTCCTCAATGTCCGTATCGCCAATTACATTTTTGTTGTACAAGGCGGCAACGAAGTTTTGCAACGAGTTTTCGTATAAATGGTTTAATACTTTTTCGCCCTCTTGTGCCTTGTACGCTTCTTCCGATACCAATGCCGTATATTGATTAAGCCGATAAGTACGGTCGCAAGACACAAAACCTTTTTCGCACAATTTTGCTAGTGAACTCATTAAAGAAGGCAAAACCCATGCCCTGCGCTTTGGCAAATTTTCCAGTACATATTTTGCGGTCACAGGTTCACCACTTGAACGCCATAAAACCATCATAATTTCCAACTCGGCGTCACCAAGCCATTTCTTGATTCTCATGTGATAGCCTCCATGCTAAATAGGTATTACCTTTTGTTTCTAATCATTATGTCGACACATAATGATTAGACCATTAGCGTTGTTTTTTAAGCACACGCCTTGTCCGCTGGTTGATGGGAAGCAAAGCCGCAAAAAAAAGCTACTTGGGTAAGTTCCCAAGTAGCCGACGGTTTTGCTTTTGCTCTTTATTCTTTCCCCACTACCGTTATCCCCAGCTCCGCTAACTGCGCCGCATCTACCACCGTTGGTGCGTCGGTCATTGGGCATGAGCCGTCCTTTACCTTAGGGAAGGCGATGACCTCGCGCAGAGAGGTTGCCCCCGTCATTATCATAATCAGGCGGTCAAGCCCCGGGGCAATGCCGCCATGGGGCGGTGTGCCGTACTGCAAGGCTTCCAAGAAATGACCGAAGCCCGCCTTCGCCCGTTCGGGGGTAAATCCAAGGGCTTTAAACATACGCTCTTGCAGCTCTCTGCGGTGGATACGAATACTGCCACCGGCTGCTTCAAAGCCGTTAATTACGAGGTCGTACTGGCGCGCACGCACGACGGCGGGGTCGCTTTCAAGGAGATGCTCGTCCTCTTCCATGGGACTGGTGAAGGGGTGGTGCGCTGCGTAGTAGCGGTTTTCCTCGGGCGCGTATTCGAGTAGGGGGAAGTTAGTCACCCACAGGAATTTAAAATCTTTCGGAAATTCACCCGCTTTTAGCTCGGGCAGGGTGCGCTTGCCAAGGGAAAGGCGAACCGCACCCAGCGCTGTGCGCGCAATAGCGTGGGTGTCGGCGCATATCAGAATCAAGTCGCCCGCCTTTGCGTTTGCAGCCGCTATAATCTCCGCCGTTTGCGCCTCGTCAAAGAATTTTGAAATGGTGGATTTGATTGTGCCGTCCTCCATCAGGTTAATCCACGCAAGCCCTTTGGCGTTTTCTGCCCGCGCAATTTCCACCAGCGCGTCAATTTGCTTGCGGGGAAGGTTGGCAAAACCCGTTGCGTTGATGGCGCGCACGCTTCCGCCGTTTTCCAGCGCGGCGGCAAATACTTGAAAATCACTGTTTTTTACTGCCGGTAAATCTGAAAGATTCACCAATTCCATGGCGAAGCGCAGGTCGGGCTTGTCCGTGCCGAAGCGCTCCATCGCGTCGTGCCAGCTAAGGCGGTCAAACTTGGCGGGGATAGTGATGTTTAGCGTTTCCCTAAAAACGCGCCCCATCAAGCCCTCCGTCATGGCGTAGATGTCCTCTTCGTCCGCAAACGAACATTCGATGTCCAACTGTGTGAACTCGGGCTGGCGGTCGGCGCGTAAATCTTCATCGCGGAAGCAACGCGCGATTTGGAAATACTTGTCTACGCCCGCCACCATTAATAGTTGCTTAAACTGCTGCGGTGACTGGGGAAGCGCGTAAAACCCGCCCGCGTGTAAGCGCGAAGGCACGAGATAATCCCGTGCGCCCTCGGGGGACGAGTTGGTAAGGTACGGCGTTTCAATTTCGATAAAGCCTTCTTCCGTAAGGTAGCGGCGTATCGACTGCGCCACGTGATGGCGAAGGGCAATGATTTTATGCACATCAGGGCGGCGCAAATCGAGATAGCGGTATTTAAGCCGCGTGTCCAGCGCTACGCCCTCGTCGGCGGGGGTGAAGGGGGGTACATCTGCTTCGGAAAGGATTCGCAGTTCCTGTACGTCAATTTCAATTTCGCCCGTGGGCATTTCGGGGTTTACGTTTTGCGGTGTGCGGGCAATGACTTCGCCCTTGGCGGCTACCACATATTCCCCCCGAATTTCCTTTGCCATAGCATAAAGCGCACTCGTTTTTTCACTTACGACGGTTTGAATCAAGCCGCTGCGGTCGCGCAAAACGATAAAATACAGCCCGCTCATGTCGCGTTTTTTATTTACCCAGCCCATTACTGTAACGGTGCTTCCAATATCGGCGGCGGTTAGCGCGCCGCAATAGTGTGAACGTTTTAAACCTTTCATGCTTTCGCCCATGTTTATAAATGCTCCTTTGTTATTAAAATTATTGTTTGTAGTATTAATTACGTGTTAAAAATTGCCCGTGCCACATGCACGCCCGCCGCGCCCGCCTGTGCAAGCCCGCGGGTTGTGCCTGCACCGTCGCCCCCGCAGAAAAGCCCGTGGATATTAGTTTGCAAATGCTCATCCAACTCGGGGCGGGCAGAGTAAAATTTAGCTTCTACGCCGTAAAAAAGCGTATGCTCGCCGGCGAAGCCCGGGGTCACTTTGTCCAGCGCGTCCGTCATTTCCAGCAGACTTTGCATCGTGTTATAGGGAAGCACTAGGCCCAAATCCCCCGCTTCCGCTTCCTTTAACGTAGGCGTGAGAAAGCCCTCGCGTATACGGCTGGGCGTAGAGCGCCGCCCGCGGCGAATATCCCCAAGCCGTTGAATAATTACGCCCCCGCCGGACAGGTCATTGGCGCGGCGGCAAATTTCCCGCGCGTATTCGTTGGGCTTTTTAAACGGGCGCGTAAACTGGTGCGAAACCAAGAGCGCAAAGTTCGTATTTTCGGAGCCCAGCTTCGAGTCGTGGTAGGCGTGACCATTCACCGCCATTACGCCGCCGTGGTTTTCTACCACTACATGCCCCGAAGGGTTGGAGCAAAAGGTGCGCACCACCGTGCCTGTAGAGGAATTAAAAAGCAGCTTCGCTTCATATAAATGGCGGTTAATGTCCTGCATGATAATGTCCGACGTTTCCGCCCGTACGCCGATGTCTACTTGGTTTATCCATACTTCCACGCCGCGCCGGGTAAGCAGTTGCTCCAACCAAGCCGAGCCGTTGCGCCCGGGGGCAAGCAATACATTATTTGCGAGAATTTTATTCCCGTCGCCGGTTACCACACCCGCAATACTGCCGTCTGCGTTTTGTATGATGTCCGTAACTTCTGTTGCAAAGCGCATCTCTATGGTTTTAATCATATCGTCATACATAGCTTGCAACACTTTTAAGTTTAATTCTGTTCCCAAATGGCGCACCTTTGCGCGTAATAGTTTTAGCCCCGCGCCGTAGGCCTTGCGTTCTATTGCGCGCACCTCGTCTGTTTCGGGGTCTGTAATTTCCGTAGGTGCGCCGTATTTTAAATTTACGCCGTCTACGTAGTTAATTAAATCCAGCAATTTTTGCGGGTGCATATATTCGCCAAGCCAGCCGCCAAAGCGGGTGGTAATGTTAAATTTGCCGTCGGAATACGCGCCCGCCCCGCCAAACCCGCTGGTTATAGAACACGCAGGCGCACACCCGGGCGTTGGGCAAATTTTAATATGCCCCCGGGACAACGCGCAGGAACGCTTGTAAATATCCGCCCCTCTGTCAATAATCAGTATCTTTGCCGTAGGCGAAATCATTCGCGCCTCATACGCCGCAAAAATGCCGCACGGTCCCGCCCCAACGATGATTAAATCATATGTCATGGAAAAAACCCCTAAAAAATTATTCGCTTGAAAGTGAACTATAGTAAAACACGTGGGTTTTGTCAAAATTGCTTATTTTTATATCATCCATGCGGGTACGATGAGCACATCCCTATTAATCGCGGACAATACTTCACTCGTACACACGACCGCACCCATACCCACGGAAAGATTACCGCCGTGCAGTACATCAAAGCCACGAACGTCCGCTTCATTGGGGAGCGTGGATTTTTTAATTTCAATGGGATACACCGCGCCATCGCTTTCCAGTAACAAATCAATTTCCTTTCCATCCTTGTCGCGATAATAATACATCAGGCATTCTTTGCCATTATTGGTGAAGCTTTTAGCAATTTCGGCTACAACGTAGTTTTCCAAAATCGCGCCGTTTAGTGCGCCGTTAATAAGAATCTCGGGGGAAGAATAGCGCGTAAGATATGCAACTAACCCGGTATCAAAAAAATACATCTTTGGTGCTTTTATCACGCGTTTTAACAAATTATTAAAATAAGGGCGCAGAAAAAACACAACGCCCGACTGTTCCATTAACAATAACCAGCGTTTGGCGGTGTCGTCACTTATGCCCACATCCCGCGCAATATCGTGAATGTTTAATACGCTGCCAATACGGCACGCCGCCGCGCGCACAAAATCCGCAAATTGCAGCGAATCTATGCGCTTCACCATTTCGCCAATGTCGCGTTGGATATACGATTGCAAATAACTCGCGTAAAAAATATCCCTGTCGGGGTACCTTCCGCTCACATGCCCCGGCATACTGCCTTTCCAAATGCGTTGGTATATGCCGCGCACATCGGTTTTTGTGCCATTGTTTACCCGTTCCTTCACTGCTTCTAACGAGATTAAAAAAGGCACATTGCCGCCCACCCCATACATTTCGTGTTGGGAAAGGGAAGTCATGTGCAAAATAGCAACGCGCCCCGCTAACGATTCTTGTGCCAGTTCCATGAGCCGAAATGCCTGCGAACCCGTAAGCCAATACGAACCCGCCGCCGCCCCGTTATCCGCCGCTATTTTTATATATGAAAACAATTGCGGCGCATACTGCACTTCGTCAATCAAAACAGGCGGCGGATACATAGAAATAAACAACGCAGGGTCATTTTGTGCCATGCGCCGCGCGTCCAAATTATCCAACGTTACATAAATGCGCCCTTCTGCAATATGGCGAAGGGTTGTCGTTTTACCCGCCTGCCGCGGTCCTGTGATAATGACCGCCGCATAATGCTGCGAAACACGGGTGATTACTTGCTCAATATCCCGCTTGATATATTCCATACACACCGCCTTCGGCTAAAATGCGATATAGTCGTATTATAGCCGAAGCGGGGGTTGTGTCAAGGTGCTTCACGCCTTTGCAGGTTTATAGTAAACCGATAATCTTTAGCGCTTAGCCTTTCACGTGATACAGTGGGAAAAGCAAGCCTTCCACCCGGTTACGGGAAAAACGCGATGCATCTTTAGTAATAATCATATCAAACTTGCCCGTCCGTGCGTCATGCATCATACGTTGAAATTCTTTGCACTTGCGCACACTCGTACCCGAAGCCCCATCGGCATAAATCCCCGCAACAAAGAAAATGCCCGCCGCAATGCGCAAACCATGTAATCAAACACTTTGTTCATAATTCATACTATTTACTGCATTTTTAATTGCTATAAAAACCTACACTTTTTTGTAGTTCGCCTATTCCCCTAACTATCTGCTATTTACTTAAAACTCCATTATCTCAATACATTTAATCAATCTTGCAAACACGTCCACAACCACTACCGCGCAACCCCTGATGAAATAATCGTGGGTTTATACTTATTAAATTTACACCACTTTTCTTATGTGTTATTATCCAATCCACAGGAATAACCTCTCTCGAAAGGCATGTAACGACATGCAAGGCGATAACCATGTCATTGGCGATGGTCAGCATATATTAAATGCCATTGACGCAAATGCATGTAAGTTAAACGGAATCTGCGCACGTAAAAACAGGTAATTTACAGTGCTTCACACGCCTATTAAAATGACGCTGCTATCAAGGATTATTAAGCACCACACTAACAGCAAAGTTGGGATGGATTTATGAAAGCAAGTGCAACAGGCGCAAATTACGATTTGCCCGGATTTTCCCCAAGCAATCTTGACATTCATTTCGGTGGTGGCGGCAGTAGCGACCATTGCAACCAGTACCCCAACATATCAAAAGTGCAGTACGCCCGGTTAGCGCACGAACTGGTAAGAAAGCCCGTAGGCGGCAACATAGTCGGTTATGTAGCCACAAAAGGCAGAAACATTGGCTCGGTTGTCCGCTACGATAAAATAACAAATGACTGGGTGCGTGGTTCGCACATAGAAATATTCACCATGTTTAAACCCGATGATAAAATGGAATATTATGAAAAAATAAAAAGCTACGAAACAGGGAGTTGATAGTATGGCAGATTTTAAATGTGCCGTATGTGGCAGTATGGTTACCGTTTCCGATGTAGGATATTGTGCTGTATGCGACTGGATGCAAGACACAGTGCAGGAGCATGAACCCGACTATCGCGGCGGCGCGAATAAAATTACATTAAACGAGGCCCGCGCACGTTGGAGTTTGCAAATTTCAACTTCGCAAACCCCAATTCGCCAGCCTTCATATGAAGCCGAAAAAATTGCGGTTTAACTACGCCTCCCCATCCCCCCGCTTCCGGTTGCTCCACCAGTGCCAGCCAATGCACGCGGTTAAAGTGCTTACCCGTTTGCTTGTCCGTATAAATATGTGCAGGATTTATACCCAGCGCGTGTAATGCGTGTAACTGCCGCGCCTTGTTTTGCTCCGCCGCACAAAAAGCACGCCTAAATCGTCATTTAAGCGTGTCTTTGTATTCCAATTAAATAGGTTGTGTTTGCTGCGTTACTGCCCACGGTTGGCGGGTTTACCGTTATTCCTATCGCATACACATCTGTACAGGCGGCTAATGCAAATCACCCAAAATAGGGGGAATTCGCATAATTGCCGTGGAATCCTTGTGTAATGGACAGCGGTAAACCGCGTTCCCGTGTCGGATAACTTTAGTCTTCAAATTTGAAAGAAGCAAATCGCGCAAGTACCGCCACGCGCGTAAATATAAACGGCGCTTGCTTGGTTTTGACAAATCAAAAACATGGTTATCCTATGCCCGAAGGCGGGGTAAGCCGCGGGGGAATCAGTCCGTGCAAAGGGCAAACACTGTAGTTGCGCGCAGAGGCGTTGCTATCGCTTGTCGGCAGAGCTGTGATGCGCTTTTCAGGCATGTGCCCGTTGGCTCGCGCGTAGTATACATTACGCTTTTTGACATTTCCTAAGATTTTGTCACTGCTTTTACACCTTAACCACAAAATTAACAATCCGCCCCGGCACATAAATTTCCTTCACGATATTTGCGTTGGCAAGTTTATCTGCCAGTGCTTCGCGCGCTTGCTTTAACACATCTTCTTTTGCCGCGTTGGTTTGCACTGTCAAGTTGCCGCGCAGCTTGCCGTTAATTTGCATGGCAAGCTCTTGGGTGTCGGTTTTAAGCATTGCAGGGTCGTAGCACGGCCATTTTTGGGTAAAAACGGATTCGCTATGCCCCAGGGTTTCCCATATTTCTTCCGCAATGTGGGGGGCAAAGGGAGAAAGTAAAATTGCAATTGTTTCCAAGGTTTCTTTACATAACCCCTCGGCGGCGGTGGATTGTAAGTGGTTCACATGCTCCATAAAACCGCTCACCACCGTGTTTAGGGACAGGTTCTCCAACCGCGTGGTAATGTCGTGGATTAATTTGTGGCGGTGACGTATGTGCGCTTCGGTGGGGGAGACAAACTTTGCGCTGTCTACCAGCCGCCATAATTTGTTTAAAAAGCGGGAAACGCCTTCTATTCCGCTGTCGTCCCACTCGCAGTCCATTTCCGGCGGGGCAATAAACATTTCGTACAGGCGTAGGGCGTCGCAGCCGTATTTGGGCAAAATATCATCGGGCGAAACGCCGTACCCCTCGCCCTTGGACATTTTTTTACCTTTATAATTAATCATGCCAATGTTAAACAAGGTGGTAAAAGGCTCCTCAAACTTAACGACGCCAATATCGTACAGAAACTTTGTATAAAAACGCGCGTATAAGAGGTGAAGCACAGCGTGTTCAATACCGCCTACGTAGTAATCTACGGGCAGCCAGTCGTTAAGCGCCTGCGTGCCGGCTAAGAAATTGTCGTTGTCTATATCGGGATAGCGCAGGAAATACCACGACGAACCCGCCCATTGCGGCATGGTATTTGTTTCCCGCTTGGCGGGGGCATTGCATTTGGGGCAGGGGGTATTCACCCAATCTGCGATGGCGGCAAGGGGCGATTCGCCCGTGTCCGTAGGTTCATAGGAGGCTACATCGGGCAAAAGTACAGGAAGCTGCTCGTCGGGGACGACTACCGGTCCGCATGTGTCGCAATGCACGATGGGAATCGGCTCGCCCCAATAGCGCTGGCGCGAGAAAACCCAGTCCCGCAATTTATAGTTGATGGTCGCTTTACCGCGCCCCGTTTTTTCTAAGAAATCGTTTACGGCTTTTTTCGCCGCTTCTACGCTGAGCCCGTTAAATTCGCCGGAATTAACCAGCAATCCGTCCCCCGTGTAGGCTTGGGTAAACTCGTCAAAAATTTCGCCGTTGGGGGCAATAACTTGTTTAATGGGCAGGTTAAATTTCGTGGCAAATTCAAAGTCGCGTTCGTCATGCCCCGGTACGCACATAATGGCGCCTGTGCCGTAGTCGGCGAGTACGTAATCGGCTACCCAAACGGGCATTTTTTCTCTGTTCAATGGGTTTTCCACATAATGACCGATGAAAACGCCCGTTTTTTCCTTATCCTGCATACGGTCAACTGCGGAACGTGCCGCCGCGCGTTGCACGTAGGCTTCCACGGCTGCTTTACACTCGGGGGTTGTGAGTTTCTCCACCAGCGGGTGTTCGGGCGCAAGCACCATAAAGGTAGCCCCGCACAGTGTATCCGGGCGCGTGGTAAACGCCGTAATGCCGTTGAAGTCAATTTCTGCGCCGTGGCTTTTGCCAATCCAGTCGCTTTGCATTTTCTTTACTTTTTCGGGCCATTGCAGGCCTTGCAGGTCGTTAAGCAGACGCTCCCCGTATGCCGTAATTTTAAGCATCCATTGGCGTAAATTCTTCTTGGTTGCGGGGTTGTGGCAGCGTTCGCACACGCCGCCTACCGCTTCTTCGTTGGCGAGTACCACTTTACAAGTCGGACACCAGTTTAGCGGCATCTCTTGTTCATATGCCAAGCCCTTCTCAAACATGCGGGCAAAAATCCATTGTGTCCATTTGTAATAGGCGGGGTCGGTGGTGTTAATTTCGTCCTTCCAGTCGTAAATTGTACTCATGTCGATGAGCTGTTTTTTCATGGTTTTTATGTTTTCCGCCACGGAAACAGAGGGGTGTTTCTTCTGTTTAATGGCGTTATTTTCCGCGGCAAGACCAAAGGCGTCCCAGCCCATGGGGTGCAGTACGTGGTAGCCTTGCAGAATTTTATGACGGCTAAGCACGTCGCTAAGCACGTACCCGCGCCAATGCCCCACATGCAGTGCCGAACCCGAGGGGTAGGGGAACATGTCTAAACAATAGTATTTTGGCTTGCTTGCGGTATTTTGCTGTACGGGCGTTTCTTCCCAGCGCTGCCGCCATTTTTTTTCGATGTTATTAAAATCATATTTCGGCATAAAAACCTCCGGTTAGAAAAAGTCAAAAAATGAAGCCCGTGGACTCCGCCCACGGGCTTATCATTTAATGTTCCATTAATTCATCACAGGTACGCTAATCGCGGGGGCGGGTATCCAAGCGGAAGTGCCTCGCCGTATATCAATGTTCAACAAAACGGAATTTGCGCCCGTGGGTACGATGGGTATGATGTTTGACACCGTCCATATACGGGTATTGTTCGCGCCTTCTACAAAGTTGGTGACAGGATGTGTGAGCATGGCGCCGCTTGCATCGCGCACGCGTACTTCGGTCACATCGTTTGCGGTGGTAAAGGTTGCGGTAATGGGCCAAAACATATCGCGGCTAAGGTGCGCAGGGTTAAAGGAAGCGTTCCAAACAATGCCCTGCTGCCCTTGATGAACATGCGTCATTACGCCGCCTACACCCGTAAGGGATGCATGCACGTCATTCCCCGTGCCTGTAAAAATATTGCTCCAGTCGTTGGCGCGGATATGAATGGGTACGTTTTCTGCAAAATTGCCGATGGCAATGGTTTGGTCCCAAATGCGGGTGTTGCCCGAAATGGTGTGCTGGGTAAGCTGTAATTCCGAATGCCCGCCCGAACGCACCCAAAGGTCGGTCGCGTATAGGTTTGTATGAACAACAATGCGAACGCCCGTGCGTGCGCCCGCCGCGGCACCTGCAGGTACCCACTGGGCAGAAGCGTGGCTAATACTTACACGGGTTTGTGATGCTTCAATCCATACATTGCGGGTAATTGCCCCCGTGGGTGTGTCGGTTGCATTGGCGTGTACCACTACATTGCCCGTGGTAGAAGGGGTAATTACCGCGGTCCAGTTGCGCGGTCCGGTTGCGGCAGTGCCTACGCGGGTCGCATTTACGCGCGTGTTGCCTACCATAACCCATACGTGGTTTACATCGGCATTGGTGGTTACATTAATGGTGGTATTACCGCCGAATACAACGGTGCTTGGGTTGGCGGTTGCGTTTGCAATCATGGGAACGGCAGGGGCTACAAAGGGCGCGGCGTTGGTAATCGTGTGGTTGCGGTTGGTTGCGCCGTTTACAAAAAATCCGCGGTTAGCAGAAACTTGAATGGTTTGCAGTAAGGGGTTTAAGCCCGCTAATTCCAAGTGCCATGTTTGCGAATTAGCCGTACTGCTTACGCGTGTAGCGCGCGGCCAGCGCGAGTTATTGTTAATAGAAGCCCAAACCTCGGTAACGTCTACGCCTGTGATAATTTCCAAGCGCACGGTATTAGCACGCAGTGCCGTAATTTCCGTTACGCTGGCAATTGCCATCGGTCCTGCGGGTACGGCTGTGCCGGGCTGGTTGGGCTGCTGCGGTGCCGTTCCCGTTACGGTAATGGGAATGGACAACGCAACCGCGCCTACCGTTGTGTTGGAAGTGTTGGCGAAAATATCCACCCTTGTTGCCCCGGCAGGGGGCGCAACGGTGATTGTCCAAACACGAACGCCTGCGGCGGTGGTTTGTGCAATTACACCTTGGGTGCGAATACCGCCAATTTCGGCAAAAACGTGGCTTGTTTGTGCCGATGTGTTTACGGTAATTACTACAGTTTGCCCCGGGGCTACGGTGGTCCTATCCATATGGAAGGACGTAACCGATGCGGCGGCTTGTGCCGCTACGGGGGTTGCCAGCATAAATGCGAAGGCAAGAGTTACGGCGATTAATGCACGTTTAAACATCTTGTTCAAGTGAATCCTCTCCTCTTTTACGATTGTTATTATTGAATCTTTGTATGAATAAGTATATAGTACCATAAAACGCTACAAAAAACCCACCTTTTTACACTTTTACGGGAGAATGTAACATAAATGAAATTTCACGTACGCAATTACGGTTGCCAAATGAACGAACGCGACGCAGAAAAACTGCGCGCATTATTCACACAGCTGGGTTATGAACTTGTTAAGACGCAGGAAGAAGCGCAAATGCTTGTCCTCAACACCTGCTGTGTGCGCGAAAGTGCCGAAACCAAAATCTTCGGGCATTTATCCCATATAAAAACCCGCAAAGCCGCCGACGCGCGGCTTTTTATCGTTGTATGCGGCTGTATGACCCAGCGCGAAGAAATTGCCGAAACCTTCCGCGCCAAGCACAAATACATCAACGTTGTATGCGGTACAGCCAACCGTCACCGCCTGCCCGAAATGATTCGCCGGTCGCTGGAAACGGGGGCGCAAATCATTGACATTCATGAAGACGAAGGCCTGCCCGAAATTACGGACATTCCTGTAACGGAACGCGAATTCCCCCACAAGGCGGGGGTAAATATAATGTACGGCTGTGATAATTATTGCTCGTTTTGCATCGTACCCTACGTGCGCGGGCGCGAAAAAAGCCGCCCACCCGCCGATATTTTGGCGGAAATTCACGCTCTTGCCAATGACGGCGTGCGCGAAATTATGCTTTTGGGACAAAACGTAAACTCCTACCTTGGGGCGGAGTTGGACTTCCCGAGCCTTCTGCGCGAAGTGCATGAAATTGAGGGCATACAGCGCATTCGGTTTATGACGTCGCACCCCAAAGATTTGTCGGACGGGCTAATCGCCGCACTGCGCGACTTGCCTAAGCTGTGCAAGACCATTCACCTGCCCCTGCAATCGGGCAGTACGCGCATTTTAGAAGATATGAACCGTAAGTATACGCAGCAGCAGTACCTTGAATTGTGCGAAAAGCTAAAAAAAGCCGTGCCCGGCATCGGCATTACGACCGACATCATCGTCGGCTACCCGGGGGAAACGGAGGAAGACTTCGATGCCACGCTGGAAGTGGTACGGCAGGTACGCTTCTCGGGTGCGTTTACGTTCATCTACTCGAAGCGAAGCGGCACGCCCGCCGCTTTACGCACCGACTTAGTACCGCGCGAAATTGTTACCGACCGCTTCGAACGCCTCACCGCCCTTGTTTACCCCATTATGCAAGCCCGCAACGAAGCCCGTATAGGAGAAGCGTTCCCCATGATGGTGGAAGAATTGGACGAAAAAGGCGGCAAAGGGCGTTTGGACGATAATGCGCTGGTGCATTTTACGCACGGCGCAGGCGTGCTCGCACTCGGCGGCATTTACCCTGTACGTATTACCGCAGCGAGGTCGTTTTATGTGAATGGCGCGGTGGAATGCCCATGACTGCGTTGCAAGCCGTAAAAGCCCGCACCAGCTACCGCGGCGAATATTCGCCTACCCCCGTCCCCCGCGAGGATTTGATGAAAATAATGGATGCGGGGCTTTGCGCACCATCGGGGTGCAACAAGCAAACTACCTCGCTAATCGCCGTAAACGACGCCGCTTTGCTCGCCCAACTTCACGCTGTCATTCACCCGCCGGTCGCGCAAACCGCACCCGCAATTATCTGTGTGCTTACGCAAAAAATCATCGCCTACCGCGATAAATGCTTCAATGTGCAGGATTACTCCGCCGCAATTCAAAATATGCTGCTTGCCATCGTTGAACTGGGCTACCAAAGCTGCTGGTACGAAGGACATATCACCGATACAGATGCCATTGGGCGAAAAATGGCAAATATACTCGGCGTACCTAGTGATTATGACTTAGTGTGCCTTCTTCCCGTTGGTATCGCCGCACAAGCCGTAAAGCCCGCAGAAAAAAAGCCCTTCGCCCAACGTGCATGGTTTAACGGGTTTAATATTAATTAGCAGAGGAGCGTAACCCAATGCCCATTCGAAGCACTGCAAAAGCCATTATTCAAAGGGAAAACAAAATCCTGCTAAACAAATGCACCAACAAAATAGGTGATTATTATGAATTACCCGGCGGCGGGCAAAACCAATACGAAACCCTGCACGAAGCCATTAAGCGCGAATGCTTGGAAGAAACGGGCTACGCTGTAACACCCATACGTTTTGCGGCATTATGCGAAACCATCCACACAAACGAAGCCTTCAAACAGCAATACCCCGAATATATGCACATGATATTCCACATTTTTATCTGCCGACTCCTTGACGATGCACCCACCACCCCCACGGAAAAAGACCTTTCGCAAACAGGCTGTGAATGGGTGGACATAAATTTAATCAACACGCCAAACCACCCACCGCTTTTCCCAACCGCGGTGGGTGATAATATTAAATCAATCATTGCAAGCGAAACGCCTGTGTTTTTGGGCTCTGCTTATAATGATTTATTTTAACGGCGGATAGGCCGATGTAGCCGATTCGCAATTTTATAGAGAATTATAATAAAATACCGTTTGGAGAAAATTATGATAACCTACAGAATCGCCACCCTTGATGATTGTGCAACGCTAACCCAAATTCGCATGGATAACATAAATAAATACTTGCAAAATGCAACAGAAGATGAAATGGAAACACTGCGCAAAAATATATATCAACATTTTACACACGATATGAATGAAGGTACGCTAATCACCTATGTTGCTTGCGACGGAGATAAAATAGTAGGCACATGTGGGCTTACATTTTTTAATGCAACGCCGTCCCCCACAAATATAACGGGAAAACAAGGCTATATAACAAACATGTATACCGACCCCGAATACCGTGGGCGCGGCGTGGGAACGAAGCTATTTGCATTAACCAAGGAAGCCGCAATCGCACGCAACTGTGGTAGGTTGGTTCTATACAAAACAAAAATGGCAGAGGGGATATATAAAAAATTTGGCTTTGAAGATTCGATTGGTTATATGACATGGAGCGAAGTACATACGTAAAGCTAGTAAACCCTCAATGCCGCGACAATTGCTTCGCAATTGCGCGTATGCTACACTCTTATTAAATATCAGGGAGTGAAACGCAAATGAAAAATGAAATTATCTTCACCGTAACCGAATCCTTGGACGGCGGTTACGAGGCACAAGCCCTAGGTCACGCCATTTTCACCCAATGTGATAATTACAACGAATTGGGTGAAACCCTGCGTGACGCCGTTCAATGCCATTTTGATGAAATTGAAATGCCAAAAATAATCCGCATACACTTTACAAAAGATGAACTAATCGCCGTATGAAAGTGCCAAGAGATGTAGACGCTTCCACGCTCATCAAATGCCTTGAATCATACGGCTATTTTTTATTCGCCAAACGGGTAGTAATTCTCAACCATAAGCCGATTAAAATTGGCACATTACAAGCGATTGTTAAAGATGTTTGTATGTTTAACAAATTAAACGTAGTAAATTTTTATAAGCAATTAAAATAATAAGTAATATTGTGGCAAACAAGGGGGAATTATATGAGTATCCGAAGTACCGTTAAGGCTATCATCATAAAAGACGGAAAAATCCTATTAAACCGATGCAACGATGAAAAATTTGCCGGCAACTATTTTTCACTGCCGGGCGGTGGACAACATGAATACGAAACCCTACACGATGCTGTTATCCGCGAGTGCCTCGAAGAAACGGGTTATTCTGTAACCCCTATCCGATTGGCGGCACTGTGCGAAACCATCTTCACCGACGAGGAATTTAGAAAACAAAACCCCGATTGTACACATAGGGTATATCATGTTTTTTTATGCGAATTATCCAAAGAGGAAAGAATAATACCCACAGAAAAAGATGAAATGCAAGTTAGCAGTGAATGGGTAGATATAGGTACAATTCAAGCAGAGAATACGATTCGCCTATTCCCAACGGCGGTGCGCGATAACCTTTGTGCAATTTTAAACGAAACGTCACCCTTGTTTTTGGGTTCAAATTATAATGAATAAACTGTACTAAAAAATAAGTGTGAGTGGCGATTCCCCAAGTCTTATGCTACACTCTTAGAAAATGCCCCAATTTTCTAAGGAGATGTTCCCATGCAAAATTCACAAAATAACGCACAAAATCCCCCCGTAATAGACCTACAAGCCCTACGCCACACCACTGCCCACGTCCTAGCCCAAGCGGTAAAACGCCTATACCCGACGGTTACCCTCGCCATTGGCCCGGCGATAGCCGACGGGTTTTATTATGACTTCGACGTAGAAACCCCCTTCACGCCAGAGGACTTGGCAAAAATTGAAAAAGAGATGAAAAAAATCATCAAGGAGAATTTGCCGCTGGAGCAATTCTCCCATAATGGCGAGGACGCGTTAAAATTCGTAGACGCGCAAAAAGAACCCTACAAGCGCGAACTCATAGAGGATTTACTCACCCCCAAAGACCCCGCAAAGCCCGCCGCTACAGAATTCTCCTTCTACAAGCAAGGCGAATTTGTAGACCTTTGCGCAGGCCCGCATTTGGACAAAACAGGCCGCATCAAGGCATTCAAGCTTACCAGCACCGCAGGCGCGTACTGGCGCGGGGACGAAAAACGCCCCATGCTCTCCCGCATTTACGGCACGGCGTTCCCCACGAAGGACGAGCTTGCCGCCCATTTGGAGCGCATCGAAGAAGCGAAAAAACGCGACCACCGCAAACTGGGCCGCGAAATGAAACTTTTCGCATTCATGGATGAAGCCCCGGGGATGCCCTTCTACCTGCCCAAGGGGCTAATCCTCAAAAATCGCCTTATCGAATACTGGCGCAAGGTGCATAAACGCTACGGTTATCAGGAAATTTCCACCCCGCAAATTATGATGGGCAAGCTGTGGGAACGGAGCGGCCACACAGGTTACTATGTAGACAATATGTTCTCATCCATGATAGACGAATCGCTGTATTATGTGAAGCCAATGAACTGCCCCGGTGGGATGCTCGCCTACGGCACAGAACTGCACAGCTACAAGGAATTTCCCCTGCGGGTAGCGGAGCTGGGGTTGATTCACCGCTACGAATTGTCGGGCGCACTGCACGGGCTAATGCGCACCCGCCAATTCACCCAGGACGACGCCCACATTTTCATGATGGAATCGCAAGTGAAGGAAGAAGCGAAAAACGTCATCCGCCTGTACGAGGATGTGTACGCCGCCTTTGGGCTAAATGACTTCTCCTTCGAGCTTTCCACCCGCCCCGAAAATTCCATTGGTTCGGACGAAGGCTGGGAAAAATCCACCGCCGCCCTGCGGGAAGCACTGGAAGAAATGGGGCGCGAATACGTGATTAACGAAGGGGACGGCGCCTTCTACGGCCCCAAAATTGACTTCCAAATACGCGACAGCCTTGGGCGCAGTTGGCAATGCGGCACCATCCAGTGCGATATGCAGCTTCCCGAGCGTTTCGACCTCACTTATGTAGGCGTGGACGGCGCAAAACACCGCCCCGTAATGATACACCGCACCTGTTTCGGCTCTATCGAACGTTTCATCGGCGTACTCACCGAGCATTGCGCAGGGGCGTTCCCCTTCTGGCTCACCCCCGTGCAAGCCGTAATTATCCCCATCTCCGAGAAGCACCACGAAGCCGCCCGCGGCGTGCTTGCCCAACTGGAAGAAGCGGGCATCCGCGCCGAACTGGACGACCGCAACGAGAAAATGGGCTTCAAAATCCGCGAAGCACAGCTACAAAAAATTCCCATGATGCTGGTCTTAGGCGACAAGGAAGTGGAGGAAAACAAGGTAGCCCTGCGTAGCCGCGAGCATGGGGACGAGGGCTCCCACGACCTTGCTGTGTTGATTGAGAAATGGAAGAAGGATTCGGATTTTTAACATGAACCCCGAACCCAAGACCTTCCCCACCCACATTGTAGCCGCTACGGGCTATGTTTTTGATGCCAATGATAACCTTCTGCTGGTTAAAACCCACCACCGAGGGTGGGACGCAACAGGGGGGCAAATTGAAAACGGCGAATCGTTGGAAGAAGGCGTGCTTCGTGAGATATTGGAGGAAAGCGGCATAACCGCTAGGGTGCGGTGTTTGGTAGGGGTGTATTCCAATGTGGGCCAGCATGTTGGGCATGATGGTGTTTCCCACATTCCCACCAAGGTAATTTTTGAATTTATGTGCGATTATGTAGGGGGAATACCCACCCCTTCCGACGAAACCAGTGAGGTAAAATGGGTGCCACGCAAGGAAGTTATGTCTTTTCTGACACAGCCTGTGGTACAATTCCGCTTCGAAAAGATGCTGAACTTTACGGGGCAAGTGAATTACGGCGCGTATGTGACGAAGCCCGCGTTTACCGTGCTTTCGGATAGGGTGGTGTAAAATGAAGAATAAATCCTTCATACAATGGTGCGGCTTGCTGGGTTTTGTGAGCTTTTTTTCTTATGCATTGGCGGTGGTTTTTGCGCCCCGCGCTTACCCGAATTATTTATGGATGCAACGCGCCGTTAGCGATTTATCGGCGGCAGATGCACCTTCTTTTGTGCTGTGGACGCGCCTTGCTGGGCTGTATGGCATAACGGGCATTACGTGTTTAATGATGGCGTGCGTGGCTATACGCGGCAAGTTAAATAAGCCTTTGCGGTTGGGAATTTATCTATTTACCGCTATGTTTTGGGTGTCTGTTGCGGGGTATGCGGCGTTTCCCCTTTCACAAAGCGGCGGGCAGGGAAATACGCCCCAGGATATAATGCATTTGGTGGTTACGGGCATTGTTGTGGTGCTTTCCATTGTGTCTCTGGTGCTGATTATGGTGGGAAGTTTCCGTAAAAAATACAAAGCTTCCCTTGGGGTTTGCGCCGCCGTGGCACTTTTTTTAATGTGTGTTGGGGCGGTGGGTACAGGGGTTGCCCCCGATGAGCTATTTGGCGTGTTCCAACGGTTTAGCAATTTAATTGCTGTAAATGGATTTTTGGTAGTGTTGGGGATGTATTTATTTTTTGGGAAATTGGAGGGGGAAGTATGCTAAAACACATCGTTATGTGGAATTTTAACGAAAATTTATCTAATTCGGAAAAACAAGTTGCAGGGGAAAAGGTGAAAGCAGACCTGGAAGCGTTGAAGGCAATTATCCCCGAAATTGTTGAAATTAGGGTTCATATCAATGAAATTTCTAGTAGTAATATGGATATTTTATTGGACAGTACCTTTGAAAATGAGGCGACCATGGCGGCGTATAAAATACACCCTGCCCATGTGGCGGTTTCGGATTATATTGGTACGGTTTTGTGTAACCGTGTGGTGTTGGATTATTTCACATAAACCCCAAGTACAATATCGCTTCGCGGGTTGTGACGGCTGGGGTTGCGTCAGCTACGGTTTTTCTATACAATAAAAAAACATCAGCGGTTTAATATCCGCGTTCCCAATGAAATGCCCTTTTATGGGCGTTTTTTATTTCCCAGCGAGGGGCATGAGAAGATGAACCTACAAACACCGAAACCTATCATTCCAAACATCTCAACAGGGTGTTTTACACGGGGGTATAATTTTGGGGTGGCGCACACCTTTTTATTTGTGTTGCTTACGATGATGATTGATGGCGTAACGGCGGTGCAAGTGACAGCGGCGTGGGTGCATATGTTGTTTGGCGAAAATTTGCATCTTACAATAGAAATACCGGTAACGGTAATTTCGGGTTTAGGTTTGTTTTTTGCAATAATTATCGTCCACGAATTGCTTCATATCCTCTGCTTCCCACGATTTTGGGCAAAGGGGAATTTGCAAATTATTATGACCTTCAACAAGGGGATTATGGTGAATAATCGTGGCGTAACGATGACTAAATTGCGTACGATTTTTTGCGCAGCATTTCCCTTTTTGGTGCTTTCTGTGGGTTTGCTTGTAATTTCCATATATACAACAAGCAGGATTTTCACCTCTTTTTTACGACTGATTGTATTGCTTAATTTTCTGGCATCTTCTTTTGATTTACGTACGATTTTTTATTTACTCAAACTTCCCAAAAATGCGTTGATTATTGACGGTAACTACATATTGAAATGAGGTATTGCACATGACTACCATCGAAAAAATCCTTGCCATTGCAAACGCCGACGAGCGTATTCGTGGCGTAATGCTAAGCGGTTCGCGCGCCAACCCTGATGCGCCTGTGGACGAATATCAAGATTATGATGTTTCCTTTGCCGTTACCGATATAGTACCGTTTTATAACAATCCCGCGTGGTTTGAGGCGCAATTTGGTAAGCCTGCCATTATGCAAATGCCCGAATTGCTGCGTGGGGCGGCGAATGACGGTAATTTTTTTTATCTCGCGTTGTTTCCCGATGGAGTGCGGATAGATTTGAGCTTTACCTTCGATGAGCCGTATATCGACGATGGCGAGCCTGTGCGCGTTTTGTTGGACAAGGACGGGGGGCGGGGTTTCTTTCCGCCGATAAAAGTGGACGAAAAGTATTGGCACGATAAGCCGCCCACGGCGCTGTGTTATCGCTCTTCCACCAGCAACTTTTGGTGGTGCTTGCAGAATGTCGCCAAGGGCATTAACCGCGACGAGCTGCCCTACGCCATGGAAATGCTCCACGAGGTGCGTAGCTGCTTGCAAGAAATGCTTGTGTGGTACATTGGCGTACAGCACGGGTTTAACCTGTCTGCGGGCAAGTACGGGAAGTATTTTAAGCGGCATTTGCCTGCGCCTATGTACGCACAGTACGCGGCGACCTTTTGTATGAACGATTATTACGATTTATGGGAAGGGATGAAAACCATGTGCGACCTTTTCCATACGGCGGCGGTGGCGGTTGGGGCACATTTTTCCTACGAATACAGGCAGGACGAAGAGGACGCCATACGTCAACATTTGCATACAATACGCACTAAATTCATCGAAGGGGTAGATAAGGTATGAAAATGGGGACCCTTTGTTATGTAGAAAAGGACAATCGGTATCTGATGCTTCACCGCACAAAAAAGGAAAATGACATGCACAAGGGGCTGTGGGTGGGGCTCGGCGGCAAGTTTGAAGCGGGCGAATCCCCCGAGGAGTGCGTAATCCGCGAGGTATACGAGGAGAGCGGGCTGCGCGTAGAAAACCCCAAATTGCGGGGTGTTTTAACCTTCCCTGCCTTTGACATGCATGACGATTGGTATGTTTTCTTATTCCACGCAACGGAATTTTCGGGCACGGTTAAGCCCTGCCAAGAGGGGGAGCTGGCGTGGATAGATAAAAACGACCTCGCCCAACTACCCATGCACAAGGGCGACTACCACTTCATAAAAAAATTAGACGAGCCCTGCGGGGTGTTTACCGCTAAATTTTTGTATGAAAATGGCGCGTATAAAAGCCACACAATAACCGTTCATTAGGGTGCTTTATGTACACTTATTTGCAAAATAATCCCCTCGCCTTTATGGACTTCCTTACCCCCATTAAACGCGGCACGGCGAAAATCCTGCATTCCTGCGAAAATGGGGTGTGCCTGCTGGAGGAAAAAAGCGGCGCCTACATGGCATCGGCAGGGACGCGGCAGGCGGGGGAAACTATATTAAAATTACTTCCCCCGCGGGGGGTATTTTCATTTCACCAGCGGTGGATGGCGGAGGAAATGCAACGGCGGGCGCGTTTTGATACCTTCACGGAGAATGTACAGGTGGTGTATGATGGGCCAATGCCCCTTCCCGCGTCAACAACGCTCGTGTTAAAACCGCTGGATATTAGCCACCTTCCCACGGTGCTGGAAAATTACGACGTAGCCGTTGGCGCGGATTATTTGCGCCAAACCCTAGCGGACGGTCGGTTATTCGGCGGGTATTACGGGGGGCGGCTGGTGGGCTTTGGGGGCATTCATGCCGAGGGCAGCATTGGCTTGCTGAAGGTCTTTGCGCCTTTTCAAAATAAGGGCTACGGCACAGCGCTGGTACGGCTGCTTACGGATTTTCAATTGTCCCAAAATGCCGTGCCCTTCGCCCAAATTGAGGTGAGGAATGCCGCTTCCCTTGCGGTTTTTGCGAAGGCGGGTTATGCCCTTTCCCCGGAAAAAATATACTGGTTGTTTTGAATCAAACTACATTTGACAAGGTGAACCTTATGCCCCCTATCCTCCCCAAATCCTTTTTAACCCAAATGCGCGCCCAATTGGGCGATGAAAATGACCTTTTTTTAGCCTCATTTTCCGACCCTGCGTGGCGTGGAATTCGCTTAAACACGATAAAAAATGTGGATGCGAACATTTTCAACCGATTACAATCTGTAATCAGTTGCCCTAACCCCCACTGCCCAAATGCCTTCGCTTTTCGCGCCGAGCATAAGCTGGGGCAAACCCTTGCGTATCTTGCGGGGTTGTTTTACATACAGGAGCCCAGCGCCATGGTCCCTGCCTTTTTGCTGGGCGCGTTGCCCGGGGAGCGGGTGTTGGATTTGTGCGCGGCACCCGGGGGAAAGTCCACCCAAATCGCGACTTCCTTGCAGGGGCGGGGCTTGCTCATTGCCAACGATGCGTCCCCAACGCGTGCCCAGGCGTTGGTGCGCAACATAGAACGGGCGGGGGTGCGCAACGCCATTATAACCATGGAGCAGCCCCATAAGCTTGCGGCGCGGTTTGGGGAATTTTTTGACCGCGTTTTGGTGGACGCCCCTTGCTCGGGGGAGGGCATGTTTCGCCGCGATGCAGAGGTGCTAAAGGCGTATACCGCAAATAAGCCCGAGGTTTGCGCTGCCATTCAGTCGGATATTCTACGGAATGCGGCGCTAATGGTACGGCGGGGTGGGAGGCTCGTGTATTCGACTTGTACGTTTAACACGGTGGAGAATGAGGGAATTGTTGAGGCTTTTATAAAGAAGCACCATGATTTTTCAGTAAAAGAAATGAAGCGCATTTGGCCCCACAGGGATATAGGTGAGGGGCATTTTGTGGCAGTGCTGGAGAGGGGGGGCGGTCAAGGTCAAGGGAATAACACCGTGGGGGTGCTACCCCCACCCCCCCGCAAGCCTTTAAAAAGGCTTGACCCAAATTTTATATTTGGGGAGTTTTGTGAAAAGACACTATATAACACAACCAGTGGTTACCAAGTGCTGCATAAGAACAATTTGTACATTCAACCCGAAGCAATTGATTTGCAGGGCTTACGCATAGCGCGCAGCGGTTGGCATGTGGGGGAAATTTCCAAGGAGCGGTTTGTGCCTTCTCAAGCGTTGGCGATGGCGTTGCGCAAAGAGGACGCGCGCTTTGCGGTGGACTTGCCCGAAGCCGACGCGTGGCGTTATATTCGCGGCGAATCCTTAGACTTTCCCATGCATGTAACCGCCCCAGCTACGCAAAAGCCGTGGGTGCTTATCACCTATGAAAATCACCCCCTGGGCTGGGCGCGGCTGGTGCAGGGGCGGTTAAAAAACCAGCTTCCCGTAGGGTGGGTGCGTTAATGAAATTCATATTTCCCCTGTGTGTGCATATATTGGTTTAAAAGTACACGAGGGGAATTTTTTATGAACAATCAGGAAATGAAGCATGCCGTTAAGCATTTGGTTATTGGCGTGCTGATGGGCTTTGCTATTACTGCCATTGTTTTTTTGGGCTATGCCATGCTTATTACCTACACCGACATGAGCGAACGCAGCCTGCATACCGTTGTGGTAGTAACGACTGTACTTTCTGTGCTGGTTGCGGGCTTTGATGCGGCGCGCGCAGCGCCTTACAAAGGCTGGTTATGGGGCATGGGCGCGGGTTTCTTATATATTGCCGTGCTTGCGTTAATTATGGTTATCATGCTTCCCAATATTGCGATTGACGGGCGCACCATTCTTACTCTTGCCCTTGCTATCCTTGGAGGCGGGCTTGGTGGTATACTGGGGATAAATTTGAAGAAATAGGACGTGAAGCATGAGCGTATTTCAAGCAATAATCCTTGGTATTGTGCAAGGAATTACGGAATTTTTGCCCGTTAGCTCGTCGGGGCATTTGGTGATTATGCAGCGGGTTTTCGGCATGGAAGAGCCTAAGCTTACCTTTGATATCGTCGTACACCTTGGCACACTGGTGTCTATCCTCGTGTTTTTTTGGAAGGACATTTGGGCGCTTTTGAAAAATCCCTTCTCCAAGATGACGGGCTTGCTCATTGTTGCTACTTTACCGCTGGTGGTGGTGGGCTTCTTTTTTCGAGATGTGGTAGAGCATCAATTGCGCGGCTCACTTTTCCTCGCGTTTGCCTTCATTGTCACGGGCTTGCTGATGGTTGCCGCGGATTATTTCGCTTCCGGGAAGGGACCGAAAATCCGCGTGCGCTACGACCGCGAGCTAACCTATGTGGACGCCCTCGCCATCGGCGCTATGCAGGCGCTTGCCCTGCCGCCGGGAATTTCCCGTTCGGGAACGACCCTCGCCGCAGCTTTGGGGCGCGGCATTAACCGCGACACCGCGACGCGTTTTATTTTCTTCATTGGCGCGATAGCCATTTTCGGTGCGGGCGCAATGGATGCGCTGGGCTTTGCCCGCGGCGATATCACGATGTATGACATAGGCGTTGCGCCGTTGCCGCTCATTGTCGGCTTTATTGTTTCTGCTGTTGTGGGCTATTTTTCGATAGGCATTCTGCTGCGCTTATTAAAAGCGACGAAGCTGCGCTATTTTTCCTATTATGTATGGGCGCTTGCGGCGTTTATATTCGTGGATATGCTGGTGCTGAATTTATTTTTTTAGAAGATTAAACCTTCGGAGGCGTATATGGCACGTATGTATGACCTACGGCAGAAGGAAATAATAAATACAAAAGACGGCGTGCGTTTTGGTTTTGTCAGCGACTTAGTGCTGGACGTAGAAGAAGGGCGGATTACCGCACTCATCGTGCCGGGGCCCGGGCGGGTGCTTGGGGTATTTGGGCGCGACCAGGAGTATCGCATTCCGTGGAAGGATATAACAAAAATCGGTGAGGATATTATTCTGGTGGAATGTGACAGCGAAAAAGCGCTGATTGAAAGCGAAGAATAAAAAAACGCAGGCACATTATCGGCGCCTGCGTTTTTTTGTTGGCGCGGGCTTGCGCGCCTGTAAATAGCCGAGAATAAGCGCCGTAAGCGAAACGGCGACAAAAGCAACAGAGACTACTTGGCTTGCGGCAAGTCCCGTGCCAAAAAATTTCAATTGGTCGGTGCGCAAGCCTTCTATAAAGAAGCGCGCAACACCGTAGCCCAGGAAATAAAGCCACAAAATTTCCCCATCAAAGCGCTTATGCGGGCGGTAAAACAGAAGGATAAGCATCCAAACAAGGTTAAATGCTGCTTCGTAGAAAAATGTGGGGTGTACTTGAATATAGGTTGCGCCGTTGGCGTGTACGGCGCGCTCAAGCAGGTCGGGGGTGGTGTACGCGGCGCGGTCTACGCGAATGCGCATGGCGAAAAGGTTGTCGGTATAAGAGCCGAAGGCTTCTGCATTAAAAAAGTTACCAAAACGCCCGATAATTTGCCCCAAAAGCATGGACGGCGCGCCTGTGTCGGCTAATAGGAAAAATGGTACGCGCCGCCGCCAAGAGATAAACATGGCAGCCAGCGCCGCGCCAATAATGCCGCCGTAAATAGCCAAGCCGCCGCCGCGAATGTCGAAGGCAATTTCAAACCAAGGGCGCCCGCGAAAGGCGTCCCAGTTAAAAACAACAAAATACGTGCGCAAGCCTATAAATGCAAAGACAAGGCCCACCAGCAATAATTCGTAGTAATGGTCAACATTTTGCCCCGTTTTGCCCGCCCACCAAAAGGCAAGCAGCGCAGCCATGGCTATGCCGAATACAATAATTACCGCATACCAATAAATGGCGAAACCGCCGACATTTAACGCGTGCTGGGGTACACGTTCGAAGTAAAAACCAAGGTTGGGAAACCAAATTTCGGGGGTTACGTGGTCGGGGGGCATATTGTACTCCTTATTTGGATATATTTGGGTGCGCAGTATAGCATGAGCATGTACCACTTTACAATCACGCTTGGCGGGGTTAATATTTAATATGTACGAAAGGAATGAACGACCATGAAAAATACTGCTTACTTATTACTGGCATTCATAGTTATCTTACTCGGGTTAAGTGCGTGCGGGGGTAACGGAAATGACGGGTCTGTACCCACGCGCTACCAGCCCACGCCTGCGCCGCCGCGTTTGCAAGGTGCGTTGGCGCACCCTGTGCCTACACCCACCCCCACGCCGGAACCTACAGGTACGCCAATACTCGGCTTTTTCCCGGACGACCGCGAATATGTGGAGATTGAGTTGTGGCATATTTTATCAGGCACACGACGCATGTACTTAATGGAGTTAATCTACGCCTTCCACGACGCACAGCCCTATGTGCGCATCTACGATATGTACCACGGCAACCACGATTATTTGCGCCATAACACACAAGTGGCGGACGCGGCGGGTATTTTACCGCATATTTCGCAAGCATCAATTGTTGACATGACGCGTTACCGCAATGCGCGTATGCTGCTTTCCCTTGCGCCGTTTATGGACGACCCGAATGTGGGCTTGTCTAATCAGTGTATAAACGATATTCTGCCCGTTTTTCATAATAATCTAACGGTTGGCGGGCAATGGTTTGCTGCGCCTTTTTTCATGGGTGTGCGAACGTTGTTTTATAACGCGGAAGCGCTGCGCGACAATAATATATCCCCGCCCGAAACGTGGGAAGAAGTGGAGGGCATCGCCGCCGCTCGTTTGGGTATTGGCGTAACCGATGCATTGGACTGGGAGTGGGCGTCCTTGTTGCGCTTGTATGGCGGCGCGTATATCACCGAAGCGGCTAACCGTGCGGATTTTGCCTCTTACGAAGGCATAGACGCGCTGATTTTGCTTGCCGACTTAATGAATGGCGGAAACGTTCGGCTTGCAACGCCCGAATGCTTTGCCCGCGGTGAAGTTGCGCTGCTTTTTGCATGTTCCGGTGATGTGGTGGAAATTAAGGAAGCGGTGGGCGATAATTTCCCCCTAAGCGCCGTGCCCGTGCCTTCTTTTGAGGACCAACGTGCCGCAGAATTAACGGGCGATGTGCTGGTTCTCTTCGAAAATGTGCGCCATTCCACCAACGAGCGTGTAGGCGCGTGGGAATTTCTTCGCTTTACATTTGACACAGAAAATGCGGCAAACTGGGCAGTAAATACGGGCTTTTTACCTCAGCGCGCCTCCATATTTTATACCGAAACTCCTATACAGTATGCGATATACGCATCTTTGCCCCATGCTTTTGTGCGCACGTTGCACCCGCAAGCGCATAGCGTGCGGGCATTATTACTGGAAGAATTTGCGCAAATCCCCTATACCGAGGAAAGCCCCGAGGTCATTCTTACCCGTGCAGAATTGCGCGCAAACGACCTGCTTGCAGGGCGGTAAACGCGGAATGAATAAATAATTTGACGAAGTGCCGCATTACCTGTATAATCCCGCTTTGCGAATATAAATGCTTTATATAAAGGAGATGTAGTTCCATGCACAGCATGATTAAACAACTGGAAGGCGAACAGTTGAAAGCCGAAACGCCGAAGTTTAGCATCGGCGACACCGTTCGGGTACACGCCAAAATTGTTGAAGGTTCAAAAGAACGCGTACAGGTATTTGAAGGCGTTGTGTTAAAGCGCCGCCATGGCGGTCTGCGCGAAACGTTTACCGTGCGTCGTATTTCCTACGGCGTAGGGGTGGAAAAAACATGGCCCTTGCATTCCCCTCGCGTGGAAAAAGTAGAAGTTGTGCGCCGTGGTATTGTGCGCCGCGCCAAGTTATTCTACCTGCGCGACAGGATTGGTAAAGCCGCTAAAGTAAAAGAGGCCATCTTCCAAAAACCCAAAAAAGAAAATGCTTAAAAACAAAATCGCCAACCCTTATCTCAGAGGTCTTGTTGAATGGCTTCTTGCCATAGGGTTGGCGCTTTTATTTTTGTTTGTCATGCGCAATTATACCTTTCGTATGGCGCATGTAACGGGCAGCTCTATGGAGCCTACGCTGTATGATGGCGATATGGTGGTGCTTAACCGCGCGGGGTGGCTCATTTCCGGACCGCGCATTGGCGATATTGTTGCCTTCCCGTATCGGTTAGACCCGAGCGAGAACTATATCAAGCGTATTATTGCCATAGGCGGCGACACGGTAGACTTGTACGACGGCGCATTCTACGTAAATGACCTGCGATTAGATGACGATTTTTCCCACGAACGCGTGATACGCCCGGGGGACGAAAATTTTCCCCTTACCGTACCCGATGGTACGATTTTTGTGTTGGGGGATAACCGAAATAATAGCAAGGACAGCCGCTTTACCGCCGTTGGGAGCGTTCCCTATACAGACGTAGTAGGTCGCGTTTCTGTGCGGGTTTGGCCCTTCGGCAGCTTGGGCAGACCGTGATAGTTCAATGGTACCCCGGGCATATGACCAAAACCCGCCGCATGATGGAAGCCCACATGAAGCAGGTGGATTTGGTAATGGAGCTACTGGATGCACGCATCCCCAACGCCAGCCAAAATCCTGATATCCTTACCCTTACGGCAAATAAACCGCGAATAATGATACTTACAAAGGCAGACATTGCCGACCCTAATATTACGGCCCGTTGGGCGGAACATTTCCGCAAAATGGGCCGCTTTACGTTGCCCATGGATTTGAAGGCAGGCAAGCAAAAGGCGGGTATTCCCAAGCTCCTCACCTTGGTGCAGCAAATTATGGCGGAGAAATTGGAACGCCAGCGCAAAAAAGGACGCCTCGCCATGCCCATACGCGCCATGGTTGCGGGCATTCCCAATGTAGGCAAGTCCACCTTCATTAACCTGCTTGCAGGCAAGGCCGTTGCCGCCGTTGCCGACAAACCGGGCGTAACCCGCGGGCGGCAATGGATAGCCGTACGCCCTCAGGGCAAGCCCCCCGCAGGGGGCAACTTCGGCGGCTTTGACCTGATGGATACCCCGGGCGTATTATGGCCAAAATTCGAGGACCCCGAGGTAGGGCTGCGCCTTGCTGTTACGGGGGCGGTATCGGACACCATTCTGGATAAAATTACGCTGGCGGAGCATCTCATTGAAATGCTAAGTAATACCGCACCTACGGCGATTTATACGCGGTTTAAATTAGCGGCTCCTTCTTTAGCCAACGCCGCTTCCGCTTTACGCGAAGAAAAAAAAGAACCCCGTGCCATGCTAACCCATATAGGCGCGGCACGCGGGTACAAGATGAAAGGCGACGTCGTTGACCTGGAACGCACCGCCATTATGCTGCTGGACGAGTTCCGCGGCGGTAAGCTGGGGCGGATAACCCTGGAAATGCCGTAAGCAGGGCGAAGAATGATTCAAGATTATGACCTTGGAAGCGCAAAACGCCCAAGGTTTTTTTTACGCATTAATAAAAGTATTGACATCTATTACGCCAGCCGATATAATTGTATTGCGTCAGACGATATATCGAACAACGACACATTCGAAAGGAGCGGCGTCCAATGAGCGAAAAATCCGAGCATAGCGCTCTTACGGAAGGCGTCTATCTCATCTTAATTTCCTTGCAAGTACCACGCCATGGTTATGCCGTTATGCAAAATATCGAAGGACTAACGGCTGGGCGGGTAATTCTTGGTGCGGGTACGCTGTATGGCGCCATTAATTCCTTATTGGATAAAGGTTGGATAAGTGCCATTGGGCATGATTCGACTTCGCGGAAAAAGGAATATGTAATTACGCCCATGGGCAAAACCGTGCTTCATAACGAAATAAAGCGCTTGGAAGCATTGGTAAAAATCGGTCAAGAGGAAAGGTTAGGTGTGGGAAATGAAAATTAAATTATGGCGATTTGTAATCGACGTGGAAAAAACCGAGGAATGGTTAAACAGGCTAGCCGCCGAGGGCTTGCATTGTGTGGGTTTCGGCTTTATTGCGTACCGTTATTATTTTGAACAAGGAGAAGCGGGAGCATATACCTACCGCATCGCTATGCTTGAAGAAAGTATCGGACACCCCAAATCCATTCAATATATAGCGTTTTTAAAAGAAAACGGCGTTGAATGTATAGGGCATGTGCTGGGGCATGTATTTTTACGTAAACGGACGGCGGATGGTGCATTTACGTTATTTACGGACAGGGCATCACAAATTAACAATTACAGGAACATGCTCAAGGAACGAAAAATAGGAATAATGGTTTTGCTTGTTTCCGCGTTATTTTACCTGTATGCATTAATTGCGGGGAACATAAACATGGCGGCGGGTATTGGGTTTATTTCTTCGCATTTTCACCCCATTGTGATTATGTTTTATGCCTGTGGCTTGCTGCTTGTGGGAACGGTTTATTCCTACATTCGGCAATGGCGACGGTATTCTGCACGGATAAAAGAGCTGCAACAGGAAGGCGCGCTGTACGAATAATATACGAAAAACGGAGGCAACTATGAATAAAACAGGCTGGGAAGTTGAAAACCGCGTACACTTCGATGAAATTGTTACCAACTACGATAAATTTCGTTGGGCGTATCCCCAAGCAATGTTTGACGATATTTTTGCCTGCGCAGGGGCAAGCGCGGGTAAAAATGCGCTGGAAATTGGCGCAGGCACGGGCAAAGCCACCGCACCAATACTCAGCGCGGGGTACAATGTCACCGCCATTGAGCTGGGCGAGAATATGGCGCAATTTATCGCGGAAAAATTCAAAGGAAATAATAATTTCAGCGTAATTGTCGCCCCCTTCGAAGAAGCACCCCTCCCCGAAAATACCTACGACTTAATCTACGCCGCGTCTGCCTTCCATTGGATAAACGCGGAAATAGGTTGCCCCAAGGTTTTTCGCCTGTTAAAGCAAGGTGCGGTGTTTGCTCTACTCCGCAACAACGTGTACACCGCAGACGGCGACCCCCTGTACGAAGCCTTACAAACCGCCTACCAAAAGCATTACTACACCCATTACACCAATAAAAAAAGGTGGTCGCGTAACAACCACCATGATTTACAAACGCCCCATGGCATTAAAGTGGGTTTTGGCTTCGAATGCCTAACGCCCTATGGGTTTTGCGACGTTCAAATAAATTTCTACGAAGAAAGACGCAGCTACACCGCAAACGAATACGTAGCCCTGATGGACACAATGGCAGACCATCGCAACCTGCCCGACGGGCATAAAAACGCGCTGTACGCCGCCATGAAGGAAGCCATTAACGCCCACGGCGGCACATTTAGCCAAAATACCGTTTTTACGCTGTACATGGGGCGGAAGGGATAATTTATCCGTTCAATTTTCTAATTCGTTTAGCTTCTCCCGTACATATTCAATGATATGGTTGCCTGTTGCAGGGTCGCGGAAGGTGTGTATCGCCGCCTGTGCCAGCAGGTCGTCCAGCTTTTGCTCGTCTTTATTCTGCGCATAAATATCGGCGGCAAGTTTGTATGTACCGCGAAACTCCGACCCTAAGGTTAGCGTATGCTCCAGCACCATAAGTGCGTCCTTTTCGTTGCCCCTTGCGCTTAGCGATTCCGCCCATTTGGTAAGGGCGCGCAGGTACTCGTTAAAATTTTCTTCGTAGTGGGCAAGGTATTCCAGCTGTAGGCGTCCGTAGCGGTTTTTTAATTCCACGTTGGAAATGGGGTTTAGGAAGCGTATCATCTTACGGCTCGCGGCGCGCAGTACCTTGTGCGGGTCGCCCTCGGGTACTGCGGGTAATACAGAAAGGTCGGCAGTGAAGAATAATTCGTCCTCCAGGGGGCGTTTTTTTACGGTGTTTGCCGCTTCTTCGTCTACCAGAAAGCGCTGTATCATTGCGTCGTGTTTTTTCCGTGCCTGCGAGGACCGCACTGCAACGTAGATAATTGTCCAAAGCAGTAGCACAATAAGCCCCCACGTAAACGGCGAAAAAATTTGCATGATTAAAAGATGCGTAACCATGGTAAAATCGACTCCTTTCATTCCAAAGAAGTATAACACATACCTTGTAGGATTTGCGCGTTTAGAGTATGATGTTTATTAATTAGAAATGAAACCATAGAAAATAACGCATAAGGGGCTTTTTACCATGGCTGAAGTGAAGAAGACACTGTTCCTTATTGATGACGATTTAACGAATTTAAACATAGGAAGCACGGCACTCTCCCCCCATTATCACGTGGTTACGTTTAATTCCGGCGCGCGTTTACTTAAGGCATTGCAAAAAAAGCTGCCCGATTTAATTCTGCTGGACATAGATATGCCCGAAATGGACGGCTTTACCACGCTCAAGCGCGTGCGCGAAATTGAAGCAGCCAGCAAAATCCCCGTTATATTCCTAACTGCTAAAACCGACAGCAACTCCGAGCTTGAGGGGCTTTCTCTTGGTGCAATTGATTATATTCACAAGCCCTTTACCCCTGCGCTGTTGTGTAAGCGCATCGAGGTTCACCTTACGGTTGAATCGCAGCGCATTGCGTTGGTCGATTTTAATGCAAACCTGCAAAAAATGGTGGACGAAAAAACAAAAACCGTTATTGAGCTGCAAAACGCCATCATCAAAACCATGGGCGAATTGGTAGACGTCCGTGACAACATTACAGGCAGCCACATAGAACGTACACAAAGCTACTTACGCATTCTGGTTACCGAAATGCGCGACCGAAATGTCTATGCAAAAGAGGTGGGGTCATGGGATTTGGAGCTTGTTGTGCAGTCTGCCCAATTGCACGACGTAGGCAAAATTGCCATTGCGGATAGTATTCTGCACAAGCCCGGGCGTCTGCTGCCCGACGAATTTGATAAAATCAAATATCATACTACGTTTGGCAAGCAAATTATTTCAAAAATTAAGGAAAATACAACGGATAAAGATTTTCTGGAATATGCGGAAATTCTTGCCTATACCCACCACGAGAAATGGAACGGCAAGGGCTATCCGCAAGGGCTTTCGGGGGAAGATATTCCCTTGCTTGGGCGGATAATGGCAATTGCCGATGTATACGATGCGCTGGTTAGCGAGCGCCCGTATAAAAAACCCTTCACCCACGAACAAGCGGTGGAAATTATAAAAAAAGACAGCGGATGGCATTTTGACCCTACGTTGGTGGAATTATTTTTAGACGTAGCCGACCAATTTGACCAATTCTTTAAGGGGGTAAGAGCATGAGCAGCGCACGTGTGCTGGTTGTAGATGACGTAATGACCAACCTAAAAGTGTTGGAAGGCTTGTTACAGTCCTACGGCTTATTGGTAGACTTGTGCGACAGCGGGCTAAAAGCGCTGGACAAAGTATACGAACAAGACTATCACATCATTTTTATGGATTATTTAATGCCCGATATGGACGGGGCAGAAGTAACCGCACGTATGCGCAAAACAGGCGTAAACGTACCTATTATCGCCGTTACGGCTGCAGGCCACGCCCAAGCAAAGGAACTTTATATCAAAAAAGGCTTTAGTGACTTTTTGCCCAAACCCGTTGATATAAATGAAATGGACGGTATTTTGCGCAAATGGCTTCCTGGTATAACGTTACAAACGCCGCAAGCAATAAAGCAAGAGGCATTCTCCGTGGTGATAAGCGGCGTGGATACGTCCCGAGGGGTTTCCATGTCGGGCGGGACAATCGACAGCTACTACAATACGTTGCTCATCTTCCATGACGAAATTCGCGCAAAGCTTACCGACATTAAAAATGCCTTGGAAAAAAAAGATATCCCCTTGTTTACCGTGTATATACACGCAATTAAAAGCGCGTCCTCTAACATTGGGGCGATGGAAATCTCCAAAGAAGCCGCGTTTTTAGAGGCTGCAGGCACGCGGGGCGACACAGATGCAATTAAACGGCAAATCTCGCAGTTTTTTACCGATTTGGATGCATTGCTAAACGAAATTTATGCCATTATATCGGCGCGTGCCGTACAAAGTACCCCGGTGGCAGAGGCGGATATTCTAAGCCACTTAACCCAAATTAAGGAGGCAATGGATAATTTTGATACCGAGCAAATTAACGAAATAGCGGATATCTTACAAAATTTTGTGCATGACAACACACACGGTGCAATAATTAAGAAAATATTACAACACAAATTGGCTGGGGAATATGACGAAGCCATTGAGTTAATTGATGCAGTATAATTGTAGCGGGCAATGCAGCCAATGCACCGTGCATAAAGACGGCGGCACCTGCCCAAAAATAACGGACATGCACATTGTACAATCCTATGTTCTACCGTTTCCCGTTGCTTGTGACAGCAATAAAGCGGGACTGGGTTTTGTTGTTGATATTGGCACAACCACCATTAGCCTTGCCTTGCTTGATTTAAAAACGGGTAAAACGCTTTCCACTTTTTCCGCCGTTAATAGCCAGCGTATTTATGGTATTGACGTGATAACGCGCATAAACTCCGCCGTCCAAGGCAAACAAGAAGAGCTGCATACGCTAATTAACGATGACTTGCGCCGCGGTATGCGGCATATATTAAAAACGACAGGGCATTTGGCAGAGGACGTAACTCGTATGGTTGTCACAGGCAATACCACCATGCTGCATCTGCTGCATAATTTGCCGTGCAATACATTGGGCGTTGCACCCTTTACGCCTGTGGATATTACGCGCCGCACCAGTCAATTCGACATGCTGCCCAATTGCGAAGTGCTTACACTACCTAGTGTTTCTACCTTTATTGGGGCAGACATTGTAGCGGGCATTACCTGCATCGGCGGTTTTGAAGCATCGGAAACCCGCTTGTTGGTAGACCTTGGCACAAACGGCGAAATGGCGCTGCTGCACAACGGCAGGCTGTGGGTTACGGCAACGGCGGCAGGACCCGCCTTTGAAGCGGGCAATATTTCCCAAGGGGTTGCGTCTATTCCCGGGGCAATAACGTCGGTACAATTTGCGCACCCCATCTCGTTTATCGACTACGAAACGATTGGCAACGCGCCCCCCGTGGGTATTTGCGGCACAGGCGTTATTGAAATTGTGGCGGAACTTGTGCGCAACCAAATGATAGACGAAACAGGAAAACTCGATCCCCGTTTTGACCACAGTGTAGAGATTACAGCGGGCATAAACTTCACCCAAGGCGATATCCGCGAGGTACAGCTTGCCAAGGCAGCCATACGCGCGGGCATAGAAATTCTGTTGGAAAAAGCCGAATGCACCCAAAACGATATTTTTTGCGTATATTTAGCCGGGGGCTTTGGTAATCATCTTGTGCCGGACAATGCCGCAACCCTTGGTATGTTTCCCGCACAGCTTGCGGGTAAAATACGCGCGGTGGGGAATACTGCCTTTGGCGGCGCGGTAATGGCGTTAATAAATGCTTCTGCGGCGGCACACATGGATGAAATAGCGGCAAAGGCAACCGAGGTAAGCCTTGCTGCGCACCCAAAGTTTAACGATATGTTTACCGATTTTATCGGCTTCCCCGAATCGGAGTGTTAATAACATTCCAATTAATTGGAGGGATAAACCATGTCTGATATCCGCGAAACGCTCTTCAACATCACAAAAAACGCGAGCAAAACCACAGGCGATTTAATCAAGTCCGCCAAGCTAAACATGGCGCTGGGCAACGAACAAGCGGCGTTAAAAAATTTGTACACCGAAATTGGCAAAAAAGTACACGAAATTTATCAATACGGCGGGTCGCTTGGCAAATTTTTTGACGATAAATACCTGGAGTTAGAAAATACCGAACGTAAAATAGCCGAAATAAAAGAAGAAATTAGCATCATCAAGGGCGTACGCGAATGCATAAAATGCGGTAAAGCCGTAGAGCGCAACGCCGAGTTTTGCCCAAAATGCGGCATTCGGTTAGAGGGCAACGGCACGGCGGTTACAGCGGAAGCACCTGCGGCAGATGTTTCCGCCCCGGTAACGCCACCTGCGGTTGAGCCGCCCCCCGTACCTGTAGCACCGCCTGCACCCGCGGGCGTAGTATGCCGTGTTTGCCACGCTTCCAACGATGCGGGCACAAAATTTTGCCTTTCCTGCGGGCGAATGCTCGACTAATTCACGTACAAAGAGGGAATGCTATGTTATGCGAAAAGTGTAAAAAAAATCCCGCGACGGTGCATATGCAACAATTTGTCGGCGGAAGTAAAACCGAGATGCACCTATGCCAGGAGTGTTCCTCAATTAAAATGGATATGCCTATTTCATTTGAAAATATTTTTCAAGGATTCCTCACGTCCTTGCAATCGATGACGGCTAACCGCCCCATGACGTCCCCATCCGCGCCCTGCGCACGGTGCGGTATGACGGTAGAGCAATTCAAAAAAACGGGCAAATTGGGGTGCGAGGCGTGTTACCAAGCCTTCGCAAAGGAAATTGAAGCCCTGTTTAAAAACGTACAAAACGCCACCCGCCACGAAGGGAAATTTCCCCGCCGTATGGGCGTGGATATGCGTGTACGGCGCGAAGCCGACGCCCTGCGCAAGCAATTAAAAGAAGCGGTAGATGCGGAAAATTACGAAGACGCCGCCCACTTGCGCGACCAATTACGCGCCATCCAAAACGAAGCGCAAGCCGAAACGCAAGAGGCTGTGCAATGAGCGCGCCTTGGTTTACCCGGGCAGTGACAGATGAAAGTCCCATTCTCTCTTCGCGCGTGCGTTTGGCGCGTAATTTGCGCAGGTATCCTTTTCAGCAAAAATTAAATGCGCCGAATGCAGCGGCAATGGTACAGGAAATACAAGCCATCGGCACGCATTTTCATAAGATGGACATGCAGCATCTTTCCGACGCCGAGCAAAAGGTCTTCCTTGAAAAGCACATCGTATCGCCCGAATTTCTTCGCGGAAAACTGCCCCGCGGGTTAATGATAAGCGACGACCAAAACCTAAGCGTAATGCTAAACGAAGAAGACCATGTACGCATACAATCCGTACAAGCGGGTGATGCATTGCCCGAGGCGCTGCTCGCAGCCAACCAAGTAGACGACCTCATTGAGGAGACCCACGAATACGCCTTTAACGCCGAACACGGCTACTTAACCGCTTGCCCAACCAATACGGGTACGGGCTTGCGCGCTTCGTACATGATTCACCTCCCATTCCTGGAGCGTACCGACAAATTTAAGTCTTTACTCCCCGCCATTACCAAGCTGGGGATTACTTTGCGCGGCATTTACGGCGAAGGTACGGAATCTATGGGAAGCATTTACCAAATCTCTAACCAGACCACGTTGGGCAAAACAGAGGAAGAAATTATCCATGCGTTGCAAAAAACCACCCAGCAGGTCATGGAGCACGAGGCACAGGCACGCGATACGATGTTAATCACACACCGCCCCGACCAAGAAAATATGATTTACCGTGCATACGGCGTACTTGCCTATAGTCGAAAAATCACCGCAAAAGAGGCGATGGACCTGCTCTCAGAAATTCGCATCGGTTACCTATACAGCATTTTAGATAAACCTAAGCCCGAGAAGCAAATCTACCAAATTATGATGGAAATTCAGCCCGGTCATTTGCAACGCGTAGCGGGTCGCGAGATGAACGAGTTGGAGCGCGATTACGCACGAGCGGAGTATTTGCGGGAGATTTTTTGTTAGAAGCATAATAAACAAAGGAGCATAAAAAGTGAACGACAAAAATATCGAACAAAAAATGTTTGATGAAGCGGTTAAACTTATCAATAATCGTTATCCCAAAGGATGGGGCGGGGCGGGCGTTATACGAACCGAAGACGATATGTATTTCACAAGCGTTTACCTGGAAGCCATGGCAGACGTTGCACTCTGCATTGAAGCGGGCGCAATGTGCGAAGCCCACAAACACAACACACGGGTAACACACAGCCTTTGCGTTGTACGCAACGAAGAAAATAACGAATACGAAATTCTTACACCCTGCGGTGTATGCCAAGAAAGGTTAAGATTTTGGGGCGACAGTGTAATGGTGGGTATAACAACCCCCGAAAAAGCCATTAAATTTGTTTCACTTTCAACACTTCAACCCTACCATTGGACAACTGCCGTCCCCGCTGAAGAACTTGAAAATTATGATTATTTCCATTTGAAAGAAGCGTAAATTATATGAGAAAGTTGCGATTGTATTTAGACACCTCAACGATTAGTCATTTGCTCGCAGACGATGCGCCGGATAAAATGCGCGACACTAATCTTTTATGGGAAGATGTAGTAAATGGCAAGCATGACATCTTCATCTCACCCGTTGTTATTGATGAAATAGAAAACTGCGATGAACCCAAACGCAGTCATATGTTTGAGCGGTTGGGACAAATCCCATTTCAAATCCTCGCAAGGACGGATAAAATTGTACGCCTGGCGGATGAATATATTACAGGGGGTGTGTTAAAAGAAAAAAGTTACGCCGACTGCTTACACATTGCATTTGCGGTAGTATATAATTGCGATATAATTATTTCTTGGAATTTTAAGCACCTTGTAAATTATAAGACTATCAACAAAGTGAAAATTGTAAACGCCATTAACCATTATAAAGAAATTAGTATTATGCCCCCATCAATGCTACTGGAGGAGGTTGAGTTAAATGACTGAGAGCATAGCAATGTTGGAAATCCGTAAAATTAAGAATGAAAACTCCTTACGCTACCGCAAAATGTCACATGAGGAATTAACGAAAGAATTTGACGAAACCACCCAAAAATTTATCAAGCGATTGGGGAAAAATATTGAAATAGTCACATTAGCTACTACACAAAACTAACCTTATACCGAAGGGTGATTTACATGAGGAAAATATATTGCGCTGTATGCAACACACCCGACCCGACAATAAAAAAAGTTCATGGTTATGAAAGAAAAAGCACGGGTCGCCGTGTTCTTGAATGGATTTTATTTTTAATTCCCGTAGTCGGCAACTTTTTTTTCGTCGGCGAAATCGTTACAGATTTGAAAAAATATCCCGTTGCGCAATGTAACAAATGCAATCATAAATGGGAAGTAAAAAAGCACGCATAATCATAACAATGTATTTCGGAGGTAAGCATACATGAAAGGTCCATTTACAGAAAAAGCACGGCGCGCTATACAAAATTCGCAGGACGCGGCGGTTGCCATGGGGCAAAGCTATGTGGGTACGGAGCATATTTTGCTGGGTTTGGCGCAAACCCATGACGGTATTGCCGCCAAAGCATTACAAAACCAAGGCGTTAGTGCGGACGATATTAAAAAACGCATAGAAGGCGCAACGGCAATGCAAAGTGCGCCGGGGACAACGCCGCAGGATTTTACGCCAAGGGCAAAGAAAATTCTGGAAATGAGTCAGCAGGAAGCCACAAGAATGCATACGGGGTATATCGGCACGGAGCATCTGCTCATTTCGCTTTTAAAGGAGCAGGAGGGCGCGGCACTGCGCATTTTAGCCGACCTTTCCTGCAATATACAAAAGCTGTACGATGATATGATGTACATGCTTGGCGGCGGGCAGCAGCACGCGGCAGGGCAGGGGGGTATCCCCTTCCCAATGAACCCGGGGGCAATGAAGCCCGGGAACAGTTCAACCCCAACGTTGGACAGGTTTAGCCGCGATTTTACTAAGCTGGCGCAGGAAAATAAGTTTGACCCTATCGTTGGGCGCACCAAGGAAACGGAACGCGTGATTCAAATTTTAACACGACGTACCAAGAATAATCCCTGTTTGGTGGGCGACCCCGGGGTGGGTAAGACGGCAATTGCGGAAGGGCTTGCACAGCGCATTGTTTCCGGCGATGTGCCCGAGCCTGTGAAGAATAAGCGCGTGGTTTCCTTGGACCTACCCGGCATGGTGGCGGGTACGAAGTACCGCGGCGAATTTGAAGAACGCATTAAACGCGTGGTGCAGGAAGTGACAAGCGACCCAAATGTCGTGCTTTTTATCGACGAGTTGCATACCTTAATCGGCGCGGGTGGCGCAGAAGGTGCGCTGGACGCGGCTAATATTCTAAAGCCCTCTCTCGCACGGGGTGAGATGCAGGTAATCGGCGCAACCACGCTGGACGAATACCGCAAGCATATCGAAAAGGACGCGGCACTGGAACGGCGCTTCCAGCCCGTAATGGTGGACGAACCCGGCGAAGAAGAAGCCATTGAAATTTTGCGCGGTATCCGCGATAAATACGAAGCACACCATAGCGTAAAAATTTCGGACGAAGCGCTGGTTGCTGCGGTACGGCTTAGCGCGCGCTATGTTTCCGACCGCTATTTGCCCGACAAAGCAATTGATATTTTGGATGAAACCTGCTCTAAGGTGCGCTTGCGTTCCTATACCGCGCCGCCAAACATTAAGGCGCTGCAAGAGCAAATTAATGAACTGGAAGCGGAAAAAGAAGCCGCGATTAAAGTAGAAGAGTTCGAAAAAGCGGGCATTCTCAAGCAACGCCAAAACGAGGTTAAGAAAAATCTTGAACTTGCCCAAGCCGATTGGAAGGCAGCCAACACCAAATCCCACCATGAGGTAACGGCGGACGAAATTGCCGATGTGCTTGCCGCAACCACGGGCATTCCCGTTAAGCGCCTGCAAGAAGAAGAGGGCAAGCGTCTGATGGAAATGGAGGCGACACTGCATAAGCGCATTATCGGGCAGGACGCGGCGGTAACAACCGTATCGAAGGCGATACGGCGCGGGCGCGTTGGGCTTAAAAACCCGAACCGCCCCATTGGGTCCTTCCTTTTCCTTGGGCCTACGGGTGTGGGTAAAACCCATTTATGCCGCGCATTGGCGGAAATTCTTTTTGGGGACGAAGGCGCGATTATCCGCGTGGATATGTCGGAATTTATGGAAAAGCACACTGTATCGCGCCTAATCGGCTCGCCGCCCGGGTATGTCGGGTATGACGAGGGGGGGCAGCTTTCCGAGCGCGTGCGTCGTAAGCCCTATTCTGTAATACTTTTCGATGAAGTGGAAAAAGCACACCCCGATGTGTTTAACGTGCTGCTTCAAGTGTTGGATGAAGGGCATATCACCGATGCGCAGGGGCGTAAGATTAATTTCAAAAACACGGTAATTATCATGACATCCAACCTTGGTGCACGGCAAATTGTATCGCCAAAGACGCTGGGTTTTGTGCAAAACGAGGACAAAACCCGCAGCTACGAGGATATGAAAAAGCGCGTAATGGACGAGGTGAAAAACCTGTTCCGCCCCGAATTTATTAATCGTTTAGATGATATCATCGTCTTCCACCCGCTGGATAAAGAGGACGTGCAAAAAATTACGCGCCTCATGTTAGACGAAACCGTAAAACGCGTGGAAGAAAACATGGGTATTTCCATGAAGTATAGCGACGCACTGGTGGAACACATCGCCGCAGACGGCTATGACCAAGTATATGGTGCGCGCCCCTTGCGCCGCGCGATTCAAAACAAAATTGAGGACGAGCTGGCGGAAGCGATTCTGCGCGGGAGATTTAAAGAAGGCGATAATTTAACCGCTGACTTCTACGAAGAAAAAGTGCATCTGCGGGGCAACCACGCATGATGCCTATTTTCTCCGTAATTATTCCCGTGTATAACGAAGAAGCGGTGATCACCGAGTCGTATAACCGCCTAACCCGCGTGATGCAGGGCATGGGCGAGCCGTATGAATTGGTTTTTGTAAATGACGGCAGTCGTGACGCAACCGCACATATTATTGCGGGCTTCTGTGAAAATGACGCAAGCGTGCGGTTGATAAATTTCTCCCGTAATTTTGGGCATATGCCCGCGATAACGGCGGGTATGGATAACGCGCGCGGCAATGCCGTTATCGTTATCGACGCCGACTTGCAGGACCCGCCCGAGGTGCTGCCGCAAATGGCGGCAAAATGGCGCGAAGGGTATGACGTGGTGTACGGCAAGCGCAGTAAACGCAAGGGCGAATCCTTTTTTAAAAAGGCTTCCGCAAAATTTTTTTACCGATTTTTACAATCCATGACCAACGTAAATTTACCGCTGGATACGGGCGAATTTCGCCTTATTGACCGCCGCGTATGCGATGCGGTAAACGCCTTGCCCGAGAAAAATCGTTACATGCGCGGGCTGGTGAGTTGGGTAGGCTTTAAACAAATTGCCGTGGAGTATGAACGGCAGGAGCGCTTCGCGGGGGAAACGAAATATCCCCTGCGCAAAATGCTTGCGTTTGCCATGGACGCCATTGCCGCCTTTTCTTACAAGCCGTTACGGTTGGCGACGACGCTGGGCTTTATTATGTCGCTGGTGGGTTTTGTGTATATGCTTGTGGTCTTATTCCAAGCGTTGTTTACCGAGCGGATTATCACGGGGTGGGCGTCTACCATGGTAGTTATTTTGCTTTCGCAGGGGATTGTGCTAATGATTTTGGGAATGATGGGGGAATACATTGGGCGCATTTACGAAGAATTAAAAGGCCGTCCGTCTTACATCATTCAAGAAATAGTTGAAAAAGAAATGAGCAAACCCGAATGATATTTGTCATCGCCTTTGCCGTTGCCATAGGCATAACGCTTGCGCTTATACCGCTTTTTGTTAAGCTGGCGTTTAAATATGACTTTACAGACAAACCCACCGAGCGTAAAAGACATACCGTTCCCGTACCCCTTGTGGGCGGGATAGCTATGTTTTTTTCCTTTACTGTGGGTTTTATTATATTTGTCGCCGTTATTGGTGTGGAGAATTACTATATGGGCGATGAGATAGGCGTACTGGGCATTGTTGCTGTGCTTGCGGGCGCATTATTGGTTGCGGGCATTGGATTTATTGACGATTTTTCCAAGACGCGGTTTAAAGAATTTCCCATTTGGCCGCGTATTCTTGTAAAAATTACGGCGGCGGGGCTTGCCTTTGCCGCGGGCATTCGCTTTACGGGTTTTACAAATCCTTTTTCGGAAACTTACGTCGTGTTCCCAATTTGGTTGCAGCTTGTACTTACTGTGTTGTGGTTTGTTGGGCTTATCACCGTTTTTAATTTTATGGACGGGTTAGACGGGCTTGCGGGGTCGTTAGCTATTTTACCGGGGGCGACGCTGTTTTTAGTGGCTATGTATATGGGGCAGTCCGATTCGGCACTTATGGCGGTTTTATTCCTTGGCGTGGTTGCGGGCTTTCTGCGGTATAATTTGCGCGGTAAGGTATGGATGGGCGACAGCGGCGCGTATTTGCTTGGCTATTTGCTTGCCGTTATTTCCCTGCACGGGATATTTAAGCAAGCCACGCTGGTTTCTATGTTTATCCCTATGCTTGCCCTTGCCGTACCCATTTTAGACAGCATTCGCGTTGTGGTAAAACGCATTCTTGCCCGTAAGCCTGCGTATGAAGCCGACACAACGGGCGCGACCACACACCTGCACTATCGCCTAACCCGCGCAGGCTTACGCCCCAAATTTGCCGTAGCCATGATTTTTTTACTTAGCGCGTGTTTGAACTTAATGGCAATTATTGTAATGCTGGTGGTGTGAAAAACATGAAACCCCGCGCCGCCATAGTCGGGCTTGGCGGAATATACCCGATGCATACAAAGTCGCTGCAAACGCTGGGCATTCCCGTTACTGCCGTGTGTGATAAGGACGCCGCCAAAGCGCAAAAAGCGGCGCAGGAATTAGATGCACAGGCGTTCACTTGTTATAAAGAAATGCTGAGGGCGGGAGGTTTTGAAGTGTTACATATTTGTTTGCCCCACTTTTTACACGCACAAGCCGCGATTTGCGCGCTGGAAACGGGCGTACATGTGCTGTGCGAAAAACCCATGGCAACCACCCTTGAAGATGCAACGCGAATGGCGAAAGCTGCGCAAAAAAGCGGCAAAGCGCTGGGTATTGTTTTTCAAAATAGGTATAACACCGGTGTGCTGCTCATTAAAAATGCGCTGGATTCGGGTGCGCTTGGGGCAATTACGGGCGGTTATTTCCGCGTAACGTGGCACAGGAAGGCTTCGTATTACACCAATAGCGATTGGCGCGGGCGTTGGGCTACCGAGGGCGGCGGTGCGGTGATTAACCAAGCGATTCACATTTTTGACCTGTTTAATTATTTTTTTGGCGCGTTTCACCACGTAAAGGCGGCAATTGCCAACCGCGCCCACCCCGAAATTGAAGTAGAGGACGTAGCCGACGGCATTATTTTTTACGGCGAAAAGGGCGATATCCCCATTTCTTTTTTTGTGAACACCTACCACCCCCACGACGCGCCCATTACCTTGGAAATTATTGGCGAAAAAGGCCACGCAAAACTAACGGGCGAAGACGCGGAGATTCATTTCAATGACGGCACAATCCAAACTGCAGGCGCAGACATAGACGCCCAGCGTAAATATGAAATGAAGAGCTATTGGGGTGTTTCGCACATTAAACAAATAACGGCGTTTTACAAGGCACTGGAAACAGGCGAAGCCCGCGGCTTTACCGATAAAACCGCATTAGATACGCAACGCTTAGTGAATGAAATTTATGGGCGGGGCGCGTTGACGCAGTGAAATATGTCCACATGACTTTAAGTGAATAGCGTAACGAATTTATATTACTCACGTGCTGGGAGGTTCCATCATGGTTCAATACATTAAACGCGGTCATGTACAACTCTTTCTATTGTTCATCGTATTAATGGTGTTATCATCGTTGCTGTTAGTTACGGGCAATATTTTTACTCCACTTCATGATGGAATTATTTTGTTTGTTTTGCTTGCGCCAATTATTGCTTTTACCGTTATTGCTGTGCAAAAATCTAACGACAAGGCTAGCTTTTTGCCTGCGATTTTACCGCCACTGGCGGGTGGTATTATGCCGCTGTTATTGTTAGCTGTATCGATGAGTTTTATTACAAGATTCTGGTTGTTTTTAGTTATGGCAGCATGTAGCATGATTGTGTTTTTCGTTTGTGTAAGGCGTTTACAGCAGCGATGGATGAATAAAGTTATCAGCGTTGTATATCTTTTGGCAGTATTTATATGTGGAATCATAATATTTTACGGCACTCTTTTTATTAGTGTGTCAAGTGTTAGGGTAGAACATGAGGCAATATTATCGCCTAACGGTAGATATGCTGCCGAAGTTGGAACTGCCGTTTCGGTTATTGACACGCTTCCTGTGGTCACTATTCGTCGCAGTAACAACGTAAACTTAGGCATAGGACGTATTATGCCCCGCGGACAAATGATTTGGGGTGGCGTACCAATACGAGGCAGTAGTTCGGCAGACATTCAGTCATTGGAATGGATAAGTGACGATGTTTTTATCGTAACTTATTACGGTACTCGTGGGCAATGGATAATTAGGCGTGACGAGGATACGTGGAGGACGGAGCATCGAAGCCGGTAATCTGCGACCCATTCGCAGTATAAGCGATTAGTAGTAATTTTCCCCGTTGTTTTGACTTTCCCGTTAGCCTGTGCTAGCATACCGTTAGCCAGCACTAACATTAATGCGGGGGTAAGCATGAAAACGAATTTGTACGCGGCGGAAAAAGGTCGTTCGTTGACGGTTACATATGTGCCGAGCATTGGGTTGCTGCACAATATGGGACTGAGGGCGGGTTCGCAGGTAATAGTACAAAGCAAGTACATATGGGGCGGACCTGTGCTGCTGCGGGTGGAAGACGCGTACAGCATTGCGCTGGGCAAGGATATTGCCGTGCAAATTGGAGTATCGTATGTGGGTCACTAGGCTTACGCAAAAAATTGAAGCTTGGGCGGCTAGGAATAGCGCCGTATACAAGCTGGCAGAAGGCTACTACCGCGATGTAGTGCAAAAAGAAGTTGCCCTTGCCAATATAAACGAGGGCGACCATATCTTGTGTATTGGCGGGGGTTTTTGCCCGTTTAGCGCCATTTTATTGCACCGAGAAACAGGCGCACGGGTAACGGTGATTGATAATTGTAACGACTGTGTTCTGTTGGCTCAGCAAATGATACGCCGTATGGGATTGGAAAAATTCATTCACGTGCGGTTGCAGGACGGCGCAAGTACACCCATCGGCGACTATACAGTGGTACATTTTGCGTTACAGGTTTTCCCAATGGAATGTGTATTTAACCACGTAAAAAGCCAAGCAGCGCCGGGTACGCGCTTTCTCATACGCCGCCCCAAGGACGGGTTGCGCAGTTTGTACAGCAAAATTTCAAACAAGGTGAAGCATATGCTAAATCAATGCCCCTTTGCGGTGCATAATAATGCGCGTAACATTGGCAAAACGCTACTTTACGTAAAGGTTGCGTAGCTTAAGCGCTTTTTGCGCACAGGATGAAGCGCATTTACCGCATCGGAAGCATTCTGCTGCATTGGGTTGCTTCGCGGGCTCTAGTTGAATATGACATGATGCTGCACAGCCGCCGCAGGTTGTGCATTTTTCTTTGTCGCAGTGCATGTGCAGTACGGAAATGCGGTTAAAAAGCGAATATATTGCCCCCAGCGGGCAAAGCACTCGGCAGAAGATACGCAATATAAACACCGACAAGATTAAAATCCCCAGTAATATCGCCAGCTTAATGAAGAATTGCAAGCCGATAAGGGGGCGTAAAAAACTATGTGCCGCCAATATTGGCAACGCGCCAAATAGCGTTCCCGAAGGGCATATGTAGGCGCAAAACCACATTTGCCCAAGCCCGGAAACACCATGCCGTATCACCAGCGGTAAAATAACAACAAATAAGGCAAGCACCCCGTATTTTACATAGCGTAAAAACCGTAAGCGTACAATAATTTTTGGCGTTTTTAGGCGGTACAGCAAATCTTGTACCAGCCCAAAGGGGCATACAAAGCCGCAAATAAACCGCCCAAACAGTATGCCTATCGCAAGCAAAAATCCCGTAACGTACAGGCTGATGCTATAGCGCGCACCCGCAAAAAAGGACTGCAATGCCCCCATGGGGCAGGAAAATGCCGCCGCAGGGCAGGCATGGCAATGCAGCCCGGGGGTGCAAAAATACTTCGACCGTCCTTGAAAAATACGTCCGTTTATAAAGTTATGTAAAAAGGGGTTTTGCGCGATGAAGAACCCGATTTGTATGAGCAAGCGTTTTTTACCCAATGCCAATACACTCCAAGCAAATGACAGTGGTGCGGTTAAAAATTTCCAGCGCTTCGCCGCGTAAAATGCCCGCCGTGATTAGCCCTACGCCCAGCAGAAACAGTAAGGCTTGCACAAAACGCTTTGCGGGGGGTTGCGTCATGGCAGTGCGTCCTCAATTGCCTCACGCAGGCGGTCGGTATTTGCGCCGATTATCATGCCGCCAATAGCGTTGCCGTTTGCATCAAGCACTACGCTGGTGGGGACAAAGCCCGAATTTAATAACGCCATCAGCTCGATAAAATCCTCATTCCGTGCATCAAGCGTGATAAAGGGCGCGCCCGCGTCTTGCAAAATACGTTTTGCCGCATCGCCGTTTGTTTGAAAGTCCCCAAGCAGCGACAGGACGCCTACGCGGTTGTCAAATTCCTGCGCCAGCGTTACGATGCCCGGCATTCCCCGTACACAGGCGGGGCAGGTGGTTGTCCAAAAATACACGAAGAATATTTCAAATTCGCCTAAGCTTTGCTCGGTTATCGCGTTGCCGTACAGGTCGTAGGCTGTAAAGGGGAAGGGGAAAGAGAAGGTATTTTCCGCAACGGGTGCGGGCGCTTGCGGGGGTGCTTCTTCCGCGTCGGCACACGCGCTAAGCGCAAATAATAATATAAGGCTTATTGCCAACAGTTTTTTTATGTGCCGCATAATGCACCCCTTGACATTTTATCAATTGCAAAAAGAGCCGTATCGGCTCTTTTTTGTGTGCTTAGATTTTTAAAATTTTAAGGATGTAGATGATGATGCAAGCGCCAAGTACGGCAAATGCGGCGCCGATAATCCAGCCGATTAAGCCCGTGCCGCCAATCCCTAAGAAGCCTTGGATAATACCGCCTATAAAGCCGCCAAGGATACCGCAAATAATGCTGCGTAACAGACCGCCTTTGCCGCCCATAATGTTGCCGGCAACAATACCTACAAGCGCACCTACAACAAGCGTAATGAGCAGACCAACGATATCGAAATTAAAACTCCCCATGACAAACGCCTCCTTTCCTAGAAGTTGGTAGCGTATAGCGTACCATAAAATAAATAATTTTTCTATCACATTTTTCCAATTTTTAAACGAGTGATTACGGCTTCATGTACACGCTTTGCGCTATTTATGCCGCGGGTTGCTATGGCTGCGTCAATTGTAAGTGTAAAATCGGGATATTTTACATTCCAAAATGTGTTTAACCACAGGCAATGATTTATTATACGGTCATTTGTAAAATAAGTGTCAATCGCTTCACACGCGCGCAGTAGTTCGTCCCGTTTGTGCGTGAAAGGGTAGCTTCCGATTTGTTGCAGCAAGAATGCTTTAAGCGATTTTTCGGCGCATTGGTGGCAATGGTGCAAGATAATTTCATACGGGCGCAACCTTGGATTGCGGGTTGCATTCATTTCGCGCCGGGCTACGGACAGGTCATTATTTGCGTATTTAAGCCATGCGTTAACATCTTTTTTAAGGGGTTGCATACAATACTACCCCCTTTTCTTTGATGGTACGTTGAAACAATGATTCTTCCGAAGCTTTTGTAAAATCGGATATCCGATTTACGGCAATATCGGAAGGCAGCTGTTTTTGCCGAAACAGGGCTTTGTTTATGGTAAATGCGGTGCGTATGGGGCATAGATGGTCTTTTACGATGACCATTAAATCCAAATCACTGTTGGCAGTTGGATTGCCATAAACGTATGAACCAAATAAATATATTTCCAGCACGCCTTCAATAGAAGAAATGTGTTTTACATAGTTATTTAATTCTTGTTTCACGCGGTCTGTCATACGTTCACCCACTTTTTTGTTAGTTATAGCATAAACAAGTAATACTTGTCATATATTTTTCCAAAGGCTTGTACATGGGGGTAAATATGGCGCATACAAAAGACAAAACGGCGCAGGTATGTTCGTTTTTGGGTGTGCAGGCGGCGCGGCGGGTGCTTGCGCTTCCTGCGGATAAGCGCGAAGGGCTAACGGAAATTCGCTTGCGCATTGGCAAGCCCATGCAATTGCGCGTAAACGGACAAAATTTTAACGCAGAGGACTTTCTGCCCGCGCAGGGTGACATCACCGAAACGCTGGAACGCATTAGCCGTCATTCGTACTATGCTTTCGAGGCGGAATTGGCGCAGGGGTATATCACGTTATCCGGCGGGCACCGCGTTGGCGTGGCGGGGCAAGTGGTGTGCGAAGGCGGCATTGTAAGGGCGTTTCGGCATATCAGCGGGCTTTGTGTGCGCATTGCCCACAGCGTTGAAGGCTGTGCAGACAAGGTGCTTCCTAAAATATATGACGGGGGAAGTTTTTGTAACACAATCATTATTTCCCCCCCGGGATTTGGGAAAACAACGCTACTGCGCGATATTGTGCGGCAGGTTTCCAACGCAGGCGAAACGGTTGGCGTCGTAGACGAACGCAGTGAAATTGCAGGCTGCTACGAAGGCATCGCCCAAAACGACGTGGGTTTATTCACTGATGTACTGGACGCTTGCCCAAAGGCAGAGGGTATGGTCATGCTTTTGCGCGCCATGTCGCCCCGCATTATTGCGGTGGACGAGCTGGGCGGCGAAAAAGACGCCGCCGCCGTAGCACAGGCATTAAATGCGGGCGTTAAGCTGCTTTGCTCTGCCCATGGCTACGAAGTAGGGGACATACCCGAAAATTTACGGATTTTTGACCGCTACATTGTGCTGGACGCGCCCGCACGCATAAAGGGCGTATACGATGCGGGAGGTGCGCTATGTTAGTCCGTTTAATCGGCGCTATGGTGGTGATTGGCGCGTCCTGTGCGCTGGGCTTCCACTACGCCGCGCAAGAAACACAGCGCGTAAAGGATTTGCTTTCCCTAAAAAAGGCGCTGCTCATTTTAGCGTCGGAAATCGAATATATGCGTACGGCGCTGCCTGCGGCTTCCCTAAACATTGGCAAGCGTGTAGGGGGCTGGGTGGGCGAAATGTTTACCCATTTCGGCGAAAAACTGGCAAGCAGCGAAGGCGAAACGACCTACCAGCTATGGGCGCAAGTCCTTTCCGCCGCGAAAGAAAATGCCCAACTCGCCGATGAAGACTGGCGCGTAGTGGAGGACTTTGGCAAGACGCTGGGTTATTTAGATATAACCATGCAAAAAAACGCCATCAACTACGCCGTGGAATATATAGACGAAAAAGCCGCATCGCTTCAAATACAGGCAGACAAAAACAAAAAAATGTACCGTAGCTTAGGCGTTATATGCGGGTTATTGCTTGCGGTTGTGATGTGGTAACACAAAGGAGGAAAATGTATGGACATAAGCGTGGTATTTCAAATTGCGGCGGTGGGTATTTTGGTGGCGGTACTTGTGCAGGTGCTACACCGCGCAGGGCGCGAGGAGCAAGCAATGATGACCAGCTTAGCGGGCTTGCTTGTGGTGCTTTTTTGGGTAATACAGCACGTGAGCGAGTTGTTTACCGAAGTGCAAGTGATTTTTAATTTATAGCCATGGCGATTTTACAAATAATCGCAACGGGGATTTTGTGCGCGGTGCTTGCGTTGACGTTAAAAAAGCAAAACCCGGAGATTGCACTGCTTATCACCATCGCTTCCAGTGTGCTGTTATTTTTGATGATTTTGCCCGAACTTGCCATTGCCATGGGCGCGCTTTCCCAATTGGGGGAAATGTTTGAAGGCGGTGCGCGTTATGTTTCGCTGGTGCTTCGCGTAATTGGGGTTGCGTATATGGCGGAGCTTGGGGCTTCTGTTTGTACCGACGCAGGCGAAAGCGCCATTGCTATGAAAATTGATATGGCGGGGCGTGTAATTATTTTGGTAATGGCGCTACCCATTATTATTGATATCGTGGGCATTGTCACGGGGCTGCTTGTATGAACGCCCGGGAGTTTAACGCATTTGATGCGCTTAATCTGGAACGCTATGACCTACAGCCGCTGGACGTATCAGGCTTGCCGCGTTTTTTAGACCTTGCACGGCAAGCCGTGCGCGGCGAACTCGACTTGTCTATGTCAAGCATTCTTACTGCGGGGGCAAATTTAATTTTTGCGGAATTTTTTACGAACGGGGAAATTATTCGGCAGTTGCTCTTGGTCGCCATTCTCGGCGCGCTGCTGCGGTGCTTGACCCTTGCGTTTTCCCACAAGTCGGCGGGGGAAGCGGGCTTTTATGTTACCTATTTAATGACAGTACTGCTTGCGATATCGTCCTTCCGCGTTTCCGTAGATATTCTCACATCGCTGGTTGCCGTGGTAAACGGCATGATGCTTGCCGCAACGCCCGTGATGGTTGCGTTAATGCTCATCAGCGGGCGCGTTGCACATGCGGCGGGCTTTCATCCCTTATTGTTTTTTGCGCTTCAATTAATTACGGGGTTTATTACGGCTGTGTTTATTCCGCTGGTGCTGGCGGGCGCGGCGTTAGACATTGTAAACCAGCTAAACCGCGAAAATAAGTTGGACAAGCTTGCCGCGCTGGTACGCAGGATTGCAGACTACACGCTGCGCGCCATTATTGGTGTATTCATGTTTTTGCTCACTTTGCAGCGTATTTCCGCCCCTATTTTAAATAACGTTGCCTTGCGCACCACGCGCAGCGCGGCGGGGGCGGTACCCGTGGTGGGGAATGCCTTAACCGCAGCAATGGATACGGTAATCCACTTTTCCCAAGCGGCACGAAGCGGCGTGCTTGTGGCACTGGTACTTGTATTGTGTGCGGCAATGCTTGCACCCTTGCTAAAAATCCTCACCCTTTCGTGGGTGTACCGTATCACCGCCGCCATCATGCAGCCCATCGCCGACGAACGCTTAACCGCGTGTATGGACAGTGCGGGGAAAGCCATGGGGCAACTGTTTTCCGCTGCAGCGCTGCTGGGGGTAATGTCCATTTACACTGTGGTGATATTGCTCTCATTTTAACTTTTAAAGGAGTGCGATATATGGTTGCATTTTTTAGCTATCTTTCGAATATAACATACTATCTCCTGTTTGCGGGGGTTGCCAACATGCTTGCCCCTGCAGGCAAGTACAGGAAGCTTGTTGCGCTGGTCACGGGGCTTGTGCTTGTGGTCATTATTATTGCCCCCGTGCGTAATATTGGACAGCAGTTTAATGCGCCGGATTTCTTCGCAAGCATGGCAAATGCGCCCGCAATGCAGGGAGGAGAAGCTACGGGACTGTATTATACGACTAATACAGTCCTCGCCGCGGCGTTTAGCGAGCAGCTTTCCTTCCAATTGGAAGGAATGCTTGAGCGCAACGGCTTTAAACTGCATCAAGCGTCCCTTACGCATACCGATGATTTTGCCCAAATTACAGGCATTTGGGCGGAGGTAAGCAGGGTGGAAGAGACGCGGCGCGTCCCCTTCATTCGTATCGAACCTGTGCAGGTAAACCGCAATGCCGTAGCCGACGAAGCCGACCCGCTGGTGCGGGAAGTAAAAAATTTAATTTCGGACTTCTATAACCTTTCACATGCGCATATACATGTGATTATACAGAAGAGGTGAAGCCATGCTGCCAAAGAATAAGAAAGCCCTGTTTATCGCGTTGCTTGCAGTGGGTGCGCTGCTTATGCTGCTTGGGCGGCTGTATACCCCAACCGCGCGCGAGGAAATACAGGATGAAGCTGCCCTGCATACCGCCCACGCGCCCCCGGCGCATGAAACGACGGACATTTACGCCGCCGAAGCACGGCTGCAAGAATTTTTCTCTCTTGTAGAAGGTGCAGGGCGTGTACGTGTAATGGTTGGCATTTCGGCACGGCGGGAAACGGTCTTCGCCGTGGATACCAATAAAAATGAGACCTTTACCCAAGAAGAAGACGCCCAAGGCGGCACGCGTGAAACGCGCACAAGCGCAAATTCGCAGCAAACGGTGCTAATCCCCGACCGCAACGGCACAAGCCGCCCGCTGGTACTGCGGGAAACCGAGCCGGCCATCGAAGGGATTGTCATTATCGCCGAGGGAGGGGATAACCCGCTTGTTAGGGCAGAGCTGACTCGTGCCGCACAGGCTGTACTGGGCATTGACGCCCACCGCATTCAGGTATTAACTATGCAACGCTAAATAATAAGGAGGTTCTTCCATGAAAGAACGCAGATTTAAAGCCCCAAGCGACATCTTTGTACTAAAGCGTAACCAAATCATCATCACCGCCCTTGTCATTATGATAGCCATTGCAGGCTACCTTACATGGCTGGACTCGCGGCCCGACGATGACCACATTGGCTACCGTATGGTAGACGGCGAAATTGCCGCCCTTATCAGCCCGACAGGCGCCATCGTAGGCGTAACCCATGAAGAAGCCGACCCTTGGGCGACCACCCATTCCACCACCATTTACACCATGGCAGACGACGTGACATGGCCCAGCTTCGGCGACCTTGACCTGTCCCAAATCCTTGCCTTGCCCACCAACGAAGACAACATAACCGAAGCGGGCGAAGCCATTTTTGTAGACGGTCGCAGCCAAACGCCCTTCTTTGTACAGGCGCGCCTTAACCGCGAGCAGCACCGCTCGGGCTTACGCGCTACCCTTACAGAAATTATCAATAACGACAATGTTTCCGACGCACAGCGCACCCAAGCGGTAGAAGATAAATTAGAAATTCAACGCCGCGTAGAGCGTGAATCGGGCGTAGAATCGCTCTTAGAATCCAAGGGCTTCTCCGAAGTGTATGTACGCATTTCCGACAACGGTGTGGACATTATCGTAGGCAAAGAAACCCTCACCAGCTCCGAACTGGCAATTATCCTAGAAGCCGCAATGCGCAAAACAGGCCTAAATGCAAATCAAGTTTTCGTTAGCCCAATGAGGCGATAAACTTAAACCTATTATCAGACTGCCGCTAACTCAGGGCAGTCTTTTTTTATTTAACCAAAAAACATTTAACGCTATCGTTGGGACCGTGTTTGTGCTATCCTCAAAGTACGCAAATAAACTGAAAGAAGGTAACTAAATGAATCAAATATATTGGGTTTCTGCATGGGCAAAATATAGTGCATTAAATGACATGGGCGAAGTCAAAATTTGGTCGTGTAGACAACAGAGAGCGAAATGAATCGGACTATGATGAACATCTATATATAACCGAAAGCATGGATTTTTCACTGCTTGGGCTTGATGGCATCACTGGGATTTTGGGGAGTGCAAATATTGACCCAAGTCCATACCAAAAATCGGTTATGAACTGCGGTAAAAATCCGTAGCGCATAGCCGATTTTAAATACCATGTAGCCGTAAGTGCGCGTGAACGTTGCGCCTGTGTTTAAGCGAATTTCTAGGTTCAAAGTCATGTTGGTAGTGGTGTCGTTTGTTACATAAATTTTATCGATTAGGGTATTTATGATACCGGGGGTGAGTTCACCTGTGTTTGCATTGAAGTAACGACGCAGTTCTTTTTTGAAGTGGTGCAATTTTGTGCTGTAGCTTGATTGGTCTTTTTGTTGGATTTGTAATTTTTTTAATGTACGTTCCAGTGCGGTAATTTCATCGTTGGCGGCATTGTTGCGTTGTTCAAATTCGGCGTTGGATAAGCGGTCTTCCACCGCTAAGTCGATGAGTTTATTTTTGCGCACGGTGATTTTGGCTAGGTCAGTTTTTAAAGTTTTAATTTGCGCGTCTGTTTGCGTATTATTGTTTGCACTTTCCAGGAGGGCAATGTACTTCGCAACCAATGTATCAAAATTGCTGGATAGGTCAGCTAGGACTTCCAGCAGAATTTCGGTGAGTTCGCTTTCTTTTATTCCGAAGGTGGGGCAGCTTTCTTTTCCGTTTTTCATGCGGTGGCTGCATACCCATGTGGGGTTTGCTTCTTGGGCGCGGACGCGCCTTGCTTTCATGTAAAAAGGAACGCCATGTTCGGCGCAGATAATTTTACCCGTGAATAGGTTGTTTGTTTTGAATGAACTGCGGCGGCTTTTTACCTCGGTGCTTCTGGCCGTGAAAATAGCATTTGCCCGCTCCCACAATTCTTCGCTTACGATGGGGGGCACTTTGTCAGGGTCGGGGTAGAGTTCCCATTCCGATTCGTCTAGAAATTTTTGTTTTTTGGTAAACATATCAATAACTTTTACTTTGTTGCCACAGTAATAACCTTTATATTTTGGGTTAGTGATAATTTTGCGTAGTACATTGCGGTTAATAATACCACCTTTGAAATTACGATAGCCTTTTTCGCATAAGATATTTTCAATTTTGGGCGTGGAATAATCTCCTGTGGCGTAAAGTTCATACACCATGCGCACCATTTCTGCTTCGGATTCGTTGATGATTAGCTTGCCTGCGGATTTTTCATAACCGTATATACGCGAATTGCCCATCACCGTGCCTTTTTTTATGGCTTCGTTGTGGCCGAAGCGGATGTGGCTCGATAACCGGCGGCTTTCCTCTTGGGCAAGGCTGGACATAATGGCAAGGCGCATTTCGCTGTCATCGTCAATTGTGTTAATACTGTCTTGCTGAAACCAAACGGCTACGCCATGACTTAACAATTCCCGCGTGTATTGGATGCTGTCTAGCGTGTTTCTTGCAAAGCGGCTGATTTCTTTTGTTATAATGAAGTCAAATTTATCTGTTTTTGCGTCAGCAATCATGGTGTGGAAGTTTTCACGGTTTTTAGTGGTGATGCCGCTTAATCCCTCGTCAATATAGTTACCCACTAACTGCCAGTTTTGGTTGGCGGTGATGAAATCTTCATAATAAGAACGCTGGTTACCCAATGAGTTGAGCTGTTCGTCTTTGTCGGTGGAAACACGGGCATAATACACCACCCGCAACGGCATATCCGAGAGGGTTTTCCCTATGGTTTTCATTTGGTTACGGATTTGGTATATATCCATGTGTCACCTCGCAGAATCATTAAATCCATTGTAGCGAAGTTGCGCAGAAGCGCAAGCGCGCGTGTTAGCTTGCCCATATTTGCCGTTCGAGTGTTTCTTTTGTTTCTTGGGTGATTAACCCTTGTGAAAAGGCTATGTTATTAAGCCTTAGCAACTGCAATTTGTCGTATTGCGCACGGTCATTTTTTCCAGCATATGGTTGCTTTTCCATTAAAACACCTCTGCTGATACTCTTTACATTTGACTTTATTTTTATACCCGCGATGTTCTCCCTCCATTCAATTTTCGGGCATTGTGTGCGTGGTTTAATTATGATATTCTTTTATTAGCACGTTCACTTTGGCACACATTCGATGTGAACGTCTCGCAATGATGCACCACCACATTGAACGTGTCAAGGAGAATATATGGCTATTTTTGCAAAACGATTAAAGGAGCAACGCAAGGCACAGGGCATAACCCAAAAAGCGGTCGCTACCCATCTTGGCATAACTGAACAAGCATACCAAAAATACGAATACGCCATGCGCGAACCCGACCACAAAACAACCATCCACCTCGCGGAGTTTTTTCAAACATCGGTAGATTATTTGTTGGGGCGTTCAAACAATTCGGCTATGTTTAATTATGAAAAAATTACCCAAGTCTTGTCAGATGAGCGATTGAAAATAGAAACGAAGGGGTCATATGCGCTTCTGCTCCAGTGTATAATAGGAAACCGTGCAATCATCTTTAATGAAAAATTATTTTTACAAACTCATAGCCTCGAAAAAAATGACTTCGAGCGTATGTTGCAAGACTTGGAAAATTTGCAATATATCCATATAATAGACAATAGCAATGATGACATCACGAACGAGCGGCATTTTGTGTTGCTGTAATATACCCTTTGCAAGCAATGAATCATGGGCCCAAATTGCCCAAGATTCGCTTGTTGGGGTAACCCCCAACCCTCATAAAATTAAGCCGCTTCGCGTCTGCTGAAAAACGAAAGGAGCCACCCATGTCTACCCTACATATCCAAAACAACGCCAAGCCCTTCATAAAGTGGGCAGGGGGGAAGTCGCAAATATTGAACGACATCCGCGCCCAATACCCAAGGGAACTAGGGCGCGGAATAAAAAAATACGCCGAGCCTTTTGTGGGTGGCGGCGCAGTATTGTTTGACATATTAAACCGTTTCGATATGGAAGAGGTATACATTAGCGATATTAACCGTGAGCTTATCCATTCCTACACTTCCATTAAAAATGATGTCGCTTCTTTAATAGCATCATTAAAGGCATTGGAAGAAACATACCTCCACGCTGATGACGCACAACGGAAGGAAATTTATTATATAAACCGTGACCGATTTAATATGTTAAAGCAACACAATGATATTTCCGTAGAGTTAGCTTCATTATTTATTTTTTTAAATCGTACATGTTTTAATGGACTATACCGCGTAAATAGTAAGGGTGGTTATAACGTCCCGCAAGGCAATTATAAAAATCCGTGTATTTGTGATGTGCAAAATCTCCATGCCGTTTCGGACAAATTGCAAAGGGTAATTATCACCCACGCAGATTATCAACACTCCCGCAATTTTATTGACCGCGATACATTCTGCTACTTCGACCCACCCTATCGACCGCTAACAGAAACTGCAAATTTTAACGCTTACGCACAAGATGGATTTGATGATAATGCACAGGCCAACCTCGCCCAATTCATTGATGAAATGAGCGAGTGCGGGGCACATGTGGTTGCTAGCAATTCTGACCCTACCAATGTGGATTTGAACGATAATTTTTTTGACGCGCTGTATGCACGGCACAGGATTTTCAGAATCGAAGCCAACCGCGCCATCAATTCCGTGGGAAGCGGGCGGGGCAAAATACGGGAATTGCTTATCGCCAACGGCTAGGAGGATATCATGCATAGAGATGAAGCGGTGCGCAGATTACAAGCATTAGAAGGACGTAATTTACATGAACTAGCACAAGAATTCAACATAACCGTTATGTCGGCTAATAACAAAGTGAATAAAGGTTGGGCAGGGCATGTATGTGAACGATACCTAGGCTTGCCGATAAACTCTGGGCAAAGCCCTAATTTTGGTTCGTGGGAATTGAAAAGCATTCCATTAAAACGTCTTCGCAACGGAACACTCGCATTCAAAGAAACGATGGCGATTACTATGATTGACCCGTATAACGTACAACGCACATCTTTTGAAGAAAGTCATTTATTGATGAAGCTGCGTAAAGCTGTAATTGTGGCACGGGTAGTAGGTGCAACTTATGGTAAACCTTCATTTGTACACACGGTAACGTCGTTTGATTTGGATGGCGAATTGTTGGAAGCCGTTCGTACTGATTATGAATTGGTGCAGGCTTGTTTGAATGACCCTGTCCGTGGGTTTTCTGCTCTAACGGGGCATATGGGGCATTATATTCAACCGCGCACTAAGGGTAAGGGGCATGGGAGTGTATCGCGGGCTTTTTACGCTCGCACTAGATTTTTGGCAGAATTTATAGATTTGACTGAACCTACATGAATGTTCTAATATGCATATATGCTTGCATGTTAAGCAATTATGAGCCTATTTTGGCTCGAAATAAATTATTTTTAACAAAACTATTGACATAATTTCAAAAAACGCCTATTATGAATGAAAAATAATCGGAGGTGCGTTTTTTGTTTAACTCAAGAGATATTCCTTATACGGATGAAAAAAAGGCGGCCATTATACGCTGTATTCAATACGGCGTAGGTGATGGTATTATCGAGGCAACAGCAGGTTATGTAACAGACAATGGGCGCATAGGAACAATTTGGGATTTAATAAACAAAGAACTATTTAACAAGCTAATAATTTTAGATTGTATGGTTGGGAAAACAAAACGAGGTGCGAATTGGAAAATTATGAGCGTTTTTGACGTTAAATCTGGTTATATTTGTCATGTGGTTCGGGAAGAACGATTGAAAAGTTTATTTTCATCATGGAAACGCGGAAATGAAATATATCATTATTTACGGTGTTCGTCTTATATCTTTAATAATGGACAAAAACCTAAATTTGAACAGGGGACAATATTTGACAGTAATCCATCCGAGTTTGAAATAAATAACATAACTAAAACAACAGACCAAATCATAAATGACTTGAAAATAAATGAAAGTGATGTAAAAGGTCATTTCATTGTTCCGTTTAAACACAAGGGAGGAATTTTCAAGGTTCGCGCTATAGGCCTTAATGAAAAAATGGAAATAATAGCTGATGAATGTTGGAATCATTTAATTAATGTGAATGATAGCATTTCTGTGGAGCTAGCATCAGATTATTCTGATGCGGCAAATAATCCAAGCCGTAATCTTGAATTAACTGATAAAGCACTAAGGAGAACGAAGAGAGATTTAATAACAGATACACCTACAGAAGAAAAAAATAATATTTCATAGTAATAAACATGAAAGGAAAATCTTTTTATGTATTTAAGAACATCTAACGGAAGAAGGCTTGAAAAATCATTTAACGGAAGCCGACTTGAACTAGCTCGAATATATAACGGTTATACGATAAAAGACTTGTCCGAAAAAGTTGGGCATCCTCGACAGACTCTTTCCGCATATGAAAATGGAAAAGAAGCAAACCCTAGTCCTTTTATTATACAAAAAATTTCAGAAGTGCTAGGGTTTCCAATTACATTTTTTTACGAAAAAACCACACCTGTAAAAGTGGGTTCAACTTATTTTAGAGCATTAAGAACAACAAGCAAAAAGTATCGAGACCAACAAAGACAAAAAATGTCAATTTTATCTAGTATTTATACATTCATAAGTGAATATATTCGATTTCCTGTTTTTGACCCATTGGCATTAAAAAATATTTCATCGGACGATCCAGAACATGCCGCCGATTCGCTTCGGCAACATTGGCAATTGGGAATAAAACCGATTGAAAATATTATTTTTACTGTTGAAGAAAATGGAATCCCGATAACCAGCTATGAGACATCTACTGATGCAATTGATGCCTTTAGTCAAATGATAGATATAGAAAATCGAAACATATATTTAATTGGATATTCAAGTAATAAAACTTCTGCCGCTAGAATCCACTTTGATATTGCCCATGAGCTAGGACATATTATTATGCACGAATGGAGCGAGGATGTAGAAGCCCTTACGAAAGACGAATTTAAAGAAAGAGAAAACGAAGCGCACGCTTTTGCATCAGCTTTTTTGATGCCCAAAGACAGTTTTCTTTATGACATTAAGAATTGCCATCTCAACATCCCTATGTACATTCAGTTAAAGAAAAAATGGAAAGTTTCAATAGCTGCAATGGCAAGGAGAGCATATACACTCGGAGTTACCACATATGACGATTATCAAAACATGATGCGTTTATTACAACGTCGCGGCATCAGAAAAGACGAGCCATTAGATGACGTGTTGGTTACATCTAAACCCACATTATTAAAAATGGCTATTCAAATGCTTTTAGACGAACGTATTTTTACCCCAAAAGAATTTATTAATGAACTAGCATATAATAATAACATGAGTTTAAATAGTCAAATTATTGAGGAACTTTTAGGCCTTCCTCAAAATACGCTAGTAGATGTAGCTCCTACCCACAAACTTTCGGTGAAAAACAAACCGTCACTTGGTATAGCGAATTTAAAAATTTAATAAGTTCACTTTAATTAAAATGGATAATGCATCATATCTTGCAACAACATCTTAATTAATTTAATAAAATGCATTTATATATATACCCCACCTCTACCGCCGGCAGGTTCCGCATCCCCTCTCGGCGAGTGAAGGTTTTTTTTCGGGCGGGTGAGGCAGGGAAGCATTCCATCCTTTCCATGTGTCGTTCTGGCTCTATGGTTAATAGGGTGCGTATAGTTTAATTATTTACCCCAGCACTTCCCTCACGTTTGTATACCCCATTCCAAAGGCATGTGCCACTTCTTCATAGGTTAAATGACCGTTGTAGCAATTTACGCCGTTTGCGATGTTCATATCCGCGCGGGCGGCTGCTTCTAACCCCATGTTGGCAATTTTTAACCCGGGCGATAAGGTTGCGTTGGTAAGGGCAAAGGTGGACGTTCGGCTTACCGCCCCCGGCATGTTGGCTACGCCGTAGTGAATAATGCCGTCAATCACGTAAGTGGGGTCGTTGTGGTAGGTGCGGCGGGTGGTTTCGCAGCAGCCGCCTTGGTCTACAGCTACGTCTACAATAACTGCGCCCTCGCGCATGGTTTTTAAGTGGTCGCGCTTTACCAGCTTAGGTGCGGCACCGCCCGGGATTAAAACCGCACCAATAACAAGGTCGGCGTGTTTTATTGCCTTTTCAATGGCGGCAGGGGACGAGTACATAGTTTGAATTTGGTTTTGAAAAACGTCGTCAAGGTAGGTTAAGCGGTCGATGTTTGTATCTAAAATCGTTACGCTTGCGCCAAGCCCTACCGCCATTTTCATAGCGGCGGTGCCTACTACGCCGCCGCCAAGGATTACGACATCGCCTTTGGTTACACCTACCGAACCGCCAAGTAATACGCCGCGCCCGCCCATGGGTTTTTCTAAGCAGTGTGCGCCCGCTTGTACGCTTAGCTTGCCTGCAATTTCGCTCATTGGACGCAGCAGGGGCAAGCCGCCGTGGTCGTCGGTAATGGTTTCATACGCGACGGCCTTGGTTTTTTTTGCAAGAAGCGCGTCCGTTAAATCCTTTTCCGCCGCCAGGTGCAGGTAGGTGTAAATAATTTGCCCTTCGCGGAAGTATTGAAATTCTTCCGCCAGCGGTTCTTTTACCTTAACTATCATGTCGCAGGTTTCCCACACTTCTTTGGCGCCGACAACAAGGGTTGCGCCCGCGCGTTGATACTCCTCGTCCAAAAAGCCCGACCCTGCCCCCGCGCCTGTTTGCACATATACCTGATGTCCATGCTGTACGTAGCTCATTACGCTGCCCGGCGTAAGCCCTACCCGGTATTCATTTTGCTTTACTTCCGTTACCGTTCCTATGCGCATGTAAATGCACTCCTTCGAATTTTTGATTATCTGCGACGTGATTATACATTATTTGCACCTATCCTGCCGATAAAATATAATGAAGCAACTTCACCCATTTTGGCACAAGGAAATTGCGCATGATGTTACCCGTTATCACCCGTATTCTACACGAATTTGGGGACGATGTATTCAAAAATATGCAGCGCACCAATGCGATGCTAATGGATTTAGCCCCGACGCAAATCCGTGAGCGTATTTTGGTGCGCAATTTTATTGAAGCCGACGGGTACGAAGCATTAACGCGGGGCGATGCCTTCCCGCTGGCAGAGCAACGCCTGCTGCAGCATTTAATCGAAGTTTTTTCCTTGGAAAAAAGCGCCGCCCTGTGGGTAATTCGCCTTTTTGGTGCCGCCCTGGGGCAAATTTCCGAAAATGAATGGACCGGGGACTCCGCTGCGGGCATTGCCGCATATTCCTTGCCGTATTTGCATGGGCAGGTGGCGCTGGGTAAAACCCACGTTGCTGCCGTTTCTACCGATGGTACGGTATTGGCGGGCGGGGCAGACGATGCCTATCAATGCAATGTTGCCTCGTGGCGCGATGTAGTCGCCGTTGCCGCAGGTGACGAGCATACGCTTGGGTTAAAAAGTGACGGCACGGTGCTTGCTGCGGGGTCAAACGCCTTCGACCAATGTGACGTGCTTCATATGAAAGATGTGGTGGGCGTGTATGCCTTTGGGCATGACAGCGTTTTCGTTTTCGCCAACGGAAAGGCGGCGGCAGCGGGGCGCAGTAAATGGGATTTGTCGTCCTTTGAAAATGTTGTCAGCATTGCCCATTACCCGGAAGGGGTGATAGGCATACGCGAGGACGGTACGCTTGCCCTCGCCTCCCGCGCGGTGGACGATGATTTACTGCGCGAGCAGGAATGGCTTTTGGCGCAAACGGACGTGCGGCAAGTAATTTCCACCTATATAAATGGGAGCATTCTGCTTAAAAAAGACGGGCGGCTTTACAAAAGCGGCGAGCCTGATAATTATTTTGCCCAATGGCGCGATATTGTAAGCATTGCCAACGTAACCGACGGTTTTGCCGTTTTGCTGGAAGACGGCACGGTGCGCATTTTAGCCTACGACCGTGCTAAGCCTCGTATCTCTACTTATGCCGACCGTTGGGCAAACGTAAAAGCCATTTACGGCGGGTATCGCCGTATTATTGGGCTAACCCACGACGCACGCCTGCTTGCGGCGTGTACAAATCTAGGCTGGCTGTGGCACAATACCGCTATGAGTATTGACTATGTGACAGACTGGTACCCTGTGAGTGCATATTATGGATAATCGGATTTTAGACGCGCTTAAAGCCATACGCGATACCTATGGCGACGCGGTCTTTTACAACGTGACCACTACGCGAAACCTGCTCGCCGACCTTGCCCCCGATTTACGCAAGGAACGTATTCAAATCACCCATTTCTTAGACATGGGGGGGTACTTTCCGTTAAAATATGCGGAAAAGGAATACGATGTAGTGCGCTCGCGCCTTGTGGAACAATTGATGGCAACCTATTCCACCATGCGCCCCATCGCGGATTGGGTGCTGGATATTTTTAGCAAGTTCCTAGGCTATAATTTGGACGAGGAAAAAGGCGCGTACAAGCCACCCGACAAGCCAACGGGCAAGCCCCTTATCGGCGACCGTATCGACCGGAAAGATAAGCCTGCGGTAATTAAAAACAGCGGGCGCATTGAGCGGTCCGTGGAAAAAAAGCCCATCACAAGCGCACTATATCCCGCACCGCCCTTGCAGCCTACGCAGCGCACCGAAGAAAAGCCAAGCAAATCCATACACGAATACAACTTTCCCACGCTGCACCTGCCCGAAAGCGCCGCAAAAAAAGACCCCACCCTACGCATTGCGGCGGATTATCACAGCGTGGCAATTACCCGCGACGGTTTTGTAAAGGCGGTGGGCTTAAATTCCGACGGGCAGTGCAACACGATAACTTATGACTGGCGCGATATGGCGGCGGTAAGCGCGGGGGGCTACTATACCGTGGGCTTACGTGCCGACGGCACCGTTACGAGCGCGGGGCGAAACGACTTTGGGCAGCGCGATTTCCTAGGCTGGCGCGAAGTTGTAGGCATTTCTGCAGGTGCGCGCCATACCGTGGGTTTGCGGGCAGACGGTACGCTGCTTTCCACAGGGCAAAACAAACACGGCGAATGTGATGTACGGCATTGGCGCAATATCGTTAAAGTAATTGCGGGCAACGCCTGCACCTTCGGTATAAAAAAGGACGGGCGTGTGCTGGTGAGCGGGCGCAACATTAAAGGCGACCTGCAGGCGTCCCACCTTAACGGCGTGGTAGACATTGCTTACGGCGGACCCGGGCGCGTAATTGCATTGCTCTCCGACGGGCGCATTGCCCGCGTAGGGCAGGAAAACCACATGCGCCGCAGCTTTACGCTGTACAAGGACGTAAAGCAAATCGTAGCCGCGCCCGACTATTTTGCGGGTTTAATGGAGGACGGCACAGTAAAACTGCTCGCTTATTTTTGGACAGATTGCGGCACAGAAGCCGCCGTCACCGACTGGACAGGCATACGCGCCATCGCCGCGGGGCGTTATCATATTTTAGGCTGGCAAAACGACCGCTTAATAGGGGCGATGCTGCACCCCGATATTGGGAAGGATAAGGGACAGTTAAGTGTGACACGATGGGAGATGTAAGGTTAAAAGATTAAAAACAAGGCCGTGGACTCCATCCTAGCGACAATTTTGCTTCGCAAAATTGCGCTTACCTGCCCGCTTTTTTGGAAAAAAGCGGGGCAAAAAACTGATGCGTAATTGCTTCGCAATTACGTGAGTACATGAGGTGACAGTATGATGGCGATTTATGTGATTGTTGGAATTATTACGTTGTTTATTTTGGTTCAGTTTTTTATGGCTATTTACAACTCGAAAACGATTTGGGCTTGCCCAATGTGCGGAACGTCAATTACGAAAACATGGCGGGAATTGTTTTTCAAGGTGCTTGCGGGAACAAATCATATACGTGTTGTCAAATTAACTTGCCATAAATGCAAACAAACAAGCCATTGCAAGCCTTCAATAAAAAATGACGGATATTGTTGAATCTAATTAATATTATATTTGGACGGTGTGATATATTGAAAATTCAAAAGAAACTGGAACTGCTAGATATATACGATAAATTCGGCAATAAAACAGGTAAAACAATAAAGCGAGGCGAACCCATGGCGCAGGGTGAATACTTTCTAATTGTAGACGTGTGGATAAAAAATGCTAAACACGAATTTTTAATTTCCAAACGAACCCCAACAACACAACCAGAGCCAAACAAATGGCAGCCCACAACAGGATGTGCCGTAGCCGGCGAAGATAGTCTTTCAGCGGCACTACGCGAAACAAAAGAAGAACTGGGCATTACATTAAACAACGATGGGAAACAAGTCATTCGATTTTTAGCATGGGATAAAGCAATTATAGATGTATGGTTTTTCCAACAAGAGGTTAATACAAATGATATTATTCTACAACCACAAGAAACAGACGATGCAATGTTTGCAACAAGTACCGCCATAAAAGCGTTAGCCGAAAACGAGCAATTTCTCAGCTACGGCAGAGTACCATACATTGATGAACTACTTAAAATATGCGCAGCATAAATATACCCAAAAATAAAGTTTTTTGCCCCGCTTTTTTTCAAAAAAGCGGGCGGGGTGGGACAGACAGCGTCCCATGGTTTTAATCTTTAATCTTTCAAAGAAGGAGCAACCCCCATGTTATACGCACTCAAAGACGGCACAAAACTCCTCTCCAAGCACCGCATGACCTACACCGTAAAGCGCTTCATCGCATCGGGTGGGCAAGGCGAAGTGTACGAAGTGGATGACAAAAAAGGGCAAGCCTACGCCCTCAAATGGTACTACCCCCACGCGGCAACGCCCTACCAGCAAAAGCTTATCGAGCGGCTTATTGAACGCGGCGCACCCGACCCATGCTTCCTGTGGCCGCTGGATATTATCGCAAGCCCGCAAAAGGGCGAAAAAGCCTTTGGCTACGTAATGCGCCTGCGAACCCCCACGTACAAGAGCATCGTGGACCTGATGAAGCGCCGCGCCGAGCCGACTTTTAGCGCCCTGTGTATGGCGGCAATTAATTTGGCGGACGGTTATCAGAGCTTGCATTCCCAAGGGCTGTGTTATCGGGATATTTCTTTCGGCAACCTGTTTTTTAACCCCGCCGACGGGGAAGTGCTTATCTGCGACAACGACAATGTAACGGTGAACCAAGACACGGAAAGCGGCACCTACGGCACGCCACGCTTTATGGCGCCGGAGATTATTACCCTCAATAAATCGCCCTCTACAGAAACGGATTTGTATTCCATGGCGGTGTTGCTTTTTTATATGTTTGTGCTGCACCATCCGCTGGAAGGCGCGATTGAAGCCAATATTAAATGCTTCGACGCAAAAGCCATGGAAAAAATCTACGGCCACGACCCCATCTTCATCTACGACCCCAAAAACGATAAAAACCGTCCCATCCCGGGCTACCAAGACAATGCCATAATTTTCTGGCATATGTACCCGCCATACCTGCGGGAAATGTTTACCCGTGCTTTTACCGATGGCTTGCGCAACGGCAACGCGCGCATTGTGGAAAAGGAATGGAAGGACGCCTTTGTGCGCTTGCGCAACAGCATCTTATACTGCCACGGCTGTGGGGCAGAGAATTTCTTTAACAAGAAGCCCACCTGTTGGAAATGCCGTGCAAATATCACGCCGCCTCCGCGCCTAAATTTAGGGCGGCAGTTACTCATGCTTAACCATAACAGCGCGGTTTTTGCGCATCATTTGCATGAGAATTTCGACTTCTCCACCCGCGTTGGCAAAGTGTCCCAACACCCGCAAGACCCAAAACGCTGGGGCTTAACCAACGAAAGTAAAGATAGCTGGACATATACAAAAACCAGCGGCGATACCGCCATCATTGAGCCGGGCAAAACCGCACCGCTTGCAACGGGGGCGAAGATTAATTTTGGTCCAATCGAAGGGACAATCGAATGACAACCGTACAAAAACGGGTAGGGGAATTTGTGCAACGCCATAATTTGCAAGCCCCTGCGGATATCCGCTTTATAGACCTCGTTTCCGAAATTGGCGAGCTGGGCAAGGAACTGCTAAAGGGGAGCAATTACGGCACGTATAATTTTTCCCCAACGGCAAACACGCAAAATGAGCTGGGCGATGTGGTATTTTCTTTGTGCTGCTTGGCGAATATTTTGGACGTGGACATAGACGCGGCGCTTCAAAGTGCGCTTGATAAATATGAAGCGCGGTTTGAAAAAACGGGCGGGGTAGGAAGCGGGGATGTACCGCGTACCGCAACTTCTTACCGAATAACAGAAGTTACCGACCCGCAGGAAAAATCCCGCATTTGCGAAGCAATTTTGTTAGCATTGCCTAACTGGTTCGGCATTCCCGAATCCACGGCGGAGTACATTGCGGGGGTGGCGGATAAGCCCTTCTATGCGGCATTTGAGGGCAGTCATGCCATTGGTTTTGTGTCTCTTCTCCCGCATAACGCCCACACGACAGAAATTTACGTAATGGGTTTATTGGAAACCCACCACCGCAAGGGCATAGGGCGGCGGCTGGTGCAGGCGGGCGAAAGTTTTTGTCGCGAAACAATGCGGACGTTCTTTACCGTAAAAACCCTGGCCGATACCCACCCCGACGAATATTATGCAAAAACGCGGCAATTCTACACCGCCATGGGTTTTAAACCGTTAGAAGTTTTCACCGAATTATGGGGCGAAAGCAACCCCTGCTTGTTTATGGGTAAAGGCGTATAATGAAAGGAGTGCAACCATGAAAGTTTGTGTTACGTGCATAATTTTCGCTTTGCTGCTCGCCTTCACCGCTTGCGGGCGGGGCGAAAATGACGCGCCCGAGCGCCCAACGCCTATTATGCCGCAATCGCCTGCAAACGAAGGCGCTTCTGTATCGCCAATTCCCCCGCAGGGGGGCGAAGCGGTGGGAACGTACCCGCCTGCGCCAATGTTGCGCATTGCCGATATTCGCCCCAATACGGCGGGTATTCCCATACGGTGGGGCTTTAACACAACGATGTTTGATAGCCTTTTTCAAATGGAAAATGCATTTCGCGTAAACCGGCGCGGGTTTGAAGAATTAGCCATACAGGCATTTCTTAGCCGATATTTTAACGTGCAACTGGAAGGTGTGCTGGTTACAGATGAAATGCTGCATGAGGGGGACGTTCCCGACATATTTCTTGCGCCGCCTGCAAATGCTTTTTATGCAGGCATTGCGCGCGCCATTCCCGAGGAAATGATACGCCGTTACGCGCCCAACTACGCTGCGTTATTAGATGTGCATAATGGTTGGAATGTAAGCCGTGCCGCAGACGGGCAGCAAACGGCGCTTAATACATTCGACATACATTACCGCGACTTACCCATCTTTTCGGTTTATCGGTTGGAATGGCTGGAAGAATTGGACATTGGCTTACCCTTTGGGGGTGATATTGTGCAGGTGGCTGATGGGGTGTATTTTTCCGCCGCGTCCTTTACGTATCACGATTTTTTGTGGATTATGGATGCCTTTTCGCGCCCGCTGCCTAACCCGTATCGCCACCCCGCGGGTACATGGTCGGAAAATATATTAGACCGTGCGCGGAACAATACCCTAAGCATGGAAATAAATTTGCTGGGCGATATTCACAGCGCCATTGCCCCCATTATGGGCATGTTTGGTGTAAATAAAAGTATTATGGAAGAAGACGGACGGGCAATACCCTTCTTTGCAAGTACGGCGTACCGTGATGCCCTGATATTTTTAGAAAGTCTTATCGCGCGGGATGCCGTTTTTATATACGGCGGTGGTACGCAGCATTCGACATTTGTTTGCCAATTTTTCCGCATTGGCTGGGCGGCGGTACGCACGCAAGATTTATACAATGTCATTCACACGGCACGGAATAACGACCCATCGCGCCGTTTTCTCATTACCCCACCCGAAGATGGGGGCACAGGCTTTCGCGGTGTTGGGTTGGCGCAAAGTGCCGGTATGTTTAACCCGCAGGGGCTTTCGTGGGCGGTTTCCAATCATGTAAGCGACGATACCCTGGCGCGCATTTTAAATATTTTTGATACAATCTCGTTTGACCGCGAGTGGTTTACCCTTACAAATTTCGGGTTTTCCATTGATTCGCCCCATTACGACCCGCAGTTAAGTGCGTTTAACATGATTGGAAGCGTAGAAGGCAAGGCGCGTCTCGTTTGGGAGGGTACGCCTTATGATTCGACCGTAACCTTCCTGCGCGAACCTACTGTAGTAATACAGGAGGGCTTGTTTTCCACAGGCATTTTTGACGGAAATACATGGGAACGGCGATTTTTCGCAGGGTTTGATGCGGTAAATAACTTTGCGCACAGCAGTGCGGGGCAGCAATTACATTTATTGCCCGCACGGCAAGATACAGTGGGCGAGTTTACCGCACAACGCGCGTATTTGGATAATCGTTATGCACACACATTGCTGGGATTTAACGGCATTGTCAATCAATTTTTGCTTCGTGTTTTGCACAGGCAAATAGATGTGACAAGCGGTTGGGATAGTTACATTGCAACACTTAATCAACATGGGTTGCAAGAATATATTAATTTGTTTTCACAATTTCCAATAAGATAAATCTATCCACGAAGGAGAATGAGCAATGAGCGAAAGAAATTTACCCGGGGGCGAAATGTCCTCACGCAAGCTGGACTTTTTTTGGATAGCCGACTGCTCGGGCAGTATGGACGGCGAAAAAATCCAAACCCTCAACTACGCCATACGCCAAACAATCCCCGACATGCGCAAAGAGGCGGACGCGAACCCCAACGCCGACATTTTGGTGCGGGCGGTCAAGTTTTCCGACGGGGCGGCATGGCACGTAGCGGGGGCAACACCCATCGACCAGTTTAACTGGACGGATTTATCCGCGGGTGGCGTAACCGCAATGGGCATGGCGCTGGAATTGGTGGCGGGGGAATTGCGCCAGCTCCCCGGCGACACAAAACGCCTGCCACCCGTGCTGGTACTGCTTACCGACGGGCAGCCCACCGATGATTTTAAGGGCGGCTTAGATGCACTCCTCGCAACGCCGTGGGGCAAAAAAGCGGTGCGCATTGCCATCGCCATTGGGAAGGATACGGACACCAACGTGCTTGAGCAGTTCACAGGCAACAAAGAGCTTGTGCTTGAGGCGAAAAATCCGCAATTGCTGGTTAAATTCATCAAGTGGGCATCTACCGTGGTGAAAAATGTTTCCGCACCCATGGCGGGGGCAGACGCAGTAGACACGGCTGCAATCCCCGTAGTCACCGCTGACGACGATGAAATCTGGTAATATCGGTTGGGCAACGGCGGGCGCGGTGGTACAGGGCGCTACGCATATTCGGCAGGACAAAATTTGCCAAGACGCGTTGCTGCTGTGCGAAAATGGGAACGCATCTGATGGACAGGTTTTTTCCATCGCTTGCGTAGCCGATGGGCATGGCAGCGACCGTTGCCCCTTTAGCGACCAAGGCGCAAAAGCGGCGGTGCTGGTGGCTACGGATATTCTCAAAGACCTGCTTATGAATCCCGACCCCAAGGAGATGCTCGCCGCGCAAAAGGATATTCGCCTGCCCCGCCAAATTGAAGCCCGTTGGAAAGAAACGGTGCATAAAATGTACTTGGAGCAGGAAGTCGAAACGCCGGACGACATGCCCCCGTTTTCCTACGAACTTTATGGCTCTACGTTGCTTGCCCTTGCGGCGGCGTCCGGGTTTATATTTGCGTTGCAAATTGGCGACGGCGACATTGTAGCCATCGAGCCTGATGGTTTGGCGCGCTGGCTGCTGCCCCCTTGTGACCATGCAGGCAACGAAACTGAGTCCCTGTGTATGGACGAATGTTGGAAATATATCCGCACCCAGCTCATTCCCATTGACGGGGAAAGCCCCGTGCCCCTCATGTTTTTACTCTCTACCGACGGCTACGCAAATTCCTTTGTAGAAAGCGCGGGCTTCCTTAAAGTGGGCGCGGACATTTACCGTATGTGGCGCGAGCATGGGCGCGACTATGTGCAGGAAAACCTGCCCGCTTGGCTAAGCCAAACCACTACCGACGGTAGCGGGGACGATATCGCCGTGGCGATTTTAGCGAAGGAAGGGTAGCCGTGATAAAAATAGAGGACATTATTACGCTATGTAGTAAAAAATTTTTACGTTGGACAAACCACGTTCTTATCCGTTTAATTCAACGCGAAATAACCACAGACGATGTCGAAAATGCTTTGTTAAACGGCGAAATAATTGAACAATACCCCAATGATAAACCGCACCCCAGTTGCTTGGTACTAGGAACAGCCTTAACTAATCGACAAATTCATGTGGTGTGCGGGTTGGGGGAGAATGAACTATGGTTAATTACGGCATATTACCCCAGCCCCGATGAATGGACGGCGGACTTTAAAACAAGAAGGCGGTGCGAACAATGAATTGTTTTATGTGCAAAGGAAGCATAAAAAACGACTTCACTACATTTATGGTAGATTTGGGTGCGTGCATTATTATTGTAAAAAACGTGCCTTCACAGGTATGCAGCCAATGCGGGGAAGCCTCTTACACCCACGAAGTTACAAAAAAATTGGAGTCCATTGTTAGCACCTTGCGCGAATCCATCACGGAAATTGCCGTAGTTAATTACGCAAGCAAAGCGGCATAAATTTTATATATTTAAGGAGGAAACATATGAGATTAACTGAATCATATATCAAAGAATTTTTATCAAATAATGAAGGATTTACAAAGACTGTATCATATGTCGCGAAAAATATTAAAGTCGCAACCACATATTTAATTGAAAATGGAGAGCTAGTTATTCAAGAGGTTGGAAAAACATCATGGGCAGATAGCAAATTTGACAGTAAAGTGATTGCTACAATTGCCCAAGCACGAAGATTCATAAAAACACATATGCTCAATAAATAATCTTGAATTAATCTTAGTTAAACTAATGAAAAGAGGACACCCATGAAACTCGGCATTATTGGCCCCTGTGACGACGAGATTAACCCCTTCCTGCGCCACCTAACCGATGCCACCATTGAAAACCACGCGATGTTGGACTTCCACAGGGGCAAATACGCAACCATTGACATTGTTGCGGTGCGTTGTGGCGTTTGCAAGGTAAATGCCGCCATCGCCGCACAATTACTTATTTCGCGGTATGGGGTGACCCACCTTATCGTAACGGGGGCGGCGGGGGCAATTTGTCAAGAGTTAGCGATATACGACACGGTAATTGCGTCGGACATTGCCTACCACGACGTACATGAAGGCATTCTCACAGAGCATCACCCGTGGATGGAAACGGTGTATTTCAAGGCGGATGCGGTTTTGTTGGATACGATTCTACGCGCCAACGCAAACGACCCTACGGTGAAAACGGGACGCATTGTTACGGGAGAAGCATTCATAGACGTAGATGGGCGCGATACAATTATCAACGACCACGCGCCGCTGTGCGTGGATATGGAAACCGCCGCCGTAGCCCATGTGTGTTACGCCAACGGCATCCCCTTCGCAGCGATACGCTCCATTAGCGACACACCCCATGAAAGCGGCGCGGAAAACATGGATAAATATTTTACGCAGGCGGGAGAAAAATCCGTACAGGTTTTGCTTCGTTATCTTGCCACCTGCCACCCATAAAACGGAGGTAAAAAGTTAGCTTTTTTAAGTAGCTTTTTTGCCCCCATCTGCGGCACAAACCCCCGAAAATACAGGGAATTTTCCTCGCTCACACAAAACCAACCGATTACAATCTGTAATCGGTTGGTTTTGTGTGGAGCAAAGTGAAAGACCGTGGGACTCCGTCCCCTCAGAATGCTTCGCATTCTGAGTACCTGCAAGGGGATTTCATCCCTACGGAACCAGCCGCTTACGCGGCGTGCTAAACGCTTGCCGCAGGCAAGCAGCACCCTTGACCCCTAAATCGCGCATTCGCGCGATTTAATTTGAAGTTTTGGTCGAGCTTTTTCAAAAGCTCGCAGGGGTTCGGGGACAGAGTCCCCGAGGTCTTTTCCTTTATTCCTCCCCTTAAAACCCACCCCCTATTTGACAAGCAACTCCTGCACGCATACACTTATACTATTCACGTTCCGCGCTACACGAAAGAAGGTGTAACCCATGCGTTATGTCTGCGGATATATTGCCGCGTTGTTTTTGCTGGTGCTTATTTTGTGCCAAAGCGTAATTTTCCCTACATTTTTTATGCCGTTTTTCCGCTGGCAATATACAAGGCTGGAAATTGCTGAAAATATAGATATCGAATTTGACGAGCTAATGCACGTAACCACGGAATTGCTGGATTATATGCGCGGAAGGCGCGATAACCTGCAAGGCATACGCGCCGTGGTAGCGGGCGAGCAGCGGGGTGCCGCCGAAGAAGGCTACCGCGAGTTTTTTGAATGCCCTGTAGAAGTCATTCACATGGTAGACGTGCGGGTGCTGTACGACCGTCTGTTTATTGTGCGCAATGTGGCGTTTTTTGGGTTTATCGGTATGGTGTTAATTATGATTCTGGCGCAGTATAAAATTAATTATCTAATGGCGCGCTGTACGCGAGAGGTTTTTACCGGCTTTATTGGCTTACTTGTTTTGCTTACAGGCGTTGTTGCGCTGGACTTTGACCGCGCCTTTGAAGTTTTTCATTTAATTTTATTCGACAACGATTATTGGATTTTAAACCCCGCGCGTTCCTTGCTTATCAATATGGTGCCCATTGGATTTTTTATTCACATTGCCATTTTTATCGGCATGCTGACGGGCTTTGTTTTAACGGCGGTAATTATCATCGACTCGGTGTACCTTGCGCGGTATAAGCGGTTAAATGACATGGATTTTGGCGGCAGGCTATGAAAAAAGCACTGCGTTTCCTGTTAAAATACCTGCTTTTTTTTATGGCGGTTGGGGGGGTTATATTACTTCTGCCGCTACTCATTTTATTATTTTTACTGGTGATGTTTGCGCCGCTTCGGTATGCCGTGGTGGCGCGGGTAGGGGGCGAAACTACGGTACGGGCAAAAGCGCGGTACTTATTCATTAGTTTTCGGTATCTATTACAAAAGGGGGAAAGCAAGACGCAAATACGCATCTTTGGTTTTCCCATAAAAACTAAAGCCCCTACCAAAGAACCCGAAAAAAAAACCACCTTCGAAGAAATTATCCAAGAAAAAGCGGACGAAATCATCCCCGCCGATGAAGAACCCAAGGATACCCCAAAAGACGTCCCCCCACCCAAACCCGAAGAAAAAAAACCAAGTAAGCTGCGTAGCATCTTGACATACCCCCAGCTTAAAACTATTATAAGCCTTGTATACCAATGTTTAAAAAAGACGCTTCGCATTTTGCTGCCTAAAAAGTTGAACATAAGCGGTACCGTAGGGTTTGACGACCCTGCAGCCACGGGTATGTTCTTTGGCGCATATGCCGGTATTGCATCTGCGTTGCGCTTGCGCGAAAAAGTACGACTAACCGCCGACTTTGCCGAAGCGGGTGTACGGCTTAAAATTTCTGCAGGGGGTAGTATCAGCATTGCGCGCCTTACATTGCCTGTATTATGGCTGGCGTGTAAGAAACCGTTCCGTGCATTTATCCGTTTCTTATTAAAGAAAGACGAGAGGAATGATTGATATGAATAATATCAAAGACAGTCTGGGTTCTTTGTTTTCTAAAGTAGAGGAATTTGTTTCAACCAAAACCGTTGTGGGTGAGCCCGTCGTTATCGGCGACGTAATTCTGGTACCCCTCGTAGATGTTTCCTTCGGTATGGCGACGGGGCTTAGCGCCGCAGAGGAAAAGTCCCGCGACATAGGCGGCGGCGGTATTGGCGCAAAAATGACGCCTTCTGCCGTGGTGGTTGTCGTTAACGGTACGGCACAGCTTGTCAATATCAAAAATCAAGAAAGCGCAAGCAAGCTTATTGATATGATACCCGGTATTTTGGCAAAGCTGCCATTCCTGGCAAAATTTACGAACCAAGACGATACCAACGAGGCGACCCCTGTCTCGGCATCCGAAGGACTGTAAAAATATGAACGTTGCTTATGTAAACCCATTTGTGCAGGGTGCGCAAAGCGTGCTAAGCACTCTATGCGCAGAAACGCCGGCACTTGGGCAAGTTCACGTAAAGCCCGCACCGTACACCGTTTCGAAAGTTAGCGTTTCTGTTGCTATATTCGGCGCGTTTTCGGGCGAGGTTGTATATAACATGGAAGAAAGCGCCGCGTGCTTCATCGCATCTAAGATGATGATGGGGATGCCCGTGCCCGCGCTGGACGCCATGTCGCAAAGCGCGTTGCAGGAATTGGCGAACATGATTTCCGGCAATGTTGCTACACTTTTCTCCGGCAAAGATATCATCGTAGACATCAAACCCCCCGTATTCCGTCAAGGCGCAACCTCAGCCGATTTTCCCGTGGCGGAAAAAACGGCAAAGGTCGTTTGCGTGCCTTTAAAGTTTGCAGACGGACACGTTTTTGCGGTAGATGTGATGATTCCATAAAACATATGACATTTAAATGAGCGGGGAGCGTTTTACATGTTTGGCAGCTTGAAAATGAAGTTAATTGTACCCAGCGTATTAGTATTAACAGCGCTGGTTGCGGTTTTGGTTGTCTTTACGGCAATTCGCATGGGCAGTTTTTCTGATGAATTATCACGGGAGCGGTTAGATACCGCCATTCTTACCACGGATTCATACTTAGATAGTATTTGGGAAAACATACGCCTTGCCAGCATTGCCGCGGCAACTGCGAATGATATTATTTGGCGTGTAGAGCAGCACGGCGCAGGGGTAAACCGCGACGGCAACCGCGAAGCATTGCTTGCGCATTTGCAAACAATTAAACCCACGCTGGGCATAGATTCGGTCGTTATTGTGGATTCGAACTTTGATGTTGTGCTACGCTCCCACGCGCCTAATGCACATGGTGATAATGTAGCGGGTGTCCCCATCTTCCAACGGGGAATGCAGGGGGAAGAAGTGCCCAGCTTTTCGGCTACGGACGCCATTCCTATGAGCATTTCCTATCTTATGCCCATTGTACACCGCGGCGAGGTCATTGGTACGCTTTCTACCAATGTTACCATGTCCAGCAGCGACTTTGTTGACCGCTTTGCCGATGCGTTAAATGCGGAAATTACAGTATTTAATATCGCAGGCGAGCGCATTGCCACTACATTAACAAATGCACAGGGACAACGCGAAGTAGGTACGTTTGTAGCAGACAGAATTATTGACGCGGTTATTCGCAATAACAACCGTTATTCGGGTGCGATGGAATTAAAGGGGCGTCCTTTTAGCGCCTATTATTTCCCGCTGCATGGCTGGGACGGCAGCGTTGTAGGTATGTTTTTTGCGGGTTTTTCTAACGAAGATACAGTGGCTGCGGTGACGACCATGCAAATGACCTTAGTGGTAATGGGTGTTGCAGGGTTATTTATTGCTGTTGTGCTTATGTATATTTTCTCCAGCCGTTTAATTGCGCCCATTGGCAAGCTGGTTGCGCTGGTTGCGGACGTTTCTAAAGGGCGGCTAAATACAAATGCAGACAAAAAAGCCCTTCCCAAAGACGAAATAGGCGCGCTTACGTTGGACGTATTGGCGCTGGTGGACGTAATTAAAGGCATGGTCAACGACTTGTCGAGCATTCAACATGAATACAACGTAAAAGGTAATATGACATACCGCATGGATGCAACCCGCTATGAAAATTCCTTCCGCGAAATGGTCGAATCTGTAAATGCGGTGCTGGAAGAAGAGGTTGCCAACATTAAAAATATTACATCGTTGCTTGCAAGCATTGGTAACGGTGATTTTAACGTAAAAATCGATGAATTGCCGGGCGATTTTATTATGCAAACCAACGGAATGCGTGATTTGACCGCAAAACTAAAGAGCGTAAATACCGAAATTTCCAATATCATTGAAGCGGCGGCGGTAAAAGGCGACTTGAATTATACGATAGATGCGTCCCAATTTAACGGAAGCTGGAAAAAGATTATGGCAGGACTTGGCGAAATTTGTGCCGCCGTAAACGCCCCAATTCTTGAAATTATGAATACGATTAAACGAATGAACGAAGGGCGTTTTGATGCGCGCATAAACGGTAGCTATGCGGGCGTTTTCAAGCAAATTAAGGAAGATGTAAACTTCTTTGTCAAAGATACGGACGACTACATGCAGGAAATTAACAAATGCATGGCGGCGCTGGCACAGGGCGACCTGCGCGCCAAAATTAATATGGACTTTGTAGGTGACTACGCGCCTGTAAAGCAGTCGGTAAACAATATTTCGGAAACGCTTTCCAAAACAATGCGCGAAATTAGCACGGCTTCAAATCAAGTGCTTTCGGGGGCTAAGCAAATTTCCAACAGTGCAACCGACCTTGCAAACGGCGCACAGCAGCAAGCAAGCAGCATTGAGGAGTTAAACGCGAGCATAGATGTGATTAACCAGCAAACCCAGCAGAATGCCGCGTCGGCGTTAGAGGCAAGCAACCTTTCCCGCAAGTCTACCGAGAACGCAAACGCAGGTAACGAGACCATGAATCAAATGCTGGACGCGATGAGCCAAATTAAGGATTCTTCCAACGAAATTTCGAAGATTATTAAAAATATCGAGGATATTTCGTTCCAAACCAACCTATTGTCGCTTAACGCTTCGGTGGAAGCGGCACGCGCGGGCGAGCATGGGCGCGGTTTTGCTGTGGTAGCCGATGAGGTGCGCAACCTTGCCAATAAGTCGCAGCAGTCTACGGTCGAATCTACAGAGCTTATTAACCAGTCCATTACCCGTGTTGATGCAGGTTCGTCCATTGCCGAAACGACCAGCGAATCCCTTGCCATCATCGTTAAAAACGCCAGCGAAATATTGGATATTATCAACGCCATTTCTGCTTCCTCTAAAGAGCAGGCAGAGTCCATTGCGCAAATTAGCCAAGGCTTGGCGCAAATATCCGGCGTTGTGCAGGCAAATTCCGCCGTATCGGAAGAAACCGCCGCCGCATCGCAGGAATTAAATTCGCAAGCGGAGGTATTACAGCAGTTGGTGAGTTATTTTAAAATGTAATATTTGAAATGCGCAAATAAAAAAGCCGTGAGAAAATCTCATGGCTTTTTTGATGCATTCTTTTGCGCCTATCAGCCCATAACTTAAAGAAAGTCAAAGCCGCTCTAGCCCAGCGTTCCGCCATATTTAGGCGTATCGAGAAGGCGGACGAAACTGAAACAACCAAGCCTACCGAAGAAGAAAATATCTGGGGCGAGGGCGTAAAGATTATTCGTAAATGCACTCCAAACCGAAAGCCCTTTAACCAAGCCGAAAAAGAGGCTTTTGTGAAAATGTATAATTCTGGCGCAAGTATGGGTGAAATTGCTAGATTGTACAAATGCCATCATACTACGGTTGGTAGCATCCTGCGGCGGATGAAGGTTGAAATCAGGTCATAGCTGATTACTTGCGCATATAGGTTTCCCAATCCTGTGGAAACCCAATATGCTTTAGCAAGATAGCCTCGCTATACTCGTCAATCAAAGCCGACATGACAGGCATAAACTCGGTATTCCACTTTTCTGTGTCCGGGTATAATTCACGCACCGCCATGATTGCTGCGAACAGTTTTCGTTCGGCAGGCTTGTCCACATTTGGGATTTTGGCTGGAATTACGCTAAAAACACTGTTGTAGAGCCTCCGAGAATGAGCGCACATATTCCTAAGATTTGTACAGCAGTACAGCCAACTTTTAGCCTCCGACACCGATGCCTTGAAAATATTGTGGGCTACTCGCTTTTGATCGGGGGTTAGCATTTCTGCGTAAAAGTAAGAAAGCATCCCGAAAGTAAACAACTCCATAATCACCCACAATGGAAACTGCCGATGGTATTTCGTGGCGTGGTGGGTAACAAATGGGAGCTTGTCATTGCTGTTCACTAGGTCATTTAAGCGAGAGGCAAAATCAAGGTGGTTGTGGTGGTAGTTAAAGTTTGCGGGGTTTAAATACCCATCTGCGCCGTATTTATGCGTATGGTAATATGACAATTGCGCACGAATATAGACTTCAAGTTCTTCAAGAACAGAAAATAACAGGCGGCGTAACTTGCGGTCAAATTCGTACAGCATATAAACCTTGTTGAAATCTGTTCCGTCCGCATATCTGCCATCTTTCATCTTAAAAGTCAGAAAATACGCTGAAAGCCTGTAGTAACTTACGCGTGACAAAACATCTTCGCAAAAAGCCTCATCGGAAATGGTACAGCCATGTTCGAGCAATTTGGCTATTTGCTGTTCATATGAAGCCGATTGTTTGAGCATCAAAACGCCCCCTAAAAGCAAATGTCCCCCCATGGGTCACATCACGCATTGCTGCAGAGAGGTGCGGGGGGTTCTATCGCTTATTAGTATATTCGGAAAAGGCAGAAAAAGCAACTGCTTATGACGGAAATTTCATCTGTAATTATAGTTAGTGCGAGGTGGATTCATAATCAGGCATTATTCGAGAAGATATACGCCCATGAGGATTCTGGCGTGGTAGCTGAATATGCCGAACCATTCGCCACACTCCTCGATCCAAATATTTTTGTGCTAAAGGGCGAGTTCGAGCGGCAAAACACACGGAATACCCAAGGTGGGCGACCAAATGAGGCCGCTCATCTTTCATTGACGGCACTTCTTAAAAAGTGTAAAACCAAAAACCAGCACCTTTTTTTCTGGTGCTGGTTTAAGTAAGGACTTTCTAGTGCAGATGACAGGACTTGAACCTGCAAGGTCTAGGACCACTAGATCCTTAGTCTAGCGCGTATGCCAATTCCGCCACATCTGCTTGGTGCGACAGATATTGTAAATCAAGCATTCCTTGGTGTCAAGTATGAGTTTGAGCGGAATTAACGTATGTTAATTCCATCAACAAACGAAGCTAATATATCATCCACCTTATTCACACTTCGTTCTACTATGCGATATAATCGCATTAAATTTTCTTTTTTGTTCAAATCGTCTTCACGAATTTCGCTTAAAATTTTTTCATTTTCATTTAAAATAGTTATATTCGCTTCAATCGTGATAACTTCTTCGTATATATCAGCAAATGTATCATATTTACGTAACACTAAGCTGTTATCACCATTTTGTGTGTGAAATACTTGATAGTCCTCAAATGGAGAATTCCGTGAGTTTTTAAGTATTTCCCAGTGAATTTTTTTGCTTTTAGTTCCTTCAATGAGTTTCAAAATAAATTCATCATAATTCATTTAACATCCTCCTAATCTGTATATACGTCGTCTACTTTTAATTCGCCGAAAATTATTGATAAATTATGTGTAATTTTTTGTTTATCTTCAATACTATTATTAAAATTTGGAGATGATGAAAGAGCTTGATTAATTTTTTTAATCGCTTTTTTTATTTTTTTGTTTGTAGCTGAAGGAAACTTTTCAATCATTGTTATTTGTACCTTTATATCTGAAAAAATGTTATTGTCATATATATCATCTTCATTTATTGACTTAATGATACCTTTTAATGCCTTTCCGATGTCGCCTTTTTTTTCCACAAAGACATTTTTGCTTAATTTTTCTTGAACAATCTTTTTTACTCGCCCTGCTCTAATATAAATAAATACAGACATAAGCAGTCCAAGTAAACTTATAATTCCACCATACTCATTTAATGTGTATTTTATTGCCTCCATATAAATAATCCTTTCAATAATCGCAGGTGCTATATATGAATTAAAGAAAAATAAAGGATTTAATTTCTCTAACGATATTAAAATAGTAATATTTTGTCAATATTTGTAGCATGAAAAAGGGTAATCGTAAAGGAGCGTCGGCAATATATTACCTACAGAAAAACGCCTGCAAAGGTTGAAATATCAACAATTGCGGGCGTTTATTATATTTTAAAACACACTGGCGAAATGTTTATACTAACGGTACATTTTTTACGGTGCGGACGCGTTCGTTTAGGTCTTCGATGCGGGCGCATAGGGTTTTGATTACGCTGTAGGGCATTTGGGGGTTTTCGCTCATCATTTCAAACACGTTGGTTTGGTTAATTTCCAGCACTACGGTTTCTTCTACGGTGACGACGGTTGCGGTGCGGGGTTTAAGCAGGAAGAGGGACATTTCGCCAAAAAAGTCGCCGGGGCCTAGGTTGGCTACGGCAATTTGGTGCGGTTCGCCGTAATTTTTTACCACACGTACCATGCCCGACAGCACAATGAACATGCTGTACGATTTATCGCCTTCTTTGATAATTTGTTGGTTTTTTTCAAACCTTAGCGCGGTGGAACGCTTTTGCAGCTCTAATAAATCAAACATAGAATACCTCCGGTTCATAGTCGAAATTGTTATAATCGTAAGCATCTTCGGGTAGCGGCGGGTCTTCGTATAGATTATCGTCGTTAATGGGGGGTTCGTCAACGGTTTTATCAGGAGATTCTTCATTTTCGTCGGCTTCTTCTTTGGAGCCGTTTTCTTCGGTTTCATCGTCGTCTTCGGGTTCGTCTTCCTCCGGCTCTTTAAATACGGGGTCGGGTTCTTTTTTATCGGGGTAAGGACTGTATTCGGGTTCGTATTCGGGTTCGCAGAGTTCAATGGGAAGCATTCCAAAATTAAAGCCGGTAATGGGGTCGCTTGGTCTATCAGGGTTGGGAAAATTGTTGGTGGTGTTTTGCGGGGCTTCGTTATTACCAAATAAACGCCATGCAGAAGCGCCCCGTATTTCCGCTTCGTCGTAAACTTGTGAGCCGGATACGCCACTCGTGTTTAAACCTACCAGCCCGCCCACATTGCCGTTACCGGAAATGCTGGACGCACCGAGAAGGCGCACCCTTTCCAATGTGCCTTCATTTACGTTGGCAATGCCGCCAATGGCGGGGGCAAATCCGCCGTCTATTGTGGCAATTACGTCCAAATCGCGGATAACGGCGGGGCTGCGTACCCTGCCAAATAAACCGTTTGTGCCTTGAAATGTAATGGTATGCCCTGCGCCGTAAAAAACACCCGCGAATTGTGGAATGGTAAAGCCGACAGGGGCGGTTATATCGCTGCTTAATTCAAAGAAATAGCCGCCCCAGAAAGCGCTTTCGCCCCAATAGCCGGGGGCGGGATTACCTGCCGCAATGCGCTGTAAATGTGCCGGGGTGCTAATAATAAACGGTTGGTCGCTTGTTGTGCCAAAATCGGGGTGCGTGCTATCACCGTCAAACTCGCCGGGGGGGGGGATTGATACATACGTGCTGGTTAGCGTAAGCGAAACGGGCAGTAGCGCGTACGCGCCGCCGCGCGTAATTGTTAGGTTAAAGGTGCCTGATACGGGGGGGACATCGGTATCGGGGCGTGTTGCGGTTATGGTAATTGTGTTTGTATCGGGGTTAGACGTAGCGGAAATAAAATTTGTCCAATCTGCGGGGGTAACTACGGTAATGTTACTCGTGGCTGTACCTTCTGCGTCAATTGTGTGGACTAACGCCGTGTCATTTACCGTTATATCCGCAGGGGTAAGTGTAAGGGTGGGCGCGGGTACATAGGTGGTGGTCATATACACCGTTACAGGAAGGTATACGGTTATGCCCTCGCGGGTGATAGGCAGGGAAAAGCTACCCGTTACGGGGGCAACCGCTGCGCTTGGGCGCGTTGCGGTTATGGTAAATAAATCCCCCGCAAGGTTGGTGGTTGCGGTGATATATTCCGCCCATTCGGGCGGGATTGCGAAGGTCGCATTCCCTATCGCCGTTCCATCGGTGGTAAAGTGATGCACCAGCGCGGTATCGGTAATGTTCATATAGGTTGGATTTATTATAAACGTGGGGGGCGGTATAACCGCGGGTATATAAGTGGTGGTTAAATACACCGCTACGGGCAAGGCTACAGTTACGCCTTGGCGGGTAACGGAAATGGTGAAGTCGCCTTCGATAGGGGCGATATCTGCCGTTGGGCGCACGCCCGAAAGCGTAATTGTACCGTTTGTCGTGTTGGGCGTTACGGTAACATAACCCGCCATTGCAGGGGGAATCGTGTAATTTACGTATATTTCCCCGCTTGCCGTGCCTGTGATGTATACAATTTGCGGCGTAAGAGAAGCATCATTTATCGTAACTTGTGCAACAGAAAAACCTACCGTAGGTACAACAGGCGGTGTAGGTACATGTACGGGCGGCGGTTCCGGTGTTGGTGCAGGAGTAGGTTCCGGCGTAGGGGTAGGGGTTGGTGCGGGTGAAGGTGCAGGGGGTGTAAATGAAGGCGGTGCGGTAGACTCGGGCGTGGATTGCGGTGTGGGGGTTGGCGAAGGAGATGGAGTAGGCACGGGCGAAGGTTGCGGGGTTGGCGAAGGTTGTGGCGTGGGTGACGGTGTAGGAATAGGCACAGGTGTAGGCTGTGGAGTAGTAATGGGCACAGGCGTGGGCTGCGGTATCGGTTCGGGGGTAGGCTGCGGTGTAGGCACGGGTGTTACCACAGGAGTAGGCACGGGTGTAGGGGCGGGTTCGGGTGTAGGCATCGGTGCAACCGGCAAAATAGGGGCGGTTTCTTCTGCGCGTTGTGCCGCCGTTTCTACCGCTTCGCGGGTAATTACGTTGTTGCCCGCCAGCGGTTCGCCCCGTTGTGCGGGTGCAGGTAAGGTGGGTAGTACTTCTTCCGATTGGGAATAAAAAATAATTTGCGGGGCGGGGCGTGATTGCACTAACCGGTCGCGCAGTTCGTTTTCCAAGGTACGCCATGCGATGGCATCGTGGATATTGGCGAATAGCTCGGGGTTTTCTGCCAGTGCGCGGGGGTCGTTTGCAAGTATTTCTAACAGGGTTAGGTCAATCATTTCCAAGGGAACGATAAAGGTTTCGGGTATTTCGTACACCGATTGGGACGTTTGGCGCCCTTGAATGTCCTCATGCAGGCGGGTAATGCCCTGCGGGGTAACGCTAAAGCTTGCCAACTCGCCGTTCTCGTCGGGCAAATCCATTACCACTTCGCCCTCAATTACGAGCAGGCGCACAAAAGAACCCCCGGCACCCGGGGTTGCGTCCACCATTCGGCGGTAAATAAGTATGTATTCCGTGCCGCGCACGCCTACTACCGTACCTGCCACCTGTACATGATTGTTGGAATGCGCGTCCAGCGTTGTGTCTACGCGTACTTTAATCATGCCCTCGATGAGGGAAACTGAACTGCTGTTGCGCCCGTGGCGCTGCCACAACGCATTAATGGACAGCTTTGTTAATTCGCCCAGCGTTATCATTTGCCGGTAATAAATAATGGTAGCGGTAGAATTTTCGCCCGTGATAATTACGTCGCCGTCGTATATGCGCATTCCGCGGTATACCGCCGTTAGGTGATGCCCGCCCGCACGGTGTACAAAAACCGAACCCCGCACTACCTGTACATGGGGGCTGTTATCCCCTTCCTGCGCCCAAACCAACGGCGCGCTAAGCGGAAATGCCAGCGTGATAATTAATATAAAGCACAATAGCTTTTTCATCATAAAGCCCTCCCGCTTTGTGATGCTGTATTATAAATTTACCCCAATTACGCTGTATGCTTGTACGCCTACTTTTTTATTACGTAGTTGTAACACACCAAGGTCTATTACGTCTACATGCTGTTTTACTTGCTGGTATGTTGCGTCGGAAATAACGATTTGCCCTTCAATTGCGTTGCTTTCCAGCCGTGCCGCGGTATTTATTGCATCGCCGATTGCGGTATAGTCCATACGAAAATCCGACCCCATGTTGCCAACCACGGCGTTGCCCGTGTTTATTCCAATGCCAAAGTGGAAATTTACGCCGTATTCTTGCATCATATCGCGGCGCAATTCCTCCGAGCCTTGTTTCATGGTCCATGCCGCCTTTACGGCACGCAGGGCGTGGTCGGGCACGTCGCCGGGGGCGTTAAATAAGCCCATGGTTGCGTCGCCTATAAATTTATCTATTGTACCCAAATTGCTTTGTATGGCACTGCAGGTTAGTCCTAGATATTTATTCACCATTTCTACCACTTGTTTTGGGGGATTGCTTTCGGAGAAGGAAGTAAATCCGCGGATATCTACAAACAATGCGCTTACTTCCTTTACCACGCCGCCTAATTGAATTTCCACCCCGCCTGATACAATTTCGCGTACCACTTCGGGTGCGACAAACCGCCCAAACAGGCTGTGAATATGCTTGCGGTCATGCTGTGCGTGTAGTGCCGCCGCAAGCACATATAACGCATACGAAACGGGAAGATATACCACACCCGTGCTTATCTGCACAATCATATGCCCCTGCGTATATGCAAAATATGCCCCGACGGGCAGCGCAATAAGGAGCAGCACAACCCCAACAAGGGCAAATGAAGGGCGCAAAAACGCGTATATAAGTAACGATAACAACGAAACAGCGGCAAAAATAACCCCGTTTACCCACGCGGGGGCATCGCTTAAAAATACACCTTCCAGGAAATTTTGGATAATATTTGCGTACACTTCCACGCCGTGGGTAGCGGCGCGGCGTTCCATGGGTGTGGTGAAGTGCATTTCGCCAATGCCTTCGGTATACGCGCCTATAAGCACAATGGCATCGCGGAACAAGGCGGTGGGGTATTCTTCATTTATCACGCCCCATAAGGATACGGCACGGAAGTGATTTGGCCCGCCCGCATACCGTATTGGGAACTGTCCTTGTGCATCTAACTGCGGTGCGCGTACCGCGGTATAGCCCATAGAGCGGCGGTAGGTATGGTATACTTCCAACGGGAAGGAATACACCGTAATATCGCCGAAGCGCATGGCGGTAAGGGCGTGGCGCATTACGCCGTCCGATGCGTGGGGGATAAGGTTTAAAAAGCCGTTGCTTGTTTCCCGCGCCAGGGCGTCAAAGGGCAAGATGTAGTCGATAATTTCTATCCGCGTATTTGGCGCTTGATTGGGGTTAAAAATGCCCACGCCGCCCATAACCAAGCGGTCGGTTGCTTGCGCGGCTTGCACAAGCCGTTCATCGTATTCGGGAACGCTCCCGTCCCCTTCATAACGCACGGTAACGCCTATCGCCGCCGCACCGTTATTGCTAAGCTGAGTAATCGCCTCTGCCATAAAATAACGGGGCCATGGCCATGTGCCAATTTCGTTTATACTGCGTTCGTCTATACCTACGATGATGATATTCCCCGCCGCAGGGCGCGTAGCTGTAAGCAAGCGGTCGTGCAAATAACGGTCTAGCCCCGCCAGCCAATTAAAATAAAACACGGCAGAAAAAACCGCAATGCATACCAGTGGTAGTACAACGCGCAACGCCCTATACATACGCCGCCCTCAAATCCTGCGGTACGTATGCTACAAGCAAGCTAAGCTCGGGAAACCACTCCAGCGTAAAGGGGAATAGGCGAAGCATTTCCTCTAAAGTTGTTACCATTACGCCGCGCAGTATGAAATAATCGCGGTCACGGGTGAGGGTTGTTAGTGTTTCGCCAATTTGTATATACAGTACGCCCGTATCTTCATTTAGATGTACATCTGCGCCCAGCGCTTCCAACAACGGGCGTATGGGAATGAAAATAGAATCTCCTTGCGCCCAAGGGGCGACGCGCCCCATATCTATGCGCGTATCGCCATGGAAAACGCGGATATCCCCGCGAAAGGCAAAGCGCGAGTTGATAGTTAGCCCCGTTTCCGCCAGCAGCTGTGTGCGGGGCGGGCGCCCTGCAAGCACGCGTTCGGTCAATGGAACGGCGACAATGCGATTATTTACCGTATCGGAAATAAAAAGCAATTCGCCGTTGGTGGCTAACCCTTCGGGGCGGGTTAGGCGCATATTTTCCGTAGAATGGTGGGCAAAACCCGCAACGCCGCCGCCTAACAGTGTACGCGTTTCCTGCGCCGTAACTAAGCGAATTGCGTGGTTTAGGCTATCCGCTATCAGCAGTGCGCCATCGGGCATACGGGCAATATCACGGGGGAAGTTAAACATAGCAAGTGTGTTGCACCCGTCTGTAAATCCCCCGTGAAAATAGTCGGAAAAGCGAATCGCCTCCCCTGGCTGCCCCGCTACGGTGGTCACGTTGCCGTCTGCAATGCGCCGTATTGCGTGGTTGGCGGCGTCTGCTACATACAGCACGCCCTCGGCGGTAAGGTATAAGCCGGAGGGCTCAAAGAAGCGGGCGTTGTACAGCGTACCGTCGGCAAAGCCGCTTTCCCCCGCCGCCCCCGCGTACAGAGACACATACCCCGCAGGGGAAATGCGCCGTATCGCGTGGTTAAGCGTGTCTGCAACAAAAATATATCCCGCTTCGTTTGCCGCGGCGGCGCGGGGGGCGTTAAACAATGCTTGCCCCTCCGCACCGTTGCGGAAGCCCGCCGTGCCGTTGCCTGCCAAGGTTATTACAAACTCGCCTATAATTTTGCGTATGGCGTGGTTACCCGTATCGGTTACGATAATACCGCCGCAGGGGGTGGCAAATACGCCCGAGGGCTTCATAAACATTGCGGTTTCCAAAAAGCCGTCAATAAATGCGCCCGCATGGTAATAGGAAAGCCCATACCGCCCGTGCCGCCCAATACGACGGCTGGTATCGTTGCCGATGATTTGTACGCGGTCGCACATCGAATCCGCCACAACTATGTAATCCCCCATTAGCGCAATGCCGATGGGGGCGTAAAGCTCGTCAAAAATACGCAAGGGGTCAATTAACCCATTCATGGAAAATACGGGCGTAACCGCTACGGCTTGCGCTTCCCCCGTGGTAAACCATGGGGTATCCTCCTGCGTTTCAAAGAAGCGCGGCATAATAAAATACGCCACCGCGCCTACGGCAAATAAGAGTATTGCCGTAAATACAATCGCCCGCTTCTTCATAGCCGTACCACCATGCCTTCGCGCGCCATGATAAATTCACTACAGGCTTCGTTTTTGTAGTACTGCGCCCATGTATCCAGCTGCTCGTCGGTATAATGCTGGGCAAAGTGGGAAAATAATACGCGCTTTGGCGCACATGCCCTTGCTAATTCTATGCCGTGTACCACGGTAGAATGTCCCCAGCCCTTATAGCGGGGGTAATCATCGGGGGCGTAGGCGGCGTCGAATACCACCAAGTCGGCATCTTTGCAATAGCTTAGCAGCTCGTCATACGCGGCGTCGCTCATGCCCTCTGTTTCCGAATCCAATAGATATACGAAGGTCCTGCGCCCGTCTGTAATGTGAAAGGAATATGTCATGTCGCCGTGATTTGCCCAAAACGGGGTAATGGTAAAATGCTCTATGGTAAACGGCGTGTTATGCTCGACGGCTATACAATCAAATTTACAGGCTTCCGCAAGGGAATAAGGCCAATACGGTTGCTGGAACGCGCCTACAATTTGCTCCACCAGCGGGCGCTCGTCCCGTGATGCCGTATATACCGTTGTGCGGTAATAATTTTTCCAAGAAGCTTGAAACGTACCCAGCCCTATCATATGGTCAAAATGCAGATGACTAAGCAGAATATGGCAGGGCGACGACCAACGGAAGGGGATATCCCGTGCGTAGGATTCATGGAAAAGCTGCATCATGCCGCTGCCCGCGTCAACGACCAGGCGAATGCCGCTGGACTGCACCGTCATGCACGAAGTATTACCCCCATACGCCGAGCCATTGACATGGGAGAGCGGAACAGACCCGCGGCAACCATAAATTTTAACCCTCAAATGAAGCACCCCTGCTTTTGATATGTAATACTCCCAACTTTTGCATTATAATGCTTTTACCGGAAAGGGGCAAACCTTATGCAAACACTTACCAATCGGCAGGCACGGCAGTTTATTTTAAAGAAGCAGGGGCTGCTTGGCGCGCACCGTTTTATAGGAAAGCAGGGCGCATTGGAATACATATTACAAGCGGGGTGTATCCAGTTTGACCCTGTAGACCTGCACGGGCAAAATGCGGAAATCCTGCTGCATGCCCGCGTAAAAAACTTTACCAAAAAAATGCTGCACGACCTCTTGTACCGCGACCGCAAGCTCTTCGACTACCCCGACAAGCAGCTTGCCATTGTCCCCACCGCCCATTGGGCGTATTTTGAGCGCTTCCGCGCTTCCGCCCGCGCACACGCGCAGCATTTCCCCGACTTGCCCGCATTGGAAGTGCAAGCCCTCGCTTACATTGAAGCGCACGGCGCGGTATCCTCCGCCGATTTGCCCATTGCAGGTACAACGCGCTGGAATTCCGCCATTCATTGGAGCGGCAACTGGAGTGGGCAAACCAACGCCGCCCGCGCAATACTCGAACAACTGTATTCCACAGGGCAGTTGGTTATCCACCACAAAAAACGCACGCGCAAATTCTACGACTTAGCCGCCCGCCATATTCCTGCCGAAATTTTACAAGCCCCCGACCCTCTGTCCGACGACTTTGACCACATCAAATGGCGCGTAAACCGTCGCATAGGCGCAATTGGTCTACTATGGAACCGCCCGTCCGACGCTTTCCTGGGCATACGCGAGCTCACCACCGAACTGCGCAACCGCGCTTTTGCCGAACTGCACCAAAACGGGGAAATCATACCCCTTTCCGTAGAAGGCATAAATACGCCCCTGTTTATGCAAGCCCAAGACGCCCCTCTACTGGACCAAATTTTAAACAACACCGCTGACCTAAAGCCCCGCACAGAACTCCTATCCCCCCTGGACTGTCTGCTGTGGGACAGAAAGCTGATACGCGCCCTGTTCAACTTCCACTATACATGGGAAATTTACACCCCCGCGCACAAACGCAAATATGGTGCGTATACACTGCCCGTTTTGCATGGCGAAAGCTTTATCGCCCGCGCCGAACCCGACAAGGATATTTGGTACGAAGCAAATATAAAACCCACAAAAAAACAGCTGTCCGCGATAAACGGCTGCTTGAAAAGGTTTGAACGGATTGGGAAAAATAAAAAGGATGGCACTCCATGAACCTGCCCCAAGAAACAAAAAAGTTAAACCGCTTTATCCTTTACCTACCTTTAGACGAAATTGAGGAAATTTCCGAAGCCTTGCAAGGCTATAAAGATTTGCCCGATGTAGGGGACGGGCTAAGCGCGATACTAAAAAGCGTTTTCCTAAGCAAGTACAAACAGGCTATTGCCCAAATTGATGAAATGGCGTTTGACGCTTACATTACTTCATATAATATCTGAGATTTTGTTAATGAATAAAAAAAGGGGGACTGTATTAGTCGGATAATACAGTCCCCCTTCAAATAGTCGGGCGTTCACCCGCCCAGCTTCAATGTGCCAATATCCTCGCATAAAATTGAAATGGACGACAAGATATAGTTGATAAACAGCTCCAGCTTTTCGTGTCTAATGGCGCTGTATTCGTTATTTAAATTAATTTGCTTGCGGCATTCATCTGCCAAGGCGTTGGCGTGTATTTGGGTAAGTGCGCCTTCCAGCACGCCCAGCCAGCGCATGACAGAGGGGTAATTTTTCATCTTAAATGCGCCCTTTAGCCCCTCTACTTGGGAAATGCTGTCCTCAGGGAAGTTGGCGAGGGCTTTTATATAGGTTTTTAACTGGTCGTCCTTCATTTTGTTTATGGTATCTTCGTTAAGCTCGGCAATGGTGGCGAGGCGTTCGCGTATGCGCTTGGCAAAATTGACCTGCGGTGCGGCGGTTTCCTCGGGGGCAGATTCTTCCAATACTTTTTTAATGTCCTCGTAGAGTAAGGCAAGGGTCGCCATGGTAAAGTCTACATAGGTTTTAAAACGGTCGTGTTTAATATTGTCAATGTCTTGGTATAGGGCAAGGTGCTTGTCGCAGTTTTTAACCAAGTTGTCCGCATTAATTTGGTTGAGGGTGTTGCGCATGGATTTGAGCCACTGCAAGGCGGGGGCATAGTCCATTTTGGCGAAGGCATTTTCCAGATGGCTGCGCTGTACGGGGAAGATGTTGACGGCGTTGGTTAGCGTTTCCTGATAATCGGCAAGCTGGTCATCGCTCATTTTAATAATCGTGTCGGCGTTTAAATCGCTGATGGCGTATAGGCTTTCTTTGTTTACAAGTTTTATCGCGCTCATGGGTCGCATCCTCTCTTTTTTTATGTACACCCACATTATCGCATTGAATTCGCACGCTTGCAAGATGTATAATTATGCTCATGATTACATTAAACGAAAGCCAGCAAATTGCTGCCGCTCACGTAAACGGACCCATGATGGTGCTTGCCGGACCCGGCAGCGGAAAAACGGCGGTAATTGTCGCCCGCGCACTGCACATGGTACGCGAGTGCGGTATTAAACCCGAGTCCCTGCTGGTTATTACCTATTCGCGGGCGGCGGCGCAGGAGATGAAGCGCCGCTTTGCGCTGGCATTTGAAGGCGATACGATACCCGCTGTTACGTTTGGCACGTTTCATTCCGTTTTCTTCCGCATATTAAATGCGCAATGCGAAATTGCGGCAGAGGGCGAGCGCCGTAACGTGGTGCGTGCCTTCCTGGCGGAGTTGGATTATGAAGCAGATGAAGAGCTGCTTTCTGCTTTGCTTACCGAAATGTCGCTGATGCGTAACGAATTGCACGACCGCGAATATTACCATGCGACCTCTGTCGGCGATAATGACTTCCGCCGTGTTTTTGATAATTACGAAGCTTATAAGGCGGAAAAAAATAAAATCGACTTCGACGATATGCTGTGCCGCGCATATGAACTGCTTTTGGAAGATAAAACCGTGCTAAACAGGTGGCGCAAACGCTATACATATATTATGATTGACGAGTTCCAAGACATTAACCGCGTGCAGTACGAGTCGGTAAAGCTGCTTGCCGCGCCGTTAAACAATTTGTTTATCGTGGGGGACGATGACCAAAGCATTTACCGCTTCCGCGGTTCGCGACCGGAATTTTTGCTGCATTTCCCGCAGGATTTCCCGGAAACGCAGCAGGTGACGCTGGCGGTGAACTACCGCTCTACCAACGCGATTATTGCCTTTGCGAATGCGATTGTCGTTGAAAATAAGCAGCGCTACGCCAAAGAAATTAGGGGTACAGGTCAAGCGGGTGTAACGCCCGTATTGCTAAAAGCCGAAGACCCAAACGATGAAGCCTTCCGCATTGGTGAGCGCATACGCGAAATGCTTAAAAACGGCACAAACCCCGACGAAATTGCCGTCGCCTTTCGCCTAAACATGCAAGCCCGCGCCTTTGCGGACGCATTTTTGCACCTTAACATTCCTTACCGCACGCGGGACGAAATGCCCGTGTTGTACGAACATTGGGTGGCGGAAGATATTTTTGCCTACCTGCGGCTAAGTCTTGTAAAAGCGCACGCGGAATATAACCCCGATGCGGTGCGCGTGGTAAATAAACCGTACCGATATATTGGCAAGGCGTTCTTGGAAGGGGCACAGCGCCGCGGGGTATGTATTTTTAGTGCCTACGTGCGGGATAAATCTTTGCACGTTGCGCAAAAAACGCGCATAGAGGAGCTGCTAACGCACATAAAAACGCTGCGTGGCAAAAATACGGCAGATATGATACGCTATATTCGGCGCAGCATAGGATATAATACTCATATACTTGACCATTGCGAATTCCGCAAGTTGGATACAAGCGGGCTAAACGAGATTTTAAATGAATTACAGGAGGCGGCAAAAGCACACCCGCGGTGTGAGGATTTTCTCGCCCATGCGGCGGGGCGTATTGCCGCAAAACAGGACGGCGCGCCTACAGGTCCATGTGTTACACTTACTACACTACACAGCGCAAAAGGGCTGGAATTTGAAAAAGTATTTATCACAGGCGTAATTGAGGATATAATCCCCCATATACGAAGCAAGACGGCGGCAGAAATTGAGGAGGAGCGCCGATTACTATATGTGGGTATTACCCGCGCAAAGCACGAACTCTTTCTTTCTGTGGTAAAATCACGGTATGATAAGCCTGCGGTGGTTTCGCGGTTTATCAAAAATTTTTGATATATCGGAGGTTATAAAAAATGAAAAAATTCTTTCGCAAGCATAAGCAAAAAATTGTAGCGGGTATTGCAATTTTGGTTGCCGCGGTAATGGTATTTGGCTCGGTGGCTATGTTTTTTGTATAGGGGGCGCGTAATTAATGGACGAATTTGACGAAATGATGCAGTCGTTGGGCATGGGTTCGGACGAGGACGAGCCTGCGCCGCCGCCGCTTGAGGAAACCGACAGCGGCGATGATTTTGACATGAGCGGTTTAGAAGGGTTGGACGAGCTTGAAGCCTTGTTAGGCGCAGGCGGCGGCGATGATACAACCGCCGAGCCTACACCCTTTGGTACAGGGGACGACCTGGACGCACAGCTTGCCGCCGCCCTGGCACAAGACCAAGAAGCCGTGGACGATTTTGAAGCGCTGGACATGGCGCCCAAGGTAAGTTCCCGCTCGGTATATGACGGGGGCAGTATTTTAGACGACGACGTACCCGCGCTCATTTACTCCAAGGACGACGGTAAAACCGGCGGCAAGAAGAAGCGAGGCAAGCTTTTTGCGGGGCTTACCGTGCGCAAAATTTTGGTGGCGGGCTTTATTTTATTTTTAATTTTTGTTGGTGGCGGTGCGGCGGCCGTTGTGGTTGCACACGCCGTAGCGCAGGAGCGCTTGGTTGTTGACGCCATGTCGCACTTTACGCCCATCGAAATCCCCCAAAACGTGGCGAATAATGCCAACTTTATACCCATACACGAGCGGCTTGTTTTAAGCTGCCAGTCCTTTACCTTTTCGCGTATGTCGGCGGGATATTTGGCTACGTATGTGTATTTTGATGAAGTTTTTGACCCGGAAGATTACATTATTCTGCTGTACGACCAGCGGCGGCGTTTATTTGTGCGCCAGCAATTTGACCTGCAGCCGGACCCACTGCTGGGTACAATTTTACGGTTTGACCCGATTATCCCTGGGGTGCGCTTTCTTACACTGCATATCCAAAATAAGCAGACACGTGAATATGGGGCGTTTAACTTCCGTTTAATGGGGCAAATGACCTTTGGGGCGCCTGTTTTTCTAAACCATCCCTTGGCGTTGGTGGAAGGTGGCGACCCCAACAGCGGCATACGCATTAGCAATGCCGCGTTTAGCAATATTGATTCGTCCATATACTTTAGCTTTGGGGGCGAGTTTGAAGGGGTGGGCTTGCGCAAGCGCGGCGAATCGAATGACACGATGGTTCTCCTTCGCGATAATTTTGGCGGAGCCACGGTATTTACCGAGCAATATGCCATTGCGTTTTTTGAAGACAGCGATGCATGGGTAGGGCGCGCTACCTTCGGACCGCTGCTTTCCTTGCACTCGTATGTGGACATTGTTTTCCGCGATTTGTATTATGTGTATGAATACCCGCCTGTGGACATTCCTTTGCGCCATTTAAGTGGGCGCAACCAGGATTATCCCCATTCTATGTACATTGGACCGTTTATTTTAAACTTGGAGGCCATGGCACAGCAGGGGCATCTTTTGGTGCTTGTGCTGCATGGAACGGACACAAACGGACAGCGCCTTCCCACCCATGTAGAGGCGAGTTTGCATATAGATTTAGGGCGAGGGGAATATATATTACTACCCACCCAGCAGGTAAATGTTTCTCCCCGCGGGACGGATGTCGTTTTCGACCTTATGCCGTACATTGCGCAATTACGGGACGTGCATATTGACCGTTATACATTAGTTTTACGCACGGCGGAATTTGGCGTGCCCGAGGTGAGCGTTTCGCTTAACCTTGCAAATGCGGCACAGCAGCCCGGCACGCGCAGGGAAAATGTAATTCTTTCCATAGAATCGGCATTTATGTCGCGCCTTGCGTATATGTCTAACGAAATTGCGCTGCATTCCATTATTGGATTTGCGCCCGAATTACTGCACGATGCAGAGGTAATGCGCCCCTTTGCACAGCGTAATGTAAACGAGCGCCCCATGTACAATGTAACTTTGGTTGCGGGCGATTTTATAGACAATTATACCTTCCTTGCTGTGGTGGAAAGCGAGTGGGCAAAAGACCTGGGCACGGATACGCAGTTTTTGCGTACCATGCACCGCGTAATTGCCCGCAGCAGCGAAGGGATTTGGTCCATTGTCAGCGATACACGCTTTTGAGTTAAAGTTTGCCTTTATTGTCCTTTGTTTTTTGGTTGCTTTGGGGTCATACTTCCGGTGCAAGCACCCGCGTGATTGGGTATTGCTTGTTGGGGGTATGGCCTTTACCGTTGGCGCAGATTATTTTCTGGTTTTGCACGATATACACATAACGGGGGTTAGCGTGTTTTGGTTTGCGCATATCTTCTATGCCGCGCGGGCGGTAAATAGTGGTATAACAAGCTATACGGGGCGTGCTTCCTTTCGGCAGGGGTTTTGTTATGTTGTTATCATCTGTGCCCTTGGGGCGCGGTTTGTAACGGGTTTGGGTAATGTGCTTATCCCTGTTGTTGTGTATGCTTGTTTATTTGGTGCAAGTATTTTTTTAAATTTTTATTACAGACGTACACTGCACAATGCGCCCTTGGTCTTGGCGGGACTTGTTCTATTTGTCTTATGCGACATATGTGTTATGCTGTTTAATATACCTCGGTATTTTGACGTGCTGGAAAATTTTATGCGCTTGCTTCCGCTTATTTGGGTATTTTATCTGCCTGCGCAGGCGTTACTTGCGGTAAGCGCAATAGACTTTAAAAGGGGATTTTTACATGATAGACGGATTTAATGACCCGCTGGTGGATATTCACCATTACAGCCCTACGTTAAATATTGCACAGCTGCTTACTTTTAGCGAACGCAAGGGCTTGGGTATTACGCGGGCAATGGTGCAAAATTATATACGCGACGGGTTGCTTCCGCCGCCTAAGGGGCGCATTTACACGCGCAAGCACCTTGCGGCGTTGGTGATGATACAGCAGTTAAAAGCGGTCTACGACATGCCTACGATTAAAGCCGTACTTGTGCCCTATATGGATGGCGAAGGGCTTCCGTTGGAAACCTACGCACGGTTAACGGCACTGCGCGAAGTTGCGCAAGATAAATGGGCAGAAGCGGTTGCCCCTACATTTGCGGGGGAAAGTGCAGGGCAGCTGGCAGAAATGGCTTGGGTAGCGGGGTACGCCGCCTTTACAGCGGGCGGGGCACAATGAGCGCGTGGGAAAAGAAGCTGCAAGCCTTTCTCGCTACGTTTGCCCATGCGAAGGATATGGCGGGCGTGCTGGTGTGCGGGAGTTACATAACGGGTAACCCTACCGCGCATTCGGATTTGGATGTACATATCCTCTTAGATAATGCCGTTACCTACCGCGAACGCGGGAATAAAATTGTTGACGGGTTGCTTATCGAATATTTTGCCAACCCGTACAAGCAAATTTTGCGCTACTTTAAAGAAGATTTGCAAGAAAAAAGCCTAATGTGCCAAACACAGTTTGCAACGGGCAAAATTTTGCTTGATAAAACGGGAGAAGTGCAAACGCTAAAGGATAAAGCGCGGGAAATGATTGCGGAATTTTACGCATCGCGTTGCAGTGATTTACAAATATCTGCGCTGAGTAAATATTTTTTGTGGGACATGCGCGACGACTTGCAGGACGCTTATGAAAACAGGCGGGCAGATTTTGACTTCCTTTACTTTACGCGATTGCAAAGTTTGCTTAAAATATACATGAACGGCATAAATTTGCCCTACGAAAGCAAGGCAATTTTGGGTAATATCGTTGACCCCAACCTGCGGGAAAAATACCTGCTGCGCGAATTGCCCGATGAAAATACAGCGCAATTAATTGCCCGCGCACTCACCGCCGAAAGTAAAGCCGAAAAATTAGCCGTTTATGAACAACTCACTGCCCAAATATTAACGCAAGCGGGCGGGTTTGATATTGATGGGTTTGCGCTATATTCGGGGGTAGATGGCTAGCTGCAATTTCCACCACGGCGCCAAGCGGAAGCGTTGTATTGGGCGAGGTATGCCCGCAGGGAATGCCTGTGACTATAGGAATTTCCAGCGGAAGCAGGATATCCTGTATCGTTTGCGAGAGTTCTTCAATTGAATAGGGCGAAAAATCGCCAAGCAGAATGGCTTTTGCGCGGGTAAATTTACCCGCGTATTTTAGTTGCAGCAGCAGGCGGTCAATTTTGTACGGCTCCTCGTTAATTTCTTCAAGAAACAGGATTTTACCCGCTGTGTCAATTTCATAGGGTGTGCCGAGGGATGATGCGATAAGCGTAAGGTTGCCGCCCGTGAGGGGCGCGGAAAGGTTGGAGCGGTTAAAGTTGCGGGGCGCTGCCCCACACCCTTTTGTGAATAGGGTGTCTTTGAACCATTGTAGGCTTTGGGGGTTTACTTCCTCCCCGCCGAAGTCGGGGATAGGCATTGGCGCGTGGTAGGTGATGAGGTTGCAGCGTTGGTTAAAGGCGATGTGCAGTGCCGTTACATCGCTGTAGCCTGCAAAAACCTTGGGGTTATTTTTTATGAGCGTATAATCTATAAACGGCAGTAAGCGCTGTGCGCCATACCCGCCGCGCGCAACAAAAATGCCGCGTATCCGCGGCGAAGCAAAGGCATCGTGTAAGTCTTGCAGGCGTAATGCATCGTCTCCTGCGAGGAAGCCCTCGCGGGCGCAGCAGCTTTGCGCGATATGGCAGCGCAGCCCCATACTTTCCAGCACGCGCACGCCTTTTTCCAGGCGGTATACATCACAGGGACCTGAAGTTGCGATAACCGCCACTTCGTCCCCGACATGTAGCAGCGGGCGATTAACCATAAGCGCAACCCCTTCATGGGGCTACGCGGTGAGCTTTTTGCGCACCCACAGCGCCCCGATTTCGATTAAATACATCGCCGCAAAAACCACAAGAATAATGGTCGTTAGCCCTGCAAAATCCACCTGTCGTACCGCGCGGGCAATGAGCATTCCCACCCCGCCCGCACCTACGATGCCCAGCGATACCGAGTCGGCGATATTTGCCTCTAGGCGTATTGCTATCCACGATACAAATGAAGTAAAAACGGCTGGCAGTAAGCCATGCAGGATTATTTGTATCCGCCCCGCGCCTGTGGCGCGCATTGCGTGAATTGCGGCGTATTCCTGCTCTTCGATTGAGCCGATAAACGCCCGCGTTAAATAGCCAACGGAGGAGAAAACCAGCCCAACCACGGCGGCTGTTGCGCCAAACCCAAGGCTTGCCACTACCATTAAAATAAGCACCAGCGAAGGAATTGCACGGATAAGGCTTACCGTGCCTTTTATTGCCGCGCCCAGTGGCTTACAGGGGGCAATATTCTCCGCAGCAAGGAAGGCAAGCACCAGCGAAATGGCGCACCCTATCGCAAGGGCGCACACGCCAATTGCCGCCGACACCAGTAATTGGCGCAATATTTCGGGTAAGGCGGAAGCATTAAATGCCCAAAACCGCGCAAGCACGGCGCCGGCATTTTGCATACGCACTATAAACTGCGCAAGATTTATATCCAGTCTATGCGCGGAGAAGAAGAAAAGTGCCGCCGCACCCGCAATACCTGCCCCGCGTAACCATGTGCCGTGCGCTTTACTACCGGGTTGCGCCAATTTTTTGCGTAAAAAATTCATCAAAAATTCTGTTGCCAAAACCATCGCCATCAAAATTAAAATTAGCGCCATCGCCCGCCGAAACCCGCGCAAATCTAAATTTGCCTGTATGAGAAAGCCCAGCCCGCCCGCGCCCACCATGCCCAAAACCGCCGATGCGCGTATGTTTATTTCAAACGAAAAGAGCGTCCAATTAACCCAAGCCGGTATAAAGGACGGCACAAGCCCGTGGAAAAGTACCTGCCAGTACCCCGCGCCCGCCGCCCGTAGCGCCTCCAGCCTTGTGGCTGCGATTTCGTCCATGCTTTCGGCATACGACCGTGCCAAGAAACCCAGCGTTGCAAACACCAGCGCCATGATGCCCACCATTGCGCCAATGCCAAAAATAAAGACCATCACCGTTGCCCAAACCAGCAGCGGCACGTTCCGCAAAAACGATACAAAGAAACGCACGAGAATGCGTAACGGTGCAAGCCGATTCATTTCCCGCGACATTAAAAGACCCAATAAAAACGCCGCTAGCGCCGAAATGTACGTACCCACCACGGCAAAAAATAGGGTGTCCGCCACCCGCGAAAAAATAAGCGCCGAATCGGTTCCAATATACACCCAGTTAGGCGGCAAAAAATTAGCGCGAAAAAACCGCACAAACGCGGGGAACCCCGCGAAAACGTTGAAAAGATTAACGTTTATATAACGGAAGGAGAGGAATGTCAAAAGAAGAACACATAAGAGCGAAAACCTTGGGGCGCTGCCCCGGGGCAACGCCCCCACGGTCTTGCATCTAATCCTTTGACCTTGACCTTCCCCGTAAATCTGCGCAATAGCTTCATCGGTTAATTCATCGGCGCTTCCGTTGAATACTACCTCTCCGCCGTTCATGCCTATGATACGGGTGGCGTATTTTTTCGCGTATTCCACCTGATGGAGATTTATAATGCACGCGATATTTTTTTGTTGGGCAAAATTTTTTAAACAGTCCATTACGGTGTCGGCGGACGCAGGGTCCAGTGACGCGATGGGTTCGTCTGCGAGGAGCAAATCGGGGCGTTGCATGAGGGCGCGGCAAATGCCCGCGCGTTGTTTTTGCCCGCCTGAAAGGGTGCTTGCGCGCCGGTGTGCCTGCGCGGTTAAGCCTACTTGGGCGAGCAGTTGGTGTGCGTAAGCCCTGTCCTCGGGGGTGTATGCGTTAAAAAGGCTGCGGTGTAACGGCGTATGCGCCAACCGCCCATGTAATACGTTGGTGAGGACGGGTGTGCGGTCGATGAGGTTGTGATGCTGGAATATCATGCCGATTTTCGGACGCATTTTTATAGAAAAAGGCGCAAGGTTGAACAAAACCGCACCCGATGTTGGGGCAACCAAGTGATTGATGCAACGGATAAGCGTGGACTTTCCCGCGCCTGATGGACCTATGACGGCAACCATCTCCCCCGCGTAAACATCAAGATTTACGTCGCTTAACGCATAAGTTTTGCCGTCGTAGCTTTTATGTAAGCCGCGCAGTGATAATAACGGCGCGGCGTTTAATTCGGTTTTGCTATTGCTCGGAAAGGTCAATTTCCAAAACCTCCGCCATGGAAATTAAGTGCTGAATTTGCGCGTCATTGGGCAGTACAAAGCGCGTGTCGTGCGTGCCGAAGCGCGTTTCGAAGTATTCTTCATTGGCATAGGCGAGCAGGAAGGCGCGTACCTCTTCTCGTAATGACTGCGGCAACGCGGCAGACGCAATGTAACCGGGGAAGGGGATAATCGCCGTGTCGCCGATGATGCGCACATCGCCTTCATTAATTACGCCCGAACGTATAAGGTTGCCCAGGTTTAAATTGCCTACGGCGGCGGCGTCAAAATCGCCGTGGGCGACACCCATAATGCTTGCGGGCTGCCCGCCCGAAAACGTTACCGTGCTGAAGAAACCGCCCGCCTCTACCTGCGTGCGCGTTAAATCAAGGGTGTTCATCAGGTGATACAGCGGGTAGAAGAAGCCCGACGTGCTGGAGGGGCTAATGAAGGCGAAGCTGCGCCCGCGCATGTCCTCCATGGTTTGGATATCGTCCTGTGCGGTGATGAAAACCGTCTTGTTAATGGACGCGGGGTTATCGGTGACAACCAGCCTTTCCACGTCCATTACTTCCCGCGCCATTAGGTACACGAAGGGCGAACCCCACATAATGTCCAAATTGCCTGCGCGCATGGCTTCTATGCCTACGATGTGGGTCGCGTCTTCGATGATGCGCACGGGTATGTTGATGTGCGCCTCCAGCCCCGTGCGGAAGTCTTCAAATACCGCGACGGACTGGGGGTTGCCGTCGTCTACCAACAGGGCGATGCGCAATTCGTCGGGTGCGCCCGACGGGCGGGTTGCGCCAAGCCCACACGCGGTGAACGTCACCGTTAGTGCCGCTAAGGCAAGTGCTGCGAGTAACAGGGTTGTTGCTCTTTTCATAGTAAATCCTCCCAAATGTAATTTTGAGAAGCCGTGGCCATTGCATTAAAAATGCCGCCTCTAATAAGAAGCGGCAAAAAGAACCTTCGCCATTGCTCCCTACGCTAGAATTATCTAACAGGTTCTAAGGGTCAGGTATTATACCTTCTCAGCCCGGTGCGAAGTGATGTACTTCGCGCAACAGCTCCCCTGCAATGTTTGGAGTGTAGCAGATGGTTTTGTGTGTGTCAAATACTACCGCCCATACATCAACCAATCCAGCGTATAGTCAAAGGCGAGCAGGCGTATATGGTGCGTCCATGTGTGGTCATGCCCTTCGCGGTAGGAATGAATGTTGGCTTGGATGGATATGGGGTGCGCCGACCATTCCACTTCGTTTGTGTTGCGTTGGCGTTCGATAATGCCCGTTGCGGCGGTGTCACGTTTTAGGGCTTCTACAAGGGAGCGGATTTCCGCAGGGTCGGTGATGACGGTAGTCGCCTCGCGCAGTACAATGTCGTATATGCCGTGTTCTTGCAAGCGTATCAGTATTTCGCCTTCGGCAAGCATTTGCTCCAGCCACGGGATGTCATGTATGGTGAACCATCCCGTTTCAAAACGCACTTCGTCTGCGCCTTGTTGCAAAAGTTCAATAGCGTCTTTAATTTCCGTAATGGTGAGGAACGGCGCAGGCAGACGAATTTCTATTTGCGCAATGGTGTGGGGGTGGTGCAGGGGCGCAAAGCGCGAAAGGATTACCGCTTCCTCGCGCAGCAGGTCTTCGACGCCTATGCGCTGCATAAAGTCGGGCGGCAGTGTGTAATTGCGCGTTACGGTTGCGCCGTTGTGTAGGTAATACACGATGGGTAAGGGTTGCGGTTGCATCTCCCAACTCCACCTGGTGTTTGCCGCGTTCCACACTAAACGGCGCAGGGAACGGCGCTCGTTGATAATTTCTTGATGGATTTCCCGCGTACGGGCAATGATATCGGGGTCGGTAATGGCTATAAAGTCTACCCCTTCCCGCTGACTGCCCCAAAAATGTTGTACTTGAATGCCCGCAATTTCATTTTCGCCGGGTACGCGCGTAACATAACCCCATAAAAAGCCGTTAGTCACCAGCAACATAAGCAGGTACAAGCCCACTGCAACACCGCCGAAAATGGGCAACTTGCGTACCTTGTTGCCTACATGCAGCGTTTTTTCCGCCAGCATTTGCGCAAGGAAATATACCAGCACAAAACCCACAACAAAACCGACGTAAAAAGCGCCCCGTCCGCCGCCCATCACCATAATGAAGAATACACCCATGGCTATCATGCCTACCAGCGACATGAGGAAAATCAGTACATTTTTAAGCGGCACAAACGCGACCGAATCGCCCGCCGTTTCCGCCCTTCTGCGCAAACAGCAAAAGCGCGCAACGGCAAAATATACGACCGTCAGCACGGCATACCCAATATACAAAACCCACATGTAATCGCTGTTAAAGGGCGCATTTGACCAGCGGTGGTCGTTGATTACATTGCTCATCATTACGGGATGCATCATATACAATATTTCGTCGATAAAAAAATTACCCGTAGTGGAAAAACCAAATAAATACATATGCGCAATGCTCCACCCAAGCCCAACGATAGCAAGAGGTAAAAACGAAATAATGCCCGCAAGTATTATCGAAACCACGCGGCTGCCCGAAATGGACACCGCCGTAATACCCAGCGCAAAATATACCATTATGCCAAGCAAATTACGCAGGAAAAAGCCCGCAACAATAGTAAACGTATTAAGCTGCTGTATCATTTCTAACCCATCGGGCCATAAATAGCGCGAGGCATGGGATATTGAACTGGCCTGGATTACGCCCCATTCTACAGGAAAAACCTCCGTGCGGAAATGTTGCAAATGCACGGGCACAAGCAGCATCAGGCACAGCAAAAACAGCGGAATAACCAGCATAATAAAGCCCGCAAGCACATTGGTGTAAAACATCTGCCGTTTGTTTACGGGAAAGCCGGCAAACGCCGTATTTGTAACCCCGTTAAAATGGTTGGGGAATAACGCAAACGCCACAATTAACGGGAAGGCAACCATAGTAAAAATAGTTGCGGGGTGGCTATGGGTAAGCACCAGCGCCATAAAATGGTCTGCCCCTGTCCAGCTTACACCTTCCCGTGCGGTGTGCATCGGCATGATGATGCCAAGCAGATACACCGCAAGCAACGCAAGGGGAATGACGATAAATCGTTTTAACTGCTCTATCAGCAGCGGCGTGTTAATGAAGGTTTTCATACACAAACACCTCCTCTAAGGTTAGGGGTAAATGGTCGTACAATAGGGGTTGCAGGGCTTTAATCTTAGCCTCTACCTCATCGTGTTTGCCGCGGACGACAAGCAGCTCAACCGCGCCTCTTGTTTCGCGGTGCAGAAGTTCGATGCCTTGATATTTTTCAACGTCCTGCGTTTTTTCAGGGGCGAAGGCGACTTGAATTTTATGCACGTCGGCTTTTAAATCGTCCAAGTCCCGTTCAATACCCATACGCCCGCCTTTGATAATGCCCACCGCATCGCATATCCCGTCCATTTCCTTTAAATTGTGGGAAGAAATGAGCACCGTTAACCCGCGCTGTGCCACGTCCTCGATAATGAGTTCGAACACGACCTTGCGCACCAGCGGGTCTAACCCGTCGATGGGTTCGTCCAGCAGCAGTACATCGGGCATAACGCTCATGGCAAAAATAAACGCCGCTTGCTTCTGCATTCCCTTCGAGAATTTGCCCAGCCGCCGCTTAGGGTCTAACCCCATTAAGCCCAGCATTTTGGTGTAGCGTTCCTCGTTCCATGTTTGCGCGTACATGCGGCGCATAAATTTGTGCTGCATTTTTAGTGTATAAAACGGGAAGAAGTACAGTTCATCGGGGATATACCCCACGCGGGCTTTAATTTGTATATTGTCATAGACGGGGGTATTGTCGATGCACACCTCGCCGATATCTTGCTTGTACACGCCCGCCAAGTGTTTAATTGCGGTGGTTTTGCCCGCGCCGTTTACGCCAACCATTCCGTAAATCGAGCCTTGCTTTACGTGCAGGTTTAACCCGTCTAATGCGGTAAAATCATCAAATCTTTTGGTTAAGTTTTCGATTTTAATCATGTATCTGACCCTCCTTTAAGTGGCGGCGCTGTGCTTAACGCGGTAAGAATTTCCTCCTGCGAAACCCCACGATAGCTAAGTTCCTGCGCGGCGCTCCGTAATTTTGCAAAAAGGGCTTCAATTTCCTGAGATGTTTCAGGCTTGCCGATGTAGCTGCCCTGTCCGATTACCGTGTAGATGTAGCCCAGCATTTCCAACTCGCGGTAGGCTTTTTGTACCGTGTTTGGATTTACCGTTAGCGTGCGCGCCATATCGCGTACACTGGGTACTTTACTGTCCGGTGCAAGGGCACCGCTAACAATAAGCCGTTTAAAATTATCCACCACCTGTGTGTAAATGGGTTTGCGGCTTTTTAAGTCGATTTGGAACATGTTTACACCCCCTCTTTTAATTTACCGTCGTGTATTTCAAACACAAGCTGTGCTTTGGCGGCAATTTCGCGGTTATGGGTCACCATTACCACGGTTTTGCCCGCCTTGTGTACGTTAAAAATGTGCTGCAGCACCTCCTGCTCGCTTTGTGAGTCAAGGTTGCCTGTGGGTTCGTCCATTAGGAGTATTGGCGGGTCGTTTGCCAGCGCACGGGCAATGGCGATGCGCTGTAATTGCCCACCCGATAGTTCATTGGGCTTGGCATTTGTTTTGTCTGCCAACCCTACAAGGGCAAGCAATGCCTCCGCGCGGTTTTTAGCAGGTTTTTGGGAAGAAAAAAGCATAGCGGTTTCGATATTTTCCCGCGCGGTTAAATTATCTAAGAGGTTATAGGCTTGGAAAACGAAGCCGATTTTTTCCCCGCGCAGCTTGGAAATTGCGTTGTCATTCATGGCGGAAATGTCCGTGCCCTCCAGCAAAATGCGCCCTGCCGTTGGCTTATCTAACGCGCCGATGAGTTGAAGCAGCGTACTCTTCCCATGCCCCGAAGCCCCGACAATACACGCAAACCCACCGCGGGGAATGCGTAGCGACACCCCCCGCAGGGCGTGGGTTTTTGCCTTATTGCCGTAAATTTTTTCTATATCAAGCGTTTCGATAATATAATCAGCCATTGCGTATCGCCTCCATTGGGGTTAGTTTTGCCGCTTTCCACGCGGGGTACAGCCCCGCAGCTACGGCAATTACCACAGAGAGTGCAACAACGCCCGCAAGCAGCGTTACGGAAAATGCAACCGCCGTATCGGGTGTGCCTACCACGGCAACAAATTCGTTACGCGAAATAACGGGCGCGGCAATGCGCGATACGCCAAAGCCCACAAAAAAGCCAAGTAAGCCGCCCAGCAGCCCGTATAACCCCGATTCCAGTACAAAAATGCGGAAAATGATGCCGCTTCTGCTGCCCATTGCGCGTAAAATACCAATTTCGCGGCGGCGTTCGTAGGTCGCGGTCATCATTGTATTAATGATGCCAAACGCGGCGGCAATAAGCGCAACACTTGCAATGGCTTGCAGCGTTACGTTCAGCGAACCAAGTATAAGCAGTACCGAACCCAGCAGCTCCTCGTTGGTGGAAACGGACAAATTAGCAATGTCTGTGATGGCGGAAATATAGCGGTCAATATTTGTTACGTCCGCCACCGTAACGGCAATAAAGGACACATAATCCCCAAGTCCAAAAATTTCCTGCGTAATGCATAAGGGCATAAACATGGTGATATCGTCGTTGCTATTGGTGGCGGAAAGAATGCCCGCGATGGGAATTTCCTCCCCGCGCAGGGTTACGGTATCGCCCGTTTCCAACTCGAAGCGCCCCGCAAGGGCGTAGCCAAGCACAACCTCACGCGCTTCTTGGTGAGAAAAGTATGCCCCCGCATGTACGTCCCACCCGCGGTGGCGCTTCATTTCCGCGGGAAGAATGCCCACAAGCGATACAGGCACTTGCCGGATAGATGAACCCACCGTAAGATAGGGCACCGCCCCTGTAACGCCTTCGATTGCGGCAATTTCAAACACAATTTCGCGCGGGATAGCCTCGGGCAAATGGTCGCCCGTTAGCACGGAAAGGTTAATGAAGGGGCAATCCGCCCGCGCCATAACAATGAGATTTGCGCCAAGCGCGTCCGCTTGGTGTGTAACCTCCGCCCGCAAATTATCTCCCATGGAAAGCAGCGCAACAAACGCCGCCATACCAATGGTGATACCCAACAGCGTAAACGCAAAGCGCCCGCGGCGGCGCAAGAGGTTTTTCCAAACCAGCTTTAGCACCGTCACTGTGGGTCACCTGCAAAAGGCTCATGGGCGTATAAAAAGGAAACGATGTAATGCCCATCGCCGCAACAGGGGCGTTGTGCGCGTAAATTTCCGATTACTACGATGCGTATACCCGCTTCGGGCATTGCTTGGTTGCCGCGAAAATCCACATTAATGCCTATTGTTCCGTCATTTGTAAGCAGCATAAATTCATTGCCGACAGAAACGCCCGCAACGCCCGCAATGGATATATCCCCCAAGAATGCTTGCGGATTTTCCATCACTTCTTCCAGGTCAAACACGCCTTCGCGCGGAGTTTCTTCCGCCCCGCACGCCGTAAGTACCAGTGCCAGCAGGGCAAGCGTAAGTAACGCAAGTATCTTTTTCATGGTAAGCCTCCCATAGAATAATTATGTGTATTATATGTGTTAGTACGCTTTTGTCAAGTTTTACGCAATACCCCTGTAGACGAACCCTTATCCCTGTCCTGCATAGTATGTAATGTAGTATTTTCTATTATGAAAGGGGTAAAACCATGAATTGCACATGCACAAACGGCTGCCCTAAATGCCGTCCCGAACCCGTAATACGCCAAGTATTTGACTGCCCGGGCACTCAGCGCGTAGTCAAGCACGAACACATTGTGCGCCACCAACACGACACAATTAATGAATACGACGTAATTCACGAACACACCTACAACACCCGTGATGTAGTACGCGAACGCGAAGTCGTGCGCCATAATGACTATGTACCCCACCAGCCCAATTACTGCGGCACAGCCTGCGAAGCACCCCGCACAAATACCTGCGGCTGCACCCCCATGGCACCCCGCCCGCGCTTTTGGGCAGGGCGCAGGTGGTAGGCTGAAGGGTTGAAAAAGGATTGAAAGAAAAAGGAACTGTTTTCGCGAACAGTTTCTTTTTTTATTCACTGTGACATAACGCTCCATACACCCTACCGCTCACCTAAAACAAAGACCCCAACTGATGCGGAATTCTGCTTAAAAAGAGCGGTTTTTTTATTTAATTTTCACGCCAGCGCCAACATCAAAATCAAATTACCCTGCCCCCAAATGGTGCTTTCGGCAATCATAAAATCGTAGGAATCATCATAAAAAACCATTTCATTCGTGTTAAATCTATCAAAGGGGTTATCTGCGGGGGTTCTAAAATATTGTGTATACATATCATGCCGTTTGCGGTTGCCCGGACCTTCCGACATTGCCCCTACGGAAAGCTTGCCAAGCACATTGGTAATCGCGTTATACACATTGCGAATGGTGTGGGGCATTTCATCGCTTGCCACCATGCCGATGCCCCAGTTGTTGCGCCCAAAGGTATAGTCTAGTACGCCCAAAAGCGGAACGGACACCGCACCGCCCGTATCAACGTTAAAATAACGGCGGGCAAGCTCGTGGTTAATAGCAATACCCATCCATACGGGTAGGCTGCCCCAGCCGTACTTACCCCCCGGCAGTGTCCACGGGTTATCCCATTTATATTGCGTTGCCTCTTCCAAGAAGCGCGCCGTTGCGGCTTTGTCCCCCGCTTGCGCAAGGCGGAAGTTAGCGTTGCCGTTTAGCACGCCCCAGCTAACGCTGCCCATGGGCGGGGGCGCATAGGCTTCGCCGTCATTTAAGTACGATACATCATTGGTTAAGCGAAACAATTCCGCCGCCGCCAATGCCATATTGTCCGTATCGGTTTTGTCGTAGTAGAAGTCGTTTGTTTCGTTGCGTTCAAAGGCGGTGGGTAGCGTATCGTCCATGCGTGCACGCTTGTAAATGGCGACCGCTTTTTCTGCGTATAAATCGGAAGCCGTCGCATCGTGCTTTGCAAAAACCACTGCGCCCAATGCCAACGCCGCAGAAGCCGACCCCATATGCGCCCGCGACAATGCACAAAATGCGGGGCGCTTGCCATCCAGCCTATCGTCCGCCGCCAGCCGCCAGCCTTCGTTATGGTCTGCACCCGCGCCTACTTGAATGACAAAGGTTTCGCTGTCGGGGTGGATTTTTGCTAAATAATCCAGCGCGTATTTCGCCTCGTCCAGCAAGTCGCTGTCAAATAGCGCGGCATTTTCTTCATACGCACGCAGTAAATGCCACGTCATGGAAGCAATGGTTAACGTAAATTTAATGTAATCCCCCGCATCGTAAAACCCGCCGCGCATATCCAGCGTGCGCCTCGTAGGGCAGGGCTTCCACGCGCCGTTTTCCCGGGCTCCGTCGGGAATGTGCATAATCGCCGCGTCGTCCTTTAAATGCCCTGCCTTTGTCATGGGTGTGTCGCACCCGCTGCGCATATGGCGCAAGTGAAGCAGCGCCTGCCTGGCAAACACGGCGTAAGGCGCGGGGCAAATTTGCGTCGTTTGTTTTTGGGCACCGTCTAATTCAAATGTATACGTCCCCGCCGCCGTGAGCGAGGTAAAGTCAATTTCATACGAAAACGCCTGTGCCACATGTATATTATCGCCCGCTAAGCCCGAGCGCAATGTACCCTCTAATACCACATTTTCATCGTTTGTAACGCGCCACCGCGCGCCCGTAATATCCTTATCCGCAAGCACTACGGCAATTTTAGGGCGGTTAGGCACATACCCCGCACGGTTTAAACGAATCCAGCATGCGTATTCCATGAAAAAGCCCCCTAAGGCAAAAATTTTAGTTCAAATACCGTGCTGTCGCTGCTTGGTGGTCGGCAAAATTGGTAGAAAAATGATGCTCGCCTGTTTCGGGGTCGCGCAATACAAAGAACAGATAATTTCCCGCTTCGGGGAACATTGCCGCCCGCATAGACGCCCACCCGGGGTTAGAAATCGGACCAATGGGAAGCCCGGGATTTACATACGTATTCCATGGCGAGTCGATGCGCGTTTCCTCATACGTTAGGCGGTCGCGGGGACCAATTACATAGTTTACGGTGGAACACATTTCCAAATGCATACCAATGTCCAAGCGGTTGTGAATTACCTGCGCCATCATAGGGCGCTCGGCGGGCTGTACCGCCTCGCGCTCAATAATAGATGCCATAATTACCACTTCGTCAATGGTTAAGCCCATTTCATAGGCACGGTTTTGATAATACTGTGTAAAACGATTGTCAAAATTCATTAGCATACGGTGGATAATATGCTCGGGCGTAGGCGACATAGAAATTTGGTATGAATCGGGAAAAAGGTAGCCCTCCAGCCGATTTGGGCGGTCCGTAGGGACGTGCATTAAAAAGCCGTAGTTAAATTGCCCGTATTGTGCGGCGTCTTTAAACTCCTGCGCGGTAAAAAATTCCCGCCGTTCAAAATACGCCGCCATGTCGGCAATGGTCCACCCTTCGGGAATGCGTATCCACTGGAATTGCTGTTCCTCGGGCGGCCGTGCGCGCAGTGCGTTATTTAGCTGAGAACTGCTCATATTCCTGTTTAACGTAAACGTACCGGGCCTAAAATCCGCCGTGCGGTTCATTAGCGTGCGCTCAAGGCGGAACATCCACTGGTTGTGAATTAGTCCTTCTTCTTCTAATCGGCGTGCCATATCGGCAAGGGAAGTATACTCCTCCAGCACAAGAATTACTTCCTCGTCCTCCCCTGTGCCTACCATGTACGCCGACTCTCGTCCGCCAAATTCGAACCCCCACATGGTAAAGCGGAATACCGCATACCCCACCAGCGCCATAATCGCGAGGTTAAAGCTAAGCCCTAAAATATAGAGCAGCATATCCAACAATGTTTTTTGTTTCATACGTGTGCCTCCTCCCATTCCTCTAATAATACGACTAATTTTTGCTCAAGTTCCGTTTTTTCGTGGAAAACCTCCGCCGCGGCTTGGGCGTCGCGGCTTATTTTGTCGTCTAATAGTTTTGCATCACAGTTGGCGATGGCTTCTTCTGTATCGGAAATTTCCGCTTCGATGCGCGTAATTTGTGCCTTTAATTTACGCTCGGCTGCCTGCTGCTCTTTGCGGCTTATATAATCCATTTTCTGCGTGACTTCAACCTTTTCCAACACAGGGGCTTCGTTTTGCGCATCTAACGTAAGGGCTTGTTTTTTTTCCACGTACTTGTCATAATTTCCATAGTATTTGGTTAGCCCGTCGGGCGAAAGCTCCAATATCTGCGTTGCCGTGTGGTTAATAAAATAACGGTCGTGGGAAATATATAACACAGTTCCTTCAAATTTGCGAATCGCTTCTTCTAATAATTCCTTCGAAAATAAATCCAAATGGTTGGTTGGTTCGTCCAATACTAAAAAATTTGCCCCCGCCAGCGTAATTTTTGCCAAGGCAACGCGCCCGCGCTCCCCCCCCGATAGGGTGGAAATAGGCTTAAAAACATCGTCCCCAATAAACATAAATGCGGCAAGCACGCCCCGAATTTCGGTGTTTGTGAGCTTGGGGTAGGTGTCGGATAATTCTTCGAAGAGGGTTTTGTTTTCATCTAAGCGCTGCTGGGCTTGGTCATAATAGCCGGATTTTACATTAACGCCCTCGCGGAAGCGCCCGCCTGTGGCTTGCGCCTCACCCATGAGAATTTTTAATAACGTGGTTTTGCCAATGCCATTTGGACCAATAATAGCGGCTTTGTCGCCTTTTTTCAGCTCGAAGGAAATATTTTCGAACAACGGCACGTCCGCATCATCGAATGTGAAGGTCAAATCCTCTATGCTAAGCACATCATGCCCCGATTTTATGCTGGGTACAAGGCGCAGACGCATAGTATTGGGCAGGGCTGTGGGTTTTTCCACCCGTTCCATTTTGTCGAGCAATTTTTCGCGGCTTTTGGCGCGGATAATCGCCGCCTCGGTGCTAAACGAGCGGATGGTTTGTATTGCCTTTTCGTGGTGCTTAATTACTTTTTGCTGCTCGCGGTATTGTTTTTCGGCAATTTCGCGGTTGGCTGCCTTTTGCTTAGCGAAGGTCGTGTAGTTTCCGTTGTAAACAAAGCTGGTTTTGTTTTCAATCTCAATGGTTTTTGTAACAACCTTGTCCATAAAATAACGGTCGTGGGAAATAAGCAACACCGCCCCCGCGAAATTGCGCAGATATTCTTCCAGCCATGCAACGCTTTCAATGTCTAAGTGGTTTGTCGGCTCGTCCAGCAGCAGTAAATCGGCGCGCTCTAAGAGAAGCCGCCCAAGCATTGCCCGTGTTTTTTCCCCGCCCGAAAGCTGCCCGAAGGGCTGCATCCACCGCTCGTCGGCAAAGCCTAACCCGCGTAGCACCCCGCGCACACGGCTTGAGGATTCAAACCCGCCTTCCTCGGTAAAGCGTTGGGTGAGTTTGTCGTAACGTGCCATGGTTTGCTGTAATGCTTCGCCGTTTTGGCTTGCCATGTTTTGCTCCAGCGTACGCATTTCATTTTCTACTTTTTTTAAGGGTGCGAAAACGGCGTCCAAAACATCGTACAGTGTTTGTGTCGGTGAGGGGGCGTCCATTTCTTCTTGCGCGTCCGCTTCTGCAATTTGGGGTAAATAACCCAGCCGTGTGCCGCTTGCGCGTATAAGTTCCCCTTCATCGGCTTGCCATACACCCGTGATAAGGCGAAAAATTGACGTTTTGCCTGCGCCGTTTACGCCAACCAGCGCAGCTTTTTCTTTTTCTTCTATAATAAAAGACACATCGCGTAAAATATCCGTTATGCCTATGCTCTTTTGAATATTTTTCATTTGCAACAGCAAGAAAATCGCCGTCCTTTTTCTGCACATTTTTGTACATTATATCATGATTGCTTCGCAATTGCGCTAATATTGACATAAGCGCACCCTGTTAAGTATAATTTTTCCATGAGTATACTTAATCAACGGTGGAATCCTGCCGCAGGGCTTGCGTTGTTTTTCTGCGCAAATGCTTTTTCTACGGGCATTCTTGGGCTTATTTACCGCAATGCTGCGGACACGCTAACACATCCCGCTGCGCGTATTTGCGCGCCTGTTTTATTGGGTGCGGCGCTGGGAAGCGTAGTGTTTGGGTGGAAGCGGTTCTTTAAGGTTACGTGGAATATTCCCGCCTTTGCAGTGGTTTTGCTGGGCATTTTTGTGTGGTATACAATATTTTGGGGGGCATTCCCCCTCCGGGGTGAGTTTGAACCCATTACCTTTATGGAATGGGAAGCACCCGAAATACTTATGCAAATCCTCGCCGCGCTAGAGGCGGCTGTTGTATTCTTGCCTTCGCTGTACATCGCCATTCGCCCCGCGGGCGTATATTTGCCCCGCTATAACCGCTGGGCAAAAATCCAACTGTTAGACTACGGCTTTAAGCCCTTTACCGATTATGAGCTTGAAAAATTATCCGCAGGCGATACGGACGTTTTCCAGCACAAGCCCATTGATTTAACAGGGCTAAACCGCATTCACGGCGTTGCATTATGCTACGCAGATAAAAAAATCACCGAATATCTTGCTTTTTTTAAAGCGGGCTGGGACAGGCAAGGTTACATAGAAAAAGGCAAGCTGCTGTTGCTTGCGCCGTTTACATTAGATACCGTAGAAGAATTGCAGGCAACGCTGTACGAGTTGCACAGAGAAAGCGAAATCTTCGAATGAAAACCGCCTATAAAGAAACCGATTTATACGACCCCATTCGCCGTCTTTTAACCGAACAAGGTTTTACCGTGCGCGGGGAGGTAAAGGGGTGCGACATCGCCGCCGTTAAAGACGACGCCCTATGGATTATTGAAATGAAGCTTACCGCAAGCTTAAAGCTTATTTTTCAAGCCATGGCACGGCAAGATGCGACCGACTGGGTTTTTGCTGCAATTCCGCGCCCGCAAAAAGCGCGGGACAAGCATTACATACAATACGCCCGTTTGTTAAAACGCGCGGGCATAGGACTGATTACCGTTTCACTGGACAGCCCTATGCGCTTGGCAGAAATTATGCATTTTCCTACAGGAAAAGATGTAAAGACCAATAAAAAAACTGCGCAGATTAAAAAAGAAATTGCGGGTCGTGCTATAGATACCCGGGGCGGGACAAAAGCAAAGGTGAATACCGCCTACCGCGAAAAATGCATAAGAATCGCCGCAATATTAGAAGAAAACGCACCCTTAAATGCACCCGCACTAATTAAAACATATGGCTGCGAAGGTGATACCTATACGATTTTGCGCACCAATTTTTATGGCTGGTATGAGAAAGCAGGACGCGGATTATACGCCCTTTCGGGCAAGGGTATTGAGTTTTTGCAAGAAAACGAAACACAAAGTTTAATTATTTATTACCGAATGAAAGCAAAAATTATAGAAAATGCATTGTAAAAGCATATTGTTAATGGTATTATCAGCAAAAAAATACTAAATTGAGGTGTTGTAATGAGTCCTAACACAGCTATTTTCTACGACATAGAAAACTTGATTGGTCCGTTTACAGGCAAGGCGAACACATTTTTACATTTAGATGAAATTTATCGCCGTGTACTATCGGCAGAAGGGGTTACGGGCGTTTCTATCCAGCGCGCGTATGCAGACTGGGTGCTTCCCCTGCACCGCAATTTACGCGGCTCGGTATTGCAGGTGGGTATCGAACCTGTGCAAATTTTTAACACAAATCCCTATGACAAAGTGAAAAATGCCGCCGACGTCGCATTAATTATTGATGCGGTGGAATTGATTGCCCGCCGTCCCGAAATTACGCACTACGTAATTGCATCGGGCGACGGCATTTTTGCTTTTTTGGCAAAAAAATTACACGAGCATGGCAAGCGCGTGATTGGTATCGGTTTCGACCGTATTACAAACACGATTTTCCGCAACGCTTGTGATGCGTACATCGGCTTGGAAAAAACCGATAAATCTTTGGTTGCGACTGTCAATGCGAAAAAGCAGATGGAGCAAAAGCCGGTAACAGTGTCTGCCAATTTAGAAGCGCCCGTTGCAAATGCACCCGTTAATGCCAATAAGGTTCCCAACAAATTCCCTAAAACAAAATATTCGGAAGCCATTGTTGCGCAAAATCTTTCCGTTTGGCGCGACCTTGCAGACGCATCCGGCAGCTTGCTCATGGTACGCACCTTATTAGAAACCTTGCACACCGAAGCGACGGAAAACCTGCCCGACCTTGAAATTTCGGTATTTATGACGTATTTAAACCATTATATTCCCGAGTTTAAGGTAAATCGCTTCGGCTTCTCCCGTTTTAGCAATTTTATGCGCTTTATGCTCACGGGCAGCCCGCTGATGCTGTACGCAGCGGAAAAGAACACCCTTAAAATTTCGCGCCGCGGTGATATTGCGGGCAAGGGCGAAGCCATTGAGGATGTACAGGGCTTGCAGTTTGTTCTGCCAAACGGCGACCGCTATGCCTCTATTTTTGAAGTGCCTGTGGGTTCGTCATTCATCCATACCATTACACCTGCGGAAACAAAGTTGGCGCCTGTGAAGGCGAAGGCAAAGCCCGCCGCACGCAAGGCGACCCCTGTAAAGGCGAAGCCTTCTGCCGAAAAAGAAAAGCCCGTTGCGGAGAAAACCAAAAAAACAGTTGCGGCTAAAGCTAAGCCCGCGGTCGAAATTCCTGTAATTGACGAAGGCTCGGTGCGCAAGTGGATTAAGGCGCAGTTCGAGGAACTTTCGAAGGACAACAAAATACCCAATGCCGAGGCGCGTCGTTTAGCCACGGCAGATTATTCGACCAAGACCTTTGGCATACGTACCCCCATTTTCCGCGAGGTAAAAAGCAAAAGCAACCTCACCGAGCAGCGTACCGTAAACGGCAAGGTGAAATATTGGAAGGAAACTTTCAAATTTAACGGTAAATTTTACCTCGTGTACAAGGAGTGGGTAAGCAGCCTGCATACGGAACGCTTTGCGGCGTGGCTGGCGTCGGTAAATAAGTGAAATTTAAGGTAACGCTTGCGCTGTGTGCCGTAGTACTTGGGTTGGTGCTTTTCCTTTTTTCGCCCTTCTTTGGGGTGCGCGAAATTGTAATTACGGGAAATGGTACGGTAAACCGCGCCGAAATCGAGGATTTACTTGGCGTGGTGACGGGGGATAACATTCTTATTTTTAACCCCGCCGCCGCACGCCGCCGTATTTTCGAAAATTTGTATATAGACCATGTGTCTTTTCGGCGCGAATTGCCCGGCAGGTTATATGTGCAGGTGCGCGAGCGGCGGCTTATCGCCTATGTAGAGCATATCCCCGGAAGTTTTTTGTTTATAGACGAAACAGGGCGCGTGCTGGAAATACGGTCAAACTTTACCGAACCGTTGCCCGTGGTTACGGGGCTGCCTATCACGTCGTTTCAATTGGGCGAACGGTTAGATGTGCCCAGCCGAAGTGTGTTTAACACCGTGGCACAATATGCGCAGGCGCTTCAGCGCTATGGGCTTGCCACAAAAGTTACACACATTGACGTAACAGATGTTTTTAATACACGCATTCGTTTTCCTAATATCGAATTTAATGTCGGTGATGCACGCGACGCAGACGAAAAAGTGCGCGTAATGGTAGAAGTGTTGTTAAACCTGCCTGATGTGGCTTCTTACCGCGGTTTTATGGATTTGCGAGAAATTGCTTCCCAATATTTTTTAACGATATTGACGTAAAGGCTTGACCAATTGTTACAATTATGTTAATAAATTGAATAAGATATGTACAGCGCATTCGTAAGCGCACGTTATGGGGGATATAATGATTGACATTGATATTACGCACGACATTAAGGCAAAGGTAAAGGTAATTGGCGTAGGCGGCGGCGGCGGTAATGCCGTAGACCGTATGGTAGAAGACCAAGTGGCAAATATTGAGTTTATTTCCGCCAATACAGATAATGGCGCGCTTGCCAAGTCTAAGGCGGGTATTCGCATTCAATTGGGCGAAAAGCTAACCCGCGGTCTTGGCGCGGGTGGTAAGCCCGAAATGGGGCGCCGCGCGGCAGAAGAAACCCGCGACATTCTGGTCACGGCCATTGAAAATACGGACTTATTATTCATTACCGCAGGTATGGGCGGCGGTACAGGTACGGGTGCTGCACCCGTTATTGCCGCGATTGCACGCGACCTTGGCGTGCTAACCGTAGGCGTGGTAACAAAGCCGTTCTCTTTCGAAGGCAGCCCGCGTATGCGCAATGCCGTTTCGGGTATAGAGGAATTGCGCAAAAACGTGGATACGCTGGTGGTTATCCCCAACGAACGCCTGTTGGAAATTATCGACGACGACACCCCGTTAGATGAATCCTTCCGTATGGCGGACGAAGTGCTTCGCAACGGCGTAAAAGGCATCAGCGACTTAATTTTAGAAGAAGGCATGATTAACCTCGACTTTGCGGACGTACGCACCGTAATGGAAGGGCAGGGGCATATCGCGCATATGGGCGTTGGGCGTGCTTCCGGCAAAAACAAAATTATGGCGGCGGCGGATATTGCCGCGAATTCACCCTTGCTTGAAACGAGCATTCACGGTGCGAAGGCACTGCTTATCAGCTTTACAGGCGATTCCAGCATGGGCCTGCGTGACATTAGCGCGGCAGCAAAGCATATTCACCTTACTGTTGACCCCGATGCGGAAATTTTTATGGGTGCGACGATAAACGACGAACTAAAAGACGAGGTAATGGTTACGGTAGTTGCCACAGGCTTGAGCGAAACCAGCCAAGGGCGCACCATGAAGCCGATGAAGCCCGCGGCGGACAAGCCCCGCGCAGGCAGCGATACTTCTCCTGTAAGTGCCGTAAGCGCAAGCGATTCTTCCAGGTCTGAAGAGCGGGAAGAATTGCGCAGCGTGCGCGATGCAAATAAAGACCGCGACGCCGATTCGCCTTTCGAAATTCCGATTTTCCTGCAACGCAAAAAAACAGACAAAAAATAACCTCGTATTGAATAATAATTTGGAAATAGTCCACCCTAAGTGCAACATTGCGAATAGGGAGGACTTTTTTTATGAAGTACATGAAGGTTTTTGCAGGTGTAATTCTTGCGGCGGCGGTGGCGGTTGTGCCTATACACAGCGCGGCAATGACCGTAGACGCAAAAGCAAGCATTCTTATGGAGGCGGAAACGGGGCGCGTACTGCAAGAGGATAATGCACACGAAAAACTGGCGCCCGCGAGTGTAACCAAGGTTATGACCATGCTCCTAATCTACGAGGCGCTCGACCAAGAGCGCATAAAATGGGACGATATTGTGACCGTTAGCGCGCACGCCGCTTCTATGGGCGGTTCGCAGGTGTATTTAGAAGTGGAAGAAAAGCAAAGCGTTCGGGATTTGACAAAGGCAATTGTAATCGCCTCTGCTAATGATGCCGCCGTTGCCATGGCGGAATTTATTGCGGGCAGCGAAGATGCGTTTGTGACGCAAATGAACAAAAAAGCGAAAGATTTAGGCATGGAAAATACACACTTTGTGAATGCCTGTGGATTAGATGCGGACGGGCATTTGACTACGGCGTATGACATTGCGCTTATGTCGCGGGAATTGATGCTAAAGTATCCCGAAGTGGTGGAGTATGCCACCACGCGATTGGATTCGATTACCCACAAAACGGCGCGGGGCGAAGAAATTTTCGGGCTTACCAATACGAACAAGTTGTTACGCCGTTACCCGGGGGTGACGGGGTTAAAGACGGGTTCTACGGGCATTGCGAAGTATTGTATGTCTGCAACGGCGGAAAAAGAGGGAATGCAGCTTATCGCCGTTGTGCTTGCCGCGCCCGACCCAACCATTCGCTTTGATAGTGCCGTAAAGCTGTTGGACTACGGTTACGCAAACTATGCGCTTATCGCGAAGGAAGAATCGGGTACGCCCATGGGCGAAATTTCGATTTACAAGGGCAAGGTAGAAAATGCGCCCGTGGTTATTAAAGAGCAGACCAACGTGCTTGCGCCTAAGGGTAAACACATCGTGGTAGATGCCGAGGTGCAAATAGACGCTTCGCTTACTGCGCCCGTGGCACAGGGGCAGCACGCAGGTGTGGTAATCTACACCCACGAGGGTGAGGAAGTGGGGCGCAGTGAATTGATTATTCAAGAAGAAATTGCCAGAGCCTCCGCAGGTGATATGATGGAGCGGATTTTTACACGCTGGTTGTTTGCGGAGGTAAAGTAAGCGGTTGCGATAGTTGCTTTGTAATTACGCACACTTGCCCCAATTTAAATTCACAGGTATAATCCCTTGCGATGTATTGTGAGGGAGGACACGGTTTAATGCACACCGTTTTAATTGTTGATGATTCAGATTTTTTGCGCGTTGCAATACGCAATTTGTTAGAAAAACACGGCTTTACCGTTGTGGGCGAGGCGCATAACGGTAAAGTCGGTTTGGATATGTACAAGGAGTTGCGTCCAAATGCCGTGGTTATGGACGTTACGATGGAGGAGATGGACGGCATCACCGCCTGCGGCGAAATTAATAAATTTGACCCCGGCGCCGTTGTGGTTGTGCTAAGTGCCATTGTCGGGCAAAAGGAACACCAAGAAGCGGCATTAAAAAACGGCGCACGCGCCATTTTGCAAAAGCCCTTTGGCATGAAGCGTCTGCACGAAGTGATTAAAGAATGCTTACAACCCCACGAAGATGAAGTAAGTACCACCGTACCGGAAGAAGAAATTGTAGAAGACATAAAATACTTAGCCGAGCAAATGGCAATCATCAAAATGGCATGTACCAACGAACGCGAAATTTACGCCTACGAGGCGCTAACGGGTTTGCGCGACCGCCAATGGCTGCCCAGAACAGAAAATCATATTAACCGTATCCGCCGCATGATTTACAAAGAAGGGGACTTTAAGGCTGCCGCACGCGTGGTGGACACGATGCTGGAGATGCTCACCGCACAGTAAAAGGAACTGGAAAATGCAGTTTCTTTTTTTGTGGGAAGGGTCCAATCCCCACCGCTCACTACAAAATAAATCTATGCGCTTTTAGTTACGCAAAACGTATGCATCTATGTAAATAAAGATGGCTTGAGTAAACAAGGGTAAGATTTTATTGAAATTTTACCGATATACAGATGTTTAATTGGCGAAGAAAATTTTCGCATAAATGTATGTCAAAGGGAGATGTGGTCAATGATTCAAAGCGTAATGAATCAACTTCAAGATATAACGAATCAAATTCATTTGCAAACAAACAGTTCTTTTCGCTCACAAAGCGTTGGACAAAATCAAACAAAGGCAGACCAATTTGCAAATGCATTCAACGAGCATATTCGACAATTGGGTGCATCTCAAAATGATAACCGCATTTCTTTCAATACGCCTCAAGATTGGGCGATGGGAATAGCAAATACAGAGATAACGGGAAGTTTTGGCAAAGCCCATGTTGCGCCTAACATACAAGCGCGAATGGAAGCAGACCCTCTTGTACAGCGGCATTTTACGGATAAGATACGGGATTTTCGCAATAACATACCGAACATGAAGCGCGAATTTTCCATGATGGGAATGGAAATAACCAGCGTAAGTTTAATTATCCATGAAGATGGTTCTGTAACTCATATGACTTGGGCGAGGTCTAAGTTTGCGGGTGTACCGCATAGAGAAATCGATGAACCGGACATATATAGAGAACAGCCCTATATTAGCAATAACATGGATGTTTCGTCGTTTGGGCTTGAAAGTATGGCGGGGATTTTAGGAAGCGTAAATGTTGACCGAAACTATAAACGGATTTTAGCGCTTTCATAACATTTACAGGCAAGAGCGGATTATAAAATTTTAGCCTTGTCGCAATAAAAATTGTGGTTTTCGTAATTGCGCGCACCCTTATATTTTTACAATGTTAAACAACTTCACAAGCCTTTTTTTTCGCCCGATGTTGGGAAAGTCGATGGTAAGCTCATGGTCGGCGCCGTTGGCAGTAACGGCGATAACAACGCCTGCGCCCAGGCGGGGGTCGCGCACCTTGTCGCCGATGGAGAAAGGCGCGCTCGGCGCGGCGATTGGTGTGTGCATTTCAGCGAGGAAGGAGGGTTTGCGTGGTGTGGGAGCGTTCCCGCCTTCTGCAGTTGCGGCAATAGAGGGCTTGTACCCTTTGGGGCGACCGTGGGCGTTTACGTGCTCCTTGTGGGTGGGGGGTACTTCCTTGAGGAAACGGCTCGGGACGCACATCATGCGCTGTCCGTTGCGCATACGCATGGACGCGTGGCTAAGATAAAGCCGTTGCCGCGCGCGGGTGAAGCCGACATAGCACAGACGGCGTTCCTCCTCTAACTCGGTTGGTGTTTCGCTTAACATACTGCGCGCGCTGGGGAAGGTGTATTCCTCTAAGCCGACGATAAAGACGCGGTTAAATTCCAGCCCTTTTGCGCTGTGTAAAGTCATTAGGGATACGGCTTGGGCGGCTTCTTGGTAATTGTCAATGTCGGCGACAAGTCCCACCTCGTTTAGGAAGTTGGTGAGTGTGGCCTCCTGCGATTGGGCTTCAAATTCCTGCGCTTTGGCGAGTAGCTCGTGTACGTTTTCGATACGGGTTTGCGCTTCGGGCGTTCCGTCGTTTAGGGCTGCGAAATAGTCCGTATCTGCAAGGATTTGTTTAAGCAATTGCGACACCGGGAGCGTTCCCGCAAGGCTTGTCCATTCGTTGAGCAGCAGGGAAAATTCGGTGAGCTTTTCCTTTGTTTTTTTGTTAATGCCTTGAATGTCTGCCCCTAATGCGGCGGAAAGAGACAGTCCGTTTTCTGCGGCGTGGTTAGCCACGCGGGTTATTGTGGTTTCGCCAATGCCGCGGCGCGGCACATTAATGATACGGCGGCAAGCCATGTCATCGGCGGGGTTGTCTATGGCTTTTAAATACGCCAAAATATCCTTGACTTCCATACGTTCGTAGAAGCGCACCCCACCAAATAAGCGGTACGGAATGCCTGCCATAATCAGCTGCTCCTCCACCGCGCGGGACTGGGCATTACCGCGGTACAGTACGGCGAAGTCGTTATAATTTGCTCCACGCTCGTGGGCGTAGGTGATGGCGTTGCACACAAATGCGCCTTCGTCCCGTTCGTCCCGTGCGGAATAGATGCGCAGAGGCACGCCCGCTTTATTTTCTGTCCATAGTTTTTTGCTTGCGCGGTTCTCGTTGCCCGAGATTACGAGGTTTGCCGCGTCCAAAATCATTTGCGTAGAACGGTAGTTTTGCTCAAGCATGATGGACGTAGCACCCGGGTAATCGCTGGTGAAGCGCAGAATATTTTCAATATCCGCACCGCGCCAGCCGTAGATGCTTTGGTCGTCGTCGCCTACCACACACAGATTTTTATGCATTCCCGCCAGTAAATTAACCAGCGCATATTGGGCGTGGTTTGTGTCTTGGTATTCGTCCACCAACACGTAGCGAAAACGGCGTTGATACCGCTCCCGAATGCTTTCATCTTGCGAAAGTAATTGCACGGTAAGCATGATAATATCGTCAAAATCCAGCGCATTATTTTCTCTCAACTTCTGTTGGTAGCGCGTGTAAATGTTTGCTATATTTCCCAATCTAAACTCTGCGCCTGCTTTGCGTTCAAATTCCTCTGGGCTAATGAGCGCATTCTTTTGCGCAGAAATTGTACCCGCGATGCCCTTCGGGGGGTAACTCTTATCGTCCAAATTTTCTTCTTTAATACATAATTTGAGTAATCGTTCGCTGTCCTGCGCGTCGTAAATCGAGAAGCCCGACCGGTAGCCCAGCGCGGTAATGTCTCGTCGCAGAATGCGCGTGCAAGCTGCGTGGAAGGTGCTGACCCACACTTGGTCGCCCATGGGGGCAATGTGGGCGATGCGCTCGCGCATTTCCTTCGCGGCTTTATTGGTGAAGGTAATTGCGATGATATTGTAGGGGTCAACGCCTTCTTGTATAAGCCGCGCGATGCGGTACGTAAGCACCCGTGTTTTGCCCGAGCCCGCCCCCGCAAAGATTAATAGCGGACCGTCGCCATGTAGCACCGCCTCGCGCTGTGCGGGGTTAAGTTGTGATATGTAGTCGTTCATTCTATGCTCCTTTTCCGCTCAATCGCAGCAAAGAGCAGTGCGGGGTCGGTATTTAGCACTTGACTTGCAGGGATATTTGATTCGAGAATTAATTTTTTTACATCGGACATTTCCCCCACCAGCGTATGGTAATGCGCGTCGGATGACGCAAGAATGGGTACATGGTATTTTTTGCACAATTCGAGCAATTTTATTTGCGGCTCTATACCGTTATAGCGGAAGGATATGGGGTTTAGGGTTTGGTTGTTCATTTCAATGATGGTATTGGTGCGGGCGGCGGCTTCCACCACGGCTTCGAAGTCGATATCGAACCATGAGTCCCCCGGGTGACCAAGGACATTTACGTAGGGATTTTCCATTGCCTTAATCATGGCGCGGGTGTGGTCGGCTTTGTTGGTGGGTGCGATAACGCCGCGGTGCATAGCGGCGATGATGAAATCCATAGGCTTCATATAATCGTCGGTTAGGTCTATCGTTCCTTCTGCATCGCAGATATTTACTTCCGCGCCCTTTAACACGCGCACGCCGTGGATAATGTCGGGGACAATTCTCATATTGCCGAAGTAGTAAAAATGCGGCGCGCCGGGCATATTGGGTCCGTGGTCGGCAATGCCGATGTGGGTTAAACCAATGGACGCGGCGTGGGCGGCGTTTTCCGTTACGGTAGAATAGGCATGGCCGCTTGCGATTGTGTGGCAGTGGATATCAAGGGTAAATTGCATGGGAATGTTCCTTCCGTGTATGTATTTGACGGGGCATTATAGCATAAAATGCACGGGGGTGTTTTGATGGGCGTAAAGAATTTGCGCGTAATTTACGACAGCGACGCAACACGGCTCGGTTTTGACTGGGAAGAAAATACTGACCACGTATACATATATAAAAATGATTTGCCCGAGCCGTATTTGGTTACATTGCAGGAATATAAACGGCGCGGTGGGTATATTGTACCGCGCGAAACTGGGGTTGCCACTTTTCGGGTAGGCGAGGGGGAAAATGCGGAAGAAATTGCATGTGTAACAGGGCGTGCAAAAATACACGCACGATTGAGTAAAAAAATATTCTCAACCATTCACAGCGTGTACATTTTAACGCTGGAAGCCGACCAGCCCGTACCCGCGCATGTAATACAGTATGAAAAATACCCCGCATTGCGCGAAAATGCGGAACCTGTGATATACTCCTTCGCAGAAGGCATTGGCACAACGCCCATAACACGGCATATTGTTACAGCAAAGCAGGAAAAAATCACAGTAAGTGTAACCGATGAAAGTGGAATATACGATTTGAAAATAAGCGAGGGAAGCATATGGGATTGTTTAAAAAGAAAATGGAAGCGTTAAAACGTTCCAAGCTGGAAGAAACCCACGAAATTGTGTGCCTGTACTGCTTCAAAAATTTTGACCACGACCGTGTGCTTTTCCGCGCGTTGGCGCATGTGGAAGCCGAAGGCTACCGCGCCGTACCCGACAATGTACTGGATGCCTACCGCGCGCGCTTTCATATGGACGATGCAGGGGAGTTGCCTGTGGTGCTGGACCCCGACCACTTTAGCGAGGTGTCGAAGGGCTACCACAGGGGCATACTTTCCGCTTTAACCGACGACCACAGGCAAATGACCACCAAGCGGCTTTGCCCCTATTGCCACAACGATATCCCCCAAAGCGCGGGCTTTGCGCCCAGCACGATAATCTCCTTCGTTGGGGCTTCCCAAGCGGGGAAAAGCGTGTTCCTTACCAGTTTGGTGCATACGCTAAAAACACTTACGCCCCGCAATTTTCAAATATTTTGCACGCCCATCAACAACGAAATGGGGCGCAAATTTAAAATTGCTTATGAAGACCCCCTTATCGAAAACGGTTGTCTGCTGGACCCAACGCAAAAGGAAATTCAGCAAGAGCCGTTTATTTTTACCTTTTCATTTGCGGACGGCGCAATGCCCGAGATTAATATTGCTTTCTTCGACGCAGCGGGCGAAGGCATGGTAGACAATACGTATATGGAAATGTATGCATCGCATATCCGCAATTCTTCGGGCGTGTTATTTTTGGTAGACCCGATGCAATTCCGCACCGTTGGGAAAAAAATTGCCATGATGAACGGTCTGGACCTGGACACAGCGCACACCGACGAACCCGTAGAGGTGCTGACAGGGTTGGTGGAGGATTATATTTACAAGCAAGCCAGCGGTATTTCGCAAATCCCGACCGCCGTGGTGCTTACAAAAACGGACCTGCTGCGCCCCCTGCAAGCCGAGGGCGAATACGTGCGTAAGGACAGTCATTTTTTCAATAATTACACGCACAAGGGCTTCTTGGATTTGGACGCATTCCACATTGTACATGAGGAAGTGGACGAATTTCTTAACTTGGTAGACCCCAATTTCCGCAACGCGCTTAAACGGCGGTTTGCGCAGCTGGGCTTTTTTGCCGTGTCGGCATTGGGCACAAACCCCGACACAATACAACAGCGGGTGGCGTCCTTTGCGCCCGTGCGGGTAGACGAACCGTTCCTGTGGCTCTTGTACAAATTGGGCTATATCACAGGAGCTGCGGGCAATAAATGATAGCGCAGCATTTTTACACACGAGAAGCGCGAGGCTATACCACCGTTGCCCATTCCGAAGGGCTGACACAGGACGAAATAAAGCGCCTAATCCTGCCGTATTGCACCTATTCTGCCGGGGTAAATGGTAAATCGCTAACGGCTGTACACCACCCCTGCGGTCATATGCTTTTAGGGCAAGCGGCGGACACGGGGAAGGGCTTCTTCCAGCATAATTATTTGATACCGCCAAAAATGGCGGAAGAAGCGTTGGAAGCCCTATGGAAAGGCGCGGCATTTGAAACGTCGTACAGCAGCGCGTCAAACGGCAGCTTGCCCGCGTTGGGAGCGCTCCCACTTTCCCCAAAGCCGCACACGCCGTTTGAAGAAAGCGTAGACCCTACATATGTAATCCGTTGTTTAACGCAAGCTATCGCAAGCAGTAAAAAAGTGTATATCCGTGCCCCGCAGGGCAATGTTCACGAGTATGCCTGCGGGGTTTTAGTCGCTCTTTACCCGCATTTGCCCGTGCCGTTGCGCCATATGCTGGGCTTTTGTACTTACGCCCGTGAGCCGTTGCATAAGAAGGGCATTCATGTAATTTTTGTCGATGACCTGCGAATTTTGCAAAAAGGGGGTCATTTTTTAATAGATTTTATGCGGCAATCGGGTATAATGGAACCGCCGCAAGCGGATACTAAGACCCCGCCGCACGAATGCGCAGAGGCGCATAGCTTTTTTGAGGCGCGGTTTGCGGCAATGCAGTTAGAAAAGTTCTGTGCCTGTGTGTTTGACGAAATTGAATTTTGGCGTGCGCGTGTGCCAGATATTTTGCGTACCGCACATTTCCGAAATACTGTGAAATCGCGTGTTGCGCAGGTGTTATCCGCCGAGGCACCCTTACCCGATGCGTTTATCCGCAACGGTATAATCGGGCGCTATGCGGAAATTATCGGTCATGCTCCCGCCGATTTTGTCGTACACGACATACTGCGCCGCGTGCTTGAATGGAAGAAAAAAGGCGAAGCCGTAGATTTGCGATATTTCCTGGGAAGTTATCGCCTAACGCCCGCCGCCCGCCAAAAACTAACCCGCATCTTACAAAGCGAGGGATATACCGATGATTCACCTTAACCGCGCCCTGGCTTGGGCAACAGATTTATACGCAGCGTGGTTTGCCGATTGGCTGCATATTCATTTTGTGATACGTACCGCTATTTTATTACTGGTGCTGTGGGGTGCGTTGTTTGTGCTTGCGCAGTTTATCCAATATGTAATGGGACCGTTGGCTGTGTTGCTTTACCGCCATATTTTCTTCCGCGCATATAATTATCTGTTTGTAGAAACCCCGCAGGAGTTCCTGTATATCCGCTATTATGCGAAGGATAAGCCCACCCTGCGCGGTTTATATCTGCGCCTAACCGATAAGGTAAAGCAAAATCGTTTGCTGTTAAATCACACAAAATACAAGGGTATTGTGTATCGCGGAAGTGTGCGCCGTGTAACTTGGGTGTTTATTGCCACATTAGGTGTAACGGCGACGCTATGGCTTACCGCCTTCGGCTTGCACCAAGAATATTATATACCCGCACTGGCAGGGTATACGAGAAATGGCGGCGAAGCAACGCCCCATCCTTCCCCCGCACCCGAAGTAAACGGCATTACACCCCCTAACGGGAGCGTTCCCAATGAGGAAAATGCGGACGATGTTAACAATGAAAATAATGCGCCTTCCATAAACGGACAAGCCCCGACTCCGCCCGATATCATTTACCCCGCGGGATATTTAGACCCTGCGGTGCTTTCTGCCGCCGCTGTTTTGCGCCTTTCCCCCTATGGAATGGACGGCGCGCGCCTGCGTGATGTGTCCGGCTTTTTGGGTGTGGTTATCGGCATTGTTTGGGGTGACGCACAGCTGGAATTCCTGGGCGAATTTATCCCCGAAGTACACGTTCCCGGGCTGTATTGGCTGCAAGTGCGCACGGCGGATGGGTTGGTGGGGTATATAGCAAGTCACTTGGTTGAGATGGATTGACGTTGTGTGAAAAATTGTATGCAATGTGTGTAAATTAATGAAAGAATACGCAAGTGGTATACGAAAACCCGCACCCTACACGGGTATTGCGGGGTTTTTAATGAGCGCACCGCGTGTGTTTTCCTTTGTAGTAGGGTCGATAGTGGATAGGAGCAAAAAGGTAAGAATCTTGCGCATTACTACGCTGTTGGAATTTGGCGCGCTAGCACTATTTACCTTTACCCCTTTGTTGGAAAATATGGGGGTTATTTTTATGTTCGCGGTTATTGTTGTCATGTCTGTTGCCGCCATGTTTGAATCATCGGCGGCAAGAGCTTTGCTACCTCACTTCATCAAGGATGATGAAATTTTACCGGCCAATCAGTTGATAAATATTACCTCGGCGGCGGGTGGCATTTTATTGGCAATTTTATTGCTTGTGGTGCTGGGTCAAGGGGATAATACACAATTAATTTACGGGATTAGTACAGGCTTTGTGGCAGCGGCGTTTCTAGTTACGCTATTTTTACGCAACGACATTGAAAAAGTCGAACCCACAGGCAAGACCATTCAAGGTTACTGGACAGACCTGGTTGCGGGAATGAAGTTCCTGCGAATGAATGTATTTAGATTTATACTCTTTGCGAACGTCGCCCTTGTATTTGCTGGGCAGATTGCCTATGTCAGCCGACCCGCGTTCATCGAATATCATGCGGGTGCGCAAGCGTATATTATACTTTTCGTCGTAGGTATGGTGGGCAGTATTATTTGCTTGCAGGGATGGCGCGCATTATTTTCGCGGCAATTGGGGTTACAATGGTAATTGCAATTGCATTGGACGCGACAGGCATCGTAAAAAATACATTAGAGCAAAAAATCCCACCTAAGGATATGGTGGGGCGTGTAGATACGTTAAATACAACTTTTACGGCTGTATCTGTTGCACTGGGTGCATTAGCAGGTGCATTCATAGGGCGCGCGGTAACACAGATGTAGCATATATTTTCATCGCACAGGGCGTGATTACCAGTTTGGTGGCGATTTATTTTATCCTCGTTCCCGCTGTGCGCAAATTGCCAAAATTTAATGAAGTAGCACGCGAAAAAGACGATTCGGATGAAGTCACCAATGATGTAAGTTAATTAATTAAAGGAGTGGTCTCATGTATGCAATAAAAGCACTTTACGATGGTGTTAGCTTCAAACCAAAGCAGCCCATAGCCATAAAAGAGCATTACGAAGTAATCATTACTTTTGTTGAGCCGGTTAAAAAAATTGACAATTCTACGCTGCCTTTCAAGCGTGGTTGCATGAAAGATAAGATGTGGATGGCAAATGATTTTAATGCACCGTTGGATGATTTTGCGGAGTACATGTGATGCGGTACTTGTTGGATACGCACACATTCCTGTGGTACTTTTGGGATTCAAAAGGTCTTAGTGAATCTGCATCAGAAATCATCGAAAATAGTGCTGTGGAAAAGTATGTTAGCATAGCCTCGTTGTGGGAATTTTCAATCAAGTACAGCATGGGAAAGCTCACTTTTGATGGCGGGCTAACTCATCTGTGGGAGATGCTCTCCAAAAATGGATTTACTATCTTGCCGATTACCCAACCACAACTTGAAACGCTAATTGCTGAGCTGCCATTGCATCATCGTGACCCCTTGTCAGTTTCATTTTATGCAAATAATTTTCTTAAAAATGGTATTCGTTGAATTGTTAAATCAGTAACCAAAAAGCAGAGTGGTATACCGATTATTGCGACCATAACGAATTTTACGATAGGGATTAAATTCACAGGCGCAAAGAGCAATGAAAGTGATACAATAATCACCGAATGGAATACAAAAACCGAGAAAGCATTTCTCGACAATCGTTCTATAAACTTACTTTGCTTATTAAACTTTTCTTTGAACAGGGCAATTAGACCGATAACCATAGCTACTGCAACAAAGGATTCCCATACTGCATATGCGGCACTTTGCCAAGTAAGTCCGCCATCGAAAAGGTAAAGCCTATCGTCCAATGCCCCGCCGGAAATCATAATGACGGCAAACAAAACAAAGCCAAGTGATATGCCCCAAATCAACCAAGCCCTCCCCGCCCTGTAGTCGAGTTTTTCTAACCAACCATTACGCTTGCAGTATATCCCAACGATGAACAGGATTACATACTGCGAAAAATAGCCCAACTGCATATTGAATATAGCTGTGCCGATAGGCTGAACAAGCCTAATCAAAAAAGCGCATACGCTAATCAGTAAGATAAGTGCCAGTATGCTTGGGAATTTTGGAAAACTCCTGTTGCTTGCCAATGTTTTTTGCGCAACGCATTTTCTCAGCAAGGCATAAAATATTGAGTAAATCAACAACGCAAGGGCAAACCACAACGGCCCGGTGCCACCGATGAAATAAAACCCACGGAAATATGCCGCATAAGAAGCCAACAAACTGCCGTCACCGCCCATAATAAACCCATATTCCCCCAAGCGGCGACCCATTATAATAAAATTTAGAAATGGGCCAATCGCAATCACATATATAAGTACGGGTATGCCAAGACGGACGAGCTTGTCTTTGACGAACAGCGCAGCCCCTTTTTTATCATATGAATGGGGCGTGAAATACCCCGCAATCAAAAACAAAAGCCCCATGAAATAGCCTTGAGTAAACGCTTGGTGAAACCCAAAAATAATCGTCTGAACAATGCCAATTTCGCCGGGTTCTATATAGTACCAACCGCCGAACCCGCTATAAGTAACGGCTATATGTTGCAAAACGACCAGTATAATTACCAGTAGCCTAAGATTGTCAATATATAGCTGTCTATTCATATTTATCAAAGCTCCCTTACGGCATACTAATTTTTCCTGTTTGAATCATCTTGAAACCCGCTTGATTCATTGTAAGCATATGATAAACCTCCATTTTTTAATGAAATAGGTAGCGACACACCGTATCCAACAATTCATGTTTCAGCACTTCGGGGGGTACAGGGTGACGATTTTCGGCAATTAAGTCCACAATGGTGAACGCCCACTCTAAAACCATGAGAGTAGCCACTTGTTTATTCGTAACCCGTAATTTGTCGCTCCATGAATCAAGCAAACCCATGAAAATTTCAAACATAATTTGGTTCTGTCCTGCAAAAAACGCTCGCTTTTCTTCCACAGAATTGGCTACATGGGTATGGTATTCGTGGAACAAGCTCCCATAAACACTCAATGCGCTCATCATCGTATCAAGGAAACGCATAAGCGTTATACGGGGGTCATCGTTAGCGTCAAGTGCTGTACGATTTTTTTCGCAGATAACACGAAAATCTGTATTGCAATCTTCCATGATGTGCAGGAATATTTCTCTTTTATCCTTAAAGTATGAATATAATGTTCCAACAGATACACCCGCTTGTTTTGCGATTTCGTTGGTATTCACTGCAACATATCCTTTTTCAAGGAACATTTCTTTAGCAGTAGCGACAACTGCGTTTTTTTTGGCTATGCTTCTTTTTTGCGAAGGAGTCCTTGTTTCTCGTTCATTTTCGCTCATTTGACTATAACCTCTCCTCTGCCGCAGTCAAACAAGAACATGATACCATGTTCATATTAGGTCGTCAACGGAATAAATCAACAACATAGAAAACCCCTGCAAAACTCGATATAGATGAGTGCTACAGGGGTTTTCTATGCGGATTGTAAAAACTTCAACATCATTACTTTCTCAAAATACTTGACAGCGGTGAAATCCATTTGACCGTCTAATCATAGCAACCGCAAAAGCAGAGGACATGACCATTGTGACGGTAGATGAAAATATTCATAAATACGATGTTCCTTGGGTTTGGTAACAACTTTCAAGGCCTTCTTTCACAAACCCCTTAGTGACATTGCAACCGGACATAACCCCCCATGGAATATGAGGGGTATATGCTTGTATCGTTGTGCTTTATCGCGCATTATTTGGGTGCGACGATTTTTACCGATACGGGCATGGTGGAGATTGTGCGATAACTTCCGCTATCTCCTCGCTATCCAGCGTTTCTTTTGCCAGTAATTGCCCCGCCAGGTTTTCTAAGGCGGGGTAATTTTTTTGCAGCAGTTCACGTGTTTGGGCGTAGAGCTTTTCGGCTAGGGCATTGCACTCCTCTGCTATGGCGGTTTTTTCCTCCAGCTTGGAGCGGTCCAGCAAGCCGCTGCCAAAGCCGTAGCGCGTTACGTATTGCAGTATCGTGTCTGTGGCTTTTTCGATGTCGTTGGACGCGCCTGTGGTGATGTTTTCTGTGCCAAAGTGCAGTTCCTCTGCCGCGCGTCCTGCAAAGTTTACGATAATTTGCTGCTCTAATTCCCGCCGCGTGTGGTACATGCGCTCGGGCGGAATGGTGACGCAAAACCCGCCCGCGCCGCCGGTAGAGGGTATAATGGTCACTTTGGTTACGCGGTTTTCGGGGTTTACCAGCGTTGCGGCAAGAGCGTGGCCCGACTCGTGGTAGGCGGTCACTTCGCGCTCGCGTTGGTGCCGGTGGGTGCGGTCTTTTTTCTCCGCGCCTGCAAGTGCGGTGTAGTAAGCGGCGGAAATATCACCGTTACTAATGGATTCGCCGTTGCGCCGTGATGCGTTAATTGCCGCGTCGTTAAGCAAGCCCTCCAGCATTGCACCGCTGAAGAAAACCGTGTCCCTTGCGAGCTTTTCGATGTCTATATCCTTTGCGAGGGGCTTATTAACCGCATGTAAATTGAGGATTTGCTTGCGGGCGTTAATATCGGGCAAGCCCACTTCTACGCGGCGGTCGAAACGACCGGGGCGCAGCAGCGCTTCGTCCAGCGTGTCGGGGCGGTTGGTTGCGGCAACCACCACGATGCCGCTCGTATCCGAAAAGCCTTGCATTTCGGTAAGTAGTGCGTTGAGGGTTTGCTCGCGTTCGTCGTTGCCGTTTGCACCGTCGCTGCGTTTTTTGCCCAGCGCGTCAATTTCGTCGATGAAAATGACGCCCTTGCCATGTTCCCGCGCTTTTGCAAAAAGCTCGCGCACCCGCGCAGCCCCCACGCCCACGTACATTTGCACAAAGTCCGAGCCGCTAACGGCGTAGAAGGGCACACCCGCTTCCCCCGCCATGGCGCGCGCCATCAGCGTTTTGCCTGTGCCCGGCTTGCCATGCAGCAAAATACCCCGCGGCATACGCGCGCCGTATTTTGCAAAGCGCTCCGGCGTGCGCAAATAGTCTACAATGTCGCTTACGCTTTCCTTGGCTTCGGCGTTGCCTGCCACGCTTTCAAAATTGCATGGGAACGCCTCTGCTTCTTCGCCGATGCCCACGGCTACGGGGTTTAGTCCGTTTTTTGCCATTGCCGCGCCGCTGCGCCGCTGCACCATGAAAATAACGATGCCGATTAGCACAACCGTTACGCCAAGGGCGATAAAATCCACCCCCGCGGTGGTCGTTTCCGTTACGTTGATGCCCGCAAGCAGCAATGCCTCTTTAAAATCGGCGCGGCGTGGGTTGTTGGTGGTGTATGTTGCTTCGCTTTCTGCAAAGGTGAAGCGCAACGTCGCACCATCGTTAAGCTGCACGCTTGCGATGCGCCCTTCGCCCATGGCTTCAAGGAACGCTGCGTATTCGACAAATACAGGCGCTTCGCGGTTGGTAAAATATGCACCAATGCCAATGGCAATTATTGCCGCTGCAATTACGCCTGCGCCCAGTAAATTCCTGTGTTTTTTTACAAAATCCATAATAAATCCCCCCTTGTGCGAATTATAACGCGCGGGGGGAAATTTTTCGCATGTAAGTTGTGGAAAAACGGCGCGCTGATGTATAATCCGCGCAAAAGGGTGATGAAAATGAACGAAGCCGAATTAATCAAACAATGGGAAGCTGAGGAAGCGCACGCCTTCGCGGGGTGGGATTTTTCGCACCTTGACGGGCGGTGGGATTCGCCCCAGCCGCCGTGGAATTACCGCGAAATCATTCAGTTATATCTTAACGAAAATGACAAATTATTGGACATGGGCACGGGCGGCGGCGAAATTTTACTTACCCTTAACCACCCCCACGCGAATACTTACGCCACCGAGGCGTGGCTGCCTAATTTTGAATTGTGCATGAAAAGGCTCGCACCGCTGGGAATAACCATAAAGCGCACATATGAGGACGATAAACTCCCCTTTGAGGACGCCCTATTCGATATGGTGATTAACCGCCACGAATCCTTTGACCTGCAGGAAGTAAACCGTGTGTTGAAACAGGGGGGTTACTTCATCACACAGCAGGTGGGGGCGGAAAATTTACACGAAATTGCGCGGCGGCTAAACGATAATTTTATCGCCCGGTATCCCGGGCATTCGATGGAGGAATACGCAGAAAAACTTACAGAAATGGGGTATCGCGTCCTGTCTAAACACGACGTGAAATACCCCGTAAAATTCTTTGACATTGGTGCCCTCGTTTTCTACGCGAAGATTATCGAGTGGGAATACCCCAACTTCTCCGTAAAAACCCACCGCGAAAAATTGCTAAAGTGCCGACAAGAGCTGGAGGAAAAGGGCTTTCTGGAAGGCACAAGTCAACGCTTTTACCTCGTAGCGCAGAAAATGTAACCTACTTTAAAATCATCGCCCCATATTTCGGCAATAAGCTTTGCTGTCCTTTTGCAAGGGTGCGCCCGCTGATTAGGTCACACATGTCGGTGGGCAGTTGAATGGTCTGCGCTTCATCCGTAAAATTCATCACAAAATAATATGTTACGCCATTGCCCGTGCGCGTTTGTATCGAAACGCCGCGCGGGCTTTTTATTTGCGGTAACGCGATATTTAAGTGATTGAGAATTTCTTTTTCATAAAATGCTGCTAAAAAATCTTCCTCGGTACGTGCGGCAATAAAGTATGCAGCGCCCTTGCCGTATGCGTTGTGCGTAACTGCGGCGCTTCCCGCGTAGAAGTCCTGTTCATATGTGCCGAGAATTTCCGCGTCCGCAATCTCCAACACGGCGCAATTGTCCAACGCTTTATATGAAGCATTGCCGTACAGTATGCCGTTGCGCTGTGTCGGGTAAAGCGAATCCGTTTCCGTTACCTGTATGCCCAGTATTTCCCGCAATTTTGGGTGGAAGCCGCTGTGATGTACAAGGTCGCTTTCGTTTACCATGCCCGAGATATAGGTCGTTACCAGCGTTCCGCCATTTTCTACGTATAAAGCCAGCGCATTCGCAAGCTTGTCGGGCATCATATATAACATAGGCGCGATAACCGCCTTGTAGCGCGATAACCCTTCTGCACAACACTTGTCGGGAGAAATTACATCTACGGGTGCGTTCCCGTCCCGGAAAATTTTATAATGGGCAAATACGGTTTGCGGGTATTTTTTGTCGGCGCGGATAAAGCCCTGTGTTTCGCCCAGTGCCCACATGGTTTCCGTATCGTAAATAATTGCAATTTCCGCAGGGTTGTGCGAACCCTTTATTTCGCTCACCCTTTCCAGCATTTCGCCAACTTGGGCTACGTCTTTAAACACGCGGTTTTGCGCCGAATTATCATGGTCAATGACCGCACCGTGAAATTTTTCTGACGACCCGCGGGATTTGCGCCATTGGAAGTACATTATCGCATCTGCCCCGTGGGCAAGGCACGCAACGCTGGAAAGTAAGTGCATTTCCGGGCGTTTGGGGCGGTTTACGCTATGCCAGTTTACCATGCTCGGCGTGGATTCCAGTATGAAAAACGGCGCGTTTTTAAGCGAGCGGAAATAATCGTTAAGGAACGCAAGGCGCGCCGCCGTTTCCTCGGTGCATTCGTAATCGTTATGCCACGGCGGGTACGCGTCCCATGAAATTACGTCCACCACCTGCGCGAAGGGCGCGTAATTTAACCCCGCAAAGGGCATGGGCTGGGGGAAGTCGCCCATAAAATTGGTGGTGATGGGGATATTCGGCGTAATCTCCCGCAGGGGAACTATTTCGTGCTTGTAAAAATCAATCGTTTGGTGCGTAACAAAGCGCCGCCAGTCCAGCGTTAGCCCGTGTACAAAAATTTCCCCAATGTCGCTGGGCGGCTCGACCTGCGAAAAATCGTTGTACGTATGGCTCCAAAACGCCGACCAGTAAGCGTCGTTTAGTGTGTCAATTGTGCCGTATTTTTGCTCAAGCCAAGCGGAAAACGCCGCACGGCATAAATCGCAGTGGCATTCGCCGTTGTATTCGTTGGAAATATGCCACATGAATAAAGCGGGGTGGTTTTTATAGCGTTCCGCCAGCTTGCGGTTGATGATGCTTGTCTTTTCGCGGTATACGGGCGAGGTGAAGCAGTGGTTATGCCGTGCGCCGTGCAGCATTTTTTCACGCCGCGGGCTTGTGCGCGTTACCTCGGGGTACTTTTGCGAAAGCCATGCAGGGCGTGCCGCCGTTGGCGTAGCAAGGATAACTTGCCCGCCAAAAGAGGCGATATTATCCATAACGCTGTCCAGCCATTCGAAGGTAAATTCGCCCTCTTGCGGTTCCAACGCCGCCCAAGCAAAAATGCCTACGCTAAAGGTATTCGCCTTCACCTGTTGCATAAATTTAATATCGTCTGCCAAAATTTCGGGGTGCTTTAGCCACTGGTCGGGGTTGTAGTCGCCGCCGTGGTGTAATCGTTTTTGCATATGTAGCCACCTCCATGAATGGCTACAATATACATGCCCATTGCACACCCCGCAACATATTTTCAATAAAAATCCCGTACCCCTTTGTTGGGTCTTGCACAAACACGTGGGTTATTGCGCCGATAATACGCCCGTCCTGCAAAATGGGGCTTCCGCTCATTCCTTGTACAATGCCGCCCGTTACGGCTAAGAGTGCGGGGTCGGTGATGCGTATCACCATACCCTTTGTTTCATCGGTGGCAAAGCGGTTTACGTTTTCTATATAAATGTCAAATTCCTGCACGGTATTGTCCACGGCGTTGGTGAGTACCGTTGCGCGCCCCGTTTTAATTTGGCTACGGCATGCCGCGGGCATAGGGGCTGTAGGCAGTTGATTAATAATTTCGGCGTCCAGTTGCCCAAAAATGCCGCCTGTGCTATTGGTGGTTACGGTGCCAAGCACCTTGTTTGTGTCCACCATGCCTTCCAATTCTCCGGGGATGCCGCGCACACCCCGTTTCACCGATGTTACCGTAGAGGGCATGATAATGCCGTTTTTAACGCTCATTAACAGCTTGGTGTCCACGTCTATTATTCCGTGTCCCAGTGCGCCGAAAATTTGTGTATCGGGGTCAAAAAAAGTAAGCGTACCTATGCCCTTGGTGGAATCGCGTACCCATGCACCAATGCGGCGTGCGCCGTCGGCGGCGGCTACGGCGGGGGTTACATCTAATGTCATTTCTACGTCGTTTCGGCGTACAATAAAAGAGATGTTGCCTTGCGACTCGCGCACTTGCTGCTCCAGCACCTCCTTATTTTTGATGGGCACATTATTCATTTTTAACAGCAGGTCGCCCGCAAGCAATATATCGCCCGAAGGGTTGTGCGTAATGCCGTTTTCGCCATGCACAGGACCTGTACCCAGCACCATTACACCATCGGTATTAATGCGCACGCCAATGGTCATGCCTAAAGGAATAACTGTAGTTTCATTTGTTATATCAATGCCCTGTTGCGAGCCAAAAACGGGCAGTACGCGTTCTTCGCGCCCTGCGGCGAAGCTTGCAACCAGCGTTAAAACAAGAAGCGTTGCCAATACGTATGTTCTTCGCACTTGATGAACCCCCAGCGTGTGATGATTTTTCGTACACAGCTATCTTCGCCGTAAACGGGGTGCGATATACCTGCCAATTTTTTAAATAAATGCTATAATGCAGGAAATTGCGACCCTAAAAGGAGCTTCTTATGACTAATATTACGCTTTCCATCAATGGCGGCGGCACCGTAACTGTGCCCGCAGGCACAACCTTGTTAGAACTTTCCATTAAATATGCGCATGTATGCGCGCGTCCCATTTTGGTGGCAAAGGTAGATAATGAATTGCAAGACCTTTCGCGTAAGCTATTATATGACGCCACCGTAGAATTTTTAGATTTGACCGACCCCAACGGCTACCGCACCTACCAGCGCAGCTGCACATTATTGCTGGTTTATGCGGTAAAATCCGTGCTTGGCAAGAAAACCCGCGTAATCATCGACCATTCCATAGACAAAAATTACTTTTGCGAAATCCCAAGCATAGAAATTACGCAGGAGCTTATTGCGCAAATCGAAGCCAAAATGCGCGAAGCCGTTGCCGCAAACCACCCCGTGACCAAATGCACCATGCAAAAGGAGGAAGCTATCCGCCTTGCCGCCGAGCAAGGGCAGGACGATAAAATTCGCCTGCTGAAATACCGCCATAATTTGACCGTTAGCTTCTACAAGCTGGACTGGTTATACAATTATTTGTACGGCGAGGTTGCGCCAAATACAGGCTGCATAGACCAATTTCAATTAGTAAAACGCACCAACGGTTTTATGCTGCAATTCCCAAGCGTTGGGTTAAATTACGCATTTTCCGACATTTCCAAGGAAATGAAGGTGGCGGAAATTTTTGCCGAATCCAGCCGCTGGGCGCGTATTCTTAAAGCCGACACCGTAGGCGCACTCAATGACAAGATGTGCGTAATGGGCAGCGGCGAAATTATCCGCGTAAACGAAGCCCTACACGAAAAGAAGGTCGCAGCCCTTGCCGACCAAATTATGCAGGCGCATCACCCCATTGTACTTATTGCCGGGCCTTCCTCCTCGGGGAAAACGACATTTGCCGCGCGGCTTGCTATTCAACTGCGTGTAAACGGCGCTGTCCCCCACATTATTGGGTTGGATAATTATTATCTGGACCGCGAGCTTTGCCCCAAGGACGCCGACGGTAATTACGACTTCGAAACCATTGACGCCATCGACACCGCGCAAATTAACAAAGATTTGCAAGCCCTTTTAGCGGGGGAACGGGTGCAAATCCCTACGTTTAATTTTCTTACAGGCAAGCGCGAATATAAGGGGCGTTATTTGAAGCTTTCCCCAAGCGACGTACTTATTATGGAAGGCATACACGGGCTAAATGAACGCGTAAGCGCCGAAGTGCCCGCCTCCGACAAATTTAAAATTTTTATCTCGGCAATGACTCAGATTAATATTGACGACCATAACCGCATCCCTACCACGGATACACGGCTTGTGCGCCGCATTGTGCGTGACTTCCAGTACCGCGGGGCAAGCGCTGCGGCGACCATTAGCATGTGGCCGTCCGTCCTGCGCGGCGAGGCAAGGTATATTTACCCCCACCAAGAACAAGCCGACGCCTTCTTTAACTCCGCCCTTGTTTACGAAATGTGCGTGCTAAAGCAGTACGCCGAGCCGTTGCTATTTGGCTTATCCTCCAACGAGCCACAATATACCGAGGCGCGCCGCCTAATTAAATTCCTGTCCAGCTTCCTTGGAATGCCCAGCGAGAATATTCCAAGAAACTCAATTCTGCGGGAGTTTATTGGGGGTAGTTGTTTTTCACATTAATAAATTTCGTTGCCAAAATAATAAACATAGTGTTAGAATGGGTAGGATTATAGCTGATTAATGCGAATTCTTGGGATTTGCATGTGGCGAAGCGAGGGAAAGTCGTGATAACCAATCAAATATTGCAAGGTGCGGTGGACGGGTTAAAGCAAATTGCCCGCAAGGATATCACCGTTACCGACCGCGAGGGCAAAGTAACCGCAAGCACGCAAATGAACACACACCAAGGCTTTGAAGCGCTGGTGGAAAGCTTTATTAATTCCCCGGCGGAAAATCAATTGATACAAGGCAATCAATACTTCAAGGTAATTGACAACGGCATTACCGAATACGTGGTGCTTATCCACGGGGAGGACGAAGACACCTACCGCATGGGTAAGGTGGCAGCCTTCCATATACAAAGCCTAATGATGGCGTATAAGGAACGCTTTGACCGCGACAATTTTATAAAGAATCTATTACTGGACAACCTGTTATTGGTGGATATTTACAGCCGTGCAAAAAAGCTGCGCTTGGAAAATACCGTACCGCGGGTTGTTTATTTAATTAACACGGCAATAGATACCGACATGAGCGCGGTGGAAATTGTGCGCGGCATCTTCCCCGACAAGCACAAGGATTTTGTTACCGCCGTAGATGAAAATAGTATCATTTTGGTAAAAGAAATTACCGAGCGCGACACAACAACGGAAATTGAAAAAATTGCGAAAAACATTGTAGATACCCTCACCTCCGAAAATATGGCAAAGGTGGTTGTTTCTATCGGTGCGGTGGTGCGGGACTTAAAGAATGTGTCCTCTTCGTTTAAGGAAGCGCGGCTGGCACAGGAAGTGGGCAAAATTTTCGAGGCGGACAAGCAAATTATCAACTATGAGCAGCTGGGCATTGGGCGTTTAATTTACCAGCTGCCTTTGCCGCTGTGCCGCATTTTTGTCAACGAAATGCTTCAGGGTTTTTCTATCGAGGATATTGACGAGGAAATGTTTACCACCGTTACAAAATTTTTTGAAAACGATTTAAACGTGTCCGAAACGGCGCGGGAATTGTATATTCACCGCAATACGCTGGTGTACCGCTTGGATAAGCTGCAAAAGCTTACGCGCTTAGACCTGCGTAAGTTTAGCGATGCGATTACCTTCAAAATTACGCTCATGGTTAATAAATACATGCAGTACAGGGAAGGGCAACCGTTTTAAATGATTGAATTTATTAACGCGACAAAAATCTACGACAACGGTGCGCGCGGTCTTAACGATTTAAATTTGAAAATCGAAAAGGGCGAGTTTGTGTACGTTGTAGGCTCCAGCGGCTCGGGTAAAACATCGCTGGTGCGCTTGTTGTTGAAGGAAACGGAGCTTACCGGCGGGCGCATTCTTGTGGACGGTCAAGACCTTGCCAAGCTAAAGCGGCGGCATTTGCCCTATTACAGGCGTATTATGGGCGTAGTTTTCCAAGACTTCCGCCTGTTAAAAAATAAAACCGTGTATGAGAACGTGGCGTTTGCCATGAAAATAGTAGAGGCAACTCCGCGGGAAATTAGGCGTGCCGTACCCCAGGTGCTGAACCTTGTTGGGCTTTCCAAGAAGGCGAAGGCGTACCCTAACCAGCTTTCGGGGGGGGAGCAGCAGCGCACGGCATTAGCGCGTGCCATTGTTAACCGCCCGCCGTTATTGGTCGCAGACGAGCCGACAGGCAACCTTGACCCCGACACCGCGTGGGAAATTATGACGTTATTAGAAGATATTAACGATTTAGGCACAACCATTGTAATGGCGACCCACGCCCACGATATTGTGGATACAATGCAAAAGCGGGTAATTCAGCTATCTAACGGTAAGCTGGTGCGCGACGGCGAAGGCGGGTATGTTGACGTAGCACCCGAACCCCTTCCGCCACTGGGGGGGATATTACGATGAAGCCCCGTACATTCCGCCATTTTATTTCCGAAGCCTTTCGGAGTTTAGTTAGAAATCGACTCATGAGCTTTGCTTCCATTTTAACGGTGGCGAGCTGTATTTTTATTGTGTCGCTCTTTTATATGCTTGCGGCGAATATCGACTTCTTCCTCATGCAATTGGAGGACAGCCTGCAAATCATGGTGTTTGTGGACGAGGACTTACCCCCCGGTGCCATTGGCCCGCTTCACGATAGGATACGCGTCATGCCGCAGGTGGCTAACACCATTTTTGTACACCGTGACGATGCGCTGGAGGACCTTGTAGAAACCTTGGACGGCGGGCTGGAACGTATTGGCGCGTTACGTGCCAACAACCCGCTGCGGCATTCCTTTATCATAGAATTACGGGATTTGCGCTATCATGACGAGCTGATTCGCATTTTCAACGATATGCCCGAGATAGGGCGCGTAGGCGATTTTGGCGCGGCGGCGGATATTATGATAACCATTCGTGATGTGGTGCAGGTGGCGTCGTTGCTGCTTATTCTCATCCTTGCCGCCATCGCCATTGTGCTGATTATGAACACCATCCGCATTACCGTTAGCACGCGGCAGGTAGAAATTGGCATCATGAAATACGTAGGCGCTACGGATTGGTTCATCCGCTGGCCCTTTGTTATCGAAGGCTTATTGATTGGCTTCTTTGGGGGGCTAATCCCCGCCGTACTTGCGCGGCTGGGCTACGAAGGGGTGATTAGCCGCATTGCGGGTGTTCCGTGGCTTAACTTCATCGAATTTATGCCGGGGGAAGCTATTTTTATGTATGTAATGCCTTTAGCCATTGGGCTGGGGGTTTTAATAGGATTAATCGGGTCGCTGGTTTCGGTACGGCGGTACTTAAAGGTATAAGGAGGAGCTACATAATGGGCTCATTTTTTAAAAAAATAATTGTAATTGCGCTGGTATTTGCTGTTGCATTACCCGCAATTACCATGCACGCGCAGGTGAATTTGCAGGAATTGCGCAATAACCGCGCCGATTTGCGCCGCAGTATTGCCAATGCGCAAAATGAACTTGGGCAAATAGGACGGGCGATAAGCGAAGCGGAACGCGAAATGGAACGCATCGACGTGGAAATGATGCGTGTTATGGACGAAATGATTATCGTGTTAAACGATTTGGATTTGGTAGAAGGGCGATTGGAGCAAGCCGAAATTGAATTGGAAGCCGCCCGCGTTTACCGCAATGTTCACGAAAAAATTGTACATGACCGTTTGCGTGCCTTGCACGAGCATGGGCAGCCCACGTTGCTGGACGTGCTTGTGCAATCTACCAGCGTACGCGACTTTATGCTGCGCATGGAATGGATGACGCAAATTTCGAGGCAGGACCAGCAAATGCTGCAGCGCTTAGAAGAAGCAGAAGTACGCTACATTGCCAGCGTAGAGGACGAAGCCCGCTTGCGTAACACACTCATTGCGCTGGAGGATTCGCTTACCCGTTCTTCCGAGGAATTAAGCCTGCTCATGGACGAATGGGAAACAACCCACGAACGGCTTTTAGGCGAACAGCTCAGCTTCGAGCAGTTGCGCGACGCATACCAAGCGCGGGAACGCACCATCGACCAACAAATTGCCGCCGAAGAACGCCGCCAAGAAGCCGAACGCGAGCGCCAACGCCAACGTGCATTAGCCGCTCTCCAATCCGAATTTAATGGCGAATTAATGTGGCCCGTACCCGGCTTTTTTCAAATATCCAGCCCCTACGGCAACCGCCCCAACCCCTTTAACCGCGCGCGTACGCAATTCCACTCGGGGATTGATATTGCGGGGCGCGGTATAAACGGCGCAAATGTGCTTGCCTCGCGGGATGGCTATGTAGTGCGTGCCGCAACGGGTTGGAATGGCGGCTACGGCACGATGATTATTATTGACCATGGCGGCGGAATGCGCACGCTGTATGCCCATCTTTCCGCGCTGTTGGTGAGCCAAGGGCAACGTGTGTATGAAGGGCAGGTTATTGGGCGTGTAGGTTCTACAGGTAACTCCACAGGTCCGCATTTGCACTTTGAGGTGCAGATTAACGGCAGACATACAAACCCGATGCCGTTTTTACGGGGTTAGTACCCCGTACCTTCCATACCCTGCACCAGCTTTACAACGCGGCTGGTGCCTAACCTGTCTGCGCCCAGTTCTATGAATTTTTTTGCGTCCTCTAGGGTGGCGATGCCGCCCGCGGCTTTTACCTTCACATGGGCGGGGGAATGCTTGCGCAGCAGGGCTACGTCCTCGAAGGTTGCCCCCGTTAGGGCAAAGCCCGTGGAGGTTTTGATGTAATCTGCCCCCGATTCACCCACCGTGCCGCATAGGGCAATTTTTTCTTCCTCGGTGAGCAGCGCGGTTTCGATGATGACTTTTAATATGTGCGTACCACATGCGGCGCGCACTTTTTTTATGTCGGCTAAGATGGCGGCGTAGTTGTGTTCCTTTGCCATGCCAATGTCGATAACCATGTCAATTTCCGTTGCGCCTGCGCGAATGGCAGCGGCGGCTTCGTGGGCTTTGGCTTCCGTATCGGCGTAGCCGTTGGGGAAGCCTACGACGGTACAAATCGCCAGCTTGCCCGCTGTATGGTTGGCGCACAGCGCCACGCGGGAAGGGGGTACGCATACAGATGCAACTTGGTATTGCAGTCCTTCGTCACAAAGCTTGAGATAGTCGGGGGCGGTGGCGGTTACGCCAAGCAAAGTGTGGTCTACACGGGATAAAATTTCCTTCATGGGGGTTGCTCCTTTTTTTGGCACCATTATAACAGAAATAACGAAGCCCCCGCGAATGAAACGGGGGCTTTTATGCAAATTTGCACGGTTGTCTTAGGTTTTTTTATGTAAAAGTGTGTGCCGCGCTTTCCGCTTTATTGCGTTTGGATGGCGTCCTTCCCTCCTTTTATGCCGCGAAAAGGGCTAGCTTTTGTACGGGGAGATGAAGTAGGATGCTTCCCACATCCTTTATGTATTCTATGCGCGTGTGCATATTTGGTGCGTGTCCCTTTATTATTTGCGCGGTAATAGCCCCTGCTCCCGCGCAACGGCATATTTGCTCATTTCGGTATGCACTAACGGAAGCCCGTTTAACAGGCGCTGAATAATTTCGGGCAAAAAGCCCGCGTACTTGACCTCCAGCAATAGCGAATACGGCTGGCTGCCATAGGTTTTTACATATTTACTGTGCATTGGCGGCAGGGTAAGCCGTTCCCCGCTGTCGAAGAGGGGGCTGTCAAAGGTTAGGCGCACCGTACCCGGTTTGTAGGTTAGGGTTTCGCGGCGGTAGGCGAAGGCTACGGTTGGGCGCATTGCACGCAGGCGGTGCAAGTTGGCAAGGCGCTGCCATAGGGGCGCGGTTTCCGCCAGCGAAAAGGATAGGTCGCCCTTTTGTATCATCGCGTATTGTTCGCGGGTGATGGTTTGCGTTTCCTTAAAATTTAAGATGCCTTCCTTGTGCTTGCGCTCCAGCCGAATAAAGGACAGGTCGTTATTATAATGACGTATGCGGTACTTATCGCGGCTGTATTGCCCAAGCTGCTTTGCCGCGTAATAGGAGTCGTATCGGTCGTCTAAGTATACATTGTTTACGGTGTAGCCGCCGTTTTCGTCGGCGTAGGCGTCGGGCTGCATAATGCCCGAGGCGCGCCCGCGTAAAATAGCGGCGGTTTGCGCGTTTATTAAATATTTATGCTCGTAGCGGTATCGCATTTTACACAGCCTTTACACAAATTTTACATTGTGCAACGCAGTATATAATAGCCTTTGCGTTTATGCAATACGCCGACTTGCGGGTAAAGTTCGTGTAAAAAATTAATGGTGCTTTCCGCGCCGTGCTTTTTTTGAATGACGATGTACAGCGCACCCTTGGGCTGCAAATGCGCGGCGGCGTCCTTATAAAGGCGGTACATAATTTCCTTACCCGCGTGGATAGGCGGGTTTAGGGTAATGGTATCAAACATATCGGCAATGGCTGCAAACCCGTCGCAATGTACAACCGTTGCCTGTACGCCGTTTTTTTTAGCATTCTGCGAAGCATATGCGCAGGCGATTTCGTTGGTATCGCTCATAGTAAGGCGTAAACGGGGGGCGGCGTGTGTTTTGGCAAGGGTAATGCCGATTAAGCCGTAACCGCACCCAAGGTCCAGCATTGTGCCGCTAATCGGCGGTTGCGTTGCGCGCATCACTTCCATAAGGAGTAACGAAGCCGCGTCGGGCTTTTCATACGAAAATAACCCGCGCGCGGTGGCGAAGGTAAGATTTTGACCAAAAATTACAGGCTGTAATGTTAATGTATCCCCTGCCAGCGCAGGGTTGGCGATAAAATAATGACTTTCTCCGTTTTTCATAAAAAAACGTCAAGTACTTTCGGGTGTACCTTAAAATGGAAGGTTTGCCCCGCCGATTGCGGGTATAAATTGCCGTCCAAACACAGCACCTCGTTGCCTGTTGCTTGGTTGCCCGGCGTAATTTTTACCTCTTCGCATTCTACAAAGCTTACCGTTTTTAATCGCATATGCTCTTCTATCATAAGCGATGGGAAAATGAGCATGGTTTTTGGGCGCGACATGCCGCGCACCAGGCATATCGTTATTTTGCCGTCGGTAATGCTTGCCGTAGGCGAAATATGCAGCCCGCCCCCGTAATATTGCCCGTTGCATATCGCCACCAGCGTAAAGGTATCGTTAATTATTTCGCCGTTTACTTCAATGCTGAGGGGAATATTTTTATGCCCTGCGATGCTTTTGTACACCGCAGCAAGATAGGCGTAGCGCCCGTAGCGTTCCTTGAGTGCCAGCGCGTTTTGTACGATGTGCGCGTCTAACCCCAGGTTGCCGATGTTCATATACGCCGCGTTGTTTGCTGTAATTAAATCCACCGTGCGGGTGTGGCGTGCAGCAATGGATTTGACAAACGCCCGTGCCGCTGCGGGGAGATGCTGTTTTTTATACCGTGCCAGGGCGGCTGTTTTTGTTTCGTACAACGACATAACAAAATCATTACCGCTGCCCGCGGGGAAAATACCCAGCGGTATGGGAATGCGCCCGTTAAATGCCGCCCACATGCCGTCGGCAATTTCTTGCAACGTACCGTCGCCGCCTAATCCGATAATGCCCGCGCAGTTTGGACGGGTTTCGCATATTTCGCGGGCTTTGCGCTGCCCGTCCATAACGCAGGTGGTGTGGTATACCTCGTAGGGCATGTTGAGCGCGTCAAATTCCTTGGTGAGCATAGCGAGCCGACCGGGGGTACGCCCGCGGCCGGCTATAGGGTTTACAATAATGTTATACACTAACGCGTGCCAAAGATACGGTCGCCCGCGTCGCCTAAGCCGGGGACGATATAACCGTGGTCGTTTAGGGGTGCATCGTCATACGCGGCGGTGATAATATCCACATCGGGGTGTTTTGACAGGATTTCCCTTACCCCTTGGGGTGCGGCAACCAAACACAGCAATTTAATTTGCCGTGCGCCCGCGTTTTTTAAGTATTCGATACCCCGCGAGGCGGTATAACCCGTGGCTACCATTGGGTCAACCAACAGGATTTCGCGTTCTTCTATTTCGGGGGGGAGCTTGCAGTAATAGTCTACGGGCTGTAGCGTGTCGGGGTTGCGGTACATGCCGATATGCCCGATTTTTGCGGTGGGAAGCAAGCGCGAAACGGCATCCACCATGCCAAGCCCCGCGCGTAAAATGGGGACTATGCCAAATTTTTGCTCGCAGGTCCAGCCGTCGGCTATGCCTACGGGGGTTTCTACCTGATGGGGCACTACGGGCAAATCCTTGGTGGCGATATAAGTAATCAGCGAAGTAATTTCGCCCACCAGTTCACGAAATTCGCGGTTGCCTGTAGTTTTGTCGCGCAGCATAGACATTTTGCTTTTTACCAGCGGATGTTTTGCCACCTGTAACCGTTGTGCGATAAGCTCGTCCATATTCATGTTTACACGCCCTCTTCCTTTATTTTGTCTACCCATATTTGGACATAGGTCTTAATTTGTGCGGCGCATTGGCGGTAGGTTTCGTAATTGCCGCCAAAGGGGTCGTTAATGTCGCCGTTTTCGTTTAGCAGAAAGGTTTTTTGCGCCGCGCCGGGGCAAGCTGCAAGTATCGCGTTCATATGCCCGCGTGTCATTGCAAGTATCCATTTGGCTTGCGCTGCCAGCGCATCACAAAAAAGCTGTGAACGGTGGTCGCGTAAGTCACAGCCTTCATCCTCCATTACTGCAATTGCATGGGTGCTTGCGCAGGAAGCGCCGTACGCGCTAATGCCTGCGGAAATAACCGCGCAGCTTACGCCTGCTTGGGCAAGCATTTTGCGCGTTAGCGCCTCTGCCATTGGGCTGCGGCAGGTATTCCCCGTACATACAAACAGCACCATTATACGTACACGCCCACATCAAGTATTCGCCCTGCGGCGGCTTTGGTCATTCTATCCATGATGGCAACGCCCATGCCGTCCTCGGGTAATGCTTCCGCTAAAATAATATCCACCCCGCGTGTATCAAATTCGCGTAGGTTTGCGTACAAATTTTTAGCAATTTTTTCATTATTCTCACCCAGCGAGCGCGTTGTTACCAGCGGCGTATACGTAGAATAGCCTTGGATAGACATTACCCGCCAATTTTTATCCATACACGCTTGCACCTTTGGAGTTACAAGCACGCCTATGTGCGCGTCTATATCCGCCACAATTTGCGTAGTAATGTAGGCGGCTACGTTCTCGGGTGTGCCGCGCAGCAGCGTCATGGGTGCGTTGGGTGCATAGTGCTTATATTTCATACCGGGGGCGCGGGGGGCGCGTGTTTTTTGTATGCTTTCGCTTAATTTCATATTGATGGTTTCCTCTATCATTTGTGTGGTAATTGCCCCGTGGCGCAAAATTACGGGGGCGTTGCCCGTTACGTCTATTACGGTAGATTCCACCCCAACGTTGGCTTCCCCGCCGTCTACCAGCAAGTCGGGCGAAGGCTCGCCTGCGAAGTAGTCGTTAATCACATGCTCGGCACAGGTGGGGCTGGGTTTGCCCGCTTTGTTGGCACTGGGCGCGGCAATAATACAGCCCGACTGGTAAATCACCGATAATGTAGCCGAATGCCCGGGCATACGCACGCCTACCGTCTCACACACTTGATTGGGGTGCCCGCCAAGCCACGCGGGAAGGGACGCTTTTTTACGCACCACAAGCGTTAATGGCCCCGGCCAGTAGGCATCGGTTAGCAGGTTTGCATAGTCGGGCAGGGTGTCGGTAATTTCGTTTAGCGTGCTTTTGTCTGCAATGTGCAGGATAAGCGGATTGTCGCCGGGCCTGCCTTTAAGCTCGTATATACGTGCTACGGCTTCTTCGTCTGTAGCGTCGGCGGCTAAGCCGTATACCGTTTCTGTTGGCATGGCAACAAGACCGCCCGCGCGTATTACGGTGGCGGCTTCGTCTATTCCGCTTTTATCGGCTGTAACAATTTGCATTACGCCGCCCCCGCGCAGCATTTTTTATATTTTTTACCGCTGCCGCAGGTGCAAGGGTCGTTGGGGCGTATTTTTGCTTCGTTACGCACAACGGTGTGTGATTTTTTTTGCTCGGTATACAGCTTTTTTTGCTCCTCGGGGGTAAAGATGTTTTCCCATTCGGGTAAGCTGTACAATTCCTCGGCTTTGTATGCCACCATTTGCTTGTACAGGCGGGTAAAGTCGATATCAAAGGTCATTTTTGTTTCTTCCGTTACCTCGTCGGGGGGGTGGGGAAGCCCGTCCACCGCCTCGTGTATGCCGTCGATAAACGCCGTAACGTGCATGGGCGTTAGGCGGTATTTTTCCGCAAACTCGGCAACGGTTAGGTCAATTTTGGTGGTTTTTTCTTTTAAAATTTGTACGTACACGGCTTTTTCTTTTGCCATGTATTCGTCCCATACGTGCTTTACGGGCTGTCCCTGCGGGTCTAGTGAAACACGCTTCCATGCGTCATATAATGCCATTTTGAATCACTCCTATTTCGTTATGCGTTTAAACTCGTCGATGTTTTTATTAATTACGTCAATTGCGCCGTTCCAGAAGTTTACGTCCTCTACGTCTACGCCCAGCGTGGCACAGCTATCCTTAATGCTCATTTTGCCCGTAGCCCGCAGGAAGCTGTCATACTTCCCGCCAAACGCGGCGGGGTCTTGCTCGTAAAGCTTATACAGCCCGTTTGCCAGCAAATGCCCAAAGGCGTAGGGGAAGTTGTAATAACTCACGCTTCCGCTGTAGTAATGCGGTTTAATCGCCCACATATAGGGGTGCAGTAACGCGGGGTCTAACCCGTCGCCATAGGCGGCGCGTTGCGCGTCCAGCATAAAGCCCTTTAACTCCTCGGGGGCCAGGGGGTGGTCCAACCGTGCTTCAAACACCTGCTGCTCGAACAGGAAGCGGGAGTAAATATCCAGCAGTACCTGCGTTGCGTCTTGCAAGCTATTTTCTAAAAGCTGCAGCTTTTCGTTGTCGGGCATTTCTGCCAAAGCGGCATTTGTAACAATGGTTTCGCAGAAGGTGGAAGCCGTTTCCGCCAGCGGCATTGGGTAGTTGGTATTCAAAATGCCCTCGTTCATAATTTGCATGGAATGGTAGCCATGCCCCAATTCATGCGCCAGCGTAATGGCGTCGGAAAGGCTGTCGCCGTAGTTAAGCAAAATGCGGAACTGCTTAATCGCGTATACATCGCCGCAAAATGCACCCGATACCTTTCCGTCACGGGGAAAAACGTCTATCCAATTTTTTTCAAACGCGTCTTGCGCCACCTTTGCCATGCCTGCAGAAAAGCGCGCAAAATTGTCGGTCACAAACTTCTTTGCTTTATTATAGTCAAAACGCGTGTCTGCGGATTCACCCACCGGGGCAAACATTTCGTAAAAAGGTAGACCATGCTTGTAGTCTGTGTTTTGCTTCTTGGAAAGGTACGCCGCCTTTGCCTTCATATAATCGCGGAATTTTGGCGCATTTTTGTTAATCGCTTCAAACAACGCACCTAAGGTTTTTGGCGTCATACTGCTGCCGAAGAGGGTCTTATCCAGCGGATTTTCAAAATGGCGCAGGCGGCAAAGCAGGTTTACCTCGCCCTTGATGGCGCTTAGCGCCGCCGCGCTTGCCTCCTCAATTTTGGGGTAGGCGGCAAGCTCTGCCTCGTAGGCGGCTTTGCGTACCTTATGGTCGGGGGAATAGGCTAAATTACGGCACTCGTTAATGGAAATGGTGCGAACGCCGCCGTTAATCGGGTCATTATATTCGCAGGTTAAATGCGAGATAAGCTTGTCTTGCAGCATATTCCACGCGCCCGAGCCTGTGTTTGCCATTTGTGCGGCAAGGGTTTCCTCATCTTCGCTCATTAAATGGGCAAAATGGTCTGCCATGTGGTTTAGCTGGTAGGTGTAATCCGCTATCCCGTGTTCCTGCGCGAGCAAGGCAATGTCCTCGGTTTTGCTTAATTTTGCTAAAAAGGCAGCCAAGCGTACCTGTGTACGGCTGGTTTCCGCATTTAGCGTATCAATTTGGTACAGGTATTTTTGCGCGTCGGCGCTTTCGGTATCGGCGGCGAAGCTAAAGGAAGCAAAGCTGCCGATTTTATCGAGCAGGGACGTATATTTTTCCAGCTTGCGCACCAGCTTTTCAACGTCTGCAAAGTTGGAAAGCTGTGCGGCGCATAGGTTCATTTCGTCTACCATGGGGGACAGTTTATCAAAGTCGGCTTTTAGTGCCGGGCAGTCAAAGCCTGTATAAATATCGTTTAAACACCATTTTTCGCTCATGGGATAACCTCCGATTTTTGTAAAAAAAAGGACGGGGTTCTTACCCCCATCCTTATGGTGCAAAATTACACCTTGTATGGCTCGATTAACGGCATTACTTTTTCTGCCGATGCGACATTGTGGATATGCAGTTCAAGGGGCTTGGAAATGTCAAGGCTAAAAATCCCCATAATTGATTTTGCATCCACTACGTAGCGGTCGGAAACAAGGTCAAAATCCCCGTCAATGGGAGAAACGATTGCCACCAAGTTTTTAACCTTATCAATGGTGTCTAACCTTACCATAACTTTGGTCACGTTTTGCATAAATACGTACCTCCTGTTAATGTAGGCGATTTGCGCAGTGCTTCAAACGCGTTTCGCCGGAATGTTTTCGCCGAAGGCGAATACCCTTCCCTTATTCTAATAGGCAATGTACGCAATGTCAAATTTTATGCAAAAGCAAGAAACGTATGTTCGCAAAAACAATGTTGACATTAATTGCACGCTATGAGTATAATGCGCATGTTCGATAAATGTTCGACTAAGGAGGAGTACTTATGTCAAATCTTGCCCTGCGCCGTGCCGCGGCGCGCCACCCGTCTTTGGTATTAGAGCCATTTGACGCAATAATGGAGCAATATGGCTTCGACGCGGTTTGCATGATTATAGATTGCTTTGGCGGGTCTACCGTATACATTCCCGGCAGGCATACCGTTTTTAGGGGTTGCCTTGAAAAAGAAGCGATAAATAATTTTAACGGGAGCAACTACCAAGCCCTATCGCGCAAATACGGAATAAGCGAGCGCCACATGCGGCGAATGCTCGACAGAAAAAATCCTTGATATAGCAAGGGTTTTTTTTTATACTGCCCCGCACAGCGCATGTAAAGGGGTAACAGTCCTGTGAAAATTTCCGTTAGCAAAATAATTGAATTAATTCTGCGCAGCGGTGATATTGACGCGCGTTTTCGCGATGCGTCTGCCATGTATAAAGGGGCGGCGGCGCACCGCAAGCTGCAAGGCGAGGCGGGCGAAAATTATAAAAAAGAAGTTGCGCTAAAGCTGGACATCGAAATTGAAGGCATTCCCGTTACTTTGCAAGGGCGTGCCGACGGTATTATTACTACGCAAAAGGGCTTTACAATAGACGAGATAAAATCCACAGCCATGCCGTTAGACGTATTGTTTCAACAACATGCACAGCACCTTGGGCAAGCAAAATGCTATGCCTACATGTACATACAAACCTTGCAAGCCCCGCCGCAAGCGGTGACCATTCAGCTTACGTATTTTCAGTTGGAAAGCGAAGCGGTAAAACGCCATTCGTGGGATTTTACTGTGGAGGAAATTGAGGCTTTTTTTACCGATTTGCTGCGTAAATACGGCGCGTGGTTAAAGCTTGAGCATGATTGGAAACAAACGCGCGATGCGTCTATTGGTACAGCGCGCTTCCCGTTCCCTGCCTTCCGTAAAGGCCAGCGCGAGTTTGCCGCAGCCGCCTACCGCACCATTATTGCACGTAAAAAACTCTACGCCGCCGCGCCAACGGGCATTGGCAAAACCCTTTCTGCTTTGTTTCCCGCGATTAAAGCCATGGGGGAAGAGGCTTGCGAAAAAATATTTTACCTAACCGCAAAAACAATTACACGCACCGTGGCACAAGATGCCGCCGCCCTAATGGCGGAAAAGGGACTTCGCATTAAAGTGCTGTCTTTACGCGCAAAGGATAAGCTTTGCCCGCATAGTATGCGAAATTGCTCGCCCGACTATTGCCAAAACGCCAACGGGCATTACGACCGTGTAAACGACGCCCTTTGGGACGTACTAAACAATGAGGACATAATCACCCCCGCTGTAATTACACAGTACGCGCAAAAGCACCAAGTATGCCCCCACGAATATGCCTTAGATGCCGCCTTATACAGCGATGTGATTATCGGCGATTACAACCATGTATTTGACCCCGGCGCGTATTTGCGGCGGTTTTTTAATACAAATGAAAAGCGAGAATATGTATTTCTTATTGACGAGGCGCATAACCTAGCCGACCGCGTACGCGATATGTACAGTGCAAATATTCAAAGAAGCACATTGCGCCGCGCCGCCAAGCAATTGCGGGGGCGAGATGCCTATACCGCTGCCTTGCGTAAGGCATTTAAGCAGGCAGATAATTATTTAAAAGATTTAATTGCAGAAGATGAAAGCAGCCGCGCGGTTAAAGAAGCGGACGCGGTTTTAAACGCATTTATTATTTTGCTCCACATCGCAATGGGTGAATGGTTAAACATAAATAAAAACAACGCCCCCGAATATTTTGGCGAAATGCTAGACCTATACTTTACGCTGGACACATATATGCTGACGGCAGAACTTTACGACGACCATTTTACAACGTTGGCAGAAATAAACGGCAAAGACATAACAATGACGCAATTTTGTGTAGACCCCGCCGCCCTAATAACGCAGGGGCTAACCCGCGGTATTGCGTCTGTCTTGTTTTCTGCCACGCTTACGCCCTTGCCCTATTACCGCGAAATTTTGGGCGGTAGTATAGACGACCCCGTTATTTCCCTGCCGTCCCCCTTTGACCCTGCTAAGCTAACGATAACTGTCCACCATCAGGTTTCCGCCAAGTATGCCCACCGCGCCAATAGCTATGCCCCCATCGCCGATATTATTTACCATGCGGTAAACGCCAAACAGGGGAATTATCTCGTCTTTTTTCCGTCGTATGCCTATTTAAACGAAGTATATTTGCGTTTCTACGAAAAATACCCGCACATAAGCACCCTTGTCCAGCAGTCCAACATGACAGAGGACGACCGAGAAGACTTTCTGGACCAATTTGCCCCCGACCCTACGGAAGCCCTTGTGGGCTTTACCGTGCTTGGCGGCATTTTTTCCGAAGGAATTGACTTAACAGGCAACCGCTTAATTGGTGCAATTATCATATCTGTGGGTATTCCCATGGTCAATTTACGGCAGGAGCAAATCCGCGCCTTTTACAACCAAAAAAACGGCGCAGGCTACGACTATGCGTATACCTTCCCGGGTATGAACAAGGTCCTGCAAGCCGCAGGGCGCGTTATCCGTACCGAAACGGACGAAGGCACGCTTCACCTCATTGACACGCGGTTTAAAACGGCGCAGTACAGGGCGCTTTTCCCCACGTTTTGGCGGGTTTAACTTTTCAATGTAAAAAACCCCACGCAAGGTTAACTTCGCATGGGGTGCAATAAAATAATTCCTAAGCCGTTGGGTGCGGTACAGCACGCGCCCCTTGGCTTTTTTCTTTCTCTTTTTCATTGTAGCTATATCGTAAAAATACAGGTGGGTACCCGTTATATGCAATTCCTGCGGGTGACTTTTGCCGGCCGGCAAATGCGAAATTTTAACGATAGTAAAAATTTCGCAAAGATAAGTCGATTTGTGTCTTGAGGGTGCTAATCCACGGTTAACGCACATCGTTAGCTGTGCTATGCAGGGACGGGCTACGTTTGTCATGCACAAAGCGCGAAGGGTCGGTTGGGCGTAGGCCTCTTGACAGGGGTACTATAGCAGACTTGTTTGGACATTTTCTAAGATTTTGGCAGAAAACGTAAATGATATAATTGCATAAGGGTAAAACCCACCAATGCCATGTTAAGTCTGCTCATAATCATTTGAGTGGTTTTTTTATTATTGTGTTGTATTAAATGCTTGTTTCCTGTATAATTCGACAAGTATTGCAGGTGTGGGAATGAAAGGTGTGGAATTAAAGATGAGGATTATAGTAAGTGAAGAAACTAAAGAGCGGTTTAAAAAGTACGCAGTTGTTTTAGCTCCGATAATAATTTCAGCAATTTCACTTTTTGTTGCATTTATGGCGTGGTTAAATCCACGAAACCCTCCCCAAATACCCTTTGTTATTCCGCCGGAGATTTTTACTGTTCCAAATGATTGGGGGGTAGAGGTTATATTTGCTTCGCAACCCGGTACATCAGTTTACTTTACTGTTGACGGCTCTCATCCTGCGCGTGGCAGTTTAAATGCCGGCATAGATGATAGTTTTATTACTACAACAGAGCCAACGGTCGTAAAAGCCATTGCGGTAACCGAGGATTTGAAAAGTCTTGAGGCGCGTTATTCCGTTAGTTTAAATCAAGTTCCTTCCCCCGGTGCAAGCAGGGCATCGAGGGGTATTGTTTCGGTTGGTGAAGAAATAACGCTTTTATTTCATAGTGATGCGACTTTGTTTTACACCCTTGATGGCACAGACCCAAGTCATGCCAGCCGTCAATATACATCGCCGATACCCATCATTGAGGATACATATATACGCGCAAGGGCGTTTATACCGGGATATATACCCAGTGACATAATTTATTTTCGCTTCACAGTAGCCGAAAACAGAACTGTAATAGGTGAATATGGAACTGTTGTAAATATAGGACCACCCGAAACGACAAATCAACCGCAAGCAACAATTCCGTTGCCAATAGTGCCGGTGCCGCAAACTCCTGTGCAAACAGAAAATATTGGAATGCAAGTAAGCTACACAAATGAACGCTATGTAAACATTGGAGGTATGTTGTTATCTCGTCGTTGGCCTACCGTTCGGATATTGGTTGCAACAGACTTTGATGTGCAACGCGTAACGCTTAAAAGCGACCGGTCTCCCGAATTTATTATTAATATGACCTCAATAAATCCCCGTTTGTGGGAGCACGAGGTCGAATTTCGCATTACAGATACCACTCATGCAGTTACCGTAACTGCCTACGTTTCAGATGGGCAAACCATATCGCAATTAATTAATGTTCACGCAGGAAGTGAGCGACCATAGTTTATTGTTTTTAAAATTGTGGTAAAGAAGCACAAAGAAAAAAGCCGCTCGTCGAGCAAGGATAAGCGGCTCTAACAACGAAAAACGTTAGGTCGTGAAGCCAAGCCGAAAGCGGTTGTGCTTCATGCAGGTCACGGTTAGCGCCGCGACCTGTTTTTATTATACCCAACCTTTGCAAAATTGCAACAATAAATTTTGCAAAAGCTGTTAGCAAAAACTCACCCCAAGCCTTTTCGTGTGCGTCCACTGCCCACCCTATTTCTACATAATTTTTCCGGGTCCCCGATTTTGTGGTATAATGTGCAAGCAACCGTGGGTTGGCTGGCTTCACGCCTTACTATCTGCAACATGGGATAGAAAGGAGGTGATTGCTATGGATACTTTTTACTTCGCCGATTTGTTTGCTTTTTTACAAACCACGCTAGGAATGGTGTTATCCTCCCTCGCTGGCTGGCACACGAAGGAGCGCAAAGAAAAAAGCCGCCCCTCGGACAAGGATAAGCGGCTTAATGAAACTAAAAATTAAGCTGTGAAGCCAAGCCGAAAGCGGTTGTGCTTCATGCAGGTCACGGTTAGCGCCGCGACCTGTTTTTATTATACCCAATCCTAATCAAATTGCAATAATAATTTTTAAAATAAAATTACCCCGTGCCCGCCCTATTTCTACATAATTTTTCCAAGCCCCCGATTTTGTGGTATAATGTGCAAGCAACCGTGGGTTGGCTGGCTTCACGCCTTTTTACCTGAAGTTTGGGTGAAAGGAGGTGATGGCTATGGAAACTTTTTATTTCGTGGATTTGTTTGCTTTTCTACAAACCTGTTTGGGAATGGTTCTGTCCTTCCTAGCAGGCAGGCACTCAAAGAAGCGCAAGAAAAAAGCCGCCCGTCCAGCAAAGATAAGCGGCTTTAATTTGAAGTAAAACTAAGGTCGTGAAGCCAAGCCGGAAACGGTTGCTCTTCACACAGGTCACGGTTGGCGCCGCGACCTGTTTTTATTATACCCAATCCTAATCAAATTGCAATAATAATTTTAAAAATAAAATTACCCCGTGCCCGCCCTATTTCTACATAATTTTTCCAAGCCCCCGATTTTGTGGTATAATGTGCAAGCAACCGTGGGTTGGCTGGCTTCACGCCTTACTATCTGCAACATGGGATAGAAAGGAGGTGACGCATATGGACTCTTTTTACTTCGCCGATTTGTTTGCTTTTTTACAAACCACGCTAGGAATGGTGTTGTCCTTCTTAGCTGGCTGGCACACGAAGAAGCGCAAAGAAAAAAGCCGCCCGTCTGGCAAGGCAAAGCGGCTTAATGCAACAAAAAAATAAGTCGTGAAGCCAAGCCGAAAGCGGTTGTGCTTCATGCAGGTTGCGGTTCACGCCGCGACCTGTTTTTATTATACCCAACCTTTGCAAAATTGCAACAATAAATTTTTATCCTTCTTGGCAGGCACTCAAAGAAGCGCAAGAAAAAAGCCGCCCGTCCAGCAAAGATAAGCGGCTTTAGTTTAAAATAAACCAAGTCGTGAAGCCAAGCCGGAAACGGTTGTTCTTCACCAGCTACGAATCGCAAGCGATTCGTATTGGGTTGCGGTTACAGCCGCGACCTGTTTTTATTATACCCAATCCTAATCAAATTGCAATAATAATTTTTAAAATAAAATTACCCCGTGCCCGCCCTATTTCTACATAATTTTTCCAAGCCCCCGATTTTGTGGTATAATGTGCAAGCAATCGTGGGTTGGCTGGCTTCACGCCTTTTTACCTGAAGTTTGGGTGAAAGGAGGTGATGGCTATGGAAACTTTTTATTTCGTGGATTTGTTTGCTTTTCTACAAACCTGTTTAGGAATGGTTCTGTCCTTCCTAGCAGGCAGGCACTCAAAGAAGCGCAAGAAAAAAGCCGCCCATCGGACAAGGATTAGCGGCTTTAATTTAAAGTAAAACTAAGGTCGTGAAGCCAAGCCGAAAGCGGTTGTGCTTCATGCAGGTTGCGGTTACAGCCGCGACCTGTTTTTATTATACCCAACCTTTGCAAAATTGCAACAATAAATTTTGTAAAAGCTGTTAGCAAAAACTCACCCCAAAGCTTTTTGTGTGTGTCTACTGCCCACCCTATTTCTACATAATTTTTCCAAGCCCCCGATTTTGTGGTATAATATGCAAGCAACCGTGGGTTGGCTGGCTTCACGCCTTTTTACCTGAAATTTGGGTGAAAGGAGGTGATGGCTATGGAAACTTTTTATTTCGTGGATTTGTTTGCTTTTCTACAAACCTGTTTAGGAATGGTTTTATCCTTCTTGGCAGGCAGGCACTCAAAGAAGCGCAAGAAAAAAGCCGCCCGTCCAGCAAAGATAAGCGGCTTTAACGCAACAAAAAACTAAAGTCGTGAAGCCAAGCCGGAAAGCGGTTGTTCTCCACACAGGTCACGGTTCGCGCCGCGACCTGTTTTTATTATACCCAATCCTAATCAAATTGCAACAACAATTTCTAAAATAAAATTAACCCGCGTCCGCCCTGTTTCTACATAATTTTTCCAAGCCCCCGGTTTTGTGGTATAATGTGCAAGCAACCGTGGGTTGGCTGGCTTCACGCCTTTTTACCTGAAATTTGGGTGAAAGGGGCGACAATTTCGCAAACTGCGCGAAATTGCGCATTGGTGATAACTGTGGAAACTTTTTATTTCGTGGATTTGTTTGCTTTTCTACAAACCTGCTTGGGAATGGTTCTGTCCTTCTTAGCAGGCAGGCACTCAAAGAAGCGCAAGAAAAAAGCCGCCCATCCTGCAAAGACCAGCGGCTTTAGTTTAAAATAAACCAAGTCGTGAAGCCAAGCCGGAAACGGTTGTTCTCCAGACAGGTTGCGGTTACAGCCGCGACCTGTTTTTATTATACCCAACCTTTGCAAAATTGCAACAATAAATTTTGTAAAAGCTGTTAGCAAAAACTCACCCCAAGGCTTTTTGTGTGTGTCCACTGCCCGCCCTGTTTCTACATAATTTTTCCAAGCCCCCGATTTTGTGGTATAATGTGCAAGCAACCGTGGGTTGGCTGGCTTCACGCCTTTTTACCTGAAGTGTTGGGTGAAAGGAGCGACAATTTCGCAAACTGCGCGAAATTGCGCATTGGTGATAACTATGGAAACTTTTTACTTCGCCGATTTGTTTGCTTTTCTACAAACCTGCTTGGGAATGGTTCTGTCCTTCTTAGCAGGCAGGCACTCAAAGAAGCGCAAAGAAAAAAGCCGCCCGTCCGGCAAGGATAAGCGGCTTTAGTTCGAAACAAAACTAAGGTCGTGAAGCCTGACTGGTGGGTGAGGCTCACTAGTCTAAGCCGAAAAGTGGTTGTGCTGCACATACGAATCGCAGGTGTGACCCCACCTTAACAAAATTGCAACAATAATTTTATGTATTTCTCCTTAAATACAGTCCGCAACTTGCATACATACAAAAATTCATTAATTAATCCATGGAAAAGTAAAAGATGCTACAATATTCTCTCCATGAATTATTTTTTTTGTGCAAAAACACAAAGTTGGCGTGGTGAGCATCGGTGTGCTATGTACATAATGCCCGCACAATTGCGGGTAATTTAAAAGGAGCGTGTAAAAAATGAAAAAGTACCAACTAAGCAAAAAACTGATAGCCCTGTTTGTTGCTATCGCAATGCTTGTATCCCTTATTCCGCCGGGTATAACCGTGCGCGGCGGCGGTATTGACTACCCCGTGCCCGACGGCTATTACACCAATTATGGCGATTACGGCGCAACGGGTAATGACTGCCCGCCGTACTATCCGCCGTATGACCCTTACTCCCTCCCCCCCCCCCCCC
>Ga0209755_10000061_pt1 | contig 190850 bp, 169 predicted proteins | sample TergutCo191P1_FD_187301 | JGI IMG/M metagenome (GOLD analysis project Ga0209755, IMG submission 187301) | Cornitermes sp. P1 segment gut microbial communities from Petit-Saut dam, French Guiana - Co191P1 (SPAdes) (version 2) | ecosystem: Host-associated > Arthropoda: Insects > Digestive... | reverse complement strand
TCTAATGAATTCCATAATTTCCCTCACTCAAATTATTAAATCCATTTTACTAGATATTTATTTCCTTTTCAATTGCTAATTGCGCATAACGTTTGTTGTTGGCTTATGCTTTTGACACAGTCTGCCCCCCCCCATTGCTGCCATGGAAACCACGAGCAGTAAAACCAGACCAATCACAAGAATTTTTCCTGATTTCATCTTTTCCTCCTTAAAATATTTCCCACCTTAAGGTGCGTCAATAATTATATATGCCAAATTTGGAAAAAGACAACAAAAAATTTTCAGAAAAAACACATTTTTTATTAAGGTTGTTTTAAAACCTGAACAAACCGATGGTTTGCCGTTTTATGAACAATCAGCCTTGATTATTTGCACGTTCCGCAGCCAGCTTGTTCCCCATTTCACGTAATAGGTACTTTTGTATCTTACCGCTTGAAGTAAGCGGATAACTGTCAACAAAAAAGACATATCGAGGGATTTTATACCGCCCGATTTTTCCGCGGCAATAATCGCGCACTTCTTCTTCGGTCATTTTTACATCAGTATGCAGAATGATAAAAGCGCCGACCTCTTCGCCGTATTTTTCGCTTGCGATACCGGCGATTTGTACGTCCTTGATGCCAGGCATGGTGTACAGGAAGTCTTCCACTTCCTTGGGGGAAATATTTTCTCCTCCCCGGATGATAAGGTCTTTAATGCGTCCTGTAACCTTGAAGTTTCCATCTGCGAATTTAATGCCCTGATCGCCTGAATGAAGCCATCCGTTTTTATCAATACACGCCTCTGTAGCTTCCTTCATTTTGTAATAACCTTTCATTGTATTGTAGCCGCGGCAGCAGAACTCGCCGTGAACGCCGTCAGGACATTCTTCGCCGGTTTCAGGATTGCGGATTGTAACTTCAACACCAGGAAGACAGCGTCCGACCGTTTCTACTTTTACTGTAATGTCGTCGTCATAGCGGGTTTGTGTCATAACAGGGGATGATTCAGTTAACCCGTAGCAGATAGTGACTTCCTTCATGTGCATAAGATCGATTACCTGCCGCATGGTTTCAATCGGACAGGGAGATCCTGCCATAATTCCTGTGCGTAAACTTGAAAGATCGAACATCTTGAACATAGGGTGGTTAAGTTCTGCGATAAACATCGTTGGAACTCCGTAAACGGCGGTGCATTTTTCCTTTTGAATGGTCGCAAGAACAAGCAGCGGATCGAACCATTCAATCAGCGCGGCGGTTGAGCCGTGGGTAATAACCGCCATCATTCCAAGAACCAGACCGAAACAATGAAACAGCGGTACGGGAAGGCAGACAATATCTTTTTCTGTCAAACGCTGATTGTCTCCGATGCCAAGCCCGTTATTTAAAATATTCCTGTGAGTGAGCATTACGCCTTTTGGAAAGCCTGTGGTGCCGGAGGTGTACTGCATGTTTACAACGTCATTTGTGCCAAGAGAGGCTTCGATTGCGCGTAACTGCGCCGTATCTGAATGTTGTCCAAGAAGCAATAGTTCGCTGAAACTGAACATTCCCCTGTGCTTCTGCTGCCCGATATGCACAACATATTTTAAAAACGGAAAATTCTCTGCATTGATATTGCCTCTTTGCGACGTTTTTAATTCGGGGACAAGTTCATTTACCATCGAGACATAATCAGAATCGCGCCAGCCGTTTGTAAGGCACAGGCAGACCATGTCCGACTGCTTAAGCACAAACTCAAGTTCATGCGTTTTATAACCGGTGTTGATTGTAACAAGAACCGCGCCTATCCTTGCGCAGGCGAAAAGGACTGTGTTCCAATCCGGTACATTGGTCGCCCAGATTCCGACATGATCGCCTTTTTTAATTCCCATTGATAAAAGCCCGCTGGCAAAATCATCAACCCTCTTGTCAAATTCCGCGTATGTAAAACGAAGATTGCGATCAGCATAAACGATAAAATCGTGATCAGGATGCGCCGCGGTTTTTTCCCTTAAAACCTGACTTAAAGTTTTTTCAATGTATTCCATGACTCGACCTCTATACCGGCGTGTAAACAACCGCGAGAATTTTTACAGGGTTATTATCCGCTGAAAAAACGCGGTGGGGCACTATTGAATCGTAATAAACTGAATCGCCCCTGTTCAATTCGTTTTTTCCTGTACCGTAATCAAGACAGAGGTTCCCTTCAAGCACAAAAATAAACTCCTCGCCCTCGTGAGACGACTTATCCTGTTTCGCGTCGGGCTCAATCGTTACGATAAAAGGTTCCATGTGGCGGCCGGATTTATCCGCAGCAAGAGCGTTAAAACTCATTCCGTGATGACCGTTTGCTGCCGCTCCTTCGGGGAGCCCTGTTTTAAAACGTTCCGCGGAATCTCCCGCGCCGGCTTTGCAGATAACAGGTCCAAGCTGTTCATGATCGTCAAGCAAAGTGCCAAGACGTACGCCAAGACCTCTGGCTATTTTAATAAGAGGCGCAAGATCGGGAATAAGACCCGCGTCCTCAATGCTGGAGATTAAAGCGGCGGGAACGCCGCTACGCTGCGCAAGATCTTCCTTGCTGATTGAATAAGTTTTTCTTATTTCGGCGATCCGCTCGCCCAATGAATGTGCTGCCATAACTAAAATGTACGAATTTATTCTGTTATAATCAATAGAAAAAAGCGTTACCGCCAGTTTACTTCATAAATCAAAGGCGTTTCCAAAACAAGAAGATCAACCAATGGAATATCAAATTCCGCTTTTCTTCCTGAATAAGCAGCCCCCTTGGCGCTTGAGATAACGCCGGGAAATTCAATAGACGCCTGAATCCTTGAACCGGCAATTTCATCCCTTAACGCCCTGTTGTAAAATGATGAAACAACATTTAAATATTCGGATTTGCTTAACTTTTCTCCTGTCGCTATTGGAGCCATTAATGCGTTCAAATAATCGGAAACTTCCGGTGAAAATTTTTCCATAATTTCAGGGCTGTTGTTTATATTGATATTGATCCTGCAGCTTCCGCCGTTTTGATTCTGTTCAAATTCAATAAACTTTAAATCGTTTCCCGCTGTAAAAAACCTGTTTATATCAATTACCCTGATATCGCCTTTAACAGCGGCAGGCGCTGTGTTTACAAGCAATACAGAGGTAATGCCGTCAATCGACATTCCTCTGGAAAGTTCTGCGCCGTTTAAAATAATATTATTATTCTGACCTGCGGCGGAGTTGAAAGACCGGATCATCGACATCATTCTTGGTTTCAATGATATTTCAGACGAAAAAACCGCAGAACTGTCAGCGGAAACAACTCCCTTTAACTGTGAAGCGCAGGAGGACATCAATACTATGATTAAAATTGGAAAAACTGGAGAATACCTATTCATATATATAAAATAACTATCGCGGGGAAAAATTACAAATTATTCGGCTGATACCTTAAATCATTGGACATTTTCACCCATATACTTTACAATAAAACAGAATTTGTAAAAAAGTATTTTTGGAGGGTAAAATGGGTGTTCCGCGTACTGAAAAACCATGGGAATTTTTAAATGATTACAGGGGAAAAGTTTTTAAAGGGCAATGGCCTACATTGCCGGAAATGTATAAAATCACTGTTTCCAGATTTGGAGATCGCAGATGTTTCACAATTTTTGATCCGGACAGAATCACATTAACTTACAACGAAGCGATAAAAAAAATCGAAGCCATCGCGCGATGGCTCCACAGCAAGGGAATCCGCAGGGGAGACAGAGTCGCTGTATCAGGAAAAAACGCTCCTGAGTGGTCGGTCGCATACCTAGCGGTTCTTTTCGCAGGCGGCACAGTTGTCCCGATTGACTACCAGCTCAGAAACGATGAAATTGAACTTTTGGTTAAAACAGCCGGAGCGCGCATACTTTTTATTGACGAGGAAAAAATCGATTATTTCACAGAAAAAAAAGGCGGTCTGGAAGAGATTATTTCATTAAGAAAAGGAGTGGGAAAATACATCTACGATCTTGACGGCCCTGAAGCTGAAATAGAACAGGCTGTTGAAACAGACCTTGCGGCGATTCTTTTTACATCGGGAACAACAGGCATACCCAAGGGTGTAATGCTCACGCACAAAAACCTTGTTTCCGACTGTTATCTCGCGCAGGGAACTCCATTGATCGTTCTGCATACTGATGTGTTTTACGCTATCCTTCCAATTCATCATTCATATACAATGCTCGCAGTCTTCATCGAAACAATTTCCACAGGCGCCGAAGTTGTCTTTGGAAAGAAGATGGTAACCTCGCAGATTTTAAAAGACCTTAAGGAAGCACAGGTCACAATGCTTCTGGGCGTACCGATGCTCTTTAACAAAGTGCTTGCCGGAATCATGCGCGGATTAAAAGCGAAAGGCCCTGTCGTTTATGGAATTCTTTCGTTCCTTATGTCTATTTCAGGAATGATTAAAAAAGTATTCAAGGTAAACCCCGGCAAAAAAATGTTCGGCTTTGTGCTGGAAAAAGCAAGCCTGTCATCGGTTCGTATTTGTATTTCCGGCGGCGGCCCGCTGGCTCCAAGCGTATTCAGAAAGTACAACCAGCTCGGCATCGACTTTGTGCAGGGTTACGGTTTAACGGAAACCTCTCCGATTATCGCAATCAACCCGATTGAGCAGTACAAGGAAACCAGCGTAGGCCGCACATGCCCCGGCGTTGACATGAAGATACTTAACCCCGATGAGCGCGGAGTCGGAGAGGTAATTGTCAAAGGTTCGATGGTAATGCTCGGCTATTACAATCTGCCGGAAGAAACAAAAGCTGCTTTTACTCAGGACGGTTATTTAAAAACAGGCGATCTCGGATATATGGACAGCGAAAATTATCTTTACCTTACAGGCCGCGCCAAAAATATGATCGTCACAGAAGGCGGCAAGAACGTATACCCCGAAGAAATCGAAAATGAATTCCAGCTCTTCGACGAAATCGATCAGATAATGATTCGCGGCTATGCCCTCGATTCCAAAATGAAAACCGAAGGCATCGAAGCGCTTGTTTATCCCAATCCCGAATTTAAAAACGCAAAGGGAGAAAAACCTTCCGCCGAAGAAACAAAAACAAGAATTGAAAACATCATTCATGAATTAAACCAGAGACTGCAGCCGTATCAAAAAATCAACAGGACAGTAATTCTTGACAAACCTCTTGAAATGACAACAACAAAGAAAATCAAACGAGGTGAAGTGACGAAGTAATTGATTTGTTATAGACAAAAGCGAAAAGGCACACAGAAAAACCTGTGTGCTTTTTTTTATGCTAATAATGATTAATAATTTTTAAAGCAGACTCGTGTAATTTTTTAATAATTTCCTGCTTTTGTAATGGTGTTAAATTTCGCAGATCGGCAGTTGTATTACTTTGGAATAAATAATATGACTCAACTCCCAGTGCAGAAGCCATTTTTTCTATCATTTCAGGAGACGGGAATTTCTTGCCTACTTCAATTTCCGCTATATAAGCCTGGGAAGATTTACATATTTCAGCCAGTTTCGCCTGTGAAAATTTTCGTTTTTTACGGTAACCCTTCAAATTTACTATAAAAAGTTCCTGAAATGTCATCAAAAAACCTGTTCCTTTGTAATTTTCCCTAAAATAATATGCTAATGGATAATAAAATTTATTGACAACTTGCTATTTGCAGTTTATTATGTTTTTAATTATCATATAGCAAGTTATTGCTGTATAAATAATAAAAAACGGGGGATTATATATGAAAAAGTCCGGTGTTTTGAGTTTAAAATTTTCATTTCTATTTGGAACATTATTTTTATTTACATCATGCTTAACTCCTGCCGGTAATTCATACGGCAATCAAAATTTTTCCCAAAGCCAGTTAATTCAATTGATGAATAGACAAAAATTAATATGGGAAAATTTTGCAGAGCACGGTAACAGCGAAGCTAATCAGGATAACACAATTATAATGATTGCTTACGCCAGATGGCTGTTAAACACCAATCTGACAATTGAACATAACATAAGAAATGAAATGAATAAAAAAATAAAAACTGCGGCTTTACAAAATCTTGGAACTGCGTTGCAAAATACAGGAGCCAATATGCGGGCAGGTCAAATCGACAGAAGAACCGGAAAACAGATACAATACATAGATATTCCGACAAATATAGCGCCGTCAAGAATAGAGATAGAAAGCGATTATTCAAAAATCCTCAATGATTTAAACATGCAAAAACTTATGCTTGAGGAAACAGATAAAATTTTAACAAATGATATAATGCAGGAAACCGGCCTTAATTCCAGGGAGATAAGAAACCTTGTTCAACCTTATATGGCAAAGCTGGACAGGCAATTAAAACTTCCCTGATTTTTTACAAGCTGTTCGTTACGCAAGGCGGTGACAGAGAACCGTTTTTTCATAGTGTCGATTACCGTTTTTTAAGCGAAGTACGTCCCGTATTTCATATATTGCTTATTAATTTTTATGTTCACTTTATAATATCCTTGATCCAAGAAATACTAATATTGATCCCATAATTTTTTCGATAATATTTAAAATAATTGAGCCTTTTCCAAAACTCGGTTAGTTTCGGAAAAGGTTTTAGTGTTTTTTGAAATAATTACTCTAATACCTGAGTAAATCAAATAACCAGTTCCAAATATTTTAATAACATTGGATATGGGGACATGGTTATATCTTTTTTAGTGTGTCTTTTGCGACACGAATATAATTTTTCAAGGTCTATAATGCGGATAAACTAAATTCTTTTTGGGGTATTACATTGATTGTTTAAAAAACTTAAAAGTAAAGTGAATAATTCTATCAAAAAAACCGCAGGTTTGGTAAATGAGACTTTTTCAAAACTCGGTTAGTTTTGGAAAAGTCTCATATTAAAAAGCTGTTTATAAACAGGAGAGTGTCATGAAAATCGGTATTAGACTTAAGATAGTTCTTGTGACGCTTAGCATATTCAGCATTGCTTCGGTCGGGATTACACAGCTTTTAATTTCAAGAGGAAATATCTCCGAACTAGCAAGAGAAAATGCCTTAAATTCTGCCAGTCAATCGGCCAGTGAGATGACGGCTTTTCTTGAAATTTACTATTACAGTGTGGAAACTCTAGCACAGGTACTGGAGCAATACAATTTTTGGGAGCCTGAGAAACGCCGGGAATTTCTTAGCGCTACCCTTGTTGGCGTAGTAAAGGCAAATCCGGAAATTTCCGGCGCATGGGTTGTCTTTGAGCCTGATGTCCTTGAAGGCAATGACAAGCTATATTTGGGAACTTACGGGACGGACGATTACGGTCAATATGCTCCGTATTTTTACTGGAGCGGCAATGATATTGCCATGGCTGTTATGAAAAATTTCAGAACGCCGGGAGACGGCGATTATTATCTTGTGCCTAAAGCTAATAATACCACTACTGTTTCGGATCCATACAGTTTTGACAGGGATGGCGTTAATACCATGATAACTTCCATAGCCAGCCCCATACGCGATAATGGCAGAGTCGTGGGCGCTGTAGGCTTTGATATTTATATAACAGAAATACAAACAATTTCCCAGGCAAACAAACCATACCCGGATGCAATTACATCAGTTTTCAGCAATGTAGGCACTATTGCCGCCCACACGGATATAGATCGTCTTGGAAAAAATATCTGCGATACAGAATCAGATATTATCGGGCTATATATGGATAACCTTATTGAGGCAATAAAAAAGGGAGAAACATTCAGCTTTACAAATAATTCAAGTCAATCAGGTAAATCTTTTTACACTTTCTCCATTCCAATTCAGATTGCCGCTTCGATGGCTCCCTGGAGTTATGTTGTCCAAATTGTTGAAAACACTTTAATGGCTCCGGTTTATTCCATGATGCGCATATCTTTAATCATCAGTCTTGTAATTCTTGCGGTTGTTGTTGCTGCGTCAATATTGCTGTCTCGCTCCCTTACCAAACCGATTGTTGAAGTCGCGGATACCTTAAAAGATATTTCACAGGGTGAAGGGGATCTCACCCGTATAATCACAGAGAAGGGAAAAGATGAAATTTCCGATCTTTCCCATTATTTTAATTTAACGCTTGAAAAAATCAGGAACCTTGTGATTAATATCAAAAAACAGGCATCTGCTCTTTTGACCATTGGAAATGATCTTTCTTCCAATATGGACAATACGGCAACTGCGGTAAATGGAATTAACTTCAGCATTCAAGGCATAAAGGGAAAGATGGCTGACCAGCATGCAAGTGTTTCCAAAACTCATGCAACCATGAATCAAATTAACATGAACATCGATGATCTTGACAAGCATATTGAACAGCAGGCAAGAAGCGTTGCGCAATCGTCATCGGCTATAGAAGAAATGCTTGCCAATATTCAGGCTGTTACCAAAACATTGATTAAAAACAAGGAAAATGTGAATGAATTGACAGAGGCCACCGAGGCAGGCCGATCCGGCCTGTCCAATGTATCGTCGGACATTCAGGATATTGCCAGGCAGTCTGAGGGACTTTTGGAAATCAACACTGTTATAGAGAATATCGCAAGCCAAACCAACCTGCTTTCAATGAACGCCGCCATTGAAGCCGCTCATGCCGGTGAAGCGGGTAAAGGTTTTGCGGTGGTAGCCGCTGAAATCCGCAAACTCGCGGAAAGCTCCGGCGAACAGTCCAAGACCATAAGCATGGTGCTTAAAAAAATCAAGGAAGGCATCGACAAGATTATTTCTTCTACCAACAATGTATTAACCGGATTTGAAGCAATAGAGCGGGGAATCAGGACCGTAACAGAACAGGAAGATAATATCCGCAGCGCAATGGAGGAACAGGGAGAAGGAAGCAAACTGGTGCTCCAGGCCATAAGCGAAGTAAACGATATAACCCAAAAGGTAAAAGGCGGTTCCGGAGAAATGTTAAAGGCCAGCAATCAGGTTATTAAAGAAGGCGAAAGTCTTGAACTCGATACCAAAGAAATATCTACAGGAGTAAACGAAATGGCTTTAGGGACAGAGAAAATAAATGTAACGGTGAGTCAGGTAAACGATATTAGCAGGAATAACCGGAAAAATATCGATATTCTTGTCGGGGAAGTTTCGCGCTTCAAGGTTGACTAAAAGGTATGGTATATTATGGGGTATAATATTAAAACAATTTCCATTCATGGTGACACGCAATGGTGACAGGCACCTTTTTCCCTGTGTGCCTTTTTAACGCCTTTTAAGGAGAGTAAATTGAGAAGACAGGACAGGGAAATAACCGATATAAACGAAAAAATAAATATTCTGGATAAATGCAAGGTGTGCAGAATCGGTTTATCGGAAAACAATATGCCTTATGTAATCCCGCTTAATTACGGATATGTTTTCGAAAATAATCTGTTAACTCTGTATTTTCACAGCGCACTGAAAGGAAAAAAACTTGAAATAATAAAAGCCAACGACAATGCATGTTTTGAAGTTGACTGCGATTTAAATTTGATTGAAGGTGAAAACGCATGTGATTACGGATATGCGTTTAAAAGCATTATCGGATTTGGAAAGATATCAATTATCGAAGATACCGGAGAAAAAATATTTGGATTAAATACGCTTATGAAACATCAGACTGAAAAGGAAAAAAGGTACGATTTTCCCGAAGAACAATTAAAAAGCGTTTGCGTATTTAAAATGGCTGTTGATGAATTCTCAGGAAAATCAAAATAATTCCCGAAACGGTAACAGTTTTTTCCCATTGACGGGAAGGTTTCTTTTTATTAAATTTTACACTATGACTTTTCGCATGGATTCACTGATCGTAACAATTACATCTGCGCTTGATTCGGTTGAAAAGGAACTTTTGGGAGCAAGCAGCAATCACGGAAAGCGGATTGCGGTTTTATGCACGAAAATGGGAAAATTGCTCGGAAAAAACACGAAAGAAATTTCAGGGCTGACAAACTGCGCCCTTTTGCATGATAACGCCCTGACTGAATATATTCTTGCGACACGCATGGGCGGACATTATGATTCGACCATGAAAAAACATTGCGAATACGGTCAGCGAAACGCGGATTTGCTTGGGTTTAACACTAACATAAATAATTTTATTCTTTATCATCATGAACGCGCCGACGGCAAGGGTCCTTATGGTATATTCGAAGGAGGAGGTCCGGTTGAAGCTGAGCTAATAGCGATTGCCGATTCCATTGATGTCGTCCGCCATTTACAAAATTTAAAATTTGATGATCTTGCATCTGTACAGAAGACAATCAGGGAAGAAACCGGCAAAAAATTCGGTAAAATCGCGGCGCAGGCAATGCTTGAAGTTATGGACTGGCCGACTGTCGAATCCCTTAAGGATGAATTTATAAATGAAACTTCCGGAGCTTTCCTGGTTCCATGGGTTGCCGATATGGAAGACAAAATTATTTTTAATCTTGTAAATTTTATAACAAGGATAATTGACTATAAATCCGTTTTCACAAAACATCACTCAACTCAAATCGCCAACATGGCTTATCTTATGGGGAAATATTATAATTACAATCAGGAAGAAATAATGAAATTATATCTTGCCTCCGCTTTACATGATTTGGGAAAACTGGAAACGCCGACTGCGATATTGGAAAAACCCGGCAAATTGACTGATGATGAATTCTTAATAATCAAAAAACATGTTTTTAAAACAAGGAAGCTGCTGGAAAATATTGACGGATTTCAGGACATATGCGAATGGGCTTCAAACCACCATGAAAAACTAAACGGAACAGGTTATCCTTTCGGGAAAAAAGCCGATGAACTGGATTTTAATTCAAGGCTTATGACCTGCATTGATATATATCAGGCAGTCAGGGAAGAGCGTCCCTATCATCCTCCGCGAAGCCATAAAGGCGCGATCCTTTTGCTTGATAAAATGGCGGATAACGGCGAAACAGATAAAAGTATTGTAAATGACATATCAATAGCGATGGCGCCGTATGACGGAACGGAACTTCCCTCCCCGGAAAGCGTAAAGAGCCTATAGCGCGTTATGCAAAAGCCTGAGGTCTTTCGCATCTGCTTTCCGGTTTGACATATTTCCCGTAAGCTGAAGCTTCGTGTATACAGTGCATGATGTCAAGCGCATGAAAAGCAAGTTCAGCGCAGGCGCGGTGAGGGCGGTCTTCCTCTATCGCTTCAGCCATTTCAGTTATTCCCAATCCGCGCGAGTTCTCCCTGAATTTTTCCAAAAGGGGGATTTCTGTCCAGTTCTCTTCACGCAGGCGCCGCACCTTTACAGGCCCTCCGAATGTATTCGGGTCGGGAACGTTTAACGTTCCTTCTGTCCCGTAAATCTCAATATACGGCATTGAATGAGAATAAACATCAAAACTTGTGATTAGGGTAGCCGCCGCGCCTTGCGCAAAATCAAGCACGCTTGCGATATGAGTGGGGATTTTAACATTGATAAGCTCTCCGTTCTGATACTGATTGGTTATTGTCCTTTCCGCTGTGCTTATTTTTGCGCTCCCGCAGACTCTTTCAACCTGTCCCAGAAGACTGACAAGAGCGGTAATGTAATAAGGTCCCATGTCGAACATCGGTCCGCCTCCGTCCTGATAGAAAAAATGCGGCGACGGGTGCCAGTGTTCAGGGCCGTGACTCATCATAAAAGCGGTTGCGGCGACAGGTCTTCCTATCATGCCCTCATCAATAACCTTCCTGCATGTCTGCAATCCCGCGCCAAGAAATGTATCCGGCGCTCCGCCAACTCTCACATTCTTTTCATTCGCTGTTTTTAAAAGCAAGACCGCCTGTTCGCGTTTTGTACAAAGAGGTTTTTCATTGTATACATGCTTTCCGGCTTTAACAGCGGCAAGGGCTGTTTCAAAGTGCGTATTCGGCGGGGTAATATTGAGGATTATATCAACATCACTGCTTCCAAGCATTTCATCCAACGTTTTAAACGCCCTTAATTGATAATCCGCCGCCGCTTTTTCCGTTCTTTCAAAAAATATATCAGTTACAGAAGTAAGTTTTACTCTTGCGCCGAACATGCCTGTCAGATTATCAAGATATATTTTACTGATGTTCCCTATCCCTACGATCCCAATTCTCTGCATTATTGCCTCCTGCGGCTCGCCGCGCTTATTGCGTGCCCTTCCAGTCCTTCGGTTCTTGCGATTATTTCCGCCGCGTTACGCGCTTTTTCAAAACCGTCTGTATCTTCGCAGCGCAGTGTTGTAACGATTTTTAAAAAGTGCCTCACTGAAAGCCCTCCTGTAAAACGCGCGCTTGTCTCTGTCGGCAGAGTGTGGTTCACTCCGGCGGAATAGTCTCCGAGAACCTCCGCGGAAAGAGAGCCGATAAAAAGCGATCCGTAATTTTTTAAAAGGGGAACCAACTCATGCGCATCTTCAGTCTGAAGCTCAAGGTGTTCAGGCGCGATAATGTTTGCTATTTTTACCGCTTCTTCCCTGTTTTTATAAACAACGACAAGTGCGTTTTCAAGCGAAGTGCGTGCAATCTCTCCGGATGGAAGTTCAGAAACACGCGTTTCAACGGCGGCGGCAAGTTTTTCGGCGAATCCCAAATCTGGAACAAGAGCCCTGGCGCGCGCGTCAGGATCGTGTTCCGCCTGAGCGATCATGTCAACAGCGGCAAAGTCAGCGTTGTTTTTTCCGTCCGTAATAATTAAAACATCAGAAGGCCCTGCGATAAAATCAATTCCCACCTGCCCGTAAAGCTGACGCTTTGCCGCCGCTACAAACCTGTTCCCCGGTCCGCAAATAATATCACAGCGGGGAACAGATTCCGTTCCATACGCCAGAGCGGCAATTGCCTGCGCTCCGCCGATTGTGAAAATACGCAGCCTGTTATCTGAAATGCCGCAAACATTTGCTGCATTGGCTGCCGCTGCAAGTATTTTTTGATTTGGGATTCCGTTTTCCGCCGGAGGCGAACAAAGAATCACTTCTTCAGCGCCTGCGCATAAAGCGGGAATCATGCACATCAGCACGGAAGAAAAAAGCGGAAAACGCCCGCCCGGAACATAAACAGCCGCGCGCTGAACGGGAATTATTCTCTGCCCTGTAAAAAGACCCGGCTGTATTTCAAATTCAAAATCCTTAAATTGCTCTTTTTGTTTTAATGAAAAACGGTAAATATTATCCGCTGCAAATTCGATCGCTTCTGTAAGGTCAGGCTCTTTTTCGTGCATTTGTACAAGCGCGTTTTTCGCTTCAGAGAAAGGGACTTCCAGTTTATCAGGAGAAGATTTATCAAACTTTGAAGAGTATTTTTTGACGGCTTCATCTCCGTTATCGCGCACATCGGCGATTATATTTTTAACGGTTTCTTCAGTTTTTTTGTCTTCTGATTTAAAAATATTCTTTTTCCAGTATTCTCCAAATTCCTTACTTTGGATAATTTTCATAATATTTCCTTACATGCATTAATAAATAAATTCATTTCTTCGTCTGTGCCGATACTGACACGCAGGTAATTTGCAATTCTCTCCTTGTTAAAATGACGAACAAGTATTCCCTTTTCACGAAGCACGGCGAAAATTTCTTCCCCTCTTCTGCCAGGAGCTTTTATAAAAAGAAAATTCGCCGATGACGGAAGTACGTTAAACCCAAGGTTTGTCAGCTCTTTCGCTGTTCTTTCCCGCGTAGCGGTTACTCTCTTGTTTATTTCGTCATAATAGGCGGCGTCTTTAATTGCCGCCTGCGCTCCTGCCAAAGCAAGACGGTCAAGGGTATAGGAATTAAATGAATCGCGGACTCTGCAAAGACCTTCGATTAATTTTTCGCTACCTATCGCAAAACCTGCGCGAAGACCGGCAAGCGAAGCGGATTTTGAAAGCGTGTGCACGGTAAGCAGGTTTTGATATTTTTCGATATACAGGACAGCGCTCTCCGCGCCGAATGCCGCATAAGCTTCGTCAACAATAAAAACTTTTTTTTGTTTTTCCTGATACCCGGCAATAGATAAAACGTCGTCTAACGAAAGCGCAATTGATGTGGGCGCGTTTGGATTAGGCAAAATAACACCGCCTGAGTTTATTTTATAATCTTCGGCATTAACAGTGAAATCTTTGCGAAGCGGTATTGTTTGATACGGAATATTCCAAAGACCCGCATATACAGGGTAGAAGCTGTAGGTAATATCAGGAAAAAGCACCGGAGAAGCTTTCCCGCAGCATGACGCGCCTGAGTCCTCAAAAAAAGCGCCGAAGGCGAAAGCGAGTATCTCATCGGAGCCGTTACCTGCAAATACCTGCTGTATTTTTACACCGTAACGGTTTGCAATTACTTCGCGCAGCGCGGTACATTCAGGGTCTGGATAAAGGCGCAGACTCTCATTGGCTGCCTTTTGAATGGCTTCAATTACTTTGGTAGAAGGAGGGTAAGGATTCTCGTTTGTGTTAAGTTTAATAAATTTACGATCTTTGGGCTGCTCGCCCGGGACATAAGGAGAAATGTTTCTTGTACGCCTGTTCCAATACTCGCTCAAAATTTTTTCCTCTTTAAGTCAACATTACTCACTTTTTATGTCTTCGATCCAGTTCGTCAAGTATTTCCTGTATGCTCACGCCCGCGCGGGTCATCAAAACCGCAGAAAAATACAAAAGATCTGCTGCTTCCCAAATAATTTCGTCCCTATTTTTCGCTTCGCATAACTCCTTCGCTTCTTCCATCACTTTCTCACGAACAAGTTCATCGTCAAGGGTTGCTGTATAAGAGCCGGGCGCGGGATTACGGAAGCGTTCAGTTATAATGTCCTGTAAATATCCAAGAGTGTAATCCCTGTTAGCTGCAAAACATGACCATGCTCCTGTGTGGCAGACAGGACCCGCAGGCTGAGCGATTGCCAGCAACGCATCCCTGTCGCAGTCAGCTCGAAGACGCTGAAGCTTTAACACATTCCCCGAATTTTCTCCCTTCATCCAGAGTTTGTTCCGCGTGCGGCTGTGAAAACAAATGTTTCCGCGCTTGAACGTTTCAGCTAACGCTTCTTTTCCGGTAAAACCTGTCATCATTACCTGTCCGTCAGGAGTTTGAACGATGACAGGGAGCAGTAATTGCGGCGGCGTTTCCTGAACTTGACCTTTTTTCCAGTTAAGGCAGGCGGAGAACGCGTCGGCAAGATTTATTTTTCCTGTATAGAGAGCCATCCCCAGCTGTACATCGCAGCCGAGGGAAGCGATTTTTTCAACCTCGTCCAATGTTGAAACTCCTCCTGCGACTGTAATCTGACATTTAACAGCTTCGCGTAATTTTTTAACAGGTTCAAGATTGATGCCTGTCATCGTTCCTTCACGCTCAACGCAGGTAAAAAGCAGTTCACCCGCAAACGGCTCAACAGCTTTCGCGGTTTCAATCAATTCAAGCCCTGTGGGGGTTTTCCAGCCGTCTACTACAATCTCTCCGGCGCGCGCGTCAACGGCAACAATGAGCCTCTGGCGTCCAATTTTATCTGACATTTCTTTAAGGAAGGAAATATTGACAGAGAACTCACCGCCGCTCTTGCCTGCGTCTTTTTTCTCCGGGTTACGAAAAGCGTTTGAACCTACGATAATTTTTCGCGCGCCAAGAGCGACAAGCTCTTTAGCCTGCTGCGCTGTTCTGATGCCTCCCCCTACCCTGCACTCGGCTTTGCGTAACAGAGGTTTTATCATTTCCGTGTTTGAACCCTTGTTCATCGCAGCGTCAAGATCGATTACCGCCACCTCGCCGTACCGGTCAAATTCCGTAATAAGTTCAACTGCGTTATCGCGCTGGAGAACAAGCTCTTCACCCTGTTTTAACTGGACAACCTTTCCGTTTTGTATGTCAATTGATGCGATTATCATAATGGTATTATATAACGGATGAAGGTCCTATAAACAGAGGCCGGCGCAAAAATGATTTGTATTTTAATTAAATTCATGTTATCTTTAAATGTTCATAAAAAATTCAAGGAGAAGAACCAAAATGAGAAAATTGATCTGTTTCTTAATCGTTATTAGTTTGGCGATTTCGTCTGTTTATGCATTCGGAAACAAGGAAAGCGGTAAACTTGTCTGCGGAGTCACCGAGTTTGAGCCGATGAATTTCAGGGATTCAAGGGGAGCCTGGACAGGATTTGATACAGAGCTTGCCCAGCTTGTCGGCCAAAAAATTGGCATGAAAGTTGAGTTTCAGGAAATCGAATGGGCGAATAAATATCAGGAGCTTGAAGCCGGCACGATAAATGCAATCTGGAACGGATTTACCGCAAACGCTTCCGAAAACGGAATCGCCAGAGGCTCTATGGTTGATTTCAGTTACAGCTATCTGCGCAATCAGCAGTGTATTGTAATAAAGTCGGCAAGAGCGAATGAGTTCAGAACCATAACCAACCTGAACGGCAAAAACGCCTCAGCGGAGAGCGGTTCAGCAGGCGAATCCTTTGCAAAAGAAGTGATTGGAAACGGCAGGATCATCGGAGCTCCCGCGCAAATAAATACATTCCTTGAAGTAAAATCCGGAGCAGTTGATTTTGCGGTAATTGATATTCTTCTTGCGCAGAGGCTTGCTGGGACGGGAGATTACTCCGATTTAATGATTGCAGGCATTAATCTTGATTTTGAAGTTTATGCTGTTGGTTTTAAAAAGGGAAGCGAACTGACTGCGAAAGTCAATAAAGCCCTGAAAGAATTATATGACGAAGGAAAAATGCTGGCACTTGCAAAAAAATATCATCTTGAAGAATCTCTTGTGCTTGATACAAACTTCAGGGGTTAATTTTAATACATGGATTTCTGGGCGGTTACATTAAGATTATTACATGGATTTCAGATAACATGCCTGATTTTTTCCTTTACGCTTTTATTTGCGATTCCGCTTGGTCTTGTTATTTCATTCGGATCGATGTCAAGGATTGCGCCGCTCAGATTCATTGTAAAAATTTTTGTATGGTGCATAAGGGGCGTGCCCCTTATGCTTCAGATATTTATCGTTTTTTACGTACCCGGATTTTTATTCGGCGCGCCGATTTCGTCGCGCATCAACGCAGCTATCATCGCCTTTTCAATTAATTACGCCTGTTATTTCAGCGAGATATACCGCGGGGGAATCGAGAGCATTTCCCACAGCCAGTACGAAGCGGGGTATGTTCTTGGAATGACAAAATCACAGATTTTTTTCCGCGTAGTGCTCCTTCAGGTGATAAAGCGAATCACAGCTCCCATGTCAAATGAAGTTATCACTCTTGTCAAAGACACAGCGCTTGCACGGGTGATCATGGTGGTTGAAATAATCCGTGTCGCGGAAACTTTCGCCTCAACAAGGGCGATTATCTGGCCTTTGTTTTATACAGGCGCATTTTATCTTTTATTTGTCGGTATCCTCACTCTCCTCTTTGGATATGCGGAAAAAAAATTAAGTTACTTTAGGGCGTAGTATGGCTATTCTTGAAGTACAGAATATTTCAAAACATTACGGCGCATCCGAAGTTTTGAATAACATCAGTTTTACGCTCGAAGAAGGCGAAGTGCTTGCGGTTATCGGATCTTCCGGAAGCGGAAAAACAACATTACTTCGCTGTTTGAATTTTCTGGAAAAACCCAATACAGGAAAGATAATTTTACGAGGCGAGACGCTTTTAAACTGCGAAGATCGCACTCATCATAATGAAACGGAGATCCGAAAAAAAAGACTGCATTTCGGGCTTGTATTTCAGGCTTTTAATTTATTCCCGCAATATACGGCGTTTCAGAATGTAACGCTTGCAGGAGAATTGGCTGCCAAAAAACTTCCCGATTACAGGAAAAACAAAAAGAGCGTAATTGATGAAATTCACAGGGAAGGTTCGATACTCCTTGATCAGATAGGATTATCGGCGAAACGGGATTTTTATCCGCACCAGTTATCGGGCGGACAGCAGCAGCGCGTCGCAATCGCAAGGGCTCTGGCGTTAAAACCTGACATTCTTTGTTTCGACGAGCCAACGTCCGCGCTCGACCCAGAACTGACAGGAGAAGTATTAAAAGTTATCCGCAGCCTTGCGGATAAAAATACCACAATGATCATCGTAACCCACGAGATGCAGTTCGCCCGCGATGTGGCTGATACAATTCTTTTCATTGACGAAGGAATTGTCATTGAATACGGGAAACCGGAACTTCTTGACAACCCTTCCAGCGGCAGAATGAAACGTTTTCTTGAACGTTATTCGCAAAATTAACTGCGGAAAACCGGGTGTCTGTCCTGATCGCTTATATTGTCACCTGACGCAAACTCCCTTTCCTGCGGCGTGTTTTTTAATCTCTGTTATGGTGGTCTTTCCGAAGTGCAAGAGCGATGCCACAAGCGCAGCATCCGCTCCGCAGCAGTTCTCCGCATTCGCTTCTTCATCCATTTCAGGATTTGCGGTGCTTAAAAGAACGCTTGCGATTTGATCCAATGTTCCCGCGCCGCCGGAAGCGATTACCGGCACCGGCACCGCGTTAAGGATGCGGCGGTTCAGTTCAAGATCGTAACCGGCTCCGGTTCCGTCAGCGTCTATCGAATTTAAAAGAATTTCTCCCGCTCCATGCTCAACCGCTTTTTGCGCCCACTCTACCGCGTCAATACCCGTGTCGGTTCTTCCGCCGTGAGAGAAAGCGTTCCAGCGAAGTTTTTCTTTTCCGCCGCCGGTACGCTTTGCGTCAATCGAAAGTACGACGCACTGAGAGCCGTAAGAGGCGGCCATTTCGCGTAACAGCTCGGGGCGTTTTAGCGCGGAAGTGCAGACTGACACTTTGTCCGCTCCCGCGTTCATCGCGCTTCGCATATCATCCACTTCACGAATGCCGCCTCCTACGCAAAGAGGTATAAAAACTTCGGCGGCCACTTTTTTAACAACATCCAAAAGAGTGGCGCGGCTTTTATATGATGCGCCGATATCCAAAAAAGTAAGCTCGTCCGCGCCGTCTGCATTGTAACGGCGGGCAAGCTCTACAGGATCGCCTGCGTCCCTTATGTCTTTGAATTTAACGCACTTTACTACCCTGCCGTCGTCAACATCAAGACAGGAAATAATTCTCTTTGCCTGCATACCTCTACCCTTCCAGCCAGTTTTTTAAAAGCGCAAGACCTGCCTCGCCTGATTTTTCGGGATGAAACTGCACAGCGCAAAGAGCGCCGCGTTCTACAGCAGAGCAGTACTCAAGATAATAATCCGCTTTCGCTGCGGTGACCAAATCATCGGCGGGAGATGCGTAATATGAATGGATATAATAAAAAAAACTGTTGTTCTTTATACCGCGGAATATTTTTGACTGCGGTTTTATACTTGTCTGATTCCAGCCGATCTGGGGAACCTTGCGTCCGGGAAAACGCTTCACGGTTCCAGGAATTGCGCATAACCCCTTCACTTCTTTTCCGTTAACAACAGGAGCTTCCTGCGAAGTTTCAAATAACAACTGCAAACCAATGCAGATTCCCAAAAAAGGTTTGTCAGCATTTATCCATTCCTTGATCGCCTGCGCGTAGCCTGTTTTTTCCAGAGACTCCATCGCCGAGGCGAAATGCCCGTCTCCCGGAAAAATTATTTTCTCAAAAGGCGATGAAGAAGGAAAAAGCTCATCGGGAGATGAGACAAAACGCGCAGGCGCAGAGAGACGTTTTAGCGCGTTCATCACAGAGCCTAGATTCCCCGCCCCGTAGTCAATAACTCCGATCATGATAATCTTAAACTAAAACTCCCGGCATGTCAAAACCGGGCAGCGTTCCCTTGGTGGAAGGGATAATGTTTTTTACGCGATCATCAATCCCGCAGGCTGCGCGTAACGCGCGGGATGCCGCTTTAAAGAGGGCTTCAATCTTGTGGTGATCGCTTCTGCCGCGCAGAACCTCCAGATGCAGATTACATCCCGCCGCGCCTGAAAAACCCTGCCAGAAATCCTCAACAACATCAGTTTGAAATTTATGTTCCTTGCCGCTTCCCAAAACCGATACAAGCGGAGAACCGGAAAGCTGACCGTCAAAAAACAAAAATGCTCTTCCGCTAATATCAACAGCCGCCCTTGCTAGACATTCATCCATCGGAAAGAGGCAGCTTCCGTTTCGTTTAATTCCGCGTTTTTCACCCAGTGCTTTGGCGAAACACTGCCCAAGCACGATGCCTGTGTCTTCAACAAGATGGTGCTGATCAACTTCCAAATCTCCCTTTGCGCATACTTCAATATTAAACAATCCGTGACGCGCAAATGTATTGAGCATGTGCGACATAAAACCGACAGGGTATTCAAGTTTCGCTTCGCCCTTCCCGTCAATATCAAGTTTTATGAAAATCTGAGTTTCTTTTGTTTCCCTGTTTATCTCTGCAATCCTGCCCATTCTCTGCTCCTTGTTTTAACCCATTCCCTGCTTTACTGCACTACTTTTCGCAGATCGTACTCTACAATATCGAGAGCGCCCAGTTTTTTTAATTTCGGAATAAGATCGGGAACTTCATTCCTTTTCACTGCGATTTTTACAGCGTAACCCGCGTCTCCGAAAAGAGCCGCGACAGTAGGGCTTCGCATAGCAGGAAGATCCGCCAAAGATTCAAAGAGTTCTTTTGGAATATTCATTTCAAGCATTACGCGCTCACGGCCGTCAAGAACCGCGCGGAAGAGCATGGCAAGCTCTTCTATTCGTCCGCGTTTTTCTGAATCAGCCAAAGCTGAGCGGGAAGCGATAAAACGCGTCGATGATTCAAGGAGCGTTGCCGTAACTCTCAACCCGTTATCCCTGAGCGTTTGCCCTGAAGAAGTATTGTCTATAATCATGTCCGCGTCATCCGGAGGAAAAACTTCTGTCGCGCCGTAAGTGCGCAGGATGCGGTAATCATAACCGCTTGTTTTAAGCCATGCTTCGGCAAGATTGACATACTCGGTCGCAACAACAAGTTTTTTGGAATGAAGTTTTTTATCATCGTAATCCTGGGGAACTGCCGCTACAATGCTGACTCTGTCAAAACCAAGATCGAGTATTTCTTCAACATCGGCGCCGCTTTCCTTGATCCAGTCAATCCCTGTAAAGCCTGCGTCATGGCTGCCCAATTCCAGAAGCTCGCTGACATTCTGCGGCTTCATGATCTTGCTTTCGATCCACGGCGCTCCAATTACAGGTCTGTACGTTCTTTCCGCAAGCGAAATGGGAAAACCCGCGTCCGAAAAGAGGCGGCTTACATTATCAAAAATTCTTCCTTTGGGAATGAGTATACTGAGCTTATTCATGTCAAAAAGTTTAATTAAATTTTTAAAAAATGTTAATAGAGCGTTTTGATAAAACCTTAATAGTCTGTTATTTCACATGTTTTTTAAAATTGACTTTTACCTGCCGCCTTGCTATAGTATTGCCATGCGAAAATTAAAAGCAGCCGTAATAGGCGCGGGCAGCACATATACGCCTGAATTGATCAGGGGATTTATTGACAGACAGAACAGTCTTGATTTTCAAAAATTTTTTCTTGCAGACATTAACAGAGAGAAGCTTGATATTGTAGGCGGTCTTGCAAAAAGAATGCTTACAGCAAAAGGATTCACAGGCGAGATTGTTCTGACGCAAAACCTTGACGAAGCGATTTCAGGCGCGGATTATATTTTTGCACAGATCCGCGTAGGCGGAATGGAAGCGCGTATCCGCGATGAAAAAATTCCTTTAAAGTACGGGCTTTTGGGACAGGAAACAACAGGCGCGGGCGGATTCATGAAAGCCATGCGGACAATACCTGTCATGCTCGACATTGCCCGCCGCATTGAAAAACTTGCTCCGGACGCATGGCTTATAAATTTTTCCAATCCTTCCGGAATTATCGCGGAAGCTTTAATGAACCATTCAAATATAAAAATGATCGGTTTATGCAACTGTTTTGTTAACATGAAAGCCGGCATTGCGAAAAACATCGGCAGGGAAGATTTTGACTATGAATATCTGGGGCTTAATCATTTAAGCTGGGTGACATCCGTTACTGTAGACGGCGAAAACGTTCTTGACCGCCTTGGAAAATCAGCCGGAGCGAAACTTAAAAATATCCCTGATGTCGATTATGATGATGAACTGCTTGAGGCAATTCCCGCAATCCCGTCGTATTATTTAAGTTATTTTTATCTGCGTGACAAGCAGGTTCAGCACTGCCTGAACGCGAAGAAAACGCGCGGCGAATGTTGCGTCGATATTGAAAGCTCCCTTATCGAAAAGTACAAAGACCCGAACCTTATCGACAAACCTAAAGAACTGGAAGAACGGGGCGGCTCACTTTATTCTACAGCGGCGGTTTCCGCAGTGGACGCGATAGAAAACGACAAAAACGAGTACCATGTTGTCGGCGTAAAAAATAACGGCGCAATTCCGTTTATGGCGGATGATGATGTGGTTGAAATAAAATGCAATTTAAACAGAAATGGAGCGTCTTCTGTCACAGTTAAAGATCCGGAAATTCCCTATATCAAGGGTTTAATGCAGGCGGTAAAAGCCTATGAAAAACTCACTGTTAAAGCTGCGATTAACGGCAGCAGAAAGGACGCAATCGCCGCCTTGATGATTCATCCGCTGATCGGCGATTTCCAGAAAGCAAAGGCAGTGTTAGACGATATGGTAACAGCCAACGCCGGTTATCTGCCGAAAAGCCTGCTGCCTTAGGACTTGATAAAAGTGGAATATGTCCTTGGCATTGACGCGGGCGGAACAAAAAGCCACCTTGCGTTATTTGACATAACCGGAACTCTTGTAGATTTCGGTCACTGGGGAACTTTAAATCACGAAGGGCTTCCGGGTTCGTTTAGACAATTAAAAAAAGAAGTTAATCAATTTGTCACAGGGATACTGAACAAAAATAAAATTAAACTGGATCAGGTAATATCAGCCGTATTCGGCATGGCAGGCGTTGATACAAAAACGCAGCACAACATTGTAACCGGTATCATGAACGAAATTGGCTTTAAAAAATTTACTGTTGCAAATGACGCATACCTCGGCATCCCTGCAGGAAGCCCGGAAGCGGCAGGTATATGCGCAATTAACGGAACCGGCTGTACAATAAGCGGTATTAATAAAAACGGGAAAATGTTTCAAATAGGCGGCGTCGGGTATGTATCGGCAGATTACGGGGGCGGCGGCATTTTAGGAAGACAGATTATATCCACCGTATACTGCGAACTTTTCCGGAAAGGGGAATCAACCTGTCTGACTCAGGCTTTAATGGATGTGCTTGGAATAACAAGCAAATACGATTATGTTGAAAAAGTTTACGAAAAATTCCATGAAGGTAATTTAAGCATCAGGGATTTGTCCAAAATGTTATTTGACGCTGCAATAAAAAACGATAAAGTATCGCTTGGCATTCTCCGCGATGCAGGAACAAATTACGCAAACGGAATCAGATGCATGATAGAAGAGATGGAATTTGATAAGACCCCGTATTTAAATGAAGATTTATATATCGTATTTGCCGGTTCTGTTTTTGTAAAGGGCGAGCATCCAATGATAATTGACACAATTAAGGAGAAACTCGATAGCGAAAACCCGCGTTTAAAATATAAATATACTCTTCTTAAAGTGCCGCCTGTCGCAGGCGCTGTGTTCTGGGCGTTTAATAATTTAAAAGTTGACGATAAAAGTGCCTGGCATGAAAAGGTCTGCTCTCAGCTTGAAAATATATAAATCAACCTCTTATATTTCATGTTTGAAAAAATCGACAATTTGTAGTAATCTGTACATATGTCTTCTTAAAGGAGAAACAGAATTAAAAAACCGGGAAAATTATTTTTATTTATAATTTTTTTAACTCTGGGAATTAAAATTTCCGCGCAGCCTGCGCTTCCCGTGCAGCCTGTACTCAAGGTTGCCATGAGCGATGATTCGCCCATGGGTGTGGGACGTTTACTGTATTATGCTTTACAGCGTTCAGGTTATCAAATGTCCATTAATCTTGCGGGGATGCGTACCTCGATTGCCAGTGTAGATTACGGTGAAGCGGCAATTTTACCAAGCCAAACAGACGGTTTTGATATTCAATTTCCCAATATTATGAAAGTTCCATTCCCCGTTGATTATGTGGAATTTACAGCATATACCCGCTCAGGCGATCTGTATGATATATCAACATGGAAAGATATTGCGGGGTTAAGATTTTGTTACCGCTGGCAGAATATATTTGTGGCAAACCAGGCAGAGCGGACAGGAGCTTCAAAATTTATTGTCGTAAATGATATTCAGGAAATATGGGATTCCCTTCTAAATAATGAAGCTGATGTTGCGATCCTTCCGCGCGTTATAACTTTTGATTATCGAATTCCGCCCGGCATTAAAAAAATAAATGTAGTTGACCGTATTCCTTGTTATGTATATGTAAACAAAGATTACGCCTTTTTGATTCCTAAACTCGAAGAAGCGTTTAAATATCTGATTGGCTCCGGCACCCCGGAGTCTATCAGAGACTTCCGCTTATCCAAAAGAGATACCGGCGGCAAACAGGTTTTGCTGCATGTTAGTTCCTATGACGCGCGGGTTCAAAGGGAACACAGTCAAATTGAGGTTATCAGGCAGGCTCTTGAAGCGCATAGCAATGTAGAATATAGAAATATTAATTTAAATTCTTATGAACATCGCAATGACGTTGGTTTTAATTCTTATTATTCGGATATGATCCGCGCAAATTATATCGCGCATGATATCGATGTTGTTCTAGCGTCCGATAACGAAGCGTTTAAATTCGTGATGGATAATTACTACTTGCTTTTTTCCCCTAAACCGGTGGTTTTCTGCGGAGTCAACAATATTGAATCTGAATCGGGCTTAGGAACCGCAGGTTCTCCTCTTGAAACAACAACACTGTACGGTCTTGAAGAGTATGTCACAGGTATCCTGGGAAAAATTTCTTTTGAGGAAACGGCAAGGGAAATGCTGCGTTTATACCCCGCAACGAGAAGGATTTTTATTTTAAATGATTATTCGCTCTCCCGAAGCGCCAATATGCGCGTATACATTGAAAGCAAAATATTAACAGCGGGATTACCGGTGGAATTTGTATTTTGCGAAGACAAGCCGTTTTATGAACTTATGGAGGAGATAAGCGGTTTTGGTTCCGATACACTGGTTTTAATCAGCAACTATCTTGTGGATAGCGACAATATACTTTATTCGGAAATAGACGTACAGAAACATGTTGTATCCGCATCGATAAACCCTGTATTCTGTCTGACTTCGACTTTTATGGGGTATGGTACATTGGGAGGATATGTCTCAATTCATGAAGCAAAAAGCCGCGCCGCCATTTCCATGGTTATTGACATACTGGGCGGGAAGAAAGTAACGGACATTCCCGTTATTTATGATTCATCATTTCTCAACAGGTGGCAATTTGATCATATAACAGCAAAAAAATTTAAAATAAAAACGAACAACTTACCCGCAGGCCATATAATTATTAACCGTATATTACCTGTATGGGAATCAAATCCGCTTGAATTTATATTTTCCATAATAGCAGGTACTTTAATGCTCTTGATTATATGCGCTTTGATAATTTTCCTGAAAATACTCGCCAAAAAGCAGGCGGAAGCGCAAAGTGCGACAGTCGCGAAGTCGGCGTTTCTGGCGAATATGAGCCATGAGATACGGACGCCAATGAACGCTATCCTCGGCATGGCATCCCTTGGAATTCAGGCAGACGGGATTGAACGCAAGGATTACTGCTTTAAACGGATAAACGAAGCCTCGAAACTTTTGCTTGGCGTTATAAACGATATTCTGGATATGTCCAAAATTGAAGCCAACAAACTGGAATTAACATACGCGGAATTAAATTTTAAAGAAATGGTGCAGCGGATAATAAATGTAAATAATGTACGCCTGAATGAAAAAAATCAAAACTTGTCTTTAAACATAGATCCTTCTGTTCCAGAATTCCTTGTCGGTGATGAACAGCGGTTATCGCAGGTTATTACCAACCTTACAGGAAACGCCATAAAGTTCACGCCCGAGAATGGCTCTATCACAATCCATGTGGAATGTACAGGTGAAGAAAACGGCGTATGCACAATTAAATTTTCCATAACTGATACAGGCATAGGTATCAGCCTGGAGAAACAGAAAAATCTGTTTCAGCCTTTCCAGCAGGCAGAAAGCAGTACGTCAAGAGAATTCGGCGGTACAGGTTTAGGTCTGTCAATATCAAAAAACATTATAGAATTGATGGGCGGCGTAATATGGGTCGAGTCTGATCTAGGGGAGGGCGCTTCATTCATTTTTACCATAAAGGCAGAACGCGCCGTAGAATCAAAGCAGGTTAAACCTACGCAGACTCATACTGACATGACGGCGAAGTATACAGGGCAGAGCATACTGCTTGTGGAAGATATGGAGATTAACCGCGAGATTGTGCAGGCATTGCTTGAGCCGACACAGCTTATAATTGACTGCGCCGAAAACGGCAAAGAAGCGATAAAAATATTTCAAAATGATCCCTTAAAATACGGAATGATATTCATGGACATACAGATGCCGTTGATGGATGGCTATGAGACGACAAGGATGATTCGCGCGCTTGATGCGCCAAACGCGAAGACTATCCCTATAGTTGCCATGACAGCGAATGTATTCCACGATGACATCGAAAAATGCCTTGAATCGGGTATGAACGGCCACATAGGCAAGCCGCTCAATTTCGATGAAGTCATGGAAAAGCTGAGTATGTATTTAAGCTGAGGCAAAAATTAAAGTCTCCAATAACCGAAATATCCGGAGACCCTTTTTTGATAACCGTTATCATTTCAAACTGCATAGCCTCGGTAAAACTAACCGAGTTTTACAAGAGGCTCTGGCTGCTGCAATCAACTGCGGACAAGACAAAAGCCGAGGTTATTCCCGCCTCATATGCGAGAAGGGACAGAGCTTCCGGATTTGATTTTGGTTGACGGCGGCATCGGGCAGGTAAACGCGGCGAAGGAAGTGCTGGACGATCCGGGCGTTGACTGCGACCTTGCCGGACTTGCAAAACGCGAAGAAGAAATATGATCTGCAAAAACGGGAAAACCACTTGTCCTTTCGCGGTAGTCGGATGCCTTAAAAATTCTGCAGCATGTCCATGACGAGTGCCACCACTTTGTTATCGGATTGAACCAGAAGCTTCGTTCCAAAGACCTGTTCTTTCCTATACTGGAATCTGTAGTAGGCATCGGCCCAAAGCTTGCGCTGGAGGAGAGGGAGAAGTGAGAAGGGGCGCTCCTTGCTCATTAATTATTTGTGTTTTATACTATTCAATTATGGAAACTACATATAAATTGAATGCCCGTGATCTTTCTTCCGGTTTCGTAGCATCTATAAAAAATGTATATCTTGATCGTGATATTGAAATAACCATCCGCGATATTAATGCTTCCACAGTGGAAACCGAATACTTAATGCAATCTTCGGCGAACCGTGAAATGCTTTTAAATGCTGTTAAAAACATAGAAGAAGGAAAAAACCTTGTTACTTTTGAAAGTCTTGAAAACGTCATAAAATATGCCGGGGAACAGTCATCAGGTGATTAGCTTTGAAGAATCCGCTTTTTCTGACTATTTAAAATGGGCAAAAGAAAATAAAAGTGTTTTTAACAAAATAAATTCCCTAATAACTGAAATAACCAGAGACCCTTTTTATGGAACCGGTAAACCCGAACCTCTTAAAGGTAATTTATCAGGATATTGGTCCAGACGTATTACCCATGAACATAGGCTGGTTTACAAGGTTATTACCGATCATATCTTTATTGCTTCCTGCAAAAATCACTATTGATAATTTTAAACATGTTAAAAAACCCGGTTCTATTGCGATGTTTTGCAAAAGAACCGAGCACTCAATATTCGGGAAGCAGCCGCTATTTAATAATATGCTGCTTGCCTGGACGAATCCGGTTTGACAGTGAAATCCATCGCTGTCAGGCTAGGGGCGGACAAGACGAAAACCGAGGTTATTGTTCCGGTTAGTCGGTGTATTGTTGTTCCGGTTTGCGGAACGCACGTTCGCAGCCGTATTGTTCCAGCTTCCACCGCGTATAACGCGGTTAGACCCCGAAGACGCGCCCATGTAAAACATTATTACGAAAATTTCTGGAACGCGCAATAAGCAGATGAGATGTAATTGATTCAATCCGGCGAGCAGCATCAATATCTGAATACATTTCATTTTTTCTTTTATATTCAATTTCTTTTATATGATCCCTGTATCTTTTCTTGATTTTTTTTTGCATATAAATACCAGAATGTTTAACAAGAAAACCAAGAAAAGGCGCGCCTTTTTTTACAGTGTTTAATATTTGCGGCTTTAAAAATATTTTTAACATTTTTTCTAAATAAAAAACAGAAAATGCGTAAATATCCTTTAATTCATTTTTATTATCAGAAAAAACAATAAAATCATCCATGTACCTGATATAACGCTTAACCTTTCGCTGTTCTTTAAAATAATGATCAAAAGCAGATAAATAATAATTGGCGAAATACTGACTTGTTAAATTCCCAATTGGGATACCTTTTTGATGAGTAGTTTCGTATGAATTAATGATCATATAAAAAAGGGATAAAACATCTTTATCTTTTATAATTTCAATTAATAAATTTTTAAGAATTACATGATCAATGGAATCAAAATATTTCCTTACATCCATCTTCAGAAAATAAAATGAATTTTTCGCAAAATGAAACGCCTTTAATACAGCCTTATGCGTTCCTTTTCCAATACGGCACGAATAATTATCATATATAAAATGACGATCAAATACAGGTTCATAGAAATTCATAATGGCGTGCTGGACTATTCGGTCACGAACATGGGAAGCGCATATTATTCTTTCCTTTGGATCCTTTATTAAAAAACGATTATAGGAGCCGGGATAATATGATTTATTTTTTAAATCATTTGAAATTAAATTAAGGTTTCCATCAAGATTACGGTAAAAGTTCATTATTGATGATTTTGAAGATTTTCCAATAGATACTTTATGCCATGCATGATATAAATTTTCCATTCCATAAATGATTTCAAAAGACGGAGGTTGTACTTTCATTTTTTTTCCGTATTTACACACTCAAGAAGATCAGGAACATATTTTTCTGCTTTCCCCTGACCAATACCCTCAATCTTTTTACATTCAGCAAGATTTTTTGGCTTTCGTTTTGCAATTTCAGCTAATTGTTCATTGGTGCAAACAGCATAAACAGGAAGACCATTTTCTTCTGCGAGCTTTTTTCTGATCTCTCTAAGTTTAGAGAAAATAATAAAATCCTCCGCGCTTAAAATTTCCTTGTAATCTATTTTGCTTTTATTTGTTTGTTCGCCAGCGTCTTTATCAGGACTGTCAAGATATTCCACAAGAATTGCCCAATACGATATATTATCCATTGACACCAATTCTTTTCGGGTTTGTATAATTCTATGCCCTCTTAAAAACCTGTTTAAAATTTCCTGTTCTAAATTGTCAGCATATAATGGAAGAAGGAAAGGCATATATTGCAGCTTCATTTTTTTTCTCCGTTACGTCTAATACCCTTGCCGCGAACCTGCGACCTCCGGTCTGCCGGTTCGGCGCTCCGCTCGGCGCGGGTATTTCACCGTAACGGAGCTTGTCAAACTAGGGGCGGACAAGACGAAAACCGAGGTCATTGTACCGGTAAGTCGGAGTAACGTTGCCCCGGCAAGCGGAACGCACGTCCGCAGCCGCATTGCGCCAGCTCCCACCGCGTACAACGCGGCCAGACCCCGAAGACGCGCCGCGAGGATCGGTTTGCGCCGTGTTTGGGTATGTTCCGTACCAGTCCCAGCACCACTCCCATACATTCCCGCTCATGTCGTACAGCCCAAGTTCGTTAGGCGTTTTTTTACCCACAGGCTGCGTTTTATCCCCGCTGTTTCCGTAATACCACGCTACAGCGTCAGCGTTATTGCTGCCTGAATATTCGGTAACAAGAAACCCCAGCTTCCCGCCTTTAGCGGCGTATTCCCATTCGGCTTCTGTCGGAAGACGGTACCCGCTTGCATCCCAGTCGCAGGTTATATTATTTCCAGAACCACGGTATGCAGGTGTCAACCCTTCTTTTAAACTCCTTTTATTGCAGTACTCTATAGCTTCATGCCAGTTTACATAATACATGGGATAGTTATTGTCTTCTCCCGCTAGAGGCCATGTTTTGTCCGCTAAATCACGCTGCTGTTTTATCGTGGTCCCCATTACATCAAACCATTCTTTTTGTGTTACTTCGTACTTGCTCATATAAAAACTTTTGACAGTTACATTACGCACAGGTCTTTCATCATCATCGCCGCCCGATGCGTTACCCATCTGGAAGGTTCCGCCTTCCACAAACTCAAAACCTTGCGGAACTAGTCTGTACTGCGGGGCAGGCTGCGATCCTGATTCGGGGCGCACAACAGGCTGTACCTCAGGAGTAATCCGGTTTTTTGAAGGGTTCAACGAGTAAAAATCAAGATTTAAAAAACTGCCGTCATGGAACGGACGCTGGTTATTATTTGTCAGGCGCATTGTTTCGCGAGCAATAGTCCTGAAAACTATCTGAATATCGTCATTACTCTCCATGTTCTGCAAAAAAGCCTGCGTAAAAGGGCTGTTGCGCTGTCCTGTGCCGTCCTGCGCTACCGCACCTGCCGCGGTTGAATAAATAACAAGCAGGTCAGACGGCAGATTTTCTATCATGCTCAAACCCCTTGCAACATTACGGAAAGAACCCGGCATATTCACAAACGGATTATCCCTGCAGGCATCCAGTACAATTACATTTACCTTGTTACGCGCTACTTTATCAAGAGAATCTACAAGCCTTCTGACAGAATACGACGAATGAACGGTTTCCACTTCGTTTGAATTGTTTACATCAACTGGCAAAAGATAATTTTCACCGTTAATCTGAACAGCGTGCCCGGCAAACCAGAAAAATCCTTCACTGTCCCTGTTCATGGAAAGTTTTTGCACAAAATTTGTTATTGACCTTGCCATTGCGACATTGGACATGTTGATTTGCAGTTCAACATTGTAATCAAGCTTCTTTAATTTTTCCGCTATATCGGATGCGTCATTCACCGGATTTTCCAGTTTTTTTATATTTGCGTAATTATTATTCCCGATTACAAGCGCGTGTTTCTGCGGCGCGGAAGTATTCTGCTGTGCGAATAACGCAGAACCGGCAACGAAAATAAAAATTACAAATAATGTTCTTTTCATTGTTACTCCATTGTACTTGTTCGACAACTGAAATTATCGAACAACTCTATTAATAAACAAACGAATATATTTCACGCTATTTTCCCGAAAAATAGCTTCTTACTTCTTTTTCAATCATGGAATTTGGAACGATAAAAGGTTTTTCAAAAATACTGACATCAACGCTGTTTCCTGTAACATACTGCCCTGTTATTCCCTTTGCGCGGAATTCACCCTGCTGCTCATCGCCTGAAAATGTTCCGCCGCTTGCTTCAATGCCGGCGCGCACCGACTGAACCGCTTCTGTCATGTTTCTGGGTTTTTCAATGGAAAAAACATAGGGGTTTTTGGCGCTTCTTGTTTGGGACATTGCCGCCTGGTTTTGCGTATAACGGTAACATATAAAAAAATCATTCCCCTTGACATAATAGCGTCCCTGAACTCCCGGATACGAAAAAGTTCCTTCCTGTTCGCTGCCTGTAAACGTACCGCTGTATTGAATAACTTCCGCGCGCATTGCGTTTATAATATCCCTCATGCTATCCGGTTTTTGGTATTTAAATATATCATCATAATAAGTCGCAGGCAGGCTTGTAAAATTAAAGCGCGTACTTATTGTTTCAGACTGAACAACCTTCTGATCTATCCGCTGAACGTCGATGCCCCTGCCCTGTAAAATATTATTAACAGACTGGGTTGTAGCTTTTTGAACCTGTGGAAATTCCGCTTCAAGGTTTTCAAACTGCTGTGTAGAAGCGATCACAAGAATAGTATCCTGCCCGAACGGAGCCGCAATATTATACCGCATACCGGCATCGGGAACAGTGCGCTGGGTATTTGCAGCTAACCTGTTGTTCCGGTTAACGGAGTTAGGGAATATCATCTGCATGTTATTATTATGATCAATATGATATACCTTGAAAAAACAGTCTTTGTTCGCTTCAATTGTAATTTTTAATTCGTCTCCGTTAAAAAAAGTATTTGTATCGGAATTCGGCCATGCCGCAACAAGAAATGTTTTGTCATTGACAGAAGCGCCCGGACTTTTCAGCGTTTGATTCGGTGCAGGAACAGATTCAGGTTTGGTAACCGGCACTGATGAAAAAATATTTTCCTGTTCCCTGACGGTATCCTGTGATTTAAAATTTTCAGGAAGTATATCAATATCTCCAAGCTCTGATACAGGAACAGTAAACTGGGTCTGCCCAAGTACCCTTTCACCCGGATCGCTTACAAGCCTTAATGTAATCTCGACATTACTTCCAAGTACTTCATAGGTTCCTTCTATTATGCCTCTCTGGGCGGCGCCTGCTGTTACACGCGAAGCGCTGCGGGAACGGTTAATTAAATTAAACCTGATATTATCCATTGTGTAAGTGCTAATCTTGTTGTATAGATTACGGGATAACCCTGTTGAACTTTCTGTTCCGTCCAAAAAAATATTTCCGACACTGACATCAATACTTGCATTTAAACGCGAGGCAAGCTGATTGACAGCGTTTCTGACCTTGACATTGTAATCTTCAGCAGTCAGAAAAACTGCGCCTGTAAAAATTAAAACCGATATTAAAACAATTTTCTTCATTTTTTCTCCTTTTCCCTATAATTTTCCGCGCACATTAACGCGGGCAGCCATATACGGTCTGGATAAATTACCGTCATTTATGCCGCATAAAGATAAAACAAAACCATAATCCGGCGCGGGCGCGACTGACATTACAATCGAAGTTCCTGCAAAAAACGAATCTGTTAATTCTTCCCTCCAAATCAAAGTTCCGTTTTCTATATTAATTCCTTCCAGAAAAGGAACGCCTCCGCTGCCGTTTCCGTCTTTGGCACGCATTGTCCCTCCAAGAACAATCTGACCGTTTTCTATGTCGAGTAACACACCCTGGTAATAAGAATTTGATTGAGGAGGATTTAAAAACCTCCAAAGCTCCCTGTCACCGGAATCATATTTAACAATCATTGCGGTACTGCTGGTTCCTTTTTGTTCTTTTCCAATCAGGTAATAATTTCCTTCAGAGTCCGGTAAAATTTTCAGTATCTCAATTCCTTTAAACGAAGTGTTAATCTTCTGAACTTTACCGTCTTCACTGATAAAGGCAATAAATGATCCCGCGGCGGCGCCGTCAGGGTTTCTTTCATTTAACATACCTGCCGCAAGCCAGCTATTTTTTACAGCGTTATAAATAACAGATGTAATCTCTGCGCATCTTGATTCAGAATCAAATATTTTCCCGCCAATTTCCCAGTCTGCGGCAAGAGCCGATCCGTTATTTTTAACAAGACGTAAATACGCCAAATACCCGTGATCAGGACTTCGCCCTGCAGCTCCCGCAACAAGCCATTTTCCGTCATTAATAGCAGCAGTAGTAAAATATGCCGAGTAGTACTCCGGATTTAATGAAAGCGGAAGCACACCGCGGATTACTCCGTCCGAATCGTGTACTCTTGCAACCGGTATATCCATGCCGCGTAAAAAATCAATTTGATATCCTGCAAGAAAAAAATTACCTTCAGAATAGTTTACAAAAGTTGTTTCAAAACCGCCGCCGCTTTTTACCTGCGTTTTGGAGTTTCCGGCGGAGTCAAAAACATGGCGGATAAGACCGTCATTTGTGGAAGCAAAACAATGTATTTCATTTTTTATTGATACAATTGACAGGGGAGAGTCCGATTTAAGAATGGAGTTGGATTCATTTGCTGATTTTACCCAGCCGGACTCGCCTATACGGTGTAATGGCCGGGAATCGGCGAATATAAGCCCGTTTACTGTGTAATCAAATGAATATCTGTAATTTCTTTTTAATGTTTGAGGAATTGTAAAAGGAATGCTTCTGCGGCTGTCATAAATAATATAATTTTCGTTTCCTAAATCCCTGCTGATGTCAAAAACAGCCGTTTCACCCGGGGAAAATTCAAATTTTTCAGATCGTGACAGATATGGAAATGATCCTCTCTGCTCCATAAGGGAATTGACTGTTCCGCCCGTTCTAAAAGTTACAGCGTTGTCCGCTTTATTTTTTATTACCAAAAACCTGCCGTAATTTTCATTTATCACAGGTTCATTTATATTAAGCGAAGTTTGATTTTCGCGTAATGTCCTGTGATCGCCTTTTAAAAAAACAGGCACAGAATCACTGATTGGAATTTCATACCAAATATCAAAACCGGCAGATAAAAAGCCGCTTTCTGTATGGAGAGAAATATTACCGCTTGAATTTTTATTTATCTTCTGATTCCGTTCAAAATATACATTATAGGAAGTTGGATTAATTACCCTGATTCTTGCTTCCTGGGCAATAGTAATATCAACAATGAATAATAAATATGATATAAGTAAAAAATTTAAATACTTCATTTTTTATTATTAAAGAACCGCAGGTAAAAAATACCTGCGATTCTTTTAAAGTAATCAGAAGGGACTATCATCGCCGAAAAGTCTCATTTGTAAATCTTCAAGCTTGTCCCTATATTCGGTCTCACGGATATCATAGGCATAATTACCGTTTACTTTTGTGACAACAAGATCATAAACAACCCCCGGTTTTGCGGAAAAACGATTAATTCTGATTACCTGGGTATTATCCATCTCCATATATAGATTGGTATACAATTGTCCGGCAGAACCTGATAACGCGGCAAGCTCAAAAGTCTGCATATCGCCTCTTGATACAAAACGCCTTCCTTTTTGATCCGGCAAAATACGTCCGCTGTCCCTTAAATCCAAACCTTCGCCTGTTTCATTTTTAAGCCGCAGGAAAGATACAAGATACGATATTTGAGATGTATCCTGAGGACCTCTGAATATCAATGGAGCGACATGAGAAGTGCTTGGAAGCTCCCTTTGCCTTTCACTTCGATCCCTGGCTGTAAAACTCCTCATCTCGTTTGTCGAAGGATCTACATAAACATAAGTAGCATAAAAATTATACGGCATCCCGTCTTCTTTTGGTTTTATAAACAGCTTTTTATTTTCCTGAAGCGGCGCAAGAGTAGCTATCTTGTCACCTGTAGGCGTTTCAAGACGAAGTTCAAGAACAAATTTTGAAGTATTAGATGCGTATATATACTCCTTACCCGTATCATTTACTCCGGCATAAATATTCAGATTTGTTTTATCATTGGAGTCATTTAGGTTGTATACAACTAAACCTGTAAATATGACATCTTCTTCCAAAATTCTTGCATTTTTTCTGTTGTATTGTTCAAATGAAGCGGCGCGTACCAAAAAGCTGCCGCTTTTCCCGGGCATAGCATATGTTGAAAGATCGAAAGTTCTGCTTTGTCCGGCTCTGATACCGCCCATAACATTATTATTTGAAACTCTTCCCGCAAAAATAATTACATCAAAACTTGCCTGGTTATTTATTGTCAGGCTTCCCTTTCCGCCTGTCGCAAACAGATTTCTGGTGTCAATAGTTGCGTGAGGCTGATTTTTATCAGTCTGTATAACAGGATTATGTTCACCTCTTTCCTTATTTCCTCCGGCATTCACAGACACTGGTATTATAAAAACCGTTAAAAATACAAGCAATAAATGCTTTATTTTCATAATAATCTCCTGAATATATTAAAATTACCGCCATATACATGGCTTATTTTTGGCAATTTAAAATTATTTATGAATTATTTTATATGCCATATAGCATAATATATATTCATTAATGAATATTGTCAACTTCATGTTATGCTAATTGGCTATATGCTTATTGTGAATGGGATTTAAAGAAAACCTGAAATCTGAACTGGCGTATAAAGGCATGCTGGTAAAGGAGCTTGCTCAGAAATCAGGCATTAGCCGGCACACTTTGGATAATTACCTTAATGTACGGGAACATATACCTACCATGGATGCGGCAGTGAAGATAGCAAAAGCTCTGGAAGTTTCGGTTGAATATCTTGCAACAGGCGAAGAAACCCCGCAAACAGTAATAAAAAAGAACAAGGAAAATATTACCCTATTGCAGAATTACAATCATTTAAATAAAGATGATAAAAAAATAGTAGACGAGCTTGTACAGCTTTTATTAAAATACCGCCGGAAAAATCATCAGAAATAATGGATGTTTGTTGGCTGCTGTCATTTTTACGTTTATTATGGAAGAAAATTTGCCGTACTAAACTCTGGTTACAAATATTATTCATAAATACTATATACTTTTTCCATTACCCCAGCACAACTTCAACTTTATGCGTTTTTCCGTCGCCGTGGAGCTTAATTAAATTCCCTTCAATCTCAATTCCGTCAACATTGATTGATTTCACTCCGTACTCAACGCCGCTTGGGTTTTTAACGGAAATCTCGTAAACCGCTCCGCGAAAATTTCGTTTAACAGAAAACTCCTTCCATTCCTTGTGAATTTTCGGATCAATTTTTAAGCCCTCGTAATCCGCCTGCAGACCCAAAACCCACTCGGTAATCGACTGGTGCATGGTAGGAGCAGTTCCTGTCAGCCATGTATGCCCTCCCTGTCCAAAACCGATGCCGCCTCTTCCGCGTACATATTCAGGGTATACATACGGCTCGCTTCTGTAGCGGTCCTGGTCGCTTGCAAGATTTTCAGGCAGGCACTTTTCATAGAAATTAACAGCATCCGATCCGCGGTTTAAAATCGCGTAACTCTGCACAAGCCATGCGTTAAGGTGCATAAATATCGATCCGTTTTCTTTCATCGCAGGCGGCTCTTTTTCGATATTCCATGTCCGGGAAGGCAGCTCCTCGCGCTTAGCAAGACCGTTATAAACAGGAAAACAAATCTGCGCTCCAAACCGGCTGTCTAAATATTCCTCAACTTTTTTAATAATAATTTTTGCGCGCGCTTCATCTGCGGTTTGGCAGTTAATGCCGAATGTTTGCGGTTCAAGGAAAATTTTCGCTTCGGGATTCTCGCTTCTTCCCAAATCTTTTTTCTCCGCTGTTACGCAAAGCGCGCGGATGTAGTAGCCCTCTTTGTCAATTGCGTATTTTTCAAGCGCCTCGTATATTTTTTTCGCGCGCGCTTTGTATTCACCTGCAAGAGCGCTGTCTCTGTTAGCTGCTATCATCAGATCCGCTGTATCAATTAAAACTTTGTAAAGCTGCTGGGCTGCCATAACACTTTCCACATCCCTGTTCCATTCGCCGTCTTTTCTTAATTCGTTAAGATCGTCGTTCCAGTCGCAGTCTTTCATATACGGCAAGTCGCGGCTGCTTCTGTCCGTCCACACACGGTCAACCGCCTTTTGGATATGTTCAAAAATCGTGCCGTAAATATCGCCTGTTTTTTCGTGGACTTCGGCATACGCGGTTTTTTCATCCAGAAATGCAAAGTCGCCTGTCTCTTTTATGTATTTAATTACCGCCATCGGCAGCCATACAGGATCGTCGCTTGCCTCTATGCTTTTGTTTCCCGGCTGATCGATAAAAAAATTGTGATAACAAACCCCCGTAGAAAACATCTGTGTCGAAATGTGCTTTAAAGCTTCTTTTACAGTTTCTGCGGAATACGGCAGATTGAAATTCACGTCCTGTAAAATATCGCGAAATCCCCAGCCGTATTCGTATCCTGTATGGTAACGCGATTTCATTCTGTTTAGGATATATACCACGCGGCACTGATACTGAAGCCACTTGAAAGCGCGGTTTATTTTTACATTCGGCGTGCGAATTTCAAACCGGGACATCATGTCGCTCCACCATTTTTTCACTTCACCTAACATTTTTTCGCGGGTTTGCGCGCATTTCACTTCCCCGATCATTTTTTTAAGATGGGTTTTTTTATTTAAGTAATAATCTTTTGTGGAACCTGCGATCAGCGCCGCGGCGAACTCTAATCTTTCGCCTGCTTTAAGCGTAACCTTATTGCGGAAAACGCCGCATGTTCTGCGCAGATACGCCTGATCCGTATTTGAAAGAGGCTTCGCGTCCGTTATACGCAACGGATTTTCAAGCGAATTGAATCTGCCGCCTGTAAAGCGTTCCTCATTTGTTTCGTACTCTGTGTCCGCGCCGTTGAGCGTCGAAAAAAAAGCGACGACATTCCCCAGCATTCCGTTTATTTCAGTCCGGTCGTCATTCACGCTTGTTCCGTGATTTCTGCGGAAAACAATCGCGTTTAAATCCTTGTCCCACGCAGCTCCGCCGAAAAATCCGTCATTGTCGCCTGCAAGAAGGCGAACCAGCGCATCTCCCATATGAATCGGAACAAAGGGATAAATTTCAAGCCGCTTTGTTTCGCCTGTTGTGTTTTCAATAATGATATTTTGAATCCAGCCGTCAAATTCCTTGGGAACAAACATCGTCTCCTGTGTTTTAATTCCTTTGTATTCAGAATCAAACTTGATATATCCGAATCCCAAAGCTGCTTTGAATTTTTGCCCTTCTTTTTTCACAGGCTGCCATGTTGTCGAAAAAAAATCACGGGTGTCCGCATCTGCGATGTAGCAGTAACGCCCTCTGTTATCAGCGTCATTCAGGTGAAGCTGCGTATCCACAAAGGTATTTTCGTGAGTTCCGCGAACATCAAATCCGCCGCATGTATAGCTGACTCCCGAACAGAAAGTCTGCGTTCCGATCTGATCGGGTCTGATTAAATAATGCAGCCACGGCTCCGGCGTGCGGGGATTAAAAATTTCAAACTCGTCATTTTCGTTAAACTTTCCGTATTCCGCCATAATTACATCCTATATTAATTCATATGGATTTTTCATCCATTCAATTATTCTTAAAGGCGAAGCAATAATTACTTCCGGCTTGCTTTGAGCGTAATCCAAAAAATCTTCGATTGCTTTGCGCCGCTCGTTTTCTGAAATTGTTATGACAGGATCGCTGTCGTAGTCAAGCGCGTAAATCCCTGAGTGCGCGCCGAGAAAAAAGGGAGCGCGGTTGCCTTCAAGCCGCAAATCAAGCGAATATTTCAGAGTTGCCAAAAATTCCTCTCCGGTCATCAAAAATTCAACAAGGCAGTTGTAGTCAAGCCCCGATATTTTTCCGTCATCTTCGGAAAAATAATCCCTCAATGAAGCGCATTTTTTCCGCAAGCCTTTTTTAACGCCGTATTTTTCACACAAATTATCGGGAGGAACAATTACAACATGGATGGGAAGTTCCCAAAGCCCCGCATGATTTCCGGCTTCTTCAATGTGAAGCTCCTGCTCCGAACTGAATTTATTTCCTGGACTTCCTTCATCAAGCGTGTACGGAAAATAAAAATTGGTTCCGTCCTGATCATCCTGAACGCCTTCTTCTATTGAGCAGTCGTACACAAAGCCCATTTGCGCAGTCGCTTTAAAAGCATTAGCGTTATACGCAAGATAAGGCGTTCTGAAGGATTTAATTTCGCTTTTCGCTATTCCAATCCCCGAATCATCTCCGCTGTTTCCTTCCGCGTAAGACCGGGATAAAAGCTCGACGCATTTGTTCATTTCAAAAAGCCATTGATCAACGCTGAATTTGGAGCCGTCCGAATGGGAATGAGAATGACAACCGGTTTCAAAGCCGTTATCCAGAGCGTACTTCCATGATTTTTTTACAAGATGCGCAGGTTCGCGCGCGCTTTCGACCATGTATGATGTTGAATTATAAAACGCACAGGAACAATTTGAACCGTCAGGATTTTTCCGGCTTTTAAAAATATCGACAGCCCATTTCATCCCTTCCGATCCCTTCTGCGGTGAAAAACCGCTTTTATCGTTGTCGTCGAATCCAATTGTAAAAAATTGAGGTATTTTTGCGGCTTTCAGATTATTAGGCGGATTTTGCGACGGTAAAAATTTATCCATAAATCATCCCATTAATACTTCGACATCAACCTTGCCGCCTGAAGCGAAAGAAAGGGGAATAATATTTCCGCTGATTTCTTTTCCGTTTACTTTTATCGACTTTACGCCTTTTTGAACGCCGTTTGGATTATTAAAATTGATGTTAAACGCAGTATTTCTGAAAGTCCTGACCGCCTGGAATTTTTTCCATTCACCGCAAACGCATGGGTCGATCAAAAGCCCCGAATAATTTCTCCTAACGCCGAATATCCAGTCAATGAGCACGTTTAAACGGGTCGGCGCGGTTCCTGTCAGCCATGTGTGCCCCGCTTTTCCGTGATCGTTAGACGCAGTCCCTGACACATACTCAGGGTAGACAAACCGTTCAGCGGCATACAGGTACGGATCGTCTTTGCTTGCGATAGCGGGAAGCGTTTTGATATAAATGTCGTGCGCTTCTTTTCCGTAACCGAAAATGCAAAGCGACGCGATATACCACGATTCCAGATGCCTGAACTCCCCTCCGTTTTCTTTTTTGCCAGGAGCGTTGCGTTTCCATCCCTGATAATCAATGGGAAGTTTTCCCTCTATCATTGTCTTGTCGCCCTGACAGATCGCGATTCCGTATTTATCGTCAAGATTTTTTTCGCAAACCTTTTTACAGGCATCAAACCTTTCCCTGTCCGCTATTCCGCTGAACCCCGCCCATGCAATCGGTTCAAAGAAAACAAGTCCGTCGGTTTTGCTGCTTCCCAAATCAACAGGAGCAGACTCATCAAGTATATAATCTACATCGATGCCTGTATTTCCAAATGTCAAACTTTTAAAGACAGCTTTAAAGTCCTCTGACGCGACCGCGCGGATATAATTTCCCTGCCTGTCGATACATCTTTTTTCAACTTCATCTTTAACAGTATTCGCTTTAACCGCGTAATCGGAAGCCAGTTCTTTTTCTATTCCCCTCGCGCTGAAAAGCTCAATCATGTCGTTTAACGCCTTGTAGAGCTGCTGAGCCGCCATTGTTGAAACGCTTGTAAAGTTGCCGGAAAGATCGTCATTCCAGTCAGCCATCAGCATATACGGAAGCCCTTTATCGCTTTGCTTCCATACTTTCGCGATTGCGGTTTTCAGGTGTTCAAGCATGGTTCCTTCTTTTGCGGGCAGCTCTTCCTTTTCATCACAATATGGAACAACTTCGTCGAGTATCGCAAAATCGCCGCTTTCCTTGATATATTCGCAGACCGCGTAAATCAGCCACAGAGGATCGTCGCAGGTGACAAAATCCTTGTTTCCCGGAGCCGACACATAGAAATTGTGGTACACAAATCCGTCAGAGAACATTTGTTGCGCGGTAAATTTGATAAGCTCCTTCGCTGGTTTGGGATCGTAAGGAAGAAGCGCAAGAATATCCTGTAAAATATCGCGGAAACCGTATCCGTATTCAAACCCTGAATGAAAACGCGATTTCATTCTGTTTAAAAGCGCTACCATGGCGCACTGATACTGCAGCCATTTATATGACGGATTTAGGATTTCATCCGCGCCGTCAACTTTAACTGACAATTTGTTTAGTTCCGCCTTCCATTCGCTTTTTACTTCATCAAGCATTTTTTTTGCGTTTTCAGGATCAAGAACTTCACCAAGAAATTTTTTTACGGATTTTTTCCCGTTACAGTAATAATCTTCTGTAGACGGCGTTACGCTGACAACAACAAGCTCTTTCGTTTCTCCGGCTTTAAGCGTGAATAAATTTTTAATTGACGAAAGCGCGGAGCAGTTTTCATGCGCGTCCCTGTTTGGCAAATCCCAGTCTTCAACTACAGCGGAGGGATTCCCCATCGTGTTTGAGTGGTGCCCGGTAAATTCGTCATAATGCGTGGCAAACTGATTGTTTGGCAAAGACGTCGTGTGAACAAGCACCTTGCCGAACATCGACTTCACTTTATCCATGTCGCTGTCAAACTCGCGCCCGAAACCGTTCCTCCAGACAGCCGCGTTAAGCTCTTTATCAATTATTGCTCCGCCCATCATAAGCGTATTAAAACCGCTGAACTGAATATCGCGGGCATCTCCAATATTGACAGGATTAACATTAAACATCGTTACTTTGCGATCTTCGCTACCGTTATTTTTTATTTTTATAATCTGCACCATCGCGTCATAACTGTTCGGCACAAAATGAAACGACTCAACGTCAAAGTTGTTGAAAGAAGTTTTAAATTTCAGATAACCAAAGCCAAAAGTTGTCTCAAGTTCCTGCTCCTTGTTTAAAACAGGGTACCATGCGTTGGAAAAATATTTTCCGTCTTCCGTGCGGAAGTAAGCGTAAGTTCCCAGCATCCGGGTTTTATACGGGTCTTCATGTACAAATCCGTTTAAAATATCGCCTTCCTGCGTTCCGATTCTAGCAAATGAAGTTCCGTTATTCGTCATTCCCCAGCAAAGCGTGTCTGTCGGTTTTCTGTTCCTTCTTGCAAGAAGCATGAGCCACGGCTCACGGGTCATGTCTTGGTATTTTTCCTTAATTACAACCTCATTTTCCGCGTTAAAATTAAATTGTCCGTTATTTTTTAAACTTCCCATAATTTTCCTCCCGTTTTATTTTTTATTCAGATAAACTTCTATTGCTTTTCGTGTTGATGTAAACGCAAGTTTGCTTAAATCAACTTCCTGCGGTTTTTTAAAAAGAACGCCGGAAATTTCTTCTTCTTCAATGTTCAAGTCTTCAGGTTTTAATCCTGGAGCGCGGATTGTAAAATACATATCGCATGTGTTGTAATCGATGTTTTTATATCTGTATTTATTGGGAAATGACGCAAACAGGGTAAAAATATCGCATAACGCAGCGCCTTCAGGGATCGGCGGAGTCCAGCCAAGTTCTTCCTTCAGCTCGCGGCAAAGACCTTCCAGCACTCCTTCGCCGATATCAACAAATCCTCCGGGCAGATCCAGCATACCCTTCCCCGGTTCCTTGTTGCGCTCCAGAAGCACAAGGCGTTCCTCATCATCAGGCACAATAATCAGGCAGCCGGTTGCCGCAGCAATGTTCTGGAAATAAACCAGACCGCAGTCAGCGCAGCGGAAAACTTTCCCTTCTTCAAACGTAAATTTTTTTGACGCGCATGACGGGCAGTATTTAAACATTGGCAATTTTACCATATAATACAAATAATATAAACAAAAAACCTCACTTGATAGAAATAAAACACAGAGTATAATCAAAATACTATGGATATTGAAATTTACAATGATTTAACAGGAAAGTTTCAAACGAAACTGAATAACCTTGCAAAACAAAAGAAATTTATAACCGGAAGTAAAATATCAGACGAAAAAGCGGTATCAGCGCTTCTTTCAGGCGATTGGCTTGAAAAATATCCGACTGCGGTTTGTATAGATCTTCCGAAGGCGGCAGACCTGTATAAAACAATCGATTCCGGCGAAGAAGAAAAAATCGAAACCGCATTCATGATGGCAAGAATAAATTACATGGGAACAGACGGAGTGCGCGGCAAGGTAGTTACGCAAACGAAGAATAATTTTATTTCCGATTTACAAAAAGAAAACTCTTTTACTCCCGATCTTGTTGAAACCGCTTCGTTTGCATTCGCGAAAATTTTATTGGATAAAAAAATCGTTAATACTGGAGACACCGCCGTTATCGGAAACGACGGACGTGATCTTACGTATAACTGGATTTTGAATAACAGCGTCCGCTCCGGTTTCGCAAAAGCGGGACTAAATGTGCTCGATCTCGGCGTTGTGCCTACCGCTGTTATTCCGTGGAAAAACCTACAGCTTGGACACCGCGCAGGCGCATGTCTTACTGCGTCGCATAACCCTTCCAATCAAAACGGAATAAAATTTTTCATTGACGGAAAAAAACTCATACCGGAAGGGGAACTTGGTGATTATTCGCTGTCAGCGTATATGTACAATTACTGTTTTTTGGAAAAATTGCCGCAATATACAACCGGGAAAGTAATTGAGTACAACGCTGAAGCGGACAGCGTAAACTGGATAGCAGAAACATGGGAGTGCGATCTTAAACCAAAACTAAAAAACATAACCATAATTTTCGATTCTGCAAACGGCGCGACAGATATTATCGGCAGAAAGGTACTGGAAAAACTTGAAGCGGATTATATAAGCGTAAATGAAAAATGCACAGGCGATAATATTAACCGCGGCGTCGGGGTCGCAGAAATTGAGGGAACTGAATTTTACCGCGGAAAGGAATATGATAAACATATTCCAACCATTAAAAAAATATTTGACGCGGGAAGAAAATCACCGGAACATGGAAGCGTATTCGGAATCGCTGTTGACGGAGACGGAGACAGGGGTTTTTTGCTTTACTACAGCAAAAAAGACGATGATGTTTGCGTTCTTGACGGCGACAAGTGCGGATATATTTTAGCTCAGTATCTTTTACCGTACTGCGAAAGAGAAGGAAAAAAACCAGGCGATCTCTGGTTTTTATCCACAATAGAATCAGACATTATGACGTCTTCTGCGGCAAGCAAAAATCTCGGACTTAACACGCAGGTGGTTTCGGTCGGCGATAAATGGATTGGCAATTTTAAGGACGGGGAGATTCTTGTCGGACTAGAAATATCAGGGCATTTGATTTGTCCGATAGAGGTAGAAGATCTCAAAGGTCAAAAAAGAACATTGCTTTCCGGCATCGGACTTTTGACAGGGCTTTGGTCGATCTGCGCAATCAAAGGGCTAGGGCTAAGCGAAGAAAAAATTATCAAACCTTTTGAACCGGGCTTTTCAAAAACCTATTACGTTTTTTTCGTTGATAAAACACGCCATTACAGAGGCAGCGCAATCTGGAACAGGGACAAACAGCTCGCCGAAAAAGAAATAAATGCAGCAATTGAAAAATCAAAACTTCCAAAAAATACCGTAATAAAATACGAAGACAAAGAGGATTTAAATGTTTTATACATGAATATTCTGGACGGCGAAAGGCTCTTAGGAGTTCTTTTTATGCGAAACTCCGGAACAGAAGATAAAAACGCCGTTTATGTGAAGGGCGAAAAAAAGTACGAAGAAGTATTATGCGAAATCGGAAAGAAAGTGCAGAAAATGCACACAGCCGAAATGAAAAACGAAAACCGGATCGAATACAAATACGAACAAGCGATTATAAAAAACCTTGAAGCAAACAGCGGAAAAACAACTATCGATAATATATTATCCGAACTTGAGGGAGTAAACGAATCTGATTTATTCAGCGTAGTCTACGGTTTAAAAAAGGAAGGAAGGGTAAGCGTTCTGTATCGTGAAATTACTGCTAACGAAGATCTTCGGGGAAAGTGATTTTCCTGTTTTCAGGCTCTCCTTGGATTACGGCGACTTTACCGCAAAATCTTCCCCAAATCTCGGCGTCATCTGTAAACTGCTCTCCCTCTGCTAAAGCGGCTTTTTCATGTGCGCGGAGGATTTCTGAAAATCTGAACGCCTGCGGAGTCTGCGCGCCGCCTGTCTGCGCCCGTTTTAGATGAGTTTTAATAAAAACAGTTCTGTTATCTTCAATAAAAGGCGCATCACATTCTTTTGGAGTTTCAATAAAAGGAAGAAGCGGAATTACAGCGTCATATTTTTTTACAACTTCAATTGTTCTTTCTATAAGAGAAGGGCTTACCCACGGTCTTGCTCCGTCATGAATCAGCACATACCCAGGACTGCGCGCCTCAAGAAAAGAAAGCGCGTTAAAAACAGAAGCGCGGCGGGAGTCTCCTCCTGTTACAAGAAATATTTTCCGGTTTATTAATGACAGGCAGTCCTTTGGCAGAGCTTTAAGAGCGGATTTCTCTTCGTTTTCGCGGATAACAACTACGATTATTTCAATTGATTTAACAGCCGAAAAAGCGCCGAGCACAGTCTCAAGAACGGATTTTCCGCTGTCCAGTCTGTAAAATTCCTTTTTAATTCCATTCATTCGGCTGGACTCGCCGGCGGAAAGAACTATAACGCCTATCTGCTCGTTCTTCTCACTCATTCCTCTTCCGGTTCCAGTCTTGAAAAGACCATACCCTCAATATCTTCTTTGGATTTCTTCAGGGAAATCGAAGCCTCATCAACAAGCAGCTTCAAAGCTGAGTCGTAGAGTTTTCTCTCCAAAATGGGAAGTTCTTTGACCTTGCTGCGGTGGTAAAGGGAACGGACTATGCTCGCAATATCCCTGATGCTTCCTTTTTTCAACAGATCGAGGTTCATCTGGTAGCGCATTTTCCAGTCGGAGGGGATTGGATCATAATCTTCGCTGATTAGTTCCAGCGCCTTATTGGCTTCATCCCTTGATACAGTAGGACGAATGCCAAGTCCGAAAGCTTTATCAACAGGAACCATTATTGTCATGTCGGTAACTTCAATATAAATCACATAATAGGGTATTTTTGCGTCTTTAAACTTTTTTTGAATTATTGACTTGATTACACCTACGCCTTGACTTGGATAGACCACTTTTTGATCAACCTGAAAAGCTTTAACCTTACTCATTGATCAAATGTTATCATATAATAATTAAACAGTCGAGCCTCCGGACTTCCCGTGCTTACAGCGGGATTTATAGAAAAAAACGTTTTTTTGCACTTTTATTGAATATTTTTTTCTTGACAAGATTTATTAACTGCTATACTATGAGGGTTGAAGTTATCTAAATTTTTAGGAGGAAAATGATGACAAAATCAAAAATTATGGGAATTATTCTCATAGTGCTTATGGTCTGTCTGGTTTTCACGGGCTGTAAAAAAGATGATCGTACAGTTTTAAGGGTATTATATTACCTGGACGCATCAACACCGAATGATGTTACTGATTCAAACCTTTGGTTCAGCACCTTTGAAAGGAACAATCCGACAGTCAAACTCGAAAGGGAAAATCTGTTTGATGACGCTTTCCATGACAAAACAAGAACATACGCGGCAGCGGGGGATCTTCCCGATGTATTGTATGTATGGCCGTCAGGAAGGTCGGATTACCTTCATGATCAGAGGCTTTTAAAGGATCTTACCCCCTTTATTAACAGGGATGGTATAAAGAACCTCTATATTCCGCTGACAATGGATCCTTCCCAGCAGCAAGCGGGTTATATGGCGATGATCCCCCAGGGTATCACAACAACCCATGCATTCTTTGTTAATGCGAAAATATTAAGCGATGCAGGTCTCCAGCCGGCAAGAACCTATGCTGAACTGGTAGCTCAGGTACCTATTTTAAGGGCGGCAGGCAAACAGACTGTATTAATTCCGGCTGAAAGCACATGGGTTATGCAGAGCTGTCTGTTCTCAATGATCGCCGGACGCTTCGGCGGAGCCGATTGGCATGAAAAAGTCCATTCAGGAGCAATGAAATTCAACGGTGCTGAACTGACCGCAGCATTTGCTTTTGTCAGACAAATGTATGATGACGGCGTAATTTCCCGCGAAGCAGTAGGCGTTGGCTACGGTGACGGTCCCGGTATGTTTGCCAGAGGCGAAGGCGCATACTATATTGACGGCGACTGGCGCGTCGGCGCATTCCTTACCGATGCGAACACCGGACAGGCTCTCATCAGTCCCGCTGATCAGAACAACATAAGAATCTCGGTGTTCCCTGAAATCCCGGGTGCGAAAGTCAACAGCTCGAGTTCAGTAATCCTCGGCGTAGGCTATGCCATGGCAGCTTCTATCCCCTCAGGTTCCGAGAGAGAAAGACTCGCATGGGAACTTGTAAAATTCATGACAGGCAAAGAAGTATCTGAACTGAGAACAGAAAGAGGCGGCACGCCGACTCCGTCCAGAACAGACCTTAATTTTGCTGCAATGAAACTTGAACCGATGCAGAAAGCGGTCGGCGCTCTTGGAAATGAATTCCAGGTCGCAACTGCTGTTATCGACGGCGTGTTCCCGTCTGAAGTTTATGAACCGATCAACAACATTCTTGTTGAGCTCGCATTGGGCAGGGTTACAGGCGCTCAGGCAGGTAATGCGATCCAGACAGCTTTTGACGGATGGAAACGCTAAAATTTTAACAAAATAAAGGCAGGGCAGGTTATTATGGGTATTAGAGATAGTTTAACAAGAAGTGAAGAAAGAGCATCTTATTTAATACTTGTGCTGCCTGCCTTGCTTATTTATTTATTTGTAATGGCTTTTCCTGTATTTTTTTCCATTTTCTTGAGTTTTTCGACATATAAATACGGTCAGATACTTGATCCGGCTAACCACGGTTTTGCCGGACTTTATGCGTACAAGGAAATATTTTCAGATCAATATTTTTATGTTGCCTTGAGGAACAATATTTGGATTGTTCTTATATCGGTTTTCGGTCAAATTCCGCTTGGCTTTTTCCTTGCTTATATACTGTCGCGCGGTCTAATTAAAGGAACTGATTTTTTCCAGGCAATGATCTACCTTCCAAATGTAATCGCCGCTATTATCATAGGTATACTTTTTAAAAGATTCTTTTTAAGTTCTCAGAGCGTTTTATTGGAAATTCAAAAAAGATTTAATCCTGACGCTGTATATATTCCGAGCAGTTCGGATATATTCGCGGTGCTGGGCGTTATACTGTGGATGTACACAGGGATTTATATGCTGATATTCCTTGCAAATATGCAAAAAATTGACGCATCTGTTATAGAAGCATCGAAAATAGACGGGGCGAACGAAATGCAAACCCTTAGATATATAATCCTGCCGGCTTTATCTGGAGTTATTGTGACCTGCGCAATTCTTGCCATTTCCGGTTCTTTAAGATCATTCGATCTAATCTTTGTAATGACGGAAGGGCGGCCAAGCCACAGTACAAGCGTTCTTTCGCTGTACATGTTCCTCAAAGCCTTCCGGGGAGCTCCTAATTATGCAATAGCGAACGCAATTTCCACTGTTATGGTGATTATCTGTTTTATATTAATCGGGATAACAAGATTCGTGGAAAAACGTTTAACAACGGGGGAATAACATGAACAGCGATATTCGTAAAACAAACACTTTTTTCCTGTCAATAATGTATTTTATTGTAATTATTTTTGCAGTTCTCGCTGCTTACCCGATTTTCTGGGTAGTAATGAGTTCCTTTAAAACAACCCAGGAATATATGGCGACGAGTAAATTGGCTTTTCCTGAAAGATGGTTTCCCAGAAATTATTATTTAGCATGGAGGGATGCGAATTTTTTCATGCTCATTGCTAACAGTATTTTCTATACCACCGTTACGGTCATATCGATAATTATACTTAGTTTTATGGCAGGGTTTGCTTTTGCAAAACTTCCGACAAAAGCCACGCCCATTCTGCACGGCAGTTTTATTATAGGTATTTTAATTACCCTTCAATGTATCATGATTCCGCTTTTTCTGATGATTAGGGTAATAGGGCTTTATAATACAAGACTGGGGGTATTAATTCCATACATAGGCGTTGGACTCCCGATGGGTGTTTATCTTGCCACAGAGTATATTAAAGGCATTCATAACGAAATAATTGAGTCAGCCCGTATTGACGGCGCCATATATTTGAGCATTTTCTGGCGGATAATTCTACCAATGGCGGCTCCTGTAGCGACAACGGTAGCTATCCTTACCACGACAGGAACATGGAATGAGTTTATGCTTATCAATATTCTGGTCGCGGCGGATAACCTGAAGTCGGTCCCTTTGGGAATGTATATGTTCTCCGGTGTTATGGCAACGGATTACGGCAAGCAGTTTGCCGCTCTTGTTACAGGAATGACGCCGATGATCGTCTTTTACATAATCTTCAGAAAACAAATTACAAAAGGTGTTTCTGCGGGAGCGGTAAAAGGCTAACGCCTCTGCCATCAATTTCATACTTTAAGAGACTCGGGGAGAATCAATGGTAGAGATTCGCAGACTGGAAACTGATGATCTTCCTCAGCTTCAAAGAATGCATGTTATTGTATTTAATTTTCGCAGAGATTTCTCCAAAGAAGAAGAAAATGAACCTGATCCCTTAGATCATCCGGCGCACTGGGCATGGGGCGCTTTTGAAGGAAAGAAGCTTCTTGCCGGAATATGGGAAATTGAGTTCCTTATGCGCTTTGACGGCCATGATGTAAAGATGTCAGGCATTGGGGGAGTGGGAACCCTGCCTGAAGCGCGCAAGGGCGGTTATGTACGGCGTATTTTCGAAAAAATGCTCCCTGAAGCTTATGAAAAGGGAGTCCTTTTTTCCAGTCTTGCCCCTTTCTCGCATGATTTTTACAGAAAATTCGGCTATGAAATTTGCTGCGCAAGAAACAATATCAGTATTCCGGCAAATTGTTTATCTATAATAAAACCATACGGTCAATTCATTCTTGTTCATCCGGGGGATGATACATCCCTGCTTGCCGAAGTGCATTCTGAATATATTAAAAATATAAATCATGGAGTAAACAGGGATTACTGGTCTGACAACCGTGCATGGAAAAATTTTACAAGGCAGGATCCCTACGCCTCAGGATCATTTATTTATTTATGGAAAGATGAAACAGGGAAGCCGAAAAGCTATATAAAGTATCAGGACAAAACAGAAGAAGGCGAACATCAAATGTCAATTTCGGAATTTGCCTTCTCCGATATAAAGGGGATGTACGGAGCTTTTGGTCTTGTAAGCGGTCTTTCCGCCCAATTTGAGAATTTAAAATGGGCAATGCCTGTATTTATTGACCCCTTTGATTTTATCGGAGACGCATGGTCGGTGGAACAAAAAATAAAACCAAAAGACATGACAAGAATAATAAATATTAAAACCGCTCTTGAATTAATGCGCTCCCCGCCTGATTGTGAAGGTCAGTATATTATCGAAGTTAATGATGAAAACATCACAGCCAACAGCGGTAAGTATCTAGTCCAATTCGGATCGCGGGGATCAAAGGTGTCAAGCACATCAAAGAACGCAGATATCCAGTGCGATATTCCCGCACTGAGCCAGCTTGTTACAGGCTACAGATCACTTGAAAACGCGCTGTATTCAAGGCAGAAAGGATTGACGGTAAACGGCAATCTTGAAATATTAAAGCGGGTGTTCACTGAGCGTCCGCAGCATTTAACGGAGTATTTTTAATGAAAGAGTTGTCAATTATACCAAAGCCGGTCTCCATTAATTACAGTGACGGAGAATTCTGTTCCGATGGAATGCCGTTATTGAATAAACGGAATATAAAACTTGATGGGCAGGAGGCATACAGGCTCATTATAAAGAAGGACGGAATTACGGTAGAAGCCAGTTCGGAAACGGGAATGTTCCGGGGTGAGCAAACTTTCAGACAGCTTATGCTCTCCGAATTTAAAGACGGTAAGCTCATCCTGCCCTGCGCTGAAATAAACGACTACCCGCGTTTCCCGTGGAGAGGTTTCATGCTGGATTGTTCGCGTTATTTTTATTCGGTTCCCTTTATTGAAAAAATAATTGACGTTCTTTCAATACACCACATAAACCGCTTCCACTGGCACCTGACAGATGATCAGGGCTGGCGTTTTCCTGTTCCGGAATATCCGCTGTTAAATGAAATCGGCGCACGAAGGCAGGATCGCCGCTTCCCCTGGGCATCTTATAAAAGTGAGTTTTATTCAGAAGATGATATCCGCCGCATCGTAAATTATGCCGCGCGGCGTCACATGGAAATAATCCCGGAAGTTGATCTCCCGGGACATGCAAGCGCAATTCTTGCCTGTTACCCCGGTCTTGGCTGTACCGGCGGTCCCTACCGCGTGGAAGACCGTTTCGGTATTTTTGAAGATGTCCTCTGCGCCGGCAATGATCAGATCTTTGATTTTTTTAACGCAGTCTTTGATACTCTTGTCCGTCTTTTTCCTTCAAAATGGGTGCATATAGGCGGAGACGAAGTTCTTTTTAACAGATGGCAGGAATGTCCCAAATGCCGAAAGAAACTTGAAAGTTTGGAACTCGAAAAACCTGCCGATCTTCAAAGCTGGATAACCTGCTCTCTGGTTAAAATGCTCATGCAAAGGAGCAGGATCGCAATCGGCTGGGATGAAATACTTGAGGATACTCCAAAATATAAACTCCCCGATGAAGCGGTTATAATGTCATGGCGCGGAGAAGAGGGAGGAATAAAAGCCAGCGGACTTGGACATCAGGTTATTATGACACCTAACACACACGGATGCTATCTTGACTATAAACATTTGCCGGAACCTGAAGAAACAGGGCGGACGCTGGGACTTTCCACAATTGAAATGGGTTATTCGATGAATCCGGTAACAGCGCAGATGAAAGAGCCGTCCCTTATTCTCGGAGGACAGGGAAATTTGTGGTCAGAAGTAATCTATGCCGGAAAAATCGCAGAGTACATGATCTTCCCGCGCATGTGCGCCATCGCGGAGAATCTCTGGACGCCTTTTGAAAATAAAAATCTTGGCGATTTTTCCAAACGGCTTGACGTTCACAGACACCGGCTGGATAAACTCGGCATTAATCAATACCGCGGTCCGTTAAAATAAACCCTGCCAGCGTCGGGTTATTTCCGGCTGTCTGTCTCATTTTCAAGGACGCCGGCAATAGAGAGGGTGTTTACAGGAAGCGGAATAAAACGTACATCGGGAATGGATTCTTCTGTTCCCGTCTCTGTCATAAGCGCCAGAAAAGGTTTTTTGCCGTTAAGGAATTTTTCTTCCGCAAGCAGCGGCTTTATTTTTTTATAAAGACCGTAACCGGAAAATATATAAAACCATTCCCCGCTGTGAAGAGTCAGGGAAAATTCAGCTTGATTTGTAACGACAACATGAGGAACATGCATATTTTCCAGAGACCAGCTTAATGATTTAGCGTGAACTATGCGTCCTTCATAAATCAATACTTTCTTCTTCACAGGTTCCTTAACTGCGGCAAAAGGCGCAGGGGACTCTATCTCCTGCATAATGGTCATTGTAAAGGTGCTTCCCTTTCCGGGTTCGCTCTCCATGAAAAATTCTCCGTTCATCTCGGCGCATAAACGTTTTATAACAGGGAATCCAGTTCGGCTTTTCCCTTCGGTAATACTGTTCCCGTTCAAATCAATCCAGACAGATTCATTGAAAGGCTTTTCTCCGGTATCAGTCACAGTTATTTTCAGCCAAACCTTTTTTTCTTCAAATTTTTCAACTGTAATGAAAAGACCGATAAAACCTTTTTCGGTATGTTTGATTGAATTTAAAAGCAGATTGAGGAGCGCCTGACGGAACCGCACTTCGTCACCCAAAAGGCGGCAGGGAACAGCGCTGTCAATATTTGTGAAAAATCTGACCGGCTTTTCACCTAACTGGATGCGTACAATATCAACAGTATCATTAACAAGCGATGAAAATTTATAACTTGCGGAAATATACCGCACCCCTGCGGAGGAGAGACGCAGTAGCATATAACAAAGAAGGAAAAAAAGAACAAGACCCAAAAGGAACAGTATCAGGGCTGAAACGTATAAATCACCGTAAAATTTATGATAAGGCATAACAATTCCCATATACCAGCCGTTAAAGAGCTGGGTAAAAAAGGCAATGCCGGACATTTCATTATCGCCTTTTACACTTCGGGCTGTAACCTCTCCGCCACTTCGAAGTATTCCGGCAATTTCAAAATAAGACTTGCCAAGATCCTGAAGACTCATCCCGATAAGGGAATTATCATGATGAGCCATTACGGTCATGTTTTGATTTAAAAGAATCCCGGATGCAGGCGCAAAGGAATTGACATATTCAGTAAGCCAGCCTATTTCAACATCAATGACAAGAATACCGGCGTTATTCCTGTCATTATCAAAAATATTATATACCGCGGAAATGAGAGTATCGCCGGTGCGCCAGTCTGTATACGGTACTGTATATCCTACAGAAGCGCCGCTTTGACCGGCAGCCTGATACCATGGCCGTGTCTGCGGAATATAATCGCTGTCTGGATTTAAACCAATACTGTCAATAAATTCATCGTTAATATATCCGTAAACACCGTAATAATTAAATAATCCGCCCTCACGGTGCCGCATCCATTGCGTTGTAACTGAAAGAAAATCGTAAATATTCTGCGCCGGCGCGTTCTGATTTAACATTTTTTGTACAAAATATCCGGTGTTAAGAAGGATTGTCTCAACTTCTGAAAACCCCGTCCTTACATTCGCTTCAGAGACGGAGATTATTTCATTCGCCCTGTCAATAAGGCGCTGTTTTATAGTATGTCCGATTAAAAAAAATGCAGCGGCAGCCATCAGCATAAAAGCCAAGAAAATCAAGGTAACTTTACGAATATTATTTCTGACTATCTCTGCAATTCTTTCTATTTTAATTTTCATTAATCGTTCCGCGCTTTAATCCAGCCTAAAACAAGTCTGATCTGGAATTTTTCAAACATTAAAATCTTTTGTTACGGCTATTCAATCTTGAATCTTCCTACTTCTTTAAGCAGTTTATCAATTCCTTCGCGGTTTTTAATGCTTATATCGTTGACATGGGTTACAGCGACATTAATCTGATCTGCACCGGTCGCCATTTCGTTCATGCCGGATGTTATTTCCTGCGTTGCCTTTTCAAGGTTTTGGCTTTCCCTGATGACTTCCTGCGAACCTTCAAGCATCTCCCTGGAGCCTTCTTCCACCTGCTTTGTTATCTGATTGACATTGCTGATACCTTCCAGGATTTGCTTCGAGCCTTCTCCCTGTTCTTCCATCGCATGACGGATATTTTCTTCCTGCTGGGAAACTGTTTTAACCCCTGAATCAATCGCTTCGAATTTGTTTAATACATTTTCTGTAGAATGGGTTATCTTGTCGATTGACTCTTTAATCTTCTTGAGCACCGTTCCGATGGTTTTCGACTGCGCGCTGGAATTTTCCGCGAGTTTCCGGATTTCATCAGCGACAACGGCAAAACCTTTTCCCGCTTCTCCCGCATGAGCGGCTTCAATAGCGGCGTTCATAGAGAGCAGGTTTGTCTGCGCGGCAATATTGTTCATTACCGAGTTAATTTCCAGAAGACCTTCAGATTCGCGCGCAATTTCCTGAATGTCCGCTGATACTTCCTGTAAGCTGCCGCGTCCAACCTCTGAAGCGTCCATTAGTGTTTTTACGTTAGCGCCGTTTTTTACAAGCGTATCCGTAACGGAGGCAATGTTGGCTACCATCTCTTCAATGGCGGCGGATGCCTGTGAAACATGACTGGTTTGATTTTCAATATTGCCGTTTAATTTATTGATATTAATCGTTACCTGTTCCATTGTCGCGTTTGTCTGCGTAACGCTGGCGCTCTGGTTAATTATCCTGATTTTGATGCTTTGTATATTTGAGGTAATTTCATTAACAGCCGCGGCGGTTTCATTCATATTGCTCGCAAGATCGTTTCCTATGCTTGATAATAAATTGGCTTCCCCTTTTATCATTATCATAAGGTCTCTGATTTTTTTTATAGTCTGGTTAAAGTAACGGGACAAGTCGGTTATTTCATCCTTTCCTTTTTCAGCGATTTTAACCGTAAGATCTCCTTCGCCCTGAGAAATATCTTTTAATGTTTCAGTTACGTTGATAACCGGCATCATTGTAAAATGCAGGACAAAGTAAATGATTACCGCTACCGCAGCTGCGATTACGAGTGCAAGTATAATGGTCAGCCGGGTTAAATGATTAACCTCGGATAATATATGATCTTCGCTTGCTCCAATCATTACAGCCCAGTATTGACCTGATTTGCCGATCTCAAGGGGAGAGAAGAAAGTATGCAAATGTATTTCTAATGCATCAGAATAAGAATCAGTGTGGAAATCTTTTCCTTCGGCAATCGCATTAAACGCAGACTGCAGGTCATTGCCTAAAAACGTTTCTGTATCGAGCATATTTTTTCCGACGCGATCAGCGAATGAATGCGCCAATATAAATCCTGTACCTGTGTAAATTCCCATTACGGCTATTTCATCATGTGTTTTGACAGTTTCCTCTACCAGAGGCTGTATTTGATCGATATACAGCAATAAACCGACAGCTCCCACTACTTCATTTGTACGCGCAGAAATAACAGGAACCATATACCTGAGCAAATATCTGCCGTCCCTGAAAATGGGAGGTTCCGCACGGTCCATTGGATTTACTGGATTGACAGTGCTTAAATATTTCATTGTATTATCTATATCAGTGGTAGCCCTGAGAACTATATTGCCGGATTCCCTTGTATAAGCTGCTGCGTATTGCCCTGTAGCGGTAGAACCTGCTCTGCCAATCATTTGGGCATCCATACCGTCCACAGCGTTTGGCTTCCAAACTGTATAAAGCTGTAAATATTCAGGTCTGGCTTCTAAAACGCCTTTTAACATTGTATCAAATATATTACGCCGATCTTCCTGATCTATATCCTGATAATCAGCCATTATTTCCGCGATGGTATTTAACATGGAAAAACGGGAGTCCTGCCGCCCTTTCCAGAACTCAGCCTTCTCGCCGGACAGGTATTCAATTACGTCCAGATTCAGATCAATAGCAATTGATGATGAACTGGTAAGCAAAATAATAGAGATTGCCGCAACGACCACAATCAATATTGCGATTACCATCACGCTCAGTTTATACTTAAGCTTCATGATCTTTTCCCCTTAAAAATATTGATAAATTGAGCGTTTCTCAAAGCCCTGTCAGTTTTAAAAAGCTTCAATACATGCGTAAATAATTGATAGAAAGCCTTATGTATTTAAAAGTAATTATAATTGATTAGTATGTTTTTATCAATCATTCAAATGCCAGAAATGTATAGCGATTCCGGCCGTTATTTTTGGATAAATACAGGGCTTTATCGGCTTTTTCCACATATTCATTCCAGTTCTGAGTCTTGGAGAAATCGCTTGTGGTAACCCCGATAGAAACAGTTACAATGCCTGAATCATTGTTTTTTTCATTTGGTATTTCCAAATCTCTTATATTTTTTAGCATTTTTTCCGCCATAATACACGCGCCGGATTCATCCGTACCTGTCAGAATAACGGCAAATTCTTCTCCGCCGTACCTTGCCACAAAATCACCTCTTCGCAAAATGGCATTGTTAAGGGTTTTAGCGATAATTTTAAGACATTCATCGCCCTGACTATGACCGTAAGTATCATTGTATTTTTTAAAAAAATCGATATCTATCATCATGACGCTGATCTTGGTTTCCGAGCGCGATAAGGTCGATATGTACTGGCTGAAAGTCGTTTCCATATAGCGTCTGTTATAAATTCCAGTAAGCCCGTCATAATGCCCTTTTACAAAAAGATCATGGATCGTATTTGACAGCAACCCTATTTCATCATTCCTGTCCATACCGTATATTTCGTGTTCGTTGCTTTCCTTCATGTTTACAAGACTTTTAACAAGATTCTGCAGCGGATTGAAAATCATTTGTTTTATGGTACGGTTTGAGTTGAAAACAAACACAAAGAATAAAATTATCAATATAAAAAAAGGAGGCAGAAGTCTAAATGGGCTGAATAATGAAGAATCAAAAAATTTTATCAATGACCAGTTTGTTTTACCGATGGGCGCAATTGAGGCGTATTCGTACCTGCCTTTGTTGAGTTTGACTACAAGGGATTTATCGTCTAACTCCTGAAAATATCCGTCAATACTTTCCAGATGTTTTTGAACAGCGGCATGAAAAGCAGGATCCGGCGTTTCATCGAATATTGAATTTGTAATTCCAAAAAGGAGAAAATCATCATGTCTCAAAAGCGCGCTGTCCATGCAGATAACGCCGTTTTCATCAATAACAAGAGCCCGGGTTCTGTTAATATCGTATTTTGAAAAAGCCTGCTCCGCCATTTTCATAAAATCCATTCCAGAACAGACAATACCAGCGGACTCGCCGTTTTTCATAACTTTATAATTCAGCCATACCCTCTTTCTGTACAGTTCCTTGTCAATATCAACATTCAGATTATATTCATGATCGGATGCCATCAGCTCATAAACCCACGCGTCATTAGGGTTTTCCCCGGAAATCGACGCGTGGGTAGAAAAATTCTCAAATGAAGATTCTCCTTCTATCGAATACTCGTTCCCCGTTTTACCTGCGACTATATAAAGGCTTTTATTATAAAGATGGCGCAGAGTGGCGGTAAGTTCATCGTAAGCCGCTCTTTTTTTTTCAGGATCATTTTCATCAGTGAGCCAGCTTATAACTGCGTTTGAATTAGCGGCTGTTCCCAATACTCCGATTTCCTTGTTAAGATATGTTTTAAGGGTGTTCGCGGTACTGACTGTATTATAAACCGCGTAATCCTGCGATATATCATCAATTATTTTTTCAAGCGTCCAAAGCATCAGCGCTATCATTATGAAAGAAACCAGGGCAAACTGCGTTATGCTGATATTGAAAAACCTTACAGACAATCTGCGTTTGTCTTCTGAAGACTGAATAATATAGATATACATCAGAAATACCGATATTACAAAACCCATTCCCAGCAGAAGCTGACCGTAATTCAAAAGCTGAATGACAGCAAGAACAAAAGGAGGTATTTGGAAAAGGTAAAGATAAATGCCGGTTCCTTTTGGAGCCAATGCTCTTTTCCTGCTGGTTTTAACGGCTAAAAGAGGATAAGAAGCAGCCACATATATAAAACTAATAAAAAGCGTAATCCATAAACAATTGCCGCGCATATATAAATTATTTTCATTTATATAAAAAATAAATTTTGTTAACGGCGTTGAAATAACTAAAAGTGCGCTTACAGCGGCAGGCAATAAATAATACCAAAGGCGTTTCCTTATGCAGCCGTCATTGTAGACATTGTTATCACAGTAAAGTAAATAAATTAAACCCGGCAGGGGAACAGTAAGATAATAGAGTATGGAAAAAATATACAGAAAGATTCTTGCCGTATTAAAAATTATTCCGTCAAGCAGATACATCCCGGTATCAAAGACCAGATACAGCATTATTATGATCTGCATGAGTCTGAACAGCGTAAAATTAAGCGTTTTTTCCGTACGTGCTTTATCTGTATTTATATAAATGAAAACGAGTGTAATAAAACCAATGAAATTAAGAGCAACCCAGAATAAAGGCTTCATTACCAATCAGGATATAGTAAAAAGTGCAACATTTCTACTGAACTGTGTTATTTTTTAAAAAGAAAAAGCATAGAGACGCTGCAAAATATCATTTATTTTTATGGCATACATTTTATCCGCAGCCCATGTACCGGCAAGTCCTTCGATAGCAGGGCTTGAACCAAGCCGCACATATCTATAACGGGGATCAACCAGAGGCATATTGAGAGGTTCGCTTGTTGCGTACGCTTTAAGGTGCTGAATGTGCGCACGGACGCCTGTCTGCGGATCGGGGAAAACAAGACCGGGTTGCTCAGGTCCAATGGCGCCAAGACCGCAAAAATTATTCCATTCAGGCTGAACCAGTCCTCCGAATTTTAAAAAACCGGTTTCAAGGCACATTTGCGCAAATGCAACATCGTGGTTAACTCCCTCGTGTGAAGCTTCTTCAATATAAATTCGGGATAACATCTGAATATAAACCTCAGGTATTTCCTGGTTATTCATCATCAGAAAGGAAGATAAATTACCGGCTGATACGTTTCCCTTTCCCATCAAATAAGCCGGAGGCTGCGGTTTAACAATTATGGCTTTTGATGTTCCCGCGCAGGAATAGAGAAAGAAAACAAGCGTAAAAATTGATGCTGAAACTTGGAATTTATTCATAGGTAGAATTTCGGTAAAAAATACAGACTTAATGAATAGACTTGTTCGATAATCCCTTTTATCTCACAAGTCTTGCGTTTTTTGTAAAGCGTATTTCATGTGCAAACCCATATAGGGGTATGGAAAACAACAAAAAAACAAAACCTTACGCATCCCTGCCTTTTGAAGAACGCCCGCGGGAAAAACTCCTTGCCCGCGGTGCAACTTCCCTTTCTGACTGCGAGCTTCTTGCGATCCTGCTGAATACGGGTATTCATGGAAAAAACGTAAAAGAACTGTCCGGGGACTTGCTGGCTTTTCTGGATAAAAACAAGGAAATCCCTTCTGTCAGGGAAATATCGCTTTTACAGGGACTTGGACCGTCAAAAGCCTGCGCTGTCGCCGCGATGCTTGAATTCGGAAGGAGACGGTACGGTTCTTTTTCAGCGCGAATAAAAAAACCCTGCGATATTTTTACTCTTGTCCGCCATTATGCCGACCGCAAGCAGGAGCGTTTTATCAGTCTTTCTCTTAACGGCGCGCATGAAGTGCTTGCGGTGAGGATCGTAACAATCGGACTTGTAGACAAGACTATCGTTCATCCGCGCGAAGTTTTCGCCGACATTATTCAGGACAGGGCAGCCGCTTTTTGCGTTGCGCATAACCACCCTTCAGGTCAGCTGTACAGCTCTCCTGAAGACGAAGAGATAACTTTCCGCCTTCATTCAGCGTCCCGTATTCTGGGACTTCACTTTGTAGATCACATTATTTTTTCAGAAAACAACTGGTGGAGTTTCAGGGAGAACGGCAAGCTGGGAGAACTGTAACCTAATTCATCACTTCTTCCCTGTCAGCTAACGTTATTTGAACAGTGCTGTCCCTGCCGCCGCGGTTAATTCCGACAATGACAGTATCTCCCGGTCTTGAAGCTTCAAGCGATGCGTAAAGATCGGCAAGGGTATTTGTCTTCATTCCGTTTACGGAAGTGATAATGTCGCCGCCAAGGTAAATAATGCTGCGTCCGTACTGGACAGGTTCCGTTCCCTGCCGCAGCCCCGCCCTTTCGGCAAATCCGCCGCGCGTTGTGCGGGAAACAAGAAGACCGGCGTCAACCGGCAGTTTCGCATAACGGACAAGGCTTGGAAAAAGCTGTACGACAGTCGCGTCTATCCACCCGCGGCGGACTCTTCCGTGCTGCATGATTTCATTGACAACGCGTTTGGCGGTATTTACAGGAACCGCAAAACCGATGCCGACAGAACCGCCGGAAGGCGAATAGATCATCGTATTAATGCCGATCATTCTGCCCTGCGTATCTAGAAGCGGACCGCCGGAGTTGCCGGGGTTTATCGACGCGTCGGTCTGAATCATGTCGCGGATAATACGGTTTCTGGATGTCTGAATCGGCCTTCCAAGTCCTGAAACAATCCCGATTGTCAGGGTACGTTCAAGAGCGAAAGGATTGCCGATGGCAAGAACCTTCTGCCCAACCTTCAAATTACTGGAATCTCCGTATGGAATGGTGGTCAGTTCCGTTCCTCTTGGAGGATCAAATTTTAATACGGCAATATCATTTTCAGGATCGATGCCTACGACAGTCCCGTCAAACTGACTGCCGTCCGCCAAATTAATAAAAACCCTGTGGGCGTTCTGCACAACATGGTTATTTGTAAGTACAAATCCGCGCGTATCAATTATGGAACCGGAACCTGAGCTGCCCTCCTGCGGAACAGCTTCAAGGAACCAGTTTATCGACATTATTTCAGTTGTAATATTTACTACCGCAGAATTATACCGTTCGTAAATGGTAATATTCTCCCGTTCGCTCTCTGAATATTGGATAAGCTCCTGAACATTAAGAATTTTTTGTTCAGACTGCTGAAGAACGAATTCCGTCTCCTTCTTCTCGGCTGCATTGACAAGTTCAATTTCCGCCTGTTTGGCATTTCTGAAGAGACCGAATCCGAATGCAAAAAGCAGAACAATGCAAGCGCTTAGTATCGAAAAAAATATAACCTGGCTGCGGCTGTAAAATCTCACGTACTACCCCCAAAGTTTGACAGAGAGTTTACCCTCTATGTATCTTTCATTATATATAAAATATACCGATAATTGAAGCATATATGCGTATAATTATAACAATTTTTATTATTTTTTTATGCTCATTCCGGTTATGGAGTTTTGATCTGCCTGTGTCGCGAATTTCTGATGATTCGCTTTTAAGGCTGAGGCTTAAGGAAAACTGGTTTACAGATACCCCTGCCAGAGTCCTTTCAAGGAGATCGGTAGTAGAACAACTGCCGACAGGAGAGAGGGTTGAAATCCGCGCCGCAGAAGGCAGGGATGAAATAATGGTTGTTCTTTCCCGTGAGCTTATACGTGGACGCGTTGCAACGGAAACTCAGCCTGCGCAGCAGCGCGCTGCAACAGGTCAGTTTTACGGCTGGGCTCAGGGTTCATGGATGCTCACCCGCCGCAAGGATAACGGAGAAGGCACCCTTATAAGAATATTTTTACGAAGCGATCAGTATACATACATACAATTCCGTCCGTTTGACGCAGAAAAATCCCTTCTTGATGCGGTTCTTTACGGCGGGTACATCGTACGTTCAGTGCCGGTCGCTGTCCCTTTTGACCGCCTTTACACAATGCCGTTAAATGACATTTTAAAGCTGACAAATGAAAAATTTCCAAAAAAATATTTTGAGCCTGATCCGTCGCTTTACAGGGACAGCCGGATATTTATCACACAGGTTCGCCGGCATATCAGCGATTTAAAATTTGCAGATGACGGAACGATTGATGAAAACGGAAACCATGTATTTATTGAAACGCTGCTAAGACAGCCCTCAGCCTCCGCGGGGCTTAACTGTTCAGGTTTTTTAAAATGGCTAATCGACGGTATGCTTCGTCCCGTAACAGGTGAAAGACTTGCGGTTAATCCCTTAAAAGAACCTTACGGAAACAGAGGTTCAATGTTCACTGCCATCTGGGAAGAAAGGCGCGATCCTTTTTTCGGACTTGACTGGATTAGAAACCTTGCTTCCAGGGCAAATGGAATCCTGCGTTCCCCCTCATACAGCAAACTTGAGGAATTCGAAGTGCGAAACGATAATTTTTCCCTTGTAATGGTGAGCGATAACCGGTCTTTTATAACCCATACATATCCGGGTTTCATGGAAGAAGCCGGTTACGGAGTTGAAGGTCTTCATCCCCTGCTCTACACTCTTGCTGTGGAACGGCCGTTTTCATTTTATCTTGCCGCAGTAAATAATGAAATAAACGCAACAGACAATATAAAAGGTACCCCGCGCCTTAGGCAGTATTTTCATGTAGCAGCTTTAGTCCCCTATTTTGACGAATACGGCGTCTTCAGAGTCGTAGTTTTTGAAAGCGCTGCTGAAACCTCGTTTAACGCTTTCAGATCACGTTATCCCGGTCATTTTGTGAACCTTGTTGAGGTTCCTGTAACGGCGAAATTTGATCCGTGAGGCAGCCGTTAATTGTGTCAACAGGTTTTATTTTACAGGCATTGATTTTTTCCTGCTGATATTCCAAAGCTTCTTCCAATCCCTGTTTTATACTTTCGTAAAAATCCATAATAGAATTTTAAATTTAATTAAAATGATGTGTCAATGAATTTAATAGATTGATTTTACATAATGAAAAAGGGTTTTTACGTTATGTTTTAATCTTCCTTTTTTTCTTTTTCAATAAAACCGAAAACTATATCAATTACATCAAGCAAAATATCATCCGGAATATTTTCTATTAGTTCATAATTTCGTGCTTTAATATCCAATGTCCTTACCTGATCACATAAAATTACACCTTTTGTTTTTGTCATTTCATTTAATTTTACATGAAACGGATGATTTTTATCTGCACTTGTTACAGGACATACAATTGCCATTTTAGAAAAATTATTGAATGTTTCATTACTTATAACTAACGCAGGACGTCTGCCTTTTTGCTCATAACCGATTTGAGGATCAAAATCGAGCCAGATAATATCTCCCTGTTTTACCATATTTCATTTCCAGCCGGTTTTCCCCAATCAATTTCATTTTGAAGAGCAGAAAATTGTTCAAAATTTTCACCATAAAAATCAAAAAGACGTTGTCTTATCGTTTTATGTCCGTCATGATTAATTTTTTTTATTATGATTTTTTCATTATCAAGTGTTATATCTACAGGATCATTTTCGGATATTTTAATATTTTGTAAAAATACTTTGGGTAATCTAACCCCATGACTATTACCCCATTTTACTATAGTTGTTTGCATAAAACCTCCAAAATAAATGTATATATAAAGTATATCCTATATTTGAAGATATTGTCAAATGATTCTTCTGTCATCTGGCTTCAGTTTCATTCAGCCTAACTGTTAAAATAGCGTTAATATCCGATAAAATCTTGACCTTTAAAGCGTTTTTTTTGGTTAAATGATCATTTTTTATGGAAAATAGCTCAAGAGTATTTTTTTCAAGCGCGATCGTTATTCGTTCAAGCATTTTTACTGTCGGAAATTTCTTGCCTGTTTCGATTAATGCTATGTAATTATCAGCAATATCAACTTTTTCAGCAAGTTTTGCCTACGATAAACCAAGTTTTTTACGATAATGTTTCATGTTTGATGCCAGAACATTCCTTAAATCTGTCATTTCCCACCCTATTAGCAAAGTAAAATCTATGATACTTGTCTTATTGTTATGTATTCAATTTACATTTTATTATTTTATTAGGGATTTTGAATTTTATTATTGACAATATGTTATGTTTAGGGAATGTTTACTCTAACAAATATACCATCAGAGTATAATGACAATTATATTTATGCAGCTATTGATGAAAGAAGTAATAGTGATTTTCTATGTGTAGGTGGGAATTATAATAAATCTGCAAAAGATTTTATTCCGGCACTTATTGAAAATAGACGTGTATCAATACCAGTGTGGATCAGAACTGAAGATGGATATGGTAATGAAGAATTACATCATTTTAAAAACTATTTTAAAAGATACTCTGGTAACCACAATATTCATGTAATTATTCAGCTACAAGAAGCCGATAGTTATTTTGAGCGTATTTTTACAGTTAAATTCAACAACGGAAGTACTGTAAAATCATGGAATGACGGTGTTCCTTACGATTATCATAACCCATAAATAATTGATTTGTTGACAAAGTGAAATATATTTAGCTTTTATATGTATTTCGTTATGTTTTTTCATAAAATAATGTTGTAATTTTTAATTAAAAAAAATATTCAGGTATTTCAATTTATGAATAATCAAAAAATTACATTCTAACAACCTGAATATTAAAGGTAATTTAATAAAAAAATGCAAGGTCTGTCCTCAAAGCAACCGCTTTTGCGGACAGACTCTGATCTTTAAAAGATTTATAAAAACTTCACGTTTATACCAGAAAAATCATTGTCGATTTTAAGCGAGTCCAGAATCTGGGATATTTGTCCGCGGTGATGAATATTATGGGAAACCAGCTGCTCCATCATGAACCACAGCGGAACTGCAGGGGGTTTGCCCTTGTACCAGTCGATTTTTAAAGGAGCGTTGAAATCCTTATCTTCCAGGGCGTTTATAAAATCGATTAGGGCTTTATCGGCCATACCGGAAAACGATACCGCCTGTTTCCATTGATCTTTTGTCAGTTTGCCGTTAAGTTCCTGAATTTTCGAAAGAGGTTTAAGCGCCTTTTGAATCGCTTCGTTTTCTGCAACCGCGGTTTTAAACAAGGAAATGAAATAAACCGACGCTCCGGTGTTGTGGCGGAAAAGCCCCGAGAGACTTTTGTAATAACTCTTTCTGTCCTTTTCCCTGTCGTCGTTGGATAACTTTTCCAGTATTCCGGCGACAGTTTTATTCGCCTCCTGATTTTGCCTGGCAAATGCCAAAAAAAATTGTTTCATAAATCCTCCAAAATATTTTTTTTATTATAACACATATATGATGAAAAAAACGCGGATGATAACAGCCGCTGTTCATTTGCTATATGTCTTTCATAGTACCGCATTACCTTAATTACATGGATTTATCACTACATTTAGTATAACAAAAATCCTAAAACGGTCCGTAATTAATTTTTACCGCAATTACAAGAAATATCAATGTTACAAAAAGGACGATAAGCTGCAGTTTCCATGTCCATCGAATCCATTTCGCGTAATTTATTACTGTAAATGAGAGTGCAATCAATAAAAGCGCGTTTGTCGGGAAGATTACATTTGAAAAACCATCGCCGAAACCAAAAGCAAGAACTGTTGTCTGCCGCGTAATCCCCACAAGGTCTGCAAGAGGAGAAAGAAGAGGCATCAGAAGAAACGCCTTTGCGCTTGCTGAACCGATAAAAAATTCCAGAACCAATGTTGTCAGATATACCCAAAAAACAGAAATAATTGACGAGGATCGGCTTATAATTTGCGCCGCCCTGTCAAGTATTGTGTCCATGATCATGCCCTCGCTGATTATGTGTTTAACGCTGTACGCCATTAAAACAAGCAAAACCCCTGGCAGGAAGTTTAACACTCCCCTGCCGAAAGCTTTCACATTCTGCGATGCTGACAATCCTGAAAAAACGCCGCCTCCTGTTCCTCCGATAAGAAACATAATCCCCAATACCGGAAAGGCAAGATCGGCAAGAGATGTAACGCGTGAGCTGACAACGGCAAAAACCATTGCAAGGGCGATACATGAGCCAAACCATGCAAGCGCATTCCGCTGTCCTTTGGTTATATCTGCGCCGGGATCAGATGTTTGCCGGTTTTCACCTGCTCTTAATTTCATGCGGAGCGCCTCATCTTCCCTGTAACAGATTGAGCTTTCAGGGTTTTTCTCAATTTTTTTTGCGTGTCGTATAACAAAAAAACATACAACAAGGAATATTACCGCGAAAAAAACCAGCCTAAGGGGAGCGCCGGAAAACAGCGGGAGACCTGCGATCTTTTGCGCCACGGCAATGGTAAAGGGATTTGATACAGCCGCAGCAAACCCGAATGACATCGGCAACAAACTCATTCCAAGCCCTGTAAGCGAATCCCATCCCAATGATATCGCAATGGGAACTATAAAAATTACAAGCGGAACCATTTCTTCGAACATACCGATAAAGCTTCCGGCTGCCATAAAAAAGAAGATCATTACAATTATCAATGTATATTTTCTTCTGGAAAAGCGTGATACAAGGAAAGATACAAGAGCTTTCATGACTCCGGCGTTATCCAAAATCGAAATCGATCCGCCGACTATCATGAAAAAGACAATCAATACAATCGGGGTAAGGCTGTCAGGGCCTGCAAGAACTTCAAAAGGAGCCGTAAACCACCGCCAGATCGGATAATCAGGACGGGCAATCTCCCTGTAACTTCCGTTTATAACAAGAGTTCTTCCTTCGCTTGTTATGCGATCATAAGAGCCGGCCGGAAGTATTTTTGTGAAGATTCCCGACAGCATCATCAGGGAAAAAATTATTGCAACAGCAAGATAAAATGATTTGGCTTCAATCCTGATGCCCTGATTTGACGTTTCTTTTTTTTGTTCCATAAAACATCCCCGGCTAAAACGGACCGTATCCGGTTTTTACTGCAATCACAAGAAAGATCGATGTGATGACAAGAATGACAAGCTGGAGTTTCCATGTCCAGCGTATCCATTTTGGATAGCTTATTACCGTAAATGAAAGAGCAATCAAAAGAAGTGCGTTGGTCGGGAAGATCATGTTGGAAAAACCATCGCCGAAGTTAAACGCCATTATTGCCGTCTGCCGCGTTATGCCGACAAGGTCGGCAAGAGGGGTGAGGATCGGCATCATGAGGAATGCCTTGGCGCTCGCGGAGCCTATAAAGAATTCCAGAACAAGCGTAGTCGCGTAAACCATAAAAGCGGCGGCGACAGATGATGTCTGCCTTATGATCTCTGAAGCTCTGTAAAGAATTGTATCCATTATCATTCCTTCCGTGATGATATGCTTTACGCTGTATGCCATCATTACAAGAACGATACCCGGCAGAAAACCCAATACGCCTTTTGCGAAAGCTCTGGCGATTTCTGCAATGTTAAACCCGGAAAAAAAGCCGCCGCCCATTCCTCCGATCAGAAAAAAGACGGTCATCAGGGGAAAGGCAAGATCGGAAAGACCGGGGATACGGGCGGTTGAGACAACAAGCAGTATCGCTGCTACAATCCAGGAGGTAAACCATACAAGAGCGCGCCACTGGCCTTTGGTAATGCTGTTTTTTACATCAGGCTGCTGACCGGCAGCCGGCAGCATTTTTTTGCGCAGGATTTCATCTTCCCTGTAGCAAATTGAGCTTTCAGGATTTTTTTCTACTTTCCTTGCGTGTCTTATAACAAAAAAGCATACAAGGGCGAATATCACAAGGAAAAAAATAATCCGCAGGAACGCGCCGGAAAAAAGAGGAAGGTCAGCGATTTTCTGCGCAACGGCAATTGTAAAAGGATTTGTAACAGAGGCGGAAAATCCAAAGGCAAGGGGTAGAAGACTTATACCGAGTCCTGTAAGGGAATCCCATCCCAGAGCTATCGCTACCGGAATAACAAAAATGATCATTGGTATCATCCCCTCGTATATTCCGACAAATCCTGTGATAAACATGAAAAACGCGATCATCACGACTATCAGCGTGTATTTCCTTTTCGCGAAACGTGTAACAAGAAAATCAATTAAGGCTTTCATTACTCCTGAATTCTCCAGGACGGCAATTGAACCTCCTACAACAGAAATAAAAATCAGTAAAACAATAGGAGTCAGGCTGTCAGGTCCGAAAAGAATTTCCACAGGAGCTGTAAACCACCGCCAGATCGGATAAAGAGGTCTGGCGATTTCACGGTAACTTCCGTCTACGACAAGCGTACGGCCTTCGCTTACAATTCTGTCATACAAGCCTGCCGGAAGAATCCTTGTCAGTAATCCGGAAAAAATCATCAGAACAAGAATAATGGAAGCTGAAAAAATAAAGGCTTTTCCTCCGATCTTCATGCTTAAATCATCTTTTTTTATCTCTTTCATAATAACCTCATTAAAGCAGTATAGAATTTCAATCCTCGATTAAGGTTTTCAATCGAAATACGTTCATCGTGGCCGTGTATTGTGTTTAATTCATCTGGATCAAGCTTATACGGGTTGAATCGGAATATATTATTCGAAATATCCTTAAAATGGCGGGAGTCTGTTGTAGCAACCATGAGAAATGGCAGAAGCGGTACTGAGGGCCATGCTTCCTTCATTGCGTTTTCAATACCATTCCATCCGTTGTTCCTGTAATCGGACTTTTCACCAACGCTCACAGGGTCGGTTCCCAGTCCGTATTCGCTGATTTGAACCCGTTCATCGTTTATCGCTTTTTTTATATAAGCAGTTGCTGTCTGCGTTGTCCACGGCTTAAGCAGTCTTAAATTTATCACAGCGCGAACCTCTGACGGCATCACATTGTCAGCCGCGCTGCCTTCAAGCTGCGTCATCGCCACAGTAGTCCGCATCATGGATTCCAACGTAGGGTTCTTGGCAGCCAGTTTGAAAAACAGCGGACCAAGCGCACGCGCGTAACGCATCGCAATGCCTTGAATACCCGGCATAAATACAGAAACCTGTTTGAAAAATTCCTCCACGGTCGCGCATAATTTAAAAGGGAAAGGTTTTTTCGCGATTCTGCATAAAGCCCTTCCAAGAACAGCAGCCGCCTGGATTTTTGGCGGCCTTGAAGCATGCCCCGGCTCCTGCTTCACCGTAAGATTAAGGCTTAAATATCCCTTTTCTTCAATGCTTACAAGCGCCAGAGGAGTATTTATTCCTTTAATTTGATTCTCGGAAACCGGAGTGCCTTCATCCAGTATCCAGTCAAAGAATTGCCCCTTCTCCCTGAACCACTGCGCCGTTTTCATTGCGCCTAAAATGCCGCTTCGCTCTTCATCTCCTCCGAATACAAACCATAAATCCTTTTTCGGTTTCCAGCTCTGGGCGCAGAGATTTTCCGCAGCTTCCATTATGTTTATTAAAGTGTTTTTCATATCAAGACTGCCTCTGCCGTAAATAAAGCCGTCTTTTATCTGCGCTCCGAAAGGATCTACGCTCCACTTCCCGCTTTCGGCAGGAACAACATCGTAATGAGCAAGAAACAGCGCTGCTCCTGAAGCGGCGCCTGGCAGCCTGTAAACAACTGAATATGGACTTAATACCCGGCGTTCCGCGGTTTTATGGAAAAAAGGAAAATTATTAAAAAGGAATTCCTGAAAACCCAAAAGGGTATTTTCCGTTGTTTTGTCTTCAGAATGTAAAAATGTTTTTATTTTTAACGCTTCCTGAAATTTTTCAATATGACCCATTGAGCGATTTTTGCATAATAAAACGTCATAAACAAGCCGTAATCAAATCGTTTTAAACAGTAGCGGCTACCTTGTTTATCAGCTATACTAAATTGATGAAACACGGTATTGAAGGCGTAGCCTTCGACCTTGACGGCACTCTTTACCCCAACATCAATTTTTATGTAATGCTTCTGCCTTTTATTATAAAGGAATGGCGGCTTCTTTCTGCATTCGGAGAAGCGAGAAAAATCATCCGTAAAAATCAGGAAACGGCTCCTTTACCGCAGGGTGATTTTTATGAGTATCAGGCGGAAATAACGGGAAGGCTGTTATCAATTGAAACAAAACAAATAAAGAACGATATCGAAGAAAAGATTTACCGGGGATGGGAACCTCTGTTCAAAAAGGTAAAACTCTTCAGCCATGCAGACGAAACCCTGGATGCCCTTCGTAAAGCAGGATATAAACTGGGTATTTTGTCGGATTTTCCGCTAATGGCAAAATTGGAGAATTTAAAAATCGATGGTTACTGGGATGCGGTACTTAGTTCAGAAGAGGTTAACGCTTTAAAACCTCATCCCGTGTCATTTGAAAAACTTGCAAGGGAAATGTCTTTGCCGTGCGAAAAAATACTTTATGTGGGAAACAGCTACCCATATGATGTTGTCGGCGCCGCCGGTACGGGAATGAAAACTGCATGGATAAAAGGTGTATTTAAATCTGCCGGGAGCAAAAACAATCCAAAACCTGATTTTATCTTCAATAACTATCGCCAATTACTCAAATTTATGGTAAATTAATAATGGTCTTTCAGGTAAATTAACCTGCAGACAAACATTAACTTTACGTTTTTCATACAGAGAGGAAATAATACAGATGATTTTTACTGCCGGTAATCTAATTACTCTTGGTATTGTTGCCTTGGTTCTGATTTTATACAGGCTGGCGGATAAAAATAACCGGTCTCTGGAAAAAATAAAAAAATACGCTGAAAAATGCAAGGACGAAATCGCTTCCTACGCCAATGAAAAAAGCATGGCAGTCAAGAATTTTGGAATCGATCTTGATGTTGAAAGAAGGTCAGCGCAGCAGCTGATGAAAAGTATTCAGAAGCTTACCGATGAAGAACTTACAAAGAAATCCGAACAAATTAATCAGATAGAAGAGCACCTTCTGTCTTTTGAATCTTCGCTCAGGGAACTTTTCGGGATGACTGACAGGGTTCAGGAACATATAAACCGGATAAGGGAAGAAAGTGTTTTTGTTGAGAATACCGGCAAGCGCGTTAGTGAAGCCAGAGAAAAATTTGAACAGGTAGAAAGAGCGCTTAATAACGCCGGAAAAAATCTTGAAGATACCGAAGTGCGGCTGGAGAAAAAAAACGCGCAGATACTGGAGCAGACTGCAAACGATGTAATAACTTCGGCAAAATCGATGGTTTTGGATTTTAAAACAACAGCGCAGGTTATTGAGCGAAAAATCGAAGAGCACAAGGATGAAATCAACAATGCAGGGAAAGAACATCAGGCTGTAATCACCCGTAATTTACAGGATATTGAGCAAAAAGTCGAAGGGTACAAGGATGAAATCAGCAATGCAGGGAAAGAGCACCAGGCTGTAATCACCCGTAATTTACAGGACATTGAACAAAAAGTCGAAGATTACAAGGATGAAATCAGTAGTGTAGAAAAAGAACGCCAGGCAGCAGTCACGCGTGATTTACAGCTCATTCAGCAAAAAATTGAAGAACACAGGGATGAAATCAATAACTCTGAAAAAGAACGCCAGGCTGTAATCACCCGTATTTTACATGACGTTGAACAAAAAGTCGAAGTGTACAAGGATGAAATCAGCAAAGCAGAGAAAGAACTCCAGGCTGTAATCACCCGTATTTTACAGGACGTTGAACAAAAAGTCGAAGTGTACAAGGATGAAATCAACAATGTAGGGAAAGAACATCAAGCTGTAATCACCCGTAATTTACAGGACATTGAACAAAAAGTTGAAGGGTACAAGGATGAAATCAGCAATGCAGGGAAAGAACACCAGGCTGTAATTACGCTTAATTTGCGGGACATTGAACAAAAAGTCGAAGGGTACAAGGATGAAATCAACAGTGCAGGGAAAGAACATCAGTCAATAATCACGCGTAATTTACAGGATATTGAACAAAAAGTCGACGGGTACAAGGATAAAATCAGCAGTGCAGAGAAAGAGCACCAGGCTATAATCACGCGTAATTTACAGGATATTGAACAAAAAGTCGAAGGTTACAAGGATGAAATCAGCAGTGCAGAAAAAGAACATCAAGATTTAATCACCCGTAATTTACAGGATATTGAACGAAAAATCGAAGAACACAGGGATGAAGTCAACAATTCCGGAAAAGAACGCCAGGCGGTTATTGAGCGTGATTTACAATTTATACAACAAAAAATCGCAGAATACAGGGATGAAATAAATACAGCTGAAAAAGAACGGCAATCGCTTATTTCACGGGATTTGGATCTTGTTAAAAAAACACTGAAAGAATCCCTTGAAAATGCGGGAAAACGCGCTGATAAACTGGAAGATGCGTCTCTGGAAAAACTCCGCGAGCAGGCTCTCAATCGCGTAAATCAAATAAAGTTGTTCTTTGAAGATAAAATAAAGCTGGTTCAGGAATCGTTAAACACTGATCAGATTTCCGTAAACGAAAAACTTAAATCAATTCAGGAATTAACAACAACAATCACCCATGAGCGTGACTCGCTTCATACATCGCTTTTACAGCAGCAAAATGACTGGAAACAAAATTTCTCGGAATTCAAGAAATTGACGGAAACCCAGCGCAAGGAAATCGGACTTTCAATCAGCACTTCAAAAAATGAATTTAATCATTCCATCGCGGATTTACGCATCAAGTCAAATCAGGCGCTCAAGAAACAACAGGACGATCTTGATGAAATTGTGAAGAAACACCAAAAAGACATCAGCACGGCAATCGGCGGAATTAAGGATAAATCAGGCGCGGCAATTAAAAACCAGCAGAAGGAACTCGCTGTTATTCTCGGCGAACTCAGGGAAAAATCCGACGCCGCCATCAAACTTCATCAGGAAGAATTCAAAACTGTTATTGCGTACATGAAAGAAAATTCAGATAACGCCGTAAAGCTTCAGCACGAGGAGCTTGTCTCTGTTCTTGACGGCGTTAAGGAAAATACGTTAAACGCAATAAAACTTCAACGGGAAGATATTGCCTCGATCCTGGACGATGTAAAAGAAAAAACGTTAAACGCCGCAAAACTTCAGCAGGAAGAGCTTTCCTTTGTGGTTGAAGATATCAGGAGCAAATCAGAAGCCGCTGTCAAACTTCATCAGGATGAAATTGATTCTCTTTTAAATTCCCTCAAGGACAGATCGGATACCGCCATATCTCATCACAGTAAAGAGCTTTCCGGCGTAATCAGCACAATAAAAAATAACGCGGATACCGCCATTAAACTGCATCAGGAAGAACTTGATTCAATACTCGGCAATATAAAAAGCAAGTCGGAAGCCGCTGTAAAACTTCATCAGGAAGAAACATTTTCTTCGCTTAACGCAATAAAGTCCAATCAAAAAAATATTAAAGATGAGCTGACAGGCGATATAAACGAATTAAAAGCAAAAATAAACTCCGTTGTTAAATTCCAGAATGATGAACTTTCTTCCGCCATCGCTAAAGCCAAGGAACTTTCAAACACCGCTTTTACAATTCAGCAGAATGAGATTAACATTTCCATGAAAAAACAAATGGAAACATGGAAAAAACTATACGCCGACACGGAATATAACATCATTTCAACCAATGAAAAACGGTTCAATGAGTACAACACTTTCCATGAAGAAACCGTGAAACGTATCAACAGTCTTGCAGACGACGCTTCCCTTCTTGACAGCGAGCTTCGTTTTTCCATGCAGGAAGCCGTATCAAGAGTTAAAAACGACTTTGCTGTTTTTGAAAAAGAAGCCGGCGTTTCAATGAACAATACTTCCGCGGCATTTAACGCGCAGGTTAATGCCATGAAAAACAACATAAAGGAAATGGACAGCGAACTTGCGGGAATCAAAGCGCAGGCAATCACTAACACTTCTGAAAAATTAAATCTTTTCAACAAGGACTTTGAAAACGAACTTTCAAAAAAAGCGGCGGAAATCGGAAATCAAATTTCTGTTCTTCAGGATATGCTTCATGGAAAAATCAAAAACACATCAGAAGCTGTTAGTCTGGAATGGAAGCAGGCTGAACGTCAAATTTTAATTGATCAGGGTAAAAACATAGAGTCTCTTGACGGACAGCTTACGGCAAATCTTGAGAAATTTAAAAATGACATGATTGAAACAGAGACCGGCATCAGAAAGGAAACGGTTGAATTTATAACCAGCATAAGAAAAGAAACGATCGAATTTATGACCGGCATAAAAAAGGAATCAGCTGAATTTGAGACAGACATAAGAAATGAAATAAGCGATACTGATGAAAACCTTAAATCCTTTAATGAAAAAATAAAACTTGATCTTTCAAATATTCGCGTAACGTCAGAAAACGAAGTTAAAGCGCAGATCAGCCAATATCATATTTCGGCGCAGGAGATATTAAAGCAAAAACAAAAAGAACTGGAAAAAGAACTGGAAGAAATATCTTCAGTGTCAAAAGCCGCATATGTTTCCCTTGAAGAAACAGCCGCCGATACAAGAAAAACTTTTGATGATTGGCAAAGTTCCTGTAATTTAAAAATGCGGGAATTGGACGCTTATCTTGATGAACTGCGCCGTCAAAGCGTTGAAACCTCCGGTGAAAACAACGAACGCATTTCCCAGTTCCGCAAGAATCTCGATGATGTCCGGAAGGAACTCGGAGTTCAGAAAAAAATCTTTGATCAAACGGACGAGCTCAGGCTTGAAATGCACCACAAAATGGAAGAAATCAACGACAGCCTTGATCGTCTTGAACGCAGGAAAAATGAAATTACGCAGCTTGAAAGCCAGTTTACGCAGATAAAGAATCTTGAAGATGAAGTAAACAGAAAGATGACAAGTTTCCTCTCCGAAAAACACCGTATAGACATCATGCAGAAAGATTTTGACCGCTTAATAAAAACATCAAAATCAGTGGAGGAAAGACTCAAGGATGTTTCATCTTCAGATGATATTCTTCAGACAATTCAGGTGCAAATACGGAAATTCGAAGACGGTCTTAAGGAAAACGAAGAAAAATACAGCCGAATCGAACGCAAGAACGAAGTGCTAGAACAGACCAACGAAGGAATCGATCGTAACTTTAAAGCGCTGCAAAAAACAGAAAACGCGGTTAAGAATACAGAAATCATCCTCAAATCGCTTTCAGATCAATTTGACAATCTCCGCACTTCAATCGAAGCCCTTGCTGCTGAGAGCGTCAAAGCGGATGACGCAGTAGATAAAATTTCTGTTTTAAATGATTCTCTTGCGATTGTAGAAAAACGAATTCAGGAAATGAATGTCGCCCGTGAATGGCTTGCGCGCACTGAAACTGAATTGAAAGCGCTTGATAAAACAGCAAGGGAAAACCTTAAACTTGCAAAGGGTTTGTATGAACAAAAAGGAGCCAAGTCTTCCGCACCGGCAGGCAAAGGCGCTCCGCCTCCGCAGGATCGGGAAAATATTTTAAGATTGAAAAATCAGGGATGGACAGTTGAAGAAATCGCAAATGCAATGAATATTGCCAGGGGTGAAGTTGAGTTAATACTGGAAATCGGCTCAAGAAGCTGATTAATTAACGAATGAAACAAGACTCATGGGAAAAATTTTCAAAGGCAAGAGAACATTTTCGCCTGACAGCGGGGAGACTGTCAAAAGCTTTGCCGGATCTAAAAAATATTCTGCAGGAATTTGTTAATGGCAGAACGGAAGTTTCTTATATTGTAAAAACTCCTGTTGTTTATAATACTGCTCTTGATGATGTAACCGCCGATAGTGATATAAAATTGATTTTAGTTGCAGATAACCCCGGACGCAGAGAACAGGAGAGTAAACGCTATCTAATCGGACCTTCGGGGAAAATTGCGCAGAAATTTTTCCGCGATAATCCGGCGCTTGGCATTGATTTCATTAAAAATGTCATCATTTTAAACAAAACGCCGGTTCATACTCCCCGTACCATACAGCTTCGCGAACTAAACTGTATGGAAGAAAATAAAAAACAATCAGGCATCCCGTTTTCACAAGCGCTCGAAGAATCCCAAAAAAAAATGGCTGAGATTCTTCTTGAATTTCAAAAAGCTTTGCTCTGTCCTGTCTGGATAACAGGCTACTCTGAAATGCGCAAGAACGGGATATTTCAGGTTTTTACAGAAGAACTTTCCTCCCTTTACAGAGGTGAAAAAATTTTATATAAAAAACTCCTAATCTTCCGGCATTTTTCCATGAACCAGTTTACTATTGATTTAAAAAAACAATCTCTTGCCGAAGAAAGCGCCGCAAAAACTCTTGAACGCATCGGCAAATTATACAGAAAACGGATACTGGGAAGCTGAATAAAATCATGATAAAATTAAATAAAAAATGAAATACGCAGAAGAAATACTCCTAAAAAATATTGATAATCCCAATTCGCTCTTTGTTTTCCCGACCGACACAGCAGCTTCCAGATGGGCGGATCATATTCTTCGTTTAAAAGGCGGCACTGTATCCATGAATAAATTTACCGCCTGGGACAAATTCAAGCAAGATTCAATAAAATCAAAATTACCGAATAAAAAGAGCATTCCATCTGTTCTTCGCAAAATTTTTGTAAATCGCCTTATCAAAGAAAACGCGGAAATTGTCAAAAACGGCGGAACACCGGTTTTTACCTCCATGATAAGGGAAAAATGGGCGGCAGAAGCAGTACATTTTTCATCATGGATAACAGATATCCTTCCGCAGCTCGGCTCATGGTTTAATAAAACTACCGGTTTAGCGGCAGATTCCATTCTTGGCGCAAATGCGGAAAAAGCCGCTTCCTCCCTTGAAGGCGATGAAAGAGATATGTTCATTCTCGCATGCCGTTATGCGCAATTTCTGGAAAAACATTCCCTTTTTGAACCTTCATGGGAAACGCCGCCGTTTAAAGACGAGGGGAAAGAAGTGTTTATCTTTTTCCCGCAGTCTCTTTCAGATTACAGCGAATACGAAAATCTTTTATCATCAAGCGCCCGCGTTAAAACAATCAGCGTAACTGAAACTGAAAATATCAAAAGCGATACTTTTTTTTATACCAACTCAAGAAGCGAAATAACAGAAGCGGCTTTATATATCAGGACTCTGCATGAAAAACACGGTATAAACTGGGACTCAATTGCAGTCTGCATCGGCGATTCCGAGGATTATGAGCCTTATGTAACGCGTGAATTTCAAAACAGAAACATTCCCTTTGTAAAACGCATCAGCAAAGTTCTCGCCGATTATTCCGCCGGTTCCTTTTTCAGCGGTATACTTGAATGTGTTTCGCAGGATTACCCTTTTTCTTCCCTCTCTTCCCTTCTTCTCAACAGGAATCATCCGTGGAAAGATAATGAAACAATAAATAAATTGATGGAATTCGGAATAAAAAACAACTGTATTTGCTCATGGGAAGAAGAAAAAGACGGAAAAAAAAAATTTCTTAATGTCTGGGAAGATGCGTTTAATCAGCCGTACGGAGAAATTGATTTTAAAGTTAAAAAATTCTTTTTTGATTTTAGGAAATATTTAAATGCATTAAGAGCCGCTCCTTCTTTTTCGGAATTACGCAGGCAGTATTTTATTTTCCGCGGAATTTTTCTGGATATGGATAAATGTTCGGAAGAAACCGACCTTATCCTTTCCCGCTGCATTGCGGAGTTAATGAATCTTTGTGAAATTGAAAAAGATTTCCCGGACGTACCTGCATTGGATCCTTTTTTATTTTTTACGGAATATTTATCGGAAGTAAGTTATCTTCCGCAGTCGAAAATATCAGGAGTGAATATTCTTCCTTACAGAACGGCGGCAGCATCGCCGTTTGACTGCCATATTGTGCTTGGCTGTTCGCAGGACAGTCTTTCCGTTATCAATTCCCGCCTTGTTTTTCTGCCGCGAAAAAAAAGAGAAAAACTAGGCATCTTTGATGAAGACGCGTCGGAAGCTTTTATCAATCTGCATAAATATAACTCTGTAAAAAAAACCGCTTTTTTTTGCAGTGAACAGTCATTCTCCGGTTTTACAATACCTCATTCCAGAATAAACGCTCCTTTAAAACCAAAAGAGCGTTACGCTTCCGTTCCTGAGTTAAAAAGTAAATTCGCACCTGATTACTATGATGCTGAAAATTCTCTTTTCACAGAACAAAATGTTTTTTCTTTAAATGACGTGGAATTTCCTGTATTCCATGAAAATCAAATTGAAGGTTTTTATAACTGGAAAAATAGGCGTTATGCAAAATACCGCGGAAATAACGTTATAAAATGGAATTCAGATGGTATTCTTCATGAATATATAAAAAAAATATTCGCCAAAAACATGGATTATCCCGGTAAGTACAGCGTCTCATCATCTTCTCTTGACATTTTTGTTCAATGTCCCCTAAAATGGCTTTTTGAACGCGGTTTAAATCTTGAAGGTACAGAGAGTGACGCAGCTTTAATGGCGCATAATATAACAGGAATTGTTTACCATGAAATCCTGAACCGCTTTTTATCCGAACATAAAAACAACAATAAAATTTTATTAAAACCTTCAGTTTCGGATCAAAAGCTTTTTCTTCCCGATGAATATAAAACGCTTCTGGAAAGCAATATAACGCAGGTTTTTTCCAAATTTCCCAAATTTTATGATGAAGAAAAACCCAAAATGAGTCCGCTTACCGCCCGCCTCCTGCAGGCAGGTAAAAAACAGTTTCAATTCAGCCTTGAAAACTGTCTTTCAGGTTTTCTCTCCCTTTTTTGCGGCTGTTATGTGAAAGACTGCGAAATTTCTCTTGCGTCGCAGCATGGGAATTATTATTTGAACGGAAAAATTGACTGTATTCTTAAATCTCCTGAAAATGAATATATAATTGTCGATTTTAAAACAAAAAAGACTCCGAAACGAACCGAATGTACAGGCGAAGGAGATAACGGACTTTCTGATTTTCAGCTTCCAATGTATATAACGCTTGCGCAGGAAAATGAAGAAATTAAAATTTCCTCCGCAGTATTTTTCAGTATTCTGGATCAAAAACCGGAAGTAATCATCGGCGCTGTTACAGATAATATATACGAAGTTAAAATTCCAAAAAAAGAGGAAGACCGCATTCTCCCCGGCGATGATAAATATATGCGAATTTTTGATGATTTTAATCAGAAGGTCTGCGAATTTTCAGATAACATTTCCAGCGGTAATTTTACTGTCCCAGAAACAAAATACAGCAGGTGCAGCGAATGCAGTCATAACCGCATATGCCGGACATTTTTTATAATTAACAGAGGATCGCCTGATGGATAACAAAAAAATACAGCCGCAGCTTAACGAAGAACAGATAAAAGCCGCCTTTTGCAGAGAAAACGCAGTAATCGCCGCCGGCGCAGGTTCAGGCAAGACCAGAGTTCTTGCCAATCGTTTTGCATGGCTTCTCACAAAGAAAGAATCGGAAACAAATGAAGAAATAAAAATTGATGAAATACTTGCTCTGACTTTTACACAGAAAGCCGCCGCCGAAATGTACAGCCGTATACATTCTTTATTAACAGAAATTGCATGCGAAGAAACCGGTTTGAAAGCGGAAAAAGCGCGCCGCGCGCTTGATGATTTTATCCATGCAAGAATCCAAACTCTTGATTCCTACAGCGCTACCCTTGTCAGGCAAAGCGCTTCCCGTTACGGAATAAGTCCTGATTTTACAATTGATCAGGAACGCTGCCGCCAAATCGCGTTGGAGGAATCCCTTCCTTTTCTTATTACCCACCGCCATCATCCAGCAATTGAAATGCTTTATTCGGTCAACCGCCCTGACGATATTGCCAGGAATATTTTTACGGGAGTTTTGTTGAATTTTTGCCGGATTGATAAACCGGTTGATTTCAAGGCTGATGTTAAAAAACAATTTAATTTTTTCTGCATTGAATGGGAAAAACATTGCAATGATGTTAAATCGATCCTTGCAGAAATGAATGATCTTATTACACAGAATAATGCTCTTCTTCCCGATCTTGTTCCGCTTATGGAGAAATACAAAAGCGGAAAAATTAAATTTCCGGAAATTTCTGCCTTAAAAAATTATATGGATTTCTTGTCTGAATTACCTGATGATTCCTGTGTTAAAAAAGCGGAAACGCATCCGTTGCAGAAATCCCTCGTTTCAATCCTGGAATTTATCTCGGAAATATGCGCTCTTAAACTTAACAAAGGAAAGCGGACTGACAACAGGGTAAAGGAAAACATAAATCAGTTACGTGCTATTTTCGGACTGTTTTCTTCGCTTGCGGTCTTTTGCATGCAGGCCGGTTTTATTTTTTCGATCATGTCCCTTCTTTTCAGGCTGCAGGACAAATACCTTGCAAGAAAACGCTCAGAGGGAGTACTGACATTTAAGGACGTATCAAACCTTTCAAGAACAATACTCCTGGAACAGCACGATATAAGACAGAGTGAAAAAGAATCTTTTAAAGCGATAATGATTGACGAATTTCAGGATAATAACGAACTTCAAAAAGATATTCTTTTTTTATTGGCTGAAAAAAAGGAATTGCTCGGCGGCGGCATTCCCAAAGCAGAGGATCTTTCAAACGGGAAACTCTTCTTTGTAGGCGATGAAAAACAGTCTGTTTACCTTTTCAGGGGAGCGGACGTTTCAGTTTTCCGCAAGCTTAAAAACGAATTAAAAAGTGAAGACCTCCCGTTAAAAATCAATTACCGCAGCGCTCCCGCGTTGATAGGGGCGTTTAACGCCATCTTCGGCGGAAGCGTTTTCGATCCTGCCGGAGAACAGCCGTTGTCTTCGCATCCTTCAATTTTCGCTCCGGAAAAAGATACTCCTTTGCCTTTATATGAAGCGTCTTACACTCCCCTGAAAAAAGGAATAAATAAAAGCGAACCTCATGAAAGACTGTCGATTTGCATACTTAATAAATATTCCAATTCAAATACCGGTGAAGAAGCGGATTTTTTAAGTGCTGATGAAAACGAAGCGCGTTTTGTAGCGGAAAAAATAGAGTACATGTTAAAAGAAAAAAAATATTCTCCTGATGATATCGCTGTCCTTTTCAGAACCAGGAGCGCACAGTATCTATATGAAAAACATCTTCGTCTGCTTGGCATCCCCTACACATGCGAGGATATTAACGATTTTTTTTACGGGGGACCTGTAAACGACATCATGTCAGCGCTTCGCCTTGCCGCCTATCCGCTTGACAGCATCTCTTACGCTGAAATGCTCCGATCTCCATTTGCCGGTTTATCGCTTCAGGGAACGGCGCTGTGCCTCTCTCTTTTTAAAGATGCGGATAATCCCCCAGTTTTTGATGAAAAAGCGCTTGAGTATCTGGATGAAGCCGACAGGGAAAAATTCCTTCATGGAAAAAGAATTTATTTATCCGTTTGTGAAAATGCGGCAAAGGAAAACATCAGCTGCCTTGTCAGCAGACTTTGGCATAAAGAAGGTTACCGTTACGAGACAGAATGGAATCGGGTAACAGGCGCATTCAGTGAACTTTATGATTATCTTTTTTATCTTGCGGTAAAAGCAGATAACGCAAATGAAGAGCTTGCCTCTTTTACAGATTCAATGCGCAGTTTAAGAGACAGCGGAGGGCGGCTTTCTGACATCAACATCCCGCTTGAAAGATCCAATGCTGTTCGCCTTATGACAATACATAAAAGCAAGGGGCTTGAGTTTCCCGTTGTTTTTCTTTGCGGATGCGGGAAACACAGTCAAAGCGACAGAAGCGATGATGTGTTTTACTCTGATGAAGCCGGAATTGTGTTCAGCGCTCCTCTGCCTCCCTCATGTTATTCAATGCCAAATATTAAAAATAATTTTTTTTGGGAGAAAGAAAAAGAGGAAATAAAATTGAGAAGAACCGCAGAACTTCGGCGGCTTTTATATGTAGGTATGACAAGAGCGGAAAAAGAACTCTATATAACAGGATCGCTTGAAATCAGGGAAAGCGAAGAAACAGAAGATTTCGCGCTTGCATTGAAAAAGTATACAGAGAGAAAATGCGAAAAAAATGAAAACAGGATTTCCAGCGATACAATTATTAATAACGATACTTTTTTCGGTCTTTTATTGCCGCCGGTAGTTTCATATTTGGATAATAAAGACGGCGCTTTTTTCGGTCTTGAAGAAATAAAACTCCTTTCAGAAGATGATATAAAAATTAAGGCAGATAAAAACCCAGGCTCTGCAAACGATCAAAAAAGCCTGAATACGTTTATGGAAACCATCGAACCTTATTATAAAAAAGCACAAATTATAAAAACGCCTGTTTTATACGACAGCCACAGAAGCCCCGTATCGTTGAAAAATTCATCCGATAAAGAGGAAGACATGCTTCCCGGCAGAGGGTTTTTTATAAATAGGGATTTTTCAGGAAAAAATTCAGATGATATTTTTAAAAAAGTGGATTCCATGCTTGAAAAACTTTCAAAGAAAAATGACGAAGCCTCCGAAAAATTCAACTCCGGCAGTTTTGGAACGATAGCGCATATATGCGTGGAAGCCCTCCTGAAAAAATTAAAGCCTGTGATACCGGCGAACATCACAGGTAATTTAAACCCTTCTGAAGAAACCAAACTGCTTGAAGCAGGCATGGAGATAGCCAGACGCTTTGTCGATTCCCCTCTTGGAAAACTCGCAGAATGCGCGAAGCTGCGTGAAAACGAATATCCGTTCAGAAGCATAAAAAGAAATAAATCGGGAAAAGAGGTTTTTATAAACGGCACCATTGATCTTTTTTTTGATGATGATAAATCCATTCATGTGGCAGATTTTAAAACCGACAACCGAGAAACTCCCTCCGAGCACACTGCGCAGATGTCCTGTTATTATCACGCTGTCAACGATCTTTTCGCGCTGCCGTCAAAAAAAAAATGCCGCATCTGGCTTTATTATCTGCGCACAGGTCATGCTGTAGAAATGACTGAAAAGGCAAAAAATTTCAACCTTGAATCAAGAGCATTTGAAAATTATTAATGATTGAGGCTTTTCTAAAAACTGAAGTTTTGGAAAAGCTTCCTTAAGATTTAAATGAAAAACTGTCTTTTAAGACGGTTTTTCTAAAGCCTTTTCCGAAACTAACCGAGTTTTGGAAAAGGCTCGATTAATTTAATATATTGATGTTATAATAAACAAACGGAGGAATTATGCAGAAATTCAACGCAGATGAATTATCCGATTTTGCGCGGTTTTACGGTTTTCATTATGACAGCATCAATCCTGATGCTTTAGTCAAAGATGTTTTAATTGATATGGAAAGGGGGCTGCGGGGAGTTCCCTCAAGCCTCCAAATGATCCCGTCTTATATTACCCCGGTTACAGACATTCCTCCGGAAAAAACCGTTCTCGCTCTTGATGCAGGCGGTACAAACCTGAGAACAAGTCTTGTTCAGTTTAACGAAAACGGCGAAGCTTCCGCGTATGGAACAAGGAAGACTCCAATGCCCGGAACCGGCGGTCCTGTAAGCGCAAAAGAATTTTTCAACACAATTGCCGATGCCGCTCTTCCGCTTTTAAAGGAAACAAAAGTTGAAGGAATCGGCTTTACATTCTCCTACCCAATGGAAATAACAAAAGACGCCGATGGAATTCTTCTTGCTTTCAGCAAGGAAGTTGACGCTCCTGATGTTATTGGAAAGGCAATCGGCAGGGAACTACGCGCCTCTCTTGCGTCAAAAGGCTGCGTTTACGACGGTCCGATTGTTATGTTAAATGACACTGTCGCCACATTGCTGTCAGGACTTGCGACAATTTCACCTGACGGAGAAGAAAAGCGCACACGCAACGATTTTGGAGTCAGCGGTGCTCCCGTCATCGGTTTTATTCTGGGAACAGGATTTAACACCGCATACACGGAAACAAATATTCCCAAAATAGGATTTAATTCAGCTTCAGCGCAGATTGTTGTTTGTGAAACAGGAAACTTCAGTATTCGCTGCCTTGGTCAGCTTGACAGGGAATATGACAGTACCACGAAAAATCCAGGCGTCTATCTTCTGGAAAAAGTGTCCGCAGGCGCATATCTTGGTCCGCTGACATTTCACATTTTAAAACAGGCAATAAAAGATAAAGTTTTAACTTTCAGAAAATCGGATGAATTTTTATCCATTACAGATTTTAAAACAAGATATCTGAATGAATTCTGCCATTCTCCGCTTAAGGCTGAAGGTCCTCTGGGCTCTCTTTTTGACAGAGATGAAAAAGACGCATTCGCTTCGGTACAGTATATCACTTCGCTTGTAACAGAACGCGGCGCGATTTTCTCCGCCGGTGTGTTAGCTGCTACTGTAAAAAAGCTGAACGCGGGATACGAACCGTTCTCGCCCGTCCGCATCGCGGTGGAAGGCACAACCTTTATGATATACAAAGGCATGCGCCGCGCTCTTGAGTCGCATCTTCATCAAATGCTGATTAATGATAAGCCGCGTCCGTATATCATCTCTCCTGTCGAGCAGGCAAGCCTTTTCGGAGCCGCAGTCGCCGCGCTTAGCAGGAAATAATCGAATCAAACTGTTCAAAAATTGAAATTTTAAAATGGCTTTTTATAGTTCCTGGCTGTAATATGAATTAAGGATGGATTTTATGGCTAAAAAGAAAATAATTTCATTTAAAGTAAAAGAGCCGGTTTATTTTTTGGACGAAGAAGTAACATATGCGCAGGAGGATGCCTGGTACGGGCATGTAACACGCGACCTGCGAATGGATATTATATATCCTCAGGCTGAAGATAAACAGTTCCCCTGTATTGTCTGGATCTGCGGCGGCTACTGGATGCAAATGAACAAAGGCGCGCATATTCCATATCTGTCCGATCTTGCCCGCCGCGGCTTCGTAGTTGCCAGCGCAGATTACCGCCTTGGACACGAAGCTCCTTTCCCCGGCGCATTACTCGACATCAAAGCGGCAATCCGTTACCTGCGCGCTCACGCGAAACGCTATTCAATAAACACAAATAAATTCGGCGTAATGGGAGAGTCAGCGGGAGGATACCTTGTGGCAATGACTGCTCTCGCCTGTAAAAGTGAATTTGAAGCGGGCAATTATCTGGACTACTCAAGCGGCGTGCAGGCAGCATGCTGCTGGTACCCTCCCTGTGATATTGCCGGGATGGCGAAGGAAAACTCGCTGCAGATTCCATTCTTTGCAGGAGATTTAGATGACAAGCGTTATTGCGATTCAATTAATCCTGTCACATATGTATCAGCGGACGCGCCGCCATTCCTTCTCCTGCACGGAACTGACGATATGACAGTGCCTTTTAAACAGAGCGAAATGTTATATGACGCGCTGGCTGCCCGTAACATTGATGTTCAATTTTATGGAATAAAAGGCGAAGGACACGCAGGCGCGCAATTTTTCCAAAAACCGTTCTGGGATTTAATAGCGGATTTTTTCAGGGAAAAACTTAAATGAATTGAGGTTGTTCCAAAAACTGAATTTTGAAACAGCCTCAATTAAAATCATACCTCTTTCAGCAGCATAAAAGAGAGTCCGCTCTGCCTGATTTGCGCAGGTAGCCGGGCGTGAGTCCATATTCGCGTTTAAATGCCCTGATGTACGACTGCTCATATTCAAAACCATACTTAAGCGCTATATCCAGTACATTCAGATCAGTTTTTAATAAATCATCAAGACTTGCTTTCAGTTTTTTTGATCTGATATATTTTGTGATAGTTTGACTGTATGTAAATCTGAACAGCCTTCGCAAATGGGTTTCAGACAGCGAATTCTTTTTTGCAATGGTATTTGCGTCAATTCCTTCGCTGATGCCGTTCTCTATCTCAACCAGTACATTTTCCAATAAATTATATGTTCGTGACATTTTTTACTCCAAAAAAAAGCGGTTTAAAGCGTAAAGCCTTAAACCGCTGAATAACCCTGATTTAAATCATGGAAATATTAAGTTAGGCTTTTTTCTCCTCATATCATGAGTTGAAGGGATACGGTAAACTTTCACATTCCAAATTGTCATTTTTTTTACCTCCTTTGCCTAAAATAATTCCTTAACGATAATATATCAAAATATGTTATTTATTAATGAACTTTTTTGATCATTTTGAAAAATTTGTAAAAAATTTTTAATTTACCTGAAACCAGCCTGATTTAACAAAAAATCAGGCTATACAAATATTAAGCGTATTTATGGTTAAATCTTAGGCAGCTGTTCCAAAAATTGAAGTTTTGGAACAGCCTTAAATAGCTTGACTAATTTCTCAATTTTTGATAGCTTTTGAGAAGTTGGGGGCGTAGTGAAGCTGGTTTATCACGCTGGCCTGTCAAGCCGGAGATCGCGGGTTCAAGCCCCGTCGCTCCCGTAGAAAAAATTGCAAACAGCCGTCCATACGGGCGGTTTTTTTTACTACAGCGGGCAGTAGCGCAGATGGTAGCGCGCTTGGTTCGGGACCAAGAGGTCGCCGGTTCGACTCCGGCTTGCCCGATTGCACACCAATTACAGATGTTAAAAATTTGAACATTAAGGCTTTTTCAAAACTTCAGTTTTGGAAAAGCCTCGTTTGTTTCTGCTGTGGATTTTATTTTAAAGCCGTTTCCAAAACCGGTACTGTTAAACCGCATAAAAAATCATTTATAGATAAACGAATTGATCCACAAACACATGCAATAAAAGGCGAACGTATTATTGACAAAGCCATAGAACGAACAGGAGACGCGGAATTCCTGGAAAACGCAAAAGTAATTGCCGTTTTCCTTCATGAACGCTGGGACGGAACAGGAATTTGTTAAATAAAATTATACAAGTTTTATATAATTTAAATATTTTATAGAGGATTTTTCAATCTAATTGGAAATTCCTTGACATTATAACATTTTTCTTGAAAAAAAACTAAAAAAATTTAATAATTGGGTAGTATTTGCGATAATGTAATACACAATTCAGGGTGGTATTCGCGATGAAAAAAGAGTTCATCGATTCAAAAAGCTATTTCTTTCCTATAATCATGTTGTCTGTGCTTTTTTTTGGATGCTCCGCTCCGGATTCGGGTCTAATTTCCAACCGATATTTATTTTCTTCGTATAACGAAATTCCCGGTGTAACACAGGAAGAAAAAAACGTCATCGTTAAAATCCGTGAAAGTAACGATACGCTTATTTACGGGATGCCTCTTAGTACAGAAGCGTTTAGAGATAAAAGCGGTGATATAAGGGGATTTACCGCCCTGTTCTGTGAATGGCTGACAGAGATTTTCGGCATCACCTTCAAGCCTGCGCTGTATGAATGGAATGATTTGCTATCCGGTCTTGAAACGGGAGAAATTTCTTTCACAGGCGAATTAACGGCAAGGGAAGAGCGGCTTGAAATTTACCGCATGACCAGCGCTATCGCCATGCGTCCGTTAAAATATTTCCGCCTTTCAGGCGTCAAGCCTCTTGATGAAATAAACAAGGATCGCCCAATCCGTTGCGGCTTCATTCAAGGCACTGCCACAATACTGACCGTTTCTTCAGAGCTTGATCCTGGTACCTTTGAGTCTGTTATACTGGATGATGTCAGCCTCGTTTACGACGCGCTCAAAAGCGGTAAAATCGACGCCTTCTATTATACCGGCACCTCAGAGATAAATTTTATTGAATACAGCGACGTGAGCGCATTTTATTTTTACCCGTTGATCTACCGCCCGGTTTCTTTGTCGACTCAAAATCCCGCTCTTGAACCAATCATCTCGGTAGTGGAAAAGATACTGCAAACCGAAGGCAGCCTGCATTATCTGACAACGCTGTATAACCGGTCGAACACCGAATACATGCAGCACAAGGTGAAAATGCAGCTAACGCAGGAAGAACGCGAATATATCCGCAATAACCCCATAGTGCCGATTGGCGTAGACCCCGGCAATTACCCGGGCTCTTTTTATGACGCGCGGGAAAAAAAATGGCGCGGAGTTTCTCTGGATATACTTGATGAAATATCGCATCTAACGGGGTTAAATTTTAACCGCGTTAATGATGAACATACTCAATGGCCGCAAATATCTGAAATGCTGAAGAGGGGAGAAGTAACTTTGGTAACTGAACTGACCCAGCCGCATGATCGCGCGGATCAGTTTTTATGGCCGGGGTCGGCGTATATAACCGACTTTCAGGCGCTAATTTCCCATATTGATTTTCCAGACATAAAACTCAATGAAGTTTTATACGTCAGGGTGGGATTAGCCAGAAATACCGCATATGCCGAGGTTTTTAATAAATGGTTCCCCGGTCACACAAAGACTTTTGAGTACGAGAGTGTTGAAGAAGCGTTTGCCGCGATGATGCGCGGAGAAGTTGACATGGTTATGGCAAATCAAAGAAGACTTTTGTATCTGACTCATTATTTGGAGCTTCCCGATTATAAAACCAATATTGTGTTCGATTACGCGATGGATATTCAGTTCGGTCTTAACAATAACGAGGAAATTCTTTGCTCCATTATTGACAAAGCGCTTGTCAACATAGACACCAAAAACATCTCGGATCACTGGATGAGAAGAACCTACGATTACCGGAACAAGGTTATGGAAGCGCAGCGTCCGTTATTTATGGGTTTATCATTGCTTTTTATGATTGTGCTGATTTTAATAGTAGTTTTTTTTGTCAGAAGCCGAATGACGGGCAAGAATCTGGAAATACTTGTTCAAAAACGCACTGATGAACTCGCGCTTCAAACCGCGACCCTTACTACTTTATTTGATTCCATTCCCGATCTTATTTTTACAAAGGATTTGAATTTAAAATACAAGAGCTGCAACAAAGCGTTTTTGAAAAATTTCGACAAGTGCATGGAAGACATGATCGAAAAAACCGATTCTGATGTTCTTAATATACCGGCTGAAATCGCGAACTATCATATGAAACATGACGCAAAAGCAATATATGAAAATTGCATAACTACAGTTGAAGAAAACATTCCAAACCCCGACGGAACAAACCCCCTTTATGAAACAACAAAAGTGCCTCTTATGCTAAACGGCGCGGTAGTAGGACTTATCGGCATATCACATAATATTTCAAAGCTTAAAAAAATTGAACAGGAAACTGCGTTCTCGTATGAATATTCCAAAAAATTAAATAAAGCGCTCGCGAGAATTACAAAATCGCCGACCATTTCCGCAGGAGTTTTAAAAGACGCCTCTGATATTGTCGCGCAGGAAGGAAGCGCCGCGCTGAGCGCTCACCGCGTTAGCATATGGAGCTATTTAAATAATGAAGATATTTTAAACTGCATTTCCAGTTATGATATGTTTGCCAATAACTGGGATTTTTCTGAAACATTTGAGCTGACAAATCATAAGGAGTATTTGAATCTGTTGAAATCAGAGCGGCTTATAATTATGAATAACATTGATGAGTGCAAGTTGATTACCGATTCATTCAGCGGATATGATTATTTATGCGCAGCCCTTGACGCGCCAATCCGCGTCGACGGTCAACTGGCGGGAGTTGTCTGTGTCGAACAGTGGATATGCGATGATTATCCTGAAAAACGCGAGTGGACAATGGAAGAGCAGAACTTCGCTTCATCTCTGGCGGATTTAATGGCGCTGGCTGTTTCAGGCTCTGAGAGGTACAAAGCGCACGAGACTGCGCAGCTTGCGAATTCCGCAAAGTCCAGTTTCCTTGCGAATATGAGCCACGAGATACGCACGCCAATGAACGCAATTCTCGGTGTTACTGAATTATTGATATCAAATGATCAATTACCCGCGGATATTCAGGAAGGACTTGATAAAATTTACAGTTCATGCGATTTACTTTTGGGCATTATTAACGACATACTGGATTTTTCAAAAATTGAAGCGGGCAAGCTTGATATAATGTCCTCTTCATATAAAGTCGCAAGCATGATAAATGACTCCGTTCAATTGAATATAATGCGCGTTGAATCAAAGCCGATTGAGTTTGAGCTTAAGGTTGATGAAAACATACCGGCGAATCTTATCGGCGATTCGCTTCGTATTAAACAAATTTTGAATAATCTCCTGTCCAATGCGGTTAAATATACTGACGAGGGAAAGGTTACGTTATCTGTTTCTACAGAACCAATTCCGTTAATTTCACATTTGCCTGATCATTCTATGAATAATCAGGTTAAATGGATTGGACATGACAAAGAAGGCATTACTTTAATTTTAAGCGTCCGGGATACCGGCAGCGGAATGACAAAAGAGCAATTGGATAAATTGTTTGTGGAATATACGCGCTTTAATATAAGAAAAAATCTTACAGTCGAAGGCACAGGACTTGGTCTTACGATCACAAAGCGTCTTGTAGACCTCATGGACGGAAATATCAGCGTAGAAAGCGAGCCGGATAAAGGCACGCTTTTTATTGTCAAACTGCCGCAGGAAATTAAAAACAGGGAAACTATCGGAAGCGATGTCGCTGACAGCCTGCGTCAGTTCCGCATTAATTTTATGGCGAAAAAAGTGAGAAATAAAATAGTACGCGACCCAATGCCCTATGGAAGCATCTTGGTTGTTGACGATGTTGAAACAAATATATATGTCGCTGTCGGTCTTATAAAATTATACAGGCTGCAGATAGACACTGCCATGAGCGGGCAGATGGCCATCAATAAAATAAAAGAAGGTAAAATCTACGACATAATTTTCATGGATCACATGATGCCTGAAATGGACGGACTTGAAGCGGCAAGGTATATACGCGATCTGGGTTACAGCGCTCCGATTATCGCTCTTACAGCAAACGCGGTGTCCGGGCAGGCGGATATGTTTCTTAAAAACGGTTTTAATGATTTTATATCAAAACCGATAGACATACGGCAGATGAATACGATTCTTAACAAATATGTGAGAGACAAGCAGCCGAATGAAGTGATAGAGGCGGCAAGGCGGCAAAATAAAAGCTCTGCACCTGCCGGATGTGCGGTGACTGAAAATAATACCGGAATAGATTCGATTTTGATGGAATCTTTTATCCGGGACGCATATAAAGCTTTGGCGCTGCTGGAAGGACTTGTGTATCAGGCTGACGCGGCGCAAAAAAACGGATTTGAAAACGAGGATACGTTAAAAAAATTTATAACAACAGTTCACGGCATTAAAAGTTCCCTTTCGAACATAGGAGAAAAAGAACTTTCCAAGGCGGCATACATGCTGGAAATGGGAGGACGGGAGGAAAACATAGAGTTGTTAAAGGAATTAACCCCGGAATTTCTGGATAAATTACGCCAACTATCGGATCAGCTAGAATCAAAACGGGAAGCTGCTGCAGATAGAGCTTATGCTGATGATGACGACATTGATGACTTACGCAGCAGGATGGCGGCAATCAGGGAACTTTGCGCAGACTACGACAGAAAGGGTGCTTTAGATTCAATTAATGAAATACGTAGTTGTTCGAGAGAGACAAGGGTGGTTCTGGACAGGATTACGGAACATATGATTCGCAGTGAATTTGAGGAAGCCGAAGCAGAGGCAAATGAGTATGCTGAAATGTTACACGAAACTTGCGCTTCCAGCGCATGGCTTCTGGATAAAAAAATTGACGGACTGGATATAGTAAAGGGATTAGAACGATACGAAGATGATGAAAAACAATATCTTCAAATTCTGCGTTCGTATACATCCAGTGTTCGATCCCTTCTTGAAGAAATCGAAAAAGAACCTGACGAAGAAACAATCAGAAATTATGAAATAAAAGTTCATGGGATCAAGGGAACAAGCATTGATGTCGGCGCAGAGCAAATTGGTAAAAATGCGAAAGAACTTGAGGAGGCGGCAAAAACAGGTGATTTTGAATACATACATGAGCGCCACAAAACATTCCTTGCAAACGCCTGGAAATTGATTTTTGATTTGGAAAAAATGTTTGACGACCTTGACACGGAAAATCCGAAACCGCTCAAAGACTTGCCTGACATGGAAACACTGAGACAGTTTCTTGCCGCCTGCATGAATTATGATATTGAAAAAGCTGACAAGGCAATGGCGGAAATAGAAAAGTATAAATATGAGGCGGATGACGGTCTTACTGCCTGGCTGCGGCACAATATTGACAGATCAAATTTCAAGGAAATAATTGAAAAACTGGAGAGTTATAATAATGAAAGAGCCGGCTAAATCAGTGTCTCAAATTTCTGAATCCCGAAAAAAAATTATTTACGTTGATGACATTCAGTACAGTCTTACATCGGTGAAAAACAGGCTGCAGGATCGTTATGATGTTTATACTATGGATTCCGCCGAAAAAATGTTCGAAATACTTGAAAAAATCACTCCTGATTTAATTCTCATGGATGTCAACATGCCTGATGTTGACGGATATGAAGCCATTAAAAGCCTGAAAGCTGATGAGCGTTATTCCGCCGTTCCGGTAATCTTCCTGACGGGGAAAAGCGACAGGGAAAGCGTGGTCAAAGGTTTAAGCCTTGGAGCGGCTGATTATATTATCAAACCTTATACCGCTTCAAAGTTAATGGAGATTGTCGGGAATAACCTGAGCTCTCCGGAGCAAAATGAATTTTCAGCAGGCGAGACTGTCAGCAACAAGCCTGTTGTTCTCATTGTTGACGATGTAACCAGCATGTTACGTGCAATGCAATATGCCCTGCATGACCGGTATAAAGTGTATATACTCTCTAAATCCCAGGACGCGCTGGATTTTTTACGGACAAAAAGCCCTGATTTGATCCTTCTTGATTACTTAATGCCCGTATTAAACGGTTTTGATCTTATTCAGATGATACGGGTAATGCCGGAGTATGAGGATACTCCGATTATTATTATAACAACCGAAGGAACAATGGATCATGTAAACAAAGCCATTTCCATCGGCGCATCTGACTTTATTGTAAAACCTTTTAAGCCAAAGGAACTGAACGATAAAGTCGCCAAACATATAAGGATCGCAAAACAAATGCGGTTGTTTAAAGAAGACTTAAAAAGCAACATGGGTTATTAGAAAACCGTATTTGTAAATATTTTAATAAACAAGATAAAAATGTTAAATATAATCCTTCAAGTTGAATGGCATTTTCAAAATTTGAACTATACACACAGACATCTAATGATGTATACTGCAACCTTATGAATTATTCCCGTTTTTTTATTCCCACATTGAGAGAAGTTCCCGCAGACGCGGTAATCGCAAGCCATAAGCTGATGTTCCGCGCCGGTCTTTTACGCAAGTTGTCCAACGGACTTTTTGCCTATCTTCCGCTTGGACTACGCGCTTTCCGCAAAGTAGAGCAAATCGCCCGCGAAGAGATGAATGCCATCGGCGCTCTTGAAATAAAACCGACTGTAGTGATTCCCGGAGAATTATGGAAAGAATCCGGCCGCTGGCATGCGATGGGCGAATCGCTTTTACGGGTAAAAAACCGCCTCAACAATGACTTTGTCGTTTCACCCACAGCCGAAGAAGCGTTCACCGCGATTGTAAGGGACGAACTTTCCAGTTACCGCCAGCTTCCGCTCGCTCTCTACCAGATAAACACAAAGTTCCGCGATGAAATCCGTCCGCGTTACGGTGTCATGCGGGGACGCGAATTTATAATGAAGGACGCATACTCCTGGCATGCCGATGATGAAAGCCTTGACGAGACCTATCAGGCGATGGGACGCGCCTACCGCAGAATTTTCAAACGCTGCGGGCTATCTGTCATTCCTGTTAAAGCCGATTCAGGGGCTATGGGAGGTAGCGGTTCTGAAGAGTTCATGGTAGAAAGCGAAATCGGCGACAATACATTGATACTCTGTAAAAAATGCGGATACGCCGCGAATGTGGAAAAAGCTTCCTGCGCTCCTGATTATACTGCTCCCGCTTCGGTTGAAGAAGCCAAAGCCGCCGCCGCTAATACTCCCGCTTTTGAAAAAATAAACACGCCGGATGTGAAAACGATAAGCGAACTTTGTGATTTTTTAAAAACGCAGCCGCAAAAATTTATCAAGACTCTCATCTACCGCGCGGTAAACATTGAAGCTGACATATCCTCTGAGCGAAAGAATGACTCGTCCTCCGTAACGGATGTTTGTAATGAAACCTTTGTCGCTGTCGCAATCAGGGGTGATCTTGACGTTAACGAAGTAAAACTTGCCGCAGTTTTAAAAGCCGGAGAAGTAAGCCTTGCATCCGATACCGATGTTACTCGCTTTACAGGCGCGCCTGTCGGTTTTGCAGGTCCTGTCGGTTTGACTTCGCTTCCGCTGATAATTGATAACAGCGTTACCGCGATGAATGACGCAGTGACAGGCGCTCTTGAAAAAGACAAGCATTTTAAACATACAGCATACGGACGGGACTTTGAAAGTGCAATGACTGAGGATCTCCGCACTGTAAAAGCATCGGATCGATGTTCCTTCTGCGGCGGAGAGCTTTACATAAAAATGGGAAATGAACTTGGACATATTTTTAAACTTGGGAAAAAATACACTGCTTCCATGAACGTAAGTTTCCTTGATGAAAACGGAAAAGCCCAAACGCCGACAATGGGCTGTTACGGCATCGGCATTGACCGTACTCTTGCTTCAGTAATCGAAGAACACCACGACGGGAACGGCATCATCTGGCCTGTGTCAGTCGCGCCTTTCCACGTTATCATCATCCCGATTAAATACGACGGCGAAGTAAAAGACGCCGCAGATAAACTGTCTACTGAACTGATGCAAAAAGGGATCGAAGTCCTTCTCGATGACCGCAATGAACGTCCCGGAGTAAAATTTAACGATGCGGACCTTATCGGAATCCCGTGGCGTGTTGTAATCGGCGACAAAGGGCTTACAAATTCAACTCCCCAGGTTGAAGTTAAACGCCGCAACGAGAAAGAAAACCGCACGATTGATCTGGAAAAGGCGGCTGCGGAATTAGCGGAAAAAATTCAGGAAGAGTTGAATTCTCTAAACGGTTAAATCCCAAGCGCGTTTTTAAAATTGATCACAATTTGATCAACCATCGGTTTTGCGTCAATATCAAGCAGTAAACCTTTTTCCCTGTAATAATCGATCAGCGGAGCTGTCTGGGTGCGGTAAACTTCAAGACGTTTTTGAATCGCTTCGGGTTTGTCATCTTCACGGATATAAACTTCACCTCCGCAATGATCGCAGATTCCTTCTTTTGCAGGTTTGTTAAAAACAGCGTGGAAATTATATCCGCACATTCGGCAAACCCTTCTTCCTCCCAGACGCTCAAGAACGCCGGAATCAGGAATGTCAAAATTTATAACCTTTTCCACTTTTGAAAAAGATTCGAGAGCCTGCGCCTGCGGGATTGTACGGGGAAATCCGTCCAGAATATATCCCTTCTGAACATCGTCCTTTGCAAGCCGCTCCCTGACAAGCTCAATCGTTGTCTCATCATCCACCAATTTTCCGGCATCCATGATTCCTTTTACCTTAAGACCCAAAGGGCTGCCGTCCGCTACAGCAGAGCGAAAAATAGAACCAGTGCTTATTTGAAGTATTTTTAATATCTCTGCGGCTTTCACAGCAAGAGTGCCTTTACCAGCGCCCGGAGGACCTAAAAATATCAATTTCATATTTGACTCCTTTTTTACTTATCATACATTCAAATAACAGTATTAACAAGCAAATAAATAACCGCTTTTCTGCCGGAAAGAAGGATTGGAATATTTGTTTTCAATTTGAAGTTATCGGGAACTTTTTTTAAAAAACTGTCATTGTTTTCATACAATACCGCCGCTCTTCCGCCGTCTTTAAGAAGTTTCCCGAAAACATCAAACATTTTTTCCGGTAAAACGCCGCCGCCTGTTTGTTTAAAAAGCCCCCACGGCGGATCCGTTACAATCGCGTCAACGCTTTTTTCCTTTACAAGGGAAGGCAGTTTGGAAAAATCTTCGTTATAAAGCGTCAACTCCGCGCTTTTACGTTTTTTAAATCTTTCTTCTGTATACCGATACGCTTCCCTGCTGCTGTCACAGGCGATAAATTTTGTTATGTGAAAATGTTTTACCGCCGCTTCAGGGATTGAACCGTAACCGCAGAAAGGATCGAGTACGGTATCGCTGTGTGAAAGACGCGCAAGGCGGCAGAGCGTCCATGCAAGGGGAGGAGGCAGCTCGCCTTTGTGAAGCGTCTTCTCCCAGGAAGAGCGCAGGGTAAGGCGTTTCATGAAAAGTGAAATTCCTTCACTTCGCCGTAAAAACCAGAATTCCGTATCAGGAAGGGCGCGGTTCACTTTCAATCCGGAAAGACAGGAAATCAGCTTCTCCGCTTCATCTCTCAGTTTTTCATCGATTGCCGCTGGCGTATTTTCATTGGAAACAACAATCCTGAAAGTATGAAAATTCTTACTGTTATTGGAAATAACGTCTTTTGTAAAAATATCCTCTTTTAAAATTTTCTTTATATATCTTTTTATTAAAATAGCGCCTTTTTCATTATTTTCCCTGTTCCTCTGTGCTTCCGTGTGCGTATCTTCGGAAAAATCAATTACAGCGAAAATATTGTTAAAACAAAAAAAATTGAATTTATCATAAGTTGTCTTTGTTTCAAAAAGAATAGCGCCGTCAAAAAGCTTTAAAATTTTAACGTCAGAAAGACGTTCTTTAACAATATCCGCGATTACATCCTGCAAACCCGGAATGAAAGCCGCGCAGTATTTATTCTTAACGCTGTTATTAAGGAAAAATTCATCATTACTCACCGCTCATTACTCATCATTAATCACGAACAGCCTGATGTACCGCCGCAGGTATCGCACTTCATACACGTACCGTTTCTTACAAGGGTAAATGAACCGCATGAAGAGCAAGGGTCGCCTTCATAGCCTTTTATACGCGCTTGAATGATTTTAATTACTTCACTTTCTTCTTCAAGGGATTCTTCCATTACAGCAGCTTGCGGCGTCGCATGGATTGCGGCTTTTGCCATACCCTGGATTTTGGATTTTCCGGAAGGGGGAAGCGTTTGCTGCACAACAGTCGCATTCGGCCTGAAACCTGTGCTCTGTTTCTCTTGTTTTTCATTGTCTGGTTTATCAGAAATTTCAGTCTCGCTCTTTGTAGCGGTAGCTATAAGGTCTTCTGGTTTTACCTGACCTAAATCGGTTCGCTTAAGATAACTGATCGCAAGATCGCGGAATACGTAATCTATAACGCTTGTCGCCATTTTAACATAATCATGCCCCTGCACCATCCCGTTCGGCTCAAACCGGCTGAAAGTGAAAGCGTCTATATATTCTTCAAGGGGAACTCCGTACTGAAGTCCAAGAGAAACTGTAATCGCAAATCCGTTTAAAAGGCTGCGGAAAGCGGCGCCTTCCTTGTGCATATCAAGGAAGATCTCCCCAAGGCTCCCATCTTCATATTCACCGGTTCTTATAAAAATCGAATGTCCGCCGATTTTCGCTTTTTGCGTATAACCAATTCTTCGGTTGGGAAGGGGTTTGCGAAGCCCGCGTAGATTGGCGGTTTTCCTTTTGTCGGGAATTGCAAACGACCCCATTCCCTTCTCCACCCTGATGATCGTGTCAGCTAACGGATCGGTTCCCGGAGCGAATGTATTCAAAGGCTGAGAAAGTTTTGAGCCGTCTCGGTACAGAGCCACCGCTTTGACGGCATTTTTCCATGAAAGCATGTACGCACCCTTAACATCGTCATAATTCGCCGAGTTTGGCATATTTATCGTTTTTGAAATCGCCCCGGAAATATAAGGCTGAACAGCAGCCATCATGCCGATATGAGCTGTCCACGGAATCGAACGTTTTCCTTTTTTGCCTGAAGGAGCGGCAGTGTCAAAAACAGAATAATGCTCTTTTTTAAGTCCCGGCGCGTTTTCAAGACCCATTGTGCCGCAGGCAAAAAGTTCAGCGTCTTCAATATCCTGCGAGCTGAAACCCAGATGCTTGAGAAGCGAAAAACCCTTTAATGACCATGTAGCTTCCGGAATTTTTAAAACTTTTTCGACAAAAACTTTACCGATTATGTAAGGACTAAAAACACCTTCCAGATTCAAGGCTGTCTTTACAGCGTCTTCAGCGGCGGAAATCGCGTCCTGAGTAAAACCTTTTGCTTTAAGAGTTTCATGATTAATCGCAGGAGACCCTGTCAGTGTTTTTCTGCCCGTCGCGTACGCTACGATTTCTTCAATTGCCTGCGGAGCGTAGCCAAGCGCCTCAAGAGCGGGAGGTACAGACTGATTTATAATTTTAAAGTAACCGCCGCCTGCAAGTTTTTTAAACTTGACAAGGGCGAAATCAGGTTCAATGCCTGTGGTGTCGCAGTCCATTAATAAACCGATTGTCCCTGTTGGAGCTATCGCCGTAACCTGCGCGTTACGGTAACCGTGCGCTTTACCCAGATCAAGAGCTCTGTCCCATGCCGCTTTCGCAGCGTCCAGAAGATAAGCCGGGCAATGAGCGGGATCAATTCCTTTCGGGACTGTATGAAGCTCTTCATAATCAGATTCATTGTTGACAGCACGCCTGTGGTTGCGTATAACGCGAAGCATACTTGCGGCATTTTCACCGTAACGCGCAAATGGACCGTGTTCGGCTGACATGCGGGCTGACTGCGCGTACGCTTCTCCTGAAAGCAGAGCCGAAAGAGCTCCTGCTACGGCGCGTCCCTGCTCAGAATCATAGGCAAGACCCATAACCATAAGAAGAGTTCCAAGATTAGCGTATCCAAGTCCCAGAGTGCGGTATTGATATGAAAGTTCAGCGATACGCACAGATGGAAACTGGGCCATCACGACGGAAATTTCAAGAATTGCCGTCCAGATTCCGATTGCATGAAGATAACCTTCAATATTGAAAGTCTTGCTTTGCCTGTCGTAAAAGCGTGCAAGGTTGATCGAAGCCAGGTTGCAGGCAGTGTCATCCAAAAACATGTATTCAGAGCATGGATTGGACGCCCGTATTTCACCGCCTGCGGGGCATGTATGCCAGTCGTTAATTGTCGTATGATACTGAAGACCCGGATCGGCGCATTGCCAGCTTGTCTTTGCAATTTCCGACCATAACTTGCGCGCTTTTACAGTTTTTACAGCTTCATCCGTAGTGCGGCTTTTCAGTTCCCAGTCAGTGTCATTTAACACCGCCTTCATAAAATCGTCCGTTAAACGCAGGCTGTTATTGGAACTCTGTCCTGAAACCGTGTTGTACGCTTCATCGTCCCAGGCGGTGGAATACTGCTGTATGTTAACATCGTCATCACCCTGTTCAAGACGGCGAAGCTGCTGGTAGAGATATGACGGCGTCACTTTATCAGCTAACGCTGCGCGGATAGCCGCGGCAAGTTCGTGGTTTTTTTCTGCGTTGAATTTATCATCCTCGGGTCCGCGGAAACCTGAAAGCGCTTTTTTAACAGCGTCAATATGCTTCTTTAAAACAAGAGAGCCGGTTACCATGGAAGCGACTTTGTGCTCTTCTCCGGCTTTCCAGCTTATATATTTTTCGACATCCGGATGATCGATATCAAGCGTTACCATTTTTGCGGCTCTGCGGGTAGTGCCGCCGGATTTTATCGCGGAAGCGGAACGATCGCTCACTTTTAAAAACGACAAAAGCCCTGATGACACTCCGCCGCCGGAAAGGTTTTCATTCATTCCCCTGATGCGGGAAAAATTGGAACCGGTACCCGAGCCGTATTTGAAAAGACGGGCTTCACGGGTCATCAAATCCATTATGCCGCCTTCGTTTACAAGATCATCGTCAATGGAAAGAATAAAACACGCGTGAGGCTGAGGTCTTTTATATGCGCTGTCAGATTTTACAGTTTCCTTTTTTTCAGGATCAAAATAAAAATGCCCCTGGGCAGGACCGTCTATTCCGTATACTGAATAAAGACCAGTGTTAAACCACTGCGGACTGTTCGGCGCAGCCATTTGATGAGCGAGCATATAGCAGGTTTCATCATAAAAAGCGTCTGCGTCTTCGCCGCTGTCAAAATAGCTGTTATTCCTGCCCCATTCCGTCCAGGTATATGCCAAACGGTGAAAAACCTGACGAGCGTCATGTTCAGCGCCATCTTGCGGCAGGTTAGCGCCGGGATCCTCGGGATTATCGCGCGATTTAGACCATTTCTTCCATTCAAAAACCTTATCCGAGGGAACACCTGCCTTGCGGAAATATTTTTGGGCAATAATGTCTGCGGCGATCTGACTCCAGAAGGCGGGAACGATAACGGTTTCTTCGGAAAAAACAACCTTGCCGTTAGGATTGCGTATTTCGCTCTTTCGCCGTTCCCAAACAATACCATAATACGGACTGCTCCGGCAGTCTGTGAAAAGTCTTTTAATTTTCATAGCTAAATCCCTTTTATAGAATCCAGTATTTTCAAGTTATTTCGGTTATATATCAACAGAGTACCAAATAACCATATATATAGCGGTGTTGGTTTCAGTATACACCATATAAAGGGTATTGCAATAGGTTTAAAAGGGAATATTTTACTTATTGGAGTTGTTAGATAATTTCAATTATTAAACAACTTCCATAAAAAATCGCATTTTTGCCGAACTTTAGTTCACAGGCTAACCCGAAAAAATGCAGAACTTGTGAGACAACTAACCAAGTCGTCAGACAAATCCATTATCTTGACTGATGAGTATCTTTACCGCTTCTACGGCGGTTTTTATGGCGTTTTCAGTGTCATGGCAGTGGGGATTGGATAAACCTATTCTTTCGCGTTCTTGATTCCACACCACATTGAGGACACAACCGGCGCGTGCGCCCAGAATTTGGCAGACAATGAAAAGCGTCGAACTTTCCATTTCTGAAGCCAGACATCCGGCTTTTAACCAGGCTGACCACTTGTCTTTGAGCTCAAAGCCGGAAGGCATGCGATCGGGGTTGTGCTGCCCGTAAAAAGAATCCTTGCATTGAACAATTCCGGTATGTAATTTGAATTCAAGTTTTTTTCCCGCTTCTACAAGAGCGTTTATAATATCGAGATTCGCAACAGCCGGAAATTCGATAGGGACATATTCCTTTGTAGTCCCCTCCATGCGGATCGCGCCGGTCGCAATGACTATATCGCCGCCTGTTACAGGAAGAGCCATTCCGCCGCAGGTTCCCACCCTGATAAAATCGCGTATCCCTGTCAAATACAATTCTTCCACGCCGATGGCTGTGGAAGGACCTCCCATTCCGGTGGACATAACCATCACGGTCTTGCCGGATAACTCGCCGAGCCATGTCGTATACTCCCGGTTCCGGCAGAAAAAACGGGGGTTGTCAAGGTGAGCGGCGATTTTTTCCACGCGTCCGGGATCTCCCGGAAGAATAACATACTTTGCGCCGTGAGAATCGTCAAAGCCAACATGGTATTGTTTTTCCATACATTGCCTCTTAATTAACGCCTGCCCTTATCATACGGGATTCCTTCGGCTTTGGGAGCCTGGGAAAACTTGGAACTAAAAGCCAGAACGATGAGCGTTGCGACATAGGGGACCATTTTATATATATAAGCCGGAACCGGAATTGCCGCAAGAAAGGACACTCCCGAATAGGACGAAGAAACCGCCTTCATAAGACCAAAGAAAAACGCGGCAAACAAAATGCGCAGGGGTTTCCACTGTCCGAAGATCAATACCGCAAGCGCCAAAAAGCCGTATCCGGAGACATCATGGTTAAACTCAATTGATGTGGGAATTACAAACACAAGACCGCCAAGACCGGCAAGCGCGCCTGAAATCATAACTCCGGCGTAGCGCATCGCGTACACATTTATCCCTGCCGAATCGGCGGCCTGGGGATGCTCTCCGCAGGAGCGAAGCCGAAGACCGAAGCGCGTTTTATAAAGCAGGAAAGCCGAGGCTGCAAGGATAAGAAAGCCAAGATAAGTAGTGATATAAGTATTTGAAAAAAGCAGGGGACCGAAGAATGGAATGTCACCTAACACAGGCACCTTGCTGATACGGAACTGGTTAACAAACGGAATTTGCTGAACAGTGCGGATCATCCTTGCTATGTAGATAGCGAGAGCCGGAGCGAGCATATTGATCGCGGTTCCGCTTATTATCTGATCAGCCTTCATGTTTATGCTGGCGTACGCGTGAAGCAGTGAAACCGCTGTTCCGGCCAGCGCCGAGACCAGTATCGCCATCATTAAAACGGTTTGCCCCGGAATAAAAGGCTGCGCCATATTGATAAACAAAATACCGGTAAACCCTCCGAGAATCATCGTACCTTCAAGCGAGATATTGACAACACCTGAACGCTCGGAAAACATTGCTCCAAGCGCGACAATTAAAAGAGGGATTGAAAAAAACATGGTCTGCTGCACAATAAAATAGAGTATGCTCATTTCGCCTCCATGCGTTTCTTCACCATGCTGAAGAATCCCCTGACAAGAAGAGCGAAAGCGCTGAAATAAATTATCACAGCTATAATTATTTCAATAACCTGTGGAGCAAAATTATATAATTGCATGTTAAATCCACCGACATTCAGGTAGGCGACAAGCAGACCGGAAAAAATAATTCCAATCGGATTATTAAGTCCCAAAAGAGCTACAGGAATACCGAGGAAACCTTCCTGCGCAAGCACATCAACAACAGTGATCCCCTTGCCTGAACCCGCAAGAAATAAAAGAGCGCCTCCGAGCCCGGCAAGAGCGCCCGCAATTGTCATTGATAAAATGATGCTGCGTTTTTCATTGATGCCGGCATAACGCGCAGCTTCGCGGTTAAAACCGCATGCTTTAAGTTCGTAGCCAAAGGAAGTTTTTTCAAGAATAAAAAATATCAATATCGCAAAAATAACCGCGACAAAAATCCCCGAGTTCGCGCTCGATGTGATAAACCCGTCTTTGAAAATATTGTCCATCCCCATCTTCGGAAGATTTGCCGCGTTCGCAACGCGCATGCTTTGATTTCGAAGGGAATCGTACATCGTTCTGGTAATAAGAAAATTAACAAGGTACATGCCGATATAATTTGTCATTATACAGGCAATAACTTCATTCACGTTAAAGAACGCCTTGAATATGCCGGGGATTGAACCCCAAAGCGCACCTGCAAGAAGCGCCGCAACGAGCGCGAGCATCCACAGGTAAGGAGCTGGAATAAAACTGCACTTTACGCCGACAAGAACAGCAGCAAACGCACCGACTATAAACTGACCTGCCGCCCCGATATTAAAAAGCCCTGTTCTGGCGGCAAAACCGACAGAAAGCCCTGTTAATATAATCGGAGTTGCAAAATATAAAACCTGACCGAATTCCTTTAAGTTAGAAAAGCCGCCTGATAAAATAGCCCAAAACCCATGAAAAGCCTGGGAGGCATTACTTAAAAGTAAAATAACTAAACCTGCAAGAAGACCGACTAAAACCGCGACGATTGAAGACAATGCGTTTACGGATGAATCAGTCAGTTTTAATTTTATCATGCTACTTCTTGTCTGGCTGAACCTGCCATATAAAGACCAAGTTCTTTATACGTAACATCTTTGGGTTTTACATTGGCAACTATTTTTCCTTCATAAATAACGAGGATTCTGTCGCTGACATCCATTACTTCATCAAGTTCGAGGGAAACAAGAAGCACTCCCCTGCCCTTTGTACGCTCTTCAACCAGCCGCTTGTGAATATATTCACAGGCGCCGACATCAAGCCCCCTTGTCGGCTGAACCGCGATTAACAGGCGCGAATCACGGGAAATTTCCCTCGCGATAATCGCCTTCTGCTGATTGCCGCCGGACATGCTCCGGGAAATGGTGTTCGCGCCCTGCCCGCTTCTGATATCAAATTTTTCTATCAACTCAACGGCGAATTTATATATCTCATCAAATTTTAAAATTCCGTATTTCTGGAATTTGCTTGTATAGTAATTCTGTAAAACAAGATTAAAAGCAAGACTGTAATCAAGCACAAGACCGTGCTTATGCCTGTCTTCGGGAATATGAGCAATGTTTCTTGAACGTATGCTGTTATGCGAAATTTCATTTCCTTCGACGAAAACGCAGCCGCTGTCAGGTTCAAGCATGCCGGCAAGGGCGTAAACAAGCTCCTGCTGACCGTTTCCGTCAATTCCCGCGATACAGACAATCTCTCCGGATTTAACTTCAAAACTCGCGTTGTTTACAAGCGCCTTTCCGTGAGTTCTGCTTGTTACAGTCAGATTTTCCACCTTAAGGATTGTATCGCCGGGCGTCTGCTCCGTCTTTTCAACAGTAAGGCTGACTTTCCTGCCGACCATCATTTCAGAAAGTTCTTCCTTGGAAACGGACGCTACATCAACCGTTCCTATGTACCTGCCCTTGCGAAGCACTGTGCACCGATCCGCCGCAGCCTTTATCTCGTCAAGCTTGTGCGTAATGAACAGAAGGGATTTTCCTTCAGCGGCAAGATTTCTCATTATATTCATCAGTTCTTCGATTTCCTGCGGAGTTAAAACAGCAGTCGGTTCATCAAAAATAAGGATTTCATTTTCACGGTAGAGCATCTTTAGGATTTCCACCCTCTGCTGCATTCCAACAGTAATGTCGGAAACGAGAGCGTCAGGAACAATTTCAAGTTTATATTTTTGCGATAATTCGACAATCTGTTTACGGGCATTATCTAGCTTTAACATTCCATACTTCACAGTCTCCGCTCCAAGAATTATATTTTCAAGAACGGTGAAATTATGAACAAGCTTGAAATGCTGATGAACCATTCCGATTCCAAGCTTTGTAGCGTCGTTCGGACCGTAAATCTGGACAGGCTGCCCGTCTTTTTTTATTTCACCCTTTTCGCATCTGTAAAGACCGAAAAGGACGCTCATAAGAGTGGACTTGCCCGCTCCATTTTCACCTAACAGAGCGTGGATTTCACCTTTTTTAAGCTGAAGGGTTATATCGTCGTTTGCGACAATGCCGGGGAAGATCTTGGTAATCCCGTTCATCTCAATAATATAATCCATATCCATCCCGCGGTTAAAATTAAAACAGCGAACAAATCAATCATTCATTCGCTGTTTTTTCTGTTTTATCTGAACTCAGTTACTCTCGTTATCCTGACCGGAACCACTCTGGGGCTTCCGTCATCGGCAAGATTTTCCATTCTGGGGATCTCCCCTGACGCCAGTCTGCCAAAGATAACGCCGTAATCTGCATTATTAAATGTGTTGAATTTTGAATTCTGCATTGGAAGACCCACACCGTTATTGTCTGCGGAAAAAATAATATCCCTTCCGCCGGAAAAACTGCCGGCGTAATAATCCGAAATAGCCGAATACACAGAAGCATGAAGACCTTTCATCGCAGAGGTAATAACTGTCGGCGATTCCGCGGACTGATCTACGTCAACGCCGATTACTTTCTTCCCCGCCTGCTCAGCAGCCGCCATGACAGAGTTGCCGACCGCTCCTCCGCAGCCGAAAATAACATCGACACCGGCATTGTACCAGGAAGCAGCCATTGACTGAGCTTCAGGAGTAGCGGCAAAACCGCCTGTATAATGGTAATTCATCGTAATCGCCCCGGCGGCAAGCCCAAGTTCCGCGGCGGCAAACTCCGCACCCTGAACAAAACCATAACCAAAACGCACTACAGCCGGAACCGCCATGCCGCCCATAAAGCCAAGACTTCTGTTGCCGTCTTTTACGGCTGCGTAACCTGCAAGAAATCCCGCCTGATCTTCGGCATAATGAATTCCAACTGCATTTTTTCCTGTCTTATAAACAGGAAAGCCGCCGCTCCAATCGCCGTTATTCGGAGAACCGTCAACAAGCACAAATGTCACATTCGGATAACGATCCTGCGCAATAAAAACAGGCACCTCAAAAAGAAAGCCCGGAGTTACGATTAATTTCGCGCCTCCCCTGACAGCCAAATCGATAGTCGTTAGATAGGCGTCATCGCTCTGCTCAGAAGGCTGATAATATTTATGTGTAATGTTTTTTTCTCTTGCATACTGAACCAATCCTTCCCATGAACCCTGATTAAAGGATTTATCGTCAATAGTGCCGAGATCCGTAACAAGCGCTAATTCAAATGTATCAACGACCGTACGCACCGCTGTCTGCTGAGCGTTTTTTTTGCAGCCGGCAGCTGAAAATAATGCAACAAGCGCTAACGCCATTAAACAAATTTTCTTCATTAATTCCTCCGTAAAAATAAATCATCTTATTTTAATTCAGAGTAAAGGGAAAAATGTCAAAAGTCAATGCCTTGATGTTAGTTGGGTTTAATTTTCGTAAATCATAACATTTTTCATTAATTGTTTTTTCGTTAATTTACACACAGAGACGCAGAGGCACGAAGTTGTCATTTGAAATTATACATTATATATCACTGTCCGGTATTTTTATGATTGCGCATGAAATGAAATAACCTCCGAAAATCACGATGAAACGATCTACAATGTTAACAGGAAGCCGGGAGAGAATGTTCATCGCCAGTACAGGCAGATAATCATGAAAAAGCCATTCCTTAAAGGCGTCTTCTGCGCTAAAGGCTGGTTTCGCGTTTGGCAGAACTGTGTAGAAAATAAAATCAATTACTCCGCCCAGAATACTAATTACAATGCAAACAGTTATGTACAGCATCATAAGCCTTGCCAAAACACCTATAAAAACAGCGCGTTTTCTTCCTTTGGACAGACCCCGCAGATTTAAAGCGGCAGGTTTTAACAAAAATATTATAAATACTTCGGCAATGCTACATAAAATAAAAGGAGTTACAATATCGTTTTTTATTGCAAAACCAATAACCCAGGTGAGAACAGCAGTAATAAGCCCCGGAATTAAACCTGCGTAAAATGTGATAGCGGCTGTAAATACAGTATCGACAAATAACGGCAGTTTAAAAACAAGCACGAATAAAGGGAAAATGATGTGATTGAGAACCGCGGATACAATGCATAGCGCGGCAATTTTAACCGGGGTTTTTTTAATCTTTGCGAATTTGAAATCATCAGGTTTCTGATTTAACACAGGAAAAACCTATCATAAAAAAATGATTACGCCTATAATAAAGATATGGAAGCGCAGCATTTTGCCGCAGGAGCGTATTTTACCATTCTATCAGCGCTGGTCTTCTTTATTTTTCTTTCGGCAATTCTGATTTATTTTTTAAGCAGGGAATTAAAAGATTCTCAAAGACGGGAAGAAGAAGGCTCTGTTTACTCGCGCGCTGTTCTTCTTGCCCAGGAAGATGAAAGGATGCGCATTAGCCGTGAACTGCATGATACAATCGCTCAGGATTTGCGTTACCTGTCGCTTTCAATGAATAAAATAGGCAAGACGGAAAAAAATTCCGAAAGGGAAAAATTATGCGAAGAAGCGTCATCGCTGCAGTCCAACCTGATCCGCAAGGTGCGCAGTATCTGCGAATATCTTGTTCCGCCTGATTTCCGGCATCATGGACTGCCCAATGCTCTTCGCCATCTTTGCATTGATTTCGGCGAGAAAACAGGGATAGACTGCCGCGTTGATATAGATATAACTGAAGATGAAAAAAATATTTTCCCTGACGATGAAAAGCAGCTTCAGATTTTTCGCATAGTACAGGAAGCGCTGACAAATATAGAGAAACACGCTGATGCAAGCGAAGCAATAGTCATGCTCAGACACGATCCGGACGGGAGTATTTCAATTGGTATTTCTGACGACGGCAAAGGTTTTAAGCCGCCGGACAGCCGCTCTGGAAAAAACATTAGTTTAAGCGGTTATCATTTAGGTATCCGAGGAATGGAAGAAAGAGCAGCTCTTTTGGGCGGAAGTATTGAAATAAAAAGCGAAAAAGGAGAGGGAACGCTGGTGCGTTTACAATTGTTACCCCCCCCCCCCCCGGCTACGCCCGAAAGTATAAAAAGAGAGTCTGAATGAATGCTCTTTTAATTGACGATCATCCGATGGTGAACTCAGGCATCGCCGGTATTCTTGAAGAAACCGGACGTTTCAAAGTCACAGGGCAAACCAACACGCTTAAAGAAGCAAAACAATTTATTGAAACAAATAAAAACGCTTTTCCTTCCTTGATCATACTGGATATAATGCTGAATGAAGAAAACGGACTTGATTTTCTTCCTTTCCTTGAAAATTTTTGTAAAAGCAATGAAATTAAGAAACCCTATGTGCTTGTCTGCTTTGTTCTTGACGAGCCTTTTCGCATACAGTCAGCGCTTGAAATGGGAGCGGCAGGTTTTATATCCAAAGTCAGCAGTAAAACTGAACTTTTACTGGCTATTGATACAGTCCTCCGGGGAGAAACATATATTTCCGGCGAACATTCCGATAAAGTAGCGAAATCGTACGGTTTATATTCCAAATTTACAAGGCGTGAAAGGGAAATTCTTAACTTGATTAAAAGCAATAAATCCAACAAACAAATAGCAAGTGAACTTTTTTTAAATATCCGCACTATAGAAAACCATATCAGTAATATTTATTACAAGACCGGAACAAAGAACAGACAGGACTTGCAGAAACTGTAAAAAATGCCGGTTTATACCCGTGCGTAAACACACAGAAAAATCGTGTGTTTACACGGATTGAAAATTAATCTTCATATCCTAGAATCACAGCAGAAGTGAAAGTCCGGCAGCGAAGTAACCGGCTTTTCGTACAAACTTTAAATGATGAGGATAAAAATGTGGCAGGATGAATTTACATTGGAAATAAATGAAAAAAAAGAAGTAATTTGGTCTTTTTGGGAAGATGTCAGAAACTGGAATAAATGGTATACCGGGATCGAATATTCATATCTTAATGGAAATTTTGATAATGGAACAAACGGTTCATGTAAAATATCCCATGGAAACAAATCCATGTTTTTGTTATTCAAATTAATAAATTGTGATTTATATAAATCATTTATAATCAGAATAAAATTATTGCTGTGCAACATGGATATTGGATATGAAATAATTGAAAATAATGATAAATTGAAAATTAAACATTCCATAAAAATGAACGGACCGCTGGCTTTATATCATAAAAAAAATACGGGAATAATAACTTTTAAAAGCCTGCAATTATCGCAAAAAAAATGAAATTCCAAAAATTGAAGCTTTTTCAAAACTTTTGTTTAAAAAGCTGCTTAAAAAATTTTAAATATCCTATTGACAGTCTTTATAAAAATAAATAGACTTTGACAAATATCGGGGTGCTGGATTGTTAATCCGGCTGAGATTGGGTGCAAACGCTGTTTGCAATGCCCGGAACCCTTGTCTGACCACCAAATCTACGATTTGGCGGTCAGATGTACCTGATCCGGATAATACCGGCGGAGGGAAATGTATTAAGACAGATTTTTATTACTGTTTTTAAGTACGCCTTCGCTGTTAACGCGAAGGCGTTTTTTTTATCCGAATCGATTAATAAAGTCTGTCCATAGTGTGGACAGACAATAACAGGAGACATTATGAACAGACCGGAAGCGAGCATGGCTATTCAGGTTCTGCCGCAGGTTGCAGCAGGAGACGAAGTTCTTAGGATAGTAGACAAAGTTATTGCTTACATAAAAAGCGCCGGTTTAAAAACCGTTGTCGGACCTTTTGAAACAGTTATAGAAGGTAAATTTGACATTTTGATGGATATCGCAAAAGAATGTCAGCTAATATGCATCCGGGAAGGATCTCCCGGACTTTTGACATATATTAAAATTGCGTATAACCCAAACAGCGGGACATGGTCTATCGATGAAAAAATCACAAAACACAACTAACTTCCGAAATTTTTTACACCGCAGCTTTATTCCATTTATTCCGGTATTAATCATCCTTCTTGTCTGGCAATTATTGAGCATGAGCGGAATAATACCGGGTTACATGCTGCCTGGTCCATTGCGCGTAACATCAGCGTTTTTAGATGACTTCCCTCTTTTAATGAGCCATCTGTTTCGCACTCTGATCGAAGCTCTTGCGGGATTATCGCTTGCAATAGCGGCGTCTTTTTTTCTTGCGATCCTGATGGACGCAAACCGCTTTTTAAAACAGTCACTAACGCCTGTTTTGCTTTTAACACAGACAATGCCGACAATCGCCATCGCTCCGCTTTTGATTTTGTGGATGGGTTACGGCATCGCTCCAAAAATAACTTTGGTATTTCTCGTCTGTTTCTTCCCAATGACAATTGGGCTTTTGGGCGCGTTTGCCGGAGCAGATAATGATGCGATAAACCTTTTACGCTCGATGGGGGCTTCAAAGCGTCAAATCTACTTCTTCATTAAACTCCCTCAGGGACTTCCCGCTTTTTTTTCAGGCTTAAAAATCGCGGGCGCTTATTCAATAATCGGAGCTGTAATCGCAGAATGGCTCGGAGGAGACGCAGGGCTTGGAGTTTATATGATCCGCGTAAGGCGGTCATATTCATTTGATAAAATGTTCGCTGTTATTCTTTTAACATCAATATTGAGTTTATTGCTGATAAAACTTATCACAATTATAGAAAAAAAAGCTATGCCGTGGCAAAAGGAAGGGAACAAATGAAATTATTCAAATTGATGTTAATAATCGTTTTAACATCAGCGTTTACAGGCTGTGAAAAAAAAGACGCAGATCATATCCGCGTAGTGCTGGACTGGACTCCGAACACCAATCACACAGGGCTTTACGCCGCTCTTGAAAAAGGCTGGTTTACCGAAGAAGGTTTGACAGTCAACATGATACAGCCGCCTGAAGACGGCGCGCTTGTGCTGCTTGGATCGGGAAATGCCGAGTTCGCAATTGACTTTCAGGAAACAATGGGACCGGCAATCGCAAAGGACAGGGATGCGCTTCCCGTTATCGCTGTAGCGGCAATTATAAGCCATAACACTTCCGGCATTATGTCGCTGACAGGCAGCGGTATAAAAAGCCCCCGCGATCTTGAAGGCAAAAGGTTCGCTTCATGGGAGACGCCTCTTGTTACGGCAATCATGCGCGAGATCGTTGTAAACGACGGCGGAAATTTTAACATGGTAAAAATGATTCCTAATTTTGCGACAGACGCATTTTCCGCCCTTCAAACTGACATTGACGCGATCTGGATTTATTATGCGTGGGACGGCATTGCCGCCGAGATTAACGGTATTGACATCAACTATATTGATCTTGGCAGCACCGACACAAGGTTTGATTTTTACACTCCTGTAATTGCAGCTAACACAAACTGGCTGAAAAAGAATGAAGAAACAGCCGCCAAATTCCTTAAAGCGGCAAAAAGGGGATATGAATTCGCGATGCAAAATCCTTCAGAAGCCGCTTCTATCCTTTTAAAGCACGCTCCAGAACTTGATCCTTCTCTTGTTATGCGAAGTCAGGAGTATTTAAAAACACGCTATCAGGGCGATGCGGTCCGCTGGGGAGAAATTGATCCTTCGCGCTGGGGAAGGTTTTACAAATGGATGTACGAACAGGGACTTCTGGAAAAAGATATTGGCTCAGGCGGCTTTACAAACGCTTATTTACAATAAGATTTACAGCTTATAAACACGCGGTTTTGCGAAAGTATTTTAAAAAAATTTATGAAAAAACTGTTTTACTGCGAAAACATCACCAAAAACTACAACAATGAGCCTGTTGTAAAGGACATAAATCTTGAGCTTCCCAAAGAAGGTTTCATCTCCCTTTTGGGACCTTCGGGAACCGGCAAAACTACGCTTTTTAACGTGCTTTCCGGGGTTGATGTTCCTGACACAGGAAGAGTTATTTTAAACGGCGAAGACATAACAGGAAAGAGCGGCAAAGTCAGTTACATGCTTCAAAAAGATCTATTGCTTGAAAACCGCACTGTCATTGACAATGTAATTCTTCCGCTTTTAATAAAGGGTGAAAAGAAAAAAGCCGCTCGTGAAAAAGCGCTTGAGTTTTTTCCGATGTTCGGACTTTCCGGCTATGAAAGAAAATACCCTTCCCAGATTTCAGGCGGAGAGAGACAGAGAGCCGCTCTGCTGCGAACCTGCATGACGCATAACAGTGTCATCCTGCTTGACGAGCCGTTCTCCGCGCTTGATGCGATAACGCGGCGCAGGATGCAGAACTGGTATGCGGAAATTTCCCGGCAGATGAAGGTATCAACATTATTTATAACCCATGATGTTGAAGAAGCTTTAATTTTATCTGATACGGTTTATATAATGAACGGTAAACCGGGAAGAATTTCACATAAGACAGAAATCGAACACAGCCGCCCAAGAGACATGGAATTCATTACATCAAAGGAATTTTCGGAATTAAAGCGGTTCATACTTGAAGCGATTGGATTATAAAAAAAAGGCTGCCGTTTGAGGCAGCCCCTTTTTGAATTAAAATCCTTTTAATAATACGCCAAGTGAAAGCAGAGCGCCTCCGGCGAAAGTGACCAAGACTGCATTGTTGTTCAGAACATCAGGAAAAGACGGGACATAATTGGCTATTATGCCGACAATCAGCAGACACACGCTGATAATAAAAACAATCTTTGTTGGTGCGGTTAATTTCATAATTGAATCCTCCTTTTTATTTATGCATTTTGCATATAAAAATGTTCTAGCACACAAACCCCGAAAGATCAAGAGAAAAATCGCTTTTCCTTGACTAAAAATGAACTAAACGCCTAAAATGCTTAATAATGCCGCAAGTATTACGCAGAATTTCTGATATTATCCTGTCCCCTTTTTATGCGCTAAAAAGGCGTTTTCCCCTTCTCTCATACATTTTAAACAGACTTTTAACAATGCTGGTTATGCTTTTTCTGCTTGGGTTCGCAGTTTTCGGACTTATGTCATTGGCTCCTGGCGATATTGTTGATCAGATAATGATTCAGCAGATGTTTAACGAAAATCAGGGAAAAGCGGGCATTAATCTGCAAAGCATGAGCGGAGATCAACTTGCAGCGCGGAGAGCCGAACTCGGTCTTGATCAGCCTTTTTATGTTCAATACTTCAAGTGGCTGAACCGCGTCATTGTTCACGGAGATCTCGGAGTGAGCCTTATATCGCGCGCTCCTGTTTCATTTTTAATATCATCGAGAATTATAAATTCTCTTGTTTTAAATCTGATCTCGCTTGTTTTTATTACGGTCTTTTCCTTTGCTCTGGGAATTTATTTTTCTACAAAAGCGGGAACAAGAGGAGATATTGCCGTTACATTTATCGCCCTTGTGCTTCACGCATTCCCGGGACTTCTGTTGTTGATACTGCTTCAGCTCTTCGCCTCAGTCTCCGGTTTATTTCCCGTAACGGCATACCCGCCTTTTCCGTTTTCCGCCGCGCCGGGAAAATTCGTTTTTTCATACGCACATCACATTTTCCTGCCGCTGTTATCCGCTTTTCTCGGAGGAATAGGCGGCTCCCTCCGCATGATACGCGCGACAATGCTCGATCAGCTTGGACAACCTTACATAACAAGCTTAAGGTCGCGCGGAATCGCAGAATGGCGGATATTTTTCGCGCACGCTTTCCGCAACACGTTAAATCCCTACATTACAGGAAGCGCGAATCTTCTTGCGGGTTTATTTTCCGGTTCCCTTATCCTTGAAATTATTTTTGCATACCCCGGCATAGGAAGACTGATGTACGAAGCTGTCATTCAACAGGATATTAATCTGGTTCTTGCCAATATCATGTTCATATCTTTCCTTGTCCTTATCGGCATGGCGCTCGCTGATATCGCTCTTGCGCTTGTCGATCCGCGCATCAGATACGGAAAAGAATAACATGAAAAAATTTTTGAATTATGTCAAAACACGCCCTGTAGCGGTTGTTTCCCTTTTCCTTCTTGCTTTCCTTTACATAATGATGCTCTTCGCGGAATTTTTCGCGCCGTATTCACCTAACACTTCCTTTGCTGATAAAAGCTACCATCCGCCGAATATCCGTTTTTATCAGGGCGGATGGAAAGCGCAGGAATGGCGAATAACAAACTCCGTAACACTGAAATACGCGCGCGTGCGCGATCATTACTCTGACATAAAATTGTTCGGCAAAGGCGAACCGTATAAATTGTGGGGATTCATTCCGGCGGATCGCCATTTATTTACAACCGGCGATTATCCGGTGTTTCTGATGGGCAGCGATAATCTTGGCAGAGACATGTTTTCCCGCATCGTATACGGTTCGCGCGTTTCGCTTACAATCGGTTTTGTCGCGACAGCGATATCCTTGGCTCTTGCCGGCCTTGCAGGAGGGCTTGCCGGCTACTTCGGCGGCATTACAGACTGGTCAATCATGAGAACTGCGGAATTTCTAATGTTGATTCCCACGCTGTACCTGATTTTATTCCTGCGCTCGCTTCTGGCGAATAACATGGATCCCGGACAGTCCTACATGATGATCACGTTAATTCTGTCTCTTGTGGGGTGGCCCGGTTCTGCGCGTACAATACGCGGCATGGTGCACGCAATCAAACGGGAAGAATTTGTTCTTAACGCAAAACTGGAAATGATTCCTTCAATTACAATAATTTTCAGACATATCATTCCGCAGATTGCAAGTATTTTGATTGTAAGCGTAGCGTTAAGCATCCCTGGTTTTATAATGACGGAAACCGTTCTTTCCTATCTTGGGCTTGGCATTACAGACCCCGCAGTCAGCTGGGGATCGCTTATTAAACGCGATCTCTCCACAATAGCCAACCTTCGCGCATTCCCGTGGCTGTTAAGCCCTGTCTGGTTTTTACTCGGCGTAACTCTTGCGTTCAATTTTGTCGGAGACGCTCTGCGCGATTTCTATGATCCGTATCACACTATTTTTACGCGAAGGAAAAAATTGAGAATAACTAAACCGCAGGGATGTCAAGGAAACGCTGCATCAGAAAATTCAGATTTTCTGACTGTAAAAAATTTGGAAGTTACCTTTTCAATCCTTCGCGGGAAAGACCTTGTTAAAGTACAGGCTGTTCGCGGGCTTTCGTTTGCGGTTAAAAAGGGTGAAACACTCGGCATAGTGGGAGAAAGCGGCTCCGGTAAAAGCGTAAGCACTCTGGCAATTCCGGGACTGCTTCCCAAAAACGCCGATCTCAGCGGCTCAATTATTTTTGAAGGAAAGGAACTGTCCAGGCTTGGAATCGAGGCATTACGCGAATACAGGGGGAAAAAGATCGGAATGATTTTTCAGGAGCCTGGAAGATCATTCGATCCTCTTCAGAATATCGGCAGCGTATTTCTGGAAACCTTCAGAAACAGCGAATTGCTGTCCGAAGGAAAAACAAAAATCACCAAAGAAGAAGCAGCCGTACACGCCGCAGCGCTGCTTGAAGAAACCGGTCTTGATAACGGCGCGGAAAGGCTTGTCAATTTTCCGCATCAGTTTTCAGGAGGACAGCTTCAGAGGATAGGGATTGCTCTTGCTCTGGCGCAGGGCTGCGAACTTTTAATCGCAGATGAGCCGACAACCGCTCTCGATCTGACAATTCAAAAACAAATAATGGATTTATTAAAAACCCTGCGCCGGACGAGGAACATTTCGATAATTTTCATCAGCCATGACATCGATTTGGTTGCTGAAATTTCCGACCGCATAATGGTAATGTACGGCGGTCTTTCAATGGAATCGTCAGGTGCGCATGAAATTCTAAGCAATGCGAAGCATCCTTACACGCGGGCGCTTCTTGCCGCATCTCCGCGCTTCGGAAGCCATTATTCCAGGGAACGGCTGATTACAATCCCCGGAAAGGTGAGCGATCCTTCCAATCCGGAAAGCGGCTGCCCGTTTGCGCCCCGCTGCAGTCAGGCAAAAAAAGAATGTACGCAGGGTATACCGGAGTTACTGAAAAAAGACGGGCATGAAATCAGATGCTGCGCTGCAAATCTTACCTAACCGACCGGATTGTGTCACAAGTTCATTATTCGGTTTCAATATTGATAAATGTATAAACATCGTTGTTTTGATTCAATATTTTAATCCCTGCCGGCTTCTCATGGTCGCACGGCTGATCGCAGGAATCGCAGGGGATTTTAATATCTTTAGGAGGCGGAGTAAATCCTTTTACAATATAATGTTTTTCTGAAACAGAATCCTTCGGCGGCAAAAGTGTATTCGGCTCATCATTATAGACGTAAGATACAATCTTGTCAGATTTATTTTCTATTGCTACATTGTAATTTTTCCCGTCGCAGGAAAAAAACTGAAAAACAATCAATGTAAAAATAAATACAGAAAGAAAATACTTCATCACGCTATTATCAGTCTTTAAAGAGTATATTGTCAATATTCGGGTTTTTAATGTATTATAGCTTTTTACTTTTCTGTAAATTAATAATACGGATGTTTTTCAGAACCGAAACAAGGAAACATGTATGCGCCTTGAAGCCGAATCGCTTAAAAACACCCTTTTTTGGGAAAAAGCAAATATAGCCCTGCCGCAGTTTGACCTTAATGCAATGATTGCAATAACCGGCGCCGCTCCAAGGTGGATACACTTCGGAGCGGGAAATATTTTCCGCGCTTATATTGCGGATATTGCACAGCGCATGCTTGATAAAGGTTATGAAACAGCAGGCATAATTGCGGTCGGCGGAAGCAACGGAGAAATTATCGATAAATGTTTTTCCGCTTATGATAATCTTACAATTCTGGTAACGCTTAAATCCGGCGGAACTACAGAGAAAAAAGTAATCGCGTCTGTCGCACAGGCCTTGAAAATAGATAATGATTTTAACGCCATAAAGAAAATTTTTACTTTTCCTTCCCTTCAAATCGCAAGTTTTACAATCACGGAAAAGGGATACAATATAAAAAACCAAAAAGGATTTTTCCTTCCGGAAATAATTGATGATATTACACGGGGTCCTTTGCATTCAGAGAGTTATTTCGGCCGCATTGCAGCCCTGTGTCATGAACGTTACACCAAAGGCGCCTATCCGCTTGCGATGGTCAGTATGGATAATTGTTCCCATAACGGAGATCTTCTTTTTTCTGTGCTTGATACAATCGCGGAAAAATGGGTGACAAACGGGCTTGTATCAGCCGGATTTCTGGACTATATCCGCGACAAAAACAAAATTACGTTTCCATGGACGATGATCGATAAAATAACGCCGGGTCCTGATGAAAAAGTGCGTGATATGCTTGCTTCCTGCGGTCTGGAAAATATGCAGATAACCATGACAATAAAAAACGCGCTCGCCGCTCCTTTTGTAAACGCAGAGGAATCAGGATACCTTGTAATTGAGGATTCCTTTCCCAACGGAAGACCGGCTCTTGAAAAAGCCGGCGTGCTTTTTGCAAATAGGGAAACTGTGGAAAAGACAGAAAAAATGAAAGTCTGCACCTGTTTAAATCCCCTGCACACAAGCCTTGCAATTTTCGGTATTCTTTTGGGCTATTCAAAGGTAAATGAAGCAATTAAAGACAAAGATCTTTTAAAATTACTGGAAGGCATAGGCTACGGCGAAGGATTGCCTGTGGTAACAGATCCGGGAATCATCAATCCCGGGGAATTTATCGATAAAGTTATAAAAGAGCGCCTTCCCAATCCTTTTATGCCCGATACCCTTTCCCGTATCGCAACAGATAGCTCCTGTAAAATTCCAATCCGCTTCGGCGAAACTCTAAAAGCATACATAAAAGCCAAAAAAGACTGTTCAGATTTAAAACTGATTCCGCTCATTTTTGCAGGCTGGCTTCGCTACCTTCTTAAGATAAATGATCAGGGTATCCCAATGGAAATCAGCTCTGATCCCAATTATGCAAGCCTGGAAAAATGCCTTAATGGCGTCAATTTTGGACAAACGGGTCCTTTTCACGATAATCTGGAGCCTGTATTGTCAAATCCCCTCTTTTTCGGAGTAAATCTGTATGAAGCCGGTCTTGGAGAAAAAGTTGAAGAGTTATTCACACAAATGACGGCAGGACCCGGCGCTGTCAGAAAGACCCTGAATAATGTCTTGAATTTATGACATTTATCAATTATTATTATAAATAAGGAGAAATTGATGAAAAAGCTAATTGCTGCGTTTATATTTATGGTAATTTTTTCGCCGGTACTTGTTTCACCGGTTTTTGCCCAGGACAGCGGGGAGATGTATTATCACAATGTGACTATAGAAAAAATATATCTTTCGGGACAAGGTTATGTCGTTCAATACAGGAAGGGAGTTAACAATCTTGGCACCATAGGGATACCTTATGAATGGTTTACGGCAGCTGGAGGAAAAGCTGAAGTATTGAAGCTTCCGCCGGGACTCGACTGGCCGTCAATGTCTGTGTTCTATAAAAACGGGGAATTCAATTATGTAAGGCTGTATGTGCACAGATCAAAAGCTCATTGGTCATGGGCTGTCGTTCCTCTTGGTGCGGATGTAAGCAAACATTTCGAGAATTTGGATGACTTTAAAATCGACTACTAATGGATGCCGGTACTGGGAAGATAGAAGTACCTGAAGAACTAATCACATTTATTAAGACCGGTTCCATGTTTATTATTGCCGGTCATAAAGAGCCGGACGGCGACTGCGTAGGAAGCCAGCTTGCCCTGCGCAGTGCGCTCAGACGTTTAGGCAAAGAAGCGATAGTTTGTTCGGCTGGTCCTTTTAAACGCGTTGAATTAAACGATTATTCCAAACATTTTAAAGAAACTCCCGATGAAGAGGAGAAGCTCGGCGCGAAAGTAATTATCATCGACTGTTCAAACAAGGAAAGAACAGGAAGCCTGCAGAATGCGCTTGAAGAGCTTCCCTGCGCCGTAATCGATCATCATGCCGCTGTTTGCCATCCCCAATCAACGCCGGAAGCTCCGGTATTTGTAAAATCCGATTCACCTTCTTGCACGTTATTAATTGAAAAACTGATAACATCTCTTAATCTTGAACTGACGTCCGAAGAAGCCGAACTGCTTCTTTTCGGTCTTTGCACGGACACAGGATTTTTCCGTCATTTAACAGAAAAAAACGCAGATGTATTTGAAGCGGCTGCCAGAATGATACGAAAGGGAGCGAATCCGAAAGCCGCTTACAAAATCATGAACGGCGGGAAAAGTTATAATTCAAGGATCCTTATTGGAAAAATTCTTGCCAGAATGGAATCCCGCTTTAACGGCAAATTGATGATCAGCCATGAAACTCTGGAAGAATTTAATTTCTACGGCTTCGAAGGCAGGGATTCTGACAGCCTAAATAAAATGATGCTGTCAATAAGCAGCGTAGAAGCGACTGCAATAATCCGGCAGGAATCCATTGATAATTGCACTATAAGCCTAAGATCAATTGACGATATTGATGTCTCAAAAATCGCATCATCCCTCGGCGGAGGCGGACACAAGAACGCTTCAGGACTCACAATGAAAGGAGATATTCCTTTTGTAAAGAAAATATTACTCAAAGCGTTCTCTGAAATATTCATTTAACATCAAAATTTTGTCGTAATTACCTTTATCATATTTAATCCTCTGTTTCTGCATCTGCTTTCAAACAAAACCGATATCAGATTCAAGAGGATAAATCATGCAGCAACAATCACTAAACGAATTATTTACCGAATACAGGAAAAATAATTTAACCCGATCTGAACTGGAAGGATACATCTATCAATATTTTTTTCACAATCAGGATAAAACAAGCCTTCATCACTGGAAACGCGATGAATACGAAGACTATGTATCGTGGTTTCATCAGCGAATGCAAAAAGCGGTAGACACCTACAGGGAAACAGGCTCTACTTTTGAAATGTTCATGAATAAATTCATTCACATTTCTTCCAGAGAATACCGCGTACGAATAACCACGCAGAACATAACTGAATATTCAACATGGTGCGCGCGTATTTCGGATTTATATCTGCACGAAGAGGCGCCTGAATATAATTTTGAAAAAGAAGAAAATATATTGACAAAAATTCTGAAAGAACAATACGGAAAAAGAAACAAAAGATGCATATTGGCGCTTATATTAAAATGCTATTGTTATGTTTCCGAGGATTTCATTGACAGAATAGCCTGCGTGATTGAACTTGACGCAAAACAATTAAGGGAAATGATAAATAAAATCAGGATAATCAGACAGAAAAAAGACGATTTTATTTACCAAATGAAAGAGAGAATCTACTGCCAGTTTTACAGATGCATGGTCTATGAAAGAAAAATGCAGCTTATGAAGGAAAATACCGCAGCATATAACAAATTAAAACTCCGTCTGGAAAAGGCAAGAATGCGGCTTGAAAGAATGAGAAAACGCCTTTCCCTGCTCCGTACAGACGCTACAAACAGGCAGGTAGCGCAGGTAATTGGAATTCAAAAAGGAACAGTTGACTCAAGTCTTCACAGACTGAAAACCAAAATGAATTTGCTTTCGGAAAAAGCGTTGTTAAATTGATGTTTTTTAAAACTTCAATTTTTTATGTCAAATGAAAACACTGCCTTTTCATCATAATCCTTTGCCGGCGTTACAATGCAGGACGGAAACCCGCTTTGATTCGGCGAATCGGGGAAGTGCTGCGTTTCAAGACAGAAGCCGGAATGTTTTAAATATTTTAAACCGTTCTTGCCGTTTATATTCAGATAGTTTCCGGTATAAAACTGAACGCCCGGCTGAGTTGTAAAAACTTTCATGAACCTGCCTGAAACAGGCTCTTTCACTTCAGCGCACGGGCGCAGTTTACCGGGCTCACCGTCAACAACAAAGCAATGATCGTAACCTGTTTTAAAAAAGTTAAAACAGGCGTCAATGCGTCTGCGTGATTTAAAATCAAAGTAACCGCCGTCAACAGACACAATCTTTCCTGTAGGAATGGCGTTTTTATCAACATCAACATAATGAGAGGAATAAAGCATAACTTCATGCGAGAGAATGTTCCCCCTTCCCTGCCCTGCAAGATTAAAGTAGGCGTGATTTGTAAGACTGACCGGACAGGGAATGTCAACCTTCGCCTGATAATTTGCGATTATTTCATTTGATTTTGTAAGACCGTAGCTCACAACCGCTTTCAATTTTCCGGGAAAACCGCAGTCCCCATCCGGCCTTTCAAGTTCGAAGCGCACATAAACGCCTTCGTTCTCTTCATAAGCTTCGGACTTCCAGAGCAGCTTGTCAAAGCCGCAGGGACCGGAATGAAGATTGTTCTCTCCGTCATTTGCAGAAAGAGCGTATTTCCTGCCGTTCAGCGTAAAGGAGGCGCCTTTTATCCGATTCGCAAACCGCCCGACAGTAACGCCGAGAAACGGAATATTGTTAAGATAACCGTCAACGCCTGAAAAGCCCAGAAGTATGTCGTCTGATGTTCCGTTATGTGAAGGGACATAAAGGCTTGTCCATGCCGCGCCGATATTGGTCAGCGAAAATTTTATATCGCCTGCGCTAAGCGTATAAAGTTTTATTTTCTTCCCGTTGGAAAGAAGACCGAAGTTTTTCTCTTTTATATCCATATGTTTTCCTTTATTAAAAGCGAAGTCTTAGCTTTGTTGTTAAATTTACGCCATAAAAGGAATCGCTGTCAAACGGAATTTGAGAAGTTATTGATAAAACTGCACCCTGAAATAAATCGTGATTAAAAGTGATAATGGGAGTCATTAATAAATCATCAAAACCCGCCAAAAAGGAAATACCGGCATTTGTAAAATCATTAATGCTCCATGTAAAACCGGCGTACAGGTAGTGCCTGCTTGCAAGATTTCCGCCGCACCCAATAGCAGTCGATGATGTTTCGCCGTTGTAGAGGTATTCGGCGAGAACAATCATTTTTCCGTCAAGGAACGAATAGTCAGCGCCTGCGCTGGCGGAAAGTCCGTCAATATCCGTTCTTGCCGCGTAATTATAAGTGTAAAGAGTATCAATATAAAAACCTGCGACAACATCGGCTTTAACTGATAATCCAATTCGGTGCATCCCGTTAATTGATCCGCTTTTCGGCGTCTCGAATGAATAAAGAGCCTGAAGGCTTGCGGTATCGAAATGCTGGTCCATTGAAACGCCGATGAGCCAGCCTTCGCCTTCTTTCTGAAAAACATTTCGCGGCGCGGCGCTGAAAGCAAGCAGTTTGAGAGTATCGACAGGATACCAGCTCAGAGCCGCTCCTAAAATACCGCGAAGACGCGCATCAGGCTTTAAAGGGTTTCTGGGATTGAGAAAATCCGAAGGTCCGAAAACCTGTCCGTATCCAAAAGGCAGCCGAAAAAGACCTCCGTCAAAATCGGTATACTCGCCGCGAAGACGAAAGTACAGGCGTTCAAGCTCAATTGCCGCGATATAGTTCTCTCCGCCGATAAATACTTCAGTCTGTGAAGCAGCAGCCGCGTAATCTCCGGCGGCGGCGATTAAATTGAACGCTCCATAAACAACCGCTCTATCACGAATCCGCGCCTGAAAACGAATGTTCGCGTATTCCTCAATACCGCAGGAAAATTCTGAAGCAGAAAGCGCGTCCCCTCCCCCCGCTCTCATGGAAACAGAGGAATCAAGAATACCTGATACCGTCACCTGCGCCCAAAGCCCGTTATTAATTACGAATGAAAATAATAATAACATATATTTCTTCATAAAAATTTTCCCCATAATAATCTTACAGAGGCACAGAAAGCACAGAGAAAAAATTACGAATTAAAACTTCTGTGCCGCTGTGTCCCTGTGTGAAATTTAACCGGTTTACCTTTCCAGATTCCTCTGGCTGAAGACAGAGTCAGCTATCGGCTTATCCAGAACTACGTTGCGCATTACAAATGTTGTTCTTGAATCGCGGCGCATAAGATCGCGCATTTCTCCCTCTACAGGAAAACGCTGCCCGTTAATGATCTCCACTTTCTTCATGGCGTACTCTTTAAGTTTAACGCCGGAGAGAGCGAAAAGTTCATAACGCACAAGATCGCCGTACTCTTTGTCGATCCACAGTTTTCGTGAGGGATAACTTTCTGTTCTTTTTTTCGCACTCAGATCCAAAACCCAGCAGTCTCTTCCGTTAATAACCTCTGATCCCGAAATAACAGCGTCATATCGGTTTGCAAGAGTTTCGTTATTGATCGTGTCCTCGTAGGACATGTCTGAACCCATCATGGATTCTTTTAACATGTGACCTGAGATCAGCATAACCTCTTCTGTGTCAGGCGAGTAAACAAAAAGTCTTCCGTCCCTTTTAAGATACTTCGTTCCCCTGTCTTCAGGATTTGTAAATTCAATAAAGCTGTGGGTATTTCCCCTTCCCCATGCTTTCATTGTCTTTACGAATCTCCGTCCGCCGTGTTCAATGATAATATCGCCTTCATACTCAATCGTTTTGTAAATCTCGTTATTATCCACACGCGCAAGAAGCTGCGCGGCTGTCGGCGTCTGTGCGCCTATAGCCCACGGTAAAATGAACGCGATAAAAACCACAAATAATGTAACCATAAAAAACCTAACTGCCATAAAAACCTCCAAATAATTTTTTATTATCTCCGAAGAGCTTCCACAGGTTCTACAAACGCGCTTTTAAGCGATGGGAGCAGAGTAAAGATTGACGCGATCACAACACCCATAAGCCATGCTCGCAGAAGTACAAGCGGGTCAAACTCAAAGAACAGCGCGTTAGTCATCGGCATATCGCTGAACGTGCTGCCGAACTGTTCCATCAAGCGGATTGGCTGATTAGCCAGAGCTGCGACTATTCCGCCCCCTACAATCACTCCGGCAAGAGCTCCGAAAGCCGCCATAAAAATTGATTCAAAGAAAAACACTTTTACAATTTCGGCTCTTGTCATGCCAAGACATCCCATCATTCCGATTTCCTTGATACGCTCGTGAATGATCATCACGACAGTATTTATAATCAGGAAGCTTGCCACAATAAGGAACACAAGGAACACAATGGTATAAATGGGCGTGACCATTTTCATGACAGCGACCCAGTAGTTGTCGTTCCATTCGGTTACTGTATTTCCGCTTCCCAAAAGATTGCGCACCTGCGCGGCGATGCTGCCGCTTTGCCTTTCATCATCGGCATAGATCACTATGGATTGCGTCGCTTCGTCAAGCACAAGAAGGTTCGAAAGCCTTTCGATGTCCATTACAAGAAACTGCTCGTCAATCTTGATGTAATCAAAATTGAATATGCCTGTAACTTCCGGTCTTAAAAATTTTTCGGAGAACTGCGCCGATATTGTTTTAAACATTATTCTGTCGCCGATTGTAAAACCGGATTTCTGCGCGAACACACGCCCTATGGCAACCTCGTTCGCTCCATGTTTCGGCCAGCGACCTTGAATCAAACCGTCATTACGATCGGTTAGATTCAAATCATTGGCCGCGATCTCTTTTTCAATATCAAACCCCCATAAAACAACGTGCTTTACAGTGCTCTCCTGCAAAGTCGCCATTGTCGTAATGCGCGGAAGCGCCGCTCTCACGCCAGGGATTTTCTGAATATCAGCGATAAGCTCTTTCCGGTTTCTTCCGTTCGCTACAGGATACTGCACCGGCATATATTCGCTTTCAGCATCGTATTGACTTGAAACAACCTTTACATGCCCAAGTTCATACACCTGCACTGTGTCGTAAATACATTTGATCATTCCGTTTATCATGGATGAATAAACCACGATAAAGAACACCGCTATTCCTACCGCTGCAAAACAAAAGAGGGTGCGCCTCATGTTACGCCAAATATTACGGTAAGCGATTTTAATGAGGGATGCTGTTCCTCCCTGTTTATATTTTTCTTTCATTAATTAATCCTCCCGTTATTCAAACCGCAAACTTTCGGTTATGGGGCTTTTTACAGCGCGGCGGGTCGGTAAAATCGCAACGATTGATGACAACAGTGTCGCGACAACTCCTGATATAATTATCACGCTGACATTCCATGTGCTGCGGAAAACGGCTGTTGTACGAAATCCAATTCCGTCAGGCATCAAGTCTCCCATCGCCGTAAAATCAATTCCGTATTTAACAATCGGGTAATTGATGATACAGCCAAGGATGATTCCCAATATCGAACCGATAAAACCAAGAAACCCCGCTTCCAGCATGTAGGTTACGATCATCTGCCTGTCCGTCATGCCCATCGCTCTCATCATCCCGATCTCTTTTGTGCGTTCGAGAATCGCCAAAAGAATTGTGTTTGATATGCCGAGGAACGAGAGCAGCAGAAGAAGAAATGCCAGCACCTGAGGCATTCCTGTCTGTATCGCTTCATAGCTTAGGTAATCTTCCATGTAGTCCTGCCATGTACGGACGCTAAGCTCTTCAGGAAGAGAAAGCCCCATACCGGCAAGCCCGCGCTTTAAGGCGGTGGTGATCGCCGCGCTGCTTTCACTCGCTCCGGGCAGACGCGAATCGGGAACGCCTTTTTCCCTTATGACAAGCTCTGTAACCGCGCCTTCAAGCATCATGCCTGCTTCGTCTTGCAAAATATCAAGCGGAATGAAAGCGGTATTGCCGTTTGGAAGAGGCGCAGGCGAGTTTATAATTCCTGCGACCTTTACATCAAAAGCCTGATTAATATGATTCACAGCTCCGGCGAAACCTGCGCGGATCATGGCGTCCAAAACTTTATTAAGCTGATCCTCGTCCGTCTCTGTTAAAAGATAGGCGCTCATAAAGTCTGTGTATTCATAGGCAGACTGCACAATCTCCCTGTCTTCACTGCGAAGGGCAGGCCACAATTCTCCTTCCCATTTATCGCCGCGAATTATTTCCGGAGTCGCCCTTATGTCAATAACAGCGTTAATGCGCACATCATTTCTGCCTGCCACATCCAGTATGTCCCAGTAACGAGCGAGATCGGTTTTTGACGCGCTTCTTTTTAAAATCATTCTTTCGTTTCCTGCGGACGCTCTTGTATCAATATTTATCCCGAACGGATCCTTTGTTACAACTGACACTTCATAAAGAGAACGGATAAATTCAGCTTCACCTGAGTTCCTTGCGGTTGAATAGATCATCTCATCAAGTTCAAGCCTGTAAGGACGAGTTGGAATACCGACTTTAAGTTTTTCGGCGGCGATTGTTCCAAGCGCGATCTCGAATTTTCCATTTTCCACAAAACGACCGAAGTCAACATAGTCCGCGTAACGCAGGACTTCCTTTTCCGCAGCAGGATCAATTCCGAAAAAAAGTATCGGCGCCGAACCTGACAGCGAATAAAGCGTGCCTGAAAACGTATAACGCGGAGCGCTTACATAACCTTCGTTATTAAGAGCGGTTTTATAAACTTCCCAATCCTTGAAGTTTTCATAACTGGGCATCTCATCCTTTCTTTCAAAGTAGAGTTTGGTTTGCAGCCTTGCCGCGCCCTGTTCAAAATTAACGATGTTCCTGCGCGACTCAATCGCCATGCCGCCAAGCCAGCTGTTAAGAAAAATGTAAACGGCGACGCTGACCATGATCGCAAGAGAAGTAAGAACAGTCTTTACCTTGTGGCGGGCAAGATTGCGAAGCGCCATCTTTTTTAATTCCCATATTCCCGATAGTTTCATAATCACCCCTTTACTTCATCAGATTCGATCTGACCATCGCGGATATGAACAAGACGGCGGGCATAATCCATAACCATCTGATCATGGGTAGAAAAAATAAAGGTCGTCTTTTCAGACTGGTTCAGTTCAAGCATGAGCTCCAGAATCTCGCGGCCGATTTTAGAATCGAGGTTCGCTGTCGGCTCATCGGCGAGAATGAGAGCGGGTTTTTTTACAAGGGCGCGGGCGATAGCGACGCGCTGCTGCTGGCCGCCGGACATTTCCTTGGGACGGCGTTTTGCCATATCGTCAAGACCGACATCATTTAAAACCTTCGCGGTGCGCTCCTTTATTTCTTTTTTATTGATACCCATTAATGTCAGCGGGAAAGAAACATTTTCTTCGACAGAGAGCACAGGTATTAAATTGTATGCCTGAAAAATAAAACCGATACTGTGCCGCCGAAGGAGAGCCAGGTCGTTGCGTGACATACTCGCGGTATCTTCTCCGCCGACGATCATGCTGCCTCCGGAGAGCGTATCAAGGCATCCTGCTAGATGCAGGAATGTTGACTTGCCGCTTCCCGAAGGTCCTGCGATTGCCGAAAATTCTCCGCTCATGAATTCAAGGTTCACTCCGCGCAGTGCGCGGACCGTTTGCCCGTTTAATCCGTAATTTTTAACAACATTTTCCGCTTTTACTACTGTATTCATTATTTTCTTCCTCCGTCATTTTTCTTTATTCTCTTTATTTCACTTAATGCCTTAAGTCCGAATATATCTTTTGTTTCGAGTTCTTCCGCGATTGAATTGGGAACAAGCATCATCGAGTTGCCTGCTTTTAATCCTTCGTTCAATATGGAAAGAATCTTCAGTTTCATCGCCGGCTCATTGCGCAGATAAATCTGGGATGCTTCTTCAAGTTTACGGGCGATTTCGATTTCCGCTTCAGCCAGCAGGATGCGGCTTTTCTTTTCGCGTTCAGCCTGAGCGACACGGGAAAGGGAATCCTGCAGCGCTTCGGGGATCTGAATATCGGTTATTTCGATATGAAGAACAGTAATCCCCCACTCTGTTGTCTTCTTGTCAACATCTTCCTGAATCTGCTTTTCGATGATGTCGCTGCGTTCAAGGAAGGTTGAAAGATCATGACTGGAGATTGCGTTGCGAAGCGCTGTCTTGGAAGAAAGCACAACAGCGTCAACATAATTTTCAACTTCAAGAACCGCTTTTTGAGGATCCCACACAAGCCAGAAACAAATCGCATCTACATTTACAGTGACAGAGTCGCCTGTTAATGTTTTCTGGGTAGAAAAATCCGATACCCTTATGCGGAGGTCTACCTTTTGCGCAATCCTGTCAGCAAGAGGAATAAGGAAGAAAAGCCCGGGACCTTTTACCTTGCGGAATTTTCCAAAGCGAAGCACAATTGCCCTTTCCCATTCATCGGCTTTGCGCAGCGAAAAAACCAAAAGCAGCACGCCAAGGAAAACGGCAAAACCTCCCCACATGCCTTTAATATCCTCAATACTTAAAAAAGATTTTTCCGGTATATGATAAATTACAGAAATTACCGATGCCGTTAATACAATCGCGATTAATCTTATCGCAGCCAGAGTGTAATCTTTTTTCTTTGCCGGAGTTCCGCCGGAACTAAATAAACTCATTATTAACCTCCATATTCACGCGGCTGTATAACCGCATATTAAAATCGAAAATGAAACGCAGTTTCATTACTTTTCCTCCTTAAAATATGTTTCGATCAATTTGACAAGTTCGCGGTTTTCTACGCCCAAATCCCGCAGTTCATGAATAAAACGCGACAGCACTTCCTGTATCTTGCGGTTTAAGCTGTCGTCTTCCAGCATAGGTTTTTTGTCAGAGATGAAAGTCCCGTTCCCTACCTGCGTCACCAGAATCCCCCGTATTTCAAGCTCGTTATAAGCTTTGGCTATAGTGTTGGGGTTTGTCTTAAGATCAACAGCAAGGGAACGAATTGTCGGCAGTTTATCTCCGCTTTTAATCCGCTCCGAAAGAATGGCATACTCAATTTGCTGGATAATCTGCCTGTAAATTGGCGTTCCATTCATCGGGTCCAGCGCAAAATTGACAGCTTCCTCATGAGCCTTCAGCGGCTTACCTGCCTTTGTTTCTCTAGTTGTACTATTCATCTAGTACAATTCTAAGTGTACTAGTACAATATGTCAAGAAAAATTTTAAAGAAATAAAAAAAAAATTTAAAAAGGAGAAGCTATTCAAAATTTCGATTTTAAAACAAGCTCCAGTAGCTGCCGCCAATTTACTTGCTAATAGTGTCATTTTCTTTCATTTTTGCTTGCTAAAAGTGTCGTTTTAATTATTTTTTGCTTGCTAAAAGTGTCGTTTTAATCATTTTTTGCTTGCTAAAAGTGTCGATTTTGAGTATACTTAAAACATGAGGCGGATTATTTACAATGAACTTTTAAACTGGAAATCATCAAACAGGCGAAAACCTTTAATTCTTTACGGCGCGCGGCAGGTCGGTAAAACATGGTTGTTAAAAGAATTCGGGGAAAAAGAATTTAAAGAAACGATATATATCGATTTTGATAAAAACAGGGAAATTCACAAATATTTTACAGATAACATAACTCCTGCGCATATCATAGCGGGACTGGAAACACATACAGGAAAAAAGATCGATCCTGATAATACCCTTTTAATATTTGATGAGATTCAAGAATGTCAAAGGGTAAAAGATTCTCTTAAATATTTTAACGAAGACGCGCCTCAATACTGTATTGCCGCAGCTGGAAGTTTTCTGGGAATTGCTCACGGTAAATTCCCGGTTGGGCAGGTTGATGAAATAATCTTAAGGCCTCTGTCATTTTACGAATTTTTGGAAGCTACAGGCAAGTCAATTTTACTTGAAAAAATCAGGAAACAGGACAGAACCCGGGACATATCAATAACAGCCGAACAAAAATTAAAAGAATATATGTACATTGGCGGAATGCCCGAAGCGGTGAATGCGTATATTGAATCGGGTAATTTCCATGAACCCCGAAAAGTACAGGAAAAAATTCTAAATAATTATAAGAATGATTTTACAAAGCATATAAAAGGAACTGATATACCTAAAGTGCGGATGTTATGGGAAAGCGTTCCATTTCATCTTTCCAAAGAAAAAAAGAAATTCATGTATAAGGAAATTAAAACAGGCGCACGTGCGGCAGCGTACGAAAACGCGCTTGACTGGCTTGTCAATACAGGACTTGTTTACAAAGTTGACAGGGTTAATGACGCAAAGCTGCCGCTGTCGGCTTATGCGGATCGCGGAGCTTTTAAAATATTTATGCTGGACACAGGGCTTTTATCCGCAGCCGCAGGACTTGATATAAAAACATTTTACGATCCCAATCCATTGGTATATAAAGAATTCAAGGGAGCTATAACAGAACAATTTGTTCTGCAGGAGTTAAAAACACTTCAAACAAATTCGTTAAGCGGCATACCTGTTTATTACTGGGGGAAGGATGAAGGAAAAAGCGAAGTCGATTTTCTCATTCAATGGCAGAATAATATTGTCCCCATCGAAGTAAAATCCGGAATCCATAAAAAATCAAAAAGCCTTGAAATATACTGCGATCTGTATAAGCCAAAAATGGCAGTCCGCACCACTTTAAAAAATTTCGGGAAACAGGAAAACCTGTATTCGATTCCGCTATTTATGATAGCAAGTATCGAGGCTTGTTTGGGTTAAACCACTATCACAAGAGATGAATACTCAGCCAGAATTGCATCCCCTGTTATAAGGCGCATGGGGCATGTTATAGCCTGGGCGAGAAGCATGTGATCAAAAAAATCATTATGATGTTTGGGTAATTCCATATAAGCTTTTATGTAATTACCGGTAACCGGCAATTCGATGAATGCGTTATTCCTTACAAATGATCTGAATTTATCCATATTTAGAAGTAATTTTCCAGAGCGAATTTTTATCATCATTTCCCAAAAAGAAACAGTACTGAAAAAAATCTCGGAGTCTTCCGATGAAATTAGATTTTTAATGGGATCAATTCGTTTTGTATTTTCAAAATACCATATGAGAGTATATGTATCCAATAAATATTGTGTCATGATTTTAAAAATTCCTCCCAGGTCATAAAACTGCTGTAAAACATTTCATACAATTCTTCGTCAGTCCAATGATCCCAGCCTTCCTTATATTCAATTTCTCCCTTCATACAACCGCAAGCCTGCTCGCGTAATTTTGCGTTAATTGCTTTTTGATCGACAGCGATCATCGCTACTGTCGGCTTACCGTAAGCGCCGATGTAGATTGTCTCCCCGGCTTCCGCGCGTTTTACAAGTTTTGAAAAATTGGTCTTCGCTTCGTGGATAGAAACAGTTTTATCGGTATAAGTTACCATGGGTTCTCCAACATACAGATTTTTATCTTTCATTTTATAAACTTAGTCCATATCGGGCTAAGTTGTCAAGTGATTTTAATTAAATATAAAATAGAAGTTATGGTTCTGTTATTATTGGGAAATTCAATACCTTTCCATTAAATATCTGCCAGTCAATATCGGTATTGACACAATTTTCCAATTTTAGTACGCTTAGACTCCCGTTACTATTATAGAAAGGCAATTAAAAGGTTGATGTATGAAGACAATATTTGAAAAACCGGCATCGGTAGAAAGAAAGTGGTTTGTTATTGATGCCGAGGGTAAAGTTCTGGGCAGGGTGGCAGCAAAAGCGGCTTCCATTCTCAGAGGAAAAAACAAAGTAATTTTTGTTCCCCATCAGGAAGTAGGGGATTTTGTTGTAATAATAAACGCGGATAAAATCAAGGTAACCGGCAGGAAGGAACAGCAGAAAATGTATTACAGCCATTCGGGTTATGTTGGCGGTTTAAAATCCAATAATTTTGAAAAAGTAATCGCAAGGCATCCGACTATGCCGCTGGAAATCGCAATTAAGGGAATGCTTCCCAAGGGACCGCTCGGCAGAAAAATGGCGAAGAACGCTAAAATATACGCCGGAGCGGAGCATCCGCATGGCAGCCAGAAACCGGCGCCCATTGAAGCATAAAAAGCAGGAAGGGAGATATGATTAAAAATCTTGGAATAGGTACAGGAAGAAGAAAAACATCGGTGGCCCGCGTTTATGTCAGGGACGGAAACGGCATGATTACCATAAACGGCAAGGAATTAAGAACATACTTTGCGTTGGGTGAGCATGTGCAAATGGTTCGTCAGCCGCTGATGGTAACATCCAGCGAGAATAAGTTTGATGTGTTGATAAATGTCTATGGCGGAGGCTGCAATGGACAGGCAGGCGCCTGCCGCCATGGTCTTGCGCGTGCGCTTTGTCAGGTTGATCATACAAATTACGCAAGTCTTCGCGCAAACGGCTACCTTACCCGCGATCCCCGCATGGTTGAACGCAAGAAGTACGGCCGCCCCGGAGCAAGAAGACGCTTCCAGTTCTCCAAACGTTAGTTGGATACTCCAGAGTATTTAAAAGCGGAAAAAACCGCGTTAAATTTAATCGCAAGAGCCGAGCAGTGCAGCGCCGGTCTTGCGCGAAAACTGGAAAAACGCAAACACGATTCCTCTGTAATAAACGAAGTCATTTCCAGCCTGACAGGGAAAAAACTTATCGATGACAGCCGATATGCCCGTTTCTGGCTTCAGTCCCGTCTGCGTTTTACCCGCAGCCCGAGGCAGCTTCTTTCCTCATTATGCGCGAAAGGAATTGATCGTGATGAAGCAGCGTCCGCTCTTAGCTCTGTACTTGATGAAGAAACTGAGTTTGCCCTGCTGGAACGTTTTGTTAAAAAATACGAACGCAAATCCGCCGGGAAGAGAGACAATACCGAAGATGTTACGCGCTCATTGAAGTTCCTGCTCAGGAACGAGGGATTTTCAATGGAGGCTGTTCAAAGATTTTTGAATAGAGATTGATTTCCGCCGCTGGTCATAAATAAAGCAACCGACTTTAAAGTAACCGATTTTATGGATAAACACTAAATAAACAAGCCCATCAGCTTTTGAATAACAATGCCAATCGGGATAATGGTAATATTAAAATAGTTCTGAACAATAAGAATTATAAATAAAACCGGCATACCGATTCTTCTGATCTTTTCTTCGGTTTCCAGCTTCAGATTAAGACCGGAAAAAACAATATGGCTGCCGTCAAGCGGCGGAATTGGAAGCAGGTTAAAAATAAAAAGACCGAAATTTATCGAAGCAGCATAATATAAAATATAAAATAAATGTTCGATAAGAACACCCGGACTTGCTTCATTATTGGAGTAATAAAAAAGCACCGCTTTTACAAACAGCGCCAGTATTGCTCCAAGAATAAAATTGGAAAGCGGACCTGCCGCGGCAATCAGCGCTTTATCGCGGCGTAAATTGCGCAGGTTTTCAGGATTAAACTGCACAGGTTTCGCCCAGCCGAAACCGGCGACAACGATAAAAATAAACCCAATAATATCAATATGTTTAATTGGGTTTAACGTCAGCCGTCCCTGTTCATAAGCTGTGTTGTCACCTAACTTCCATGCGCAAAAAGCATGGCAGAATTCATGAACGGTCAGTCCCAAAAGAATTCCGGGCAGTAATAAAAGAATAGTCTGCCAGTCAGTATTAAGCATTATTTCTTAATATTAATATTGCGGAAAATATCGCAGTTAAACAAAGCGCAATTATAACCAGCACAGGAACCAGAATGTAAACAAACATGAAAATAACAATGTAGTTTATCGAATCTTTTATGACCGTATTGGATATATCCTTTGCTGTTGACAGATAACCTGTTATTGCAGCTTCGGTTTTTCTGAACCTTTTTATTTCATTGTCAAGGTTTACATTGCTCAGATGAATTTCTTCCATGGAAGAAATCAGGGTGTTTACATTTTTTGACAAAATTTTATCCCCGGTAAGTGCGGATAATTTTAACGATAACGGAACTGCAAACGCCAATATTAAACAAAAAAGAACAGATACAATAAGCACCCTGTGCAGTCTTTTTTTATCCCTGTATGTCCATATGACATAAATAAAAACCAGAACACATGCTGGGATTAAAACTAAAAATGTTAAAGGGACATAGAAAATCAACAATGTTTTTTCAAAAGCCAAAACGCCTGACGCATGCAAAAAATATTTTGATATTTTATCAAGAATGGCGTTAACAGGAGAAAGGGAAACAATGGGATTTGCGGACGGATAAACGGATTTTACATCTGATGAAAGAAGGACGCTGATGGTTCCGTGTATCGATTTTTGAATTTCCCAAACAGCGGAAACCTGATCAGTTTTTTCTGCAAGCGATTGCTGAACACTTCTCCATCTTGCGGTTTTTTTCCCGTCATTAAGCTGATCCGCTATTTCCGCCGCAGCCTCTTTAACATCGCCAGTTTCAGTTTCAGTTTCAATTTCCGGCTCAGTATAGAGCTGCTGCCATGCGGAAAAAGGTCCGAATGGTTTTAAACCAATAAAAACTGAAAAAACGCAAAGAATAAGCAATAAAACAGTAGAAATTATCTGTTTAACCATAAAACCCATTATAAAACAAAAACATATATAGCGCCAGACGTAAGAAATACCGATTATTAAATATGCTCATAGGTTTGACAGGGAAATACTGTTCGGGGAAAAATCATGTCGCGGCTATCATGGAAAGGCGCGGATTACTAATTCTTGATGCAGATAAACTTGGTCATCCGGTTTTGGAGAGTGAGAAAAAAACGATATTTGCTAAATTCGGCAATGACCTGGAAAAAACCGACGGCTCGCTGAACAGACGGCTTTTGGCGCAGCGTACCTTTGGAAAACCTGATAAGTTGGCTGCTCTTGAAGCGATTGTACATCCGCCTGTAAACCGATTAATTGACGAATGGGTCATTGAAAAAGAAAAAAAAGGTCTTAAAGCATATGTGATAAACGCCGCTCTTTTGCATAAATCATCGGTCTTTAACAGGTTAAATAGAATAATTATTGTCCATGCGTCCTATTTTACCCGTTTTTTTAGGGCATACAGACGCGATAATCTTTCCTTCGTGGATATTTTCCGCCGTTTTGACAGCCAGAAAGACTTCAACACTCAATATTTAACCGCAAGTGCCGAAATATATAGAGTAGAGAACTCTGGATTATTCAATTCTCAAAATTTGAATAAAAAACTGGAATTAATGATTGATAAGTGCTTAGAGGGGATTTGAAAACATGGAAAAAGAACAGAGAAAATTGATATTGGTAGCTGTCTCAGTCGGGGTATTTTTACTTGTAACAATTACCGCAGCTTTGATGCTTCTGACACCGAAAGTACAGACGCAGGGCACCTCTTTTTTTACATCCGCTCCCATTCAACCTCCTATTGTAAGCGGTGATAATAATCCTGTAAATCCAGTACAACCTGTAATAAACAATACTCAGGAAACAAAAATCATTATTGAAGGAATTCCCGATACTCCTGTAGCGATTGACAGGACAAACGGAGAGAGCATGACAATTCAAATACCGAGACCGGCATCCGCCGCTGTTCCTGATACTCCAGAAGTTCCGGCTGCTTCAACAGTAAGAAAGCAAACTACCGCCGCAACAACAACCGCTGCTTCAAAGCCGGCTGCGACAACTCAAGTAACTACGACAAGATCCGCCGCTATTACAAAAACCACCGCAAAGACAATTAACGATTATTGGGTGCAAACCGGCGCTTTCTCAGCGAAGGTGAGAGCCGAGGACGCAAAAGGTAAACTCGATTCCAAAGGTTTTGTCTCAATCATTGAAAACCGTGAAGTAGAAGGCCGTCTCTGGTACCGCGTACGTCTTGGTCCATACACTTCAGAAAAAGAAGCCAACTACTGGCTTGCTCTTGTAAAGGAAATTGACGGCTTCGGCGAAAGTCAGGTAAGGCAGACTGTCCGGCAGCAGTAGGGATTGGATGTTATAAATTAAAAGCGGGGAATGAAGAAATTCATTCCTCTTTTTTTGACAGCCGTTGTTGTAGTTTCATCACGCTTCCATGGCAGCATGGGCTTCTGTGGTATTTGTGCCTGGATTTACGGAAAAAATGCGGGATATTGCCGATTCAACTCATGATATGACAGGTCTCATGCTGGAAGAAGGACGGCTGCTAAAGCGTATCCGTCTAAAAAGGAAATTATGACAGAAACAGTTGATGTCTTTCTTTGGCCAGATATTCTCCAATTGGCAGATTATGGTTTCGTTCCTTATCTTGAAATTGCCTATGCATTGATTCAATATGGCGCTAATCCCATACATGACCTTGAGGAATTGTGGTGAAGGCTTTTTTTTAATATTTTCATTTCTAATACCTATGACCATTTACGCAATCACGGTTTTTTATTTAATTTTTCGTCAGATAACAATTTTCCTAAAGGCTGGCGGCTTTCTCCTGTTTATGACTTAAATCCTGTCCCGCGCCAGACAGGACAGCCATTTTTATCCCTCGCAATAGATATGGTATCTCATGAAGCATTACTGAAAAATGCGTTTTCGGTTATAAGCGAATTTAAAAAAAAAGCGCTGGTTATCCTTGATGAAGTGCAGCGCGCTGTCAGCAGTTGGTAAAGCGCGGCGCATTCACTTGGTATAAATCGCCATGAGACAGATCGAATGGCAAGCGCTTTTGTTGTTAATAGGTAACTTCTACCGCTTCTCTGTCATAGCCAGTAATTTCTTTCCTGTTTCTGTTAAGTATTGCCCGACAGCTTCTTTTTTTAATTCTACGCTGATTACACCATCAACATACGGCAATATTGAGTAGGTATTCCAAAAAAATTCAACAACCCCGTTATTAAAATTTATTGTATCAGGCGGCCAAATATTACTGCGTAAAAAATTATTTACTTCATGTTTTTTTGTAATATTTTCAATTAACAGTTTTTCCGGTATTTGATTTAATAATTCATTTCTGTCAAGTATTTTTTTCTCCGGTAAATCAATTATAAAATAATTAATTGAATAGTTACCATGCGCCATGCCGCTTTTGTAGAACCATAATTTATTTTCAAATATAATGAATTGATCATTACGAAAAACAATTGAATAATTTTCATTATATTCGGAATGATTAATATACGCTGTTCCGTCTTCATTAATTACTACCGGATAATTATTCCTGACTGTATCCTGAATAAATTTTTGTTCAATATATTCCCTGTATTCATCAAAATTTTTACCATTATATATTAATTCGTTAACAAGGTTTGATATATTTTCAGGTCCATTAAGATTTTCCAGATATAATTCAAAAGAAAAAACATGATTATCGTCATACATTTTTTCGAATTCATATTTTTTGTGAACAATTTTCTGATTATTAATACAACTGCATAAAACAAATGAAATAAGGAAAATCGGCATTAAAAAGCGTTTCATGTATTAATCATAAAAACATCCGAGAATTTAATCAATAAAAATATTACACAATTTTAATATTTTTCACAGAAGTTTATATGAATTTTACATAAATACTTAAGTGGTAGCTGCTGCCGCTTTTTACATATTACGTATCCTTACCCACAACTAGATAATGAAAAACGGCAGTTTCTACCAGATGCGTTTTCTTTTTTCCTTAATCCCTGTCTGAATAGCCAATTTGGTTGTCTTTAAAATATCTGTCGAATGCTGCGTTCATTCGATCTTCGGCGTTAAATGAAGCCATTGCCGGAATGCGCAGTTTTGCGGCGGCTACAGCCTGATTGATTTCATTGACTGTTCCCATTTTATTCAGCATTACTATTGTCCAGTAATTGCCTCTGTCGTCTTCAGCTTCATCAACAATGGAAGAACCTTGAAGTCTAGACTGGGAAAGCTGTACCGTTATATTTTCCTGAAAAGCAAGAGCGGCGGAATGATCAACTTCGCTGCTTGCTGTGTAGTCACGCACCATATCCCGGACAATGACATCCATTTGACGGGAAAGTTCAGCGCGTGCTCTTGTAGCGGAGATGGTTCTGGATTGGTTTAATGTCGCCATACGCGCAGTCCCTATACCGACAAGAGAATCTTCCGGCGTATTTTTTATGGTATCTAATACTACCTTAGGAATTCCGCTGTTTACATAACGTTCCTGAGACGTATTTTTTACCGGAGTTTTATTTGAGGCGCAGGACATCGCCATAACTGCCAGCAAACACACAGTGATAAATAATAAATTTCTTTTCATTTTTAACTCCTAAAAATTTTTCTGTTTTCATACAAAAACAGTTTGATTATTTTATTTTTGGCATCAAAGCCGCAATATATTCCCTGAAAACAACAGGGTATTTTTCTGAAATGATTTTTTCCATCGTTAAAAACGATCTTGCCTTCGCTTCCTCATAAGTTATATGGCCTTCCCTGTCCGTGACGTTAAACGGAAGCAAAACAGAACCTGTGGCTTTTTCTATCAAATTTGCGTCAACAGTAAAACGGCAGTTAACAATATTGTTCTCAGGAAAAACAGCTTCGCTCATATTTACGGCTATTTCCAGAATATACGGAGCGCCGCTCCCCTGCGTCCGCAGACCTTCTGCGCTTAAAGTTTTTGCAAAGGCATCGCGAATCCTGTTGTTTTGATCGCCTTTGACATTTAAGCTTACAGGAATATTACGGAGAATATTTTTCGACTCCAAAATCAAGGTATCCGCGCTTGTGAAATTTAAAGAAGCTGTTGAGCCTCCAGCAAATGAAATAATAACAGCGTATTTATAATTAATGCCGGCAATAAGGGCTGCCAGATTATAGCGGGATAAGCCTTCGAAAGTGTTTTTCTCATTTACATTCATCGAAATAATGTTTTCGATATTTTAATGGTTCAGGCGGATTAATTCCGAATAAACGGCGATTGCTTTCTCTTTTTCAATATAGGCAAGCGCGTTAATTATTCCGCTCCTGTCTTCCCAGATATTGCCGATTTCCGCTCCGATCAGCAAATCCATTGAAACGGACGCGACAATTGTTTCGCGCACCATTGTGTTTTCCGATACAGAAATAAAACCGTTTCTGACCGCTTCCATGTAGACGGCGGCGACTGTCAAATCCGACTTTATTGACTGACTGAAAACAGCGGCAAGAGCGGCTAACGCTTTTTTCTCCGCCTCGGCGCGACCGGAAGCGTGACCGACCGCGGCAATATAACGATTCTTTGGAAAAACCGTATAAGGATCGTTTACCCATGACGGCTGCGCTCTGCTCCTTGTTACCTGCACTGAAGATACGCTTTGACTTGTTCCTGAACCTTCTGATCTGCCGCTTAAGGCTTCTTCCAACCTGAACATCGCATCGTTAGCTGCTGTTTCGGCAGTTTGTAGGGACTGGGCGTGGAGGGGGAGTGAGAAAATGAAAAAAATTATTAATAAGAAGTAAATTAGATACATTTTAGTTTTAATATTCACATTTTTCTCCACTTTATTATTTATAATCACAATATTTCTTCTTTAACCAAAAATATTTTGATTGCAAACTCATATCATTTTCGTATTTTCCCAAATCATTAATTAAATTCTTTAATGAATCGTAATAAGATATTTCTTTATTATCGCCAAAAAGAAATTTAATTATTTCAAAATAATTGAAATAATTAAGTCCATCTAAATCTTTAGAAATTAAGTTTTTCATAGCGTTTTTTCGATCAGATTTATCAATCCAACTTGCAGGATATTGTTTTTCAATATCAAGAATATCATCACTAAACACAATTCTTGGGTATAATGCTATTTTCTTTTCAATATTGTATGCTTTAACTAAAGCGGGTCCAAATATTTTACCTTTTTCATGACAAACTTTATCATGTACGATTGCACCTCTTAATAAGAAATTTTTATGTAACGCATCTAAATAAAAGAAAAATAACATCTGTTAATAGACGAGAACCACTTCCTTCTTCTGATACTTTATAAGAAATGACAATAGAATCAGAAAAATGAGTAACTACTCTGCTATCATCAGTTTTATTATTATTAAATGATTTACTGAGTAATTCTTGCGCATCTTCAAAAAAGTTATATATCTTTATTGTTTCAGCTTCATTCTCGTTTCCATTTTTAATTGTTTTTCTAATAGCATTTGAGAACCCCAAAACATCAATAAACGCCAAAATTCTTTTTTGATATTCCATTATCAACATCCCATAATTTAATTAATGAGAGATTAGCATTTAGTGAGGGTTCAACATTAGAAACGAATTGCGTACCATTATGGTTAAACTTAAAAAATTATGGTATCCTCAAGCAAAAAAAATTCTTATAATATTCCCTGTAACTATGTCTCTTTAAATGATTTTATCGTTCTAAGAATGTGACGTTCCAGCCCACCTTATAAGAAAAAACTGTAGGTTTCTTGGTGGGCTGGAATGCGGGTGAGAGAATACCGCACCAAGCGAAGCGACTGCGGTTTTTCGAACCCCAAGTGTGCGAACAGCACCCGTAGCGCATACCATTTGTTAGGCGTAGTGCCGATTTTTACGAAAATTCATTATCTGTAAATTCTTCCCTTGTATCCCTCACAAATACCATGTCCATTTCCCAAAGAAAATTATCCTTCATTCGATTCTTTACATTAATTATCCCACTGCATCTAAATCCATTTTTACCCATATATTTACACATTTCATAAAACAGTAAACTGTCCTTTGCTATTTTAAAATTATAAACCTCAACAATAATGATATTTGTATCGTTTAGTGTTTTTTCTGCTCCTGTAAATATAGGAACTTCAAATCCATGCGTGTCCAATTTCATTAAAAAAGGTCCTGATAGTTCATTTTCATGAACACATTGATCAACTGTAACTGCTTTAACAACAGAATATTTTCCTTGAGGTTTCTCGTGCATGGCAAGTCCGCCAAACGGATCTGAACCTTCAAAATATATTTCTCCTGTTTTATCTCCAGCCGCAGCGATGATATATTTTATTTTTTGGTTATTTTCCTTAAATTTTTCCAATCCATTCTTATGGACTTTATTTGCTTCAATCAATAAATATTCAGCTTCTGAAAATACATTCATAACTTTATTAGACCATCTTCCGTCTGAAGCTCCAATATCAATAACAGTTTTAACAAATATACCCCTGTTTTTTAAGTTTTCAAGAACTGTTTCAAAACTTGTTTTATTTCCATTATTTTTTTTTGAAATTTTATCATTTACATTGTAATAAATTAACCGAATACTACAAGGGACAAGACGCTTCAATATTTTCCTTACAAATTGCCACATAAAATACCTCACGAAGTTAAATTTTTTAATATGTACATATACACACTCGTTTTATTTATCTGCATTACACCTTTACACGCGGAGAAATTTCCATTAACGGCCAGCCGGGAAATCCCCATTCGCTACGTCTTCCTGTTTTATCAAGACCTTCAAGCAGTGTGTTCAGAGCGTTAAAACCAGCCTGGGAAGAATAAAGGGCAATGCGCATTCCAAGATTTACTGTGCGTTTTTTAAAATTCGTTTCTCCTATCTGCGTTAAATTTGGATCAAAAACAATTTCAAAAGGCGGATGATTATCGAAAAATGCGGCGGTCTCCTTTATTACATCAAGCCACTGATCCCTTGCCTGTAAATCATTCCAAATTCTTTGGCTGATGGTTCCTCCGCTGATTGTCGAAGTAAGAGAGCTGAGCCTCGATAACGCTTCAAGCTGCAACGGATCAAAAGAAACAGCCTGAGCAAAATTAAAAAGAGCTTCTACTTCCGCTCCTCCCGCAAGAGCGGTAATGCCTCTTGCAAGTCCCGCTTCCGCCTGCACCGACGAAATATTACCCGCCAAAAGCGTTTGTCTTCCCGCATCTGTAAGCTGAACACCTATTTGCGCAAGAAGTTCCGCTGTCGCCTCATTTAAAAGAGCAGCTCTTCCTTCAAACTGAAAAAGAGTCCCTTCTTTCATCGAAGTAGCTTTGCGGATTCCTGAGCTTGCTTCTGTAACAGAGAGCTGCAATGAAAAACGGTTCCCCGAAAGCCTTTGAATTGTTCCAAAAAGAAAATACTGAGTGTTTGTTAAATTTCCAATTCTGATAAAATCATTGTCGGAAAACCTGCCGCTTGCGGCTAAATTTTGCTCGGAAATTATCCTGTTAAGGTTCTGGCGGTCAACTAAATTGACGGCGGAAAATTTATTAATATTGTTATTTAATAATCCCTGAATATATAAAGGCAGATAAACAGGAACATCCCCTTGAACCTCAGGAGCCAAAACCGCCAGCCGGATAGAACTGCCGCCGTCTCCTATAAATAAAGGACCGGAAAAAGCGGCTTCCCTTCTTCCGACAGAACCGCGGGCGGTGATACTGTCGGTTTCATTTTCTGAACCGCCTGATGGATAGGCGTAGAATGAAGTAAATATGAAGAAAAAAAGAAAAATGTAACTTTTAATTTTCACAATAGCCTGCCCTATTTACAATTTTTATTAGAAACCGCTGTATATTATAAAATAATAAAACCTAATATAACGTGCGTGTATTACATTATCACGTTATAACGTGCATTACAAGTGAAAATCCACATAATTATGTTATTTTTTCAAATATGTCCAGTTTTACGAAGAGATTACACTTTGAAATTGAATATATTGGACTCAGTCGAAAGGAATTTGCCGCTAAAGCAGGAATTAAAATACGAGCTTTGGATAGTTATCTAGGACCTCAACAGTCCATGCCATCCGCCGATATGGCTACAAAAATCGCCGCCGCTCTCGGCGTTTCGGTGGAATACCTTGTTACCGGCAGGGAATACAAGCAAACCATCGATATTTCCAGGTACATTCAGTTTAAGGAAATACTTGACGATCTGGCGGTTCTGCCAGAAGAAATCCTCGAACCCATAAAAGCAGTGATTAAATCATTCGCGGAGAGGGAAAGGGAGAGGTAATTGCTGTTGAAATTTTCTTGACAAATAGCAGACAATGTAGTATATATTATTGTGCAAATTATTTGGGATAAAGAAAAGAACCAAAAATTAATAGCGGAAAGAGGTCTTTCACTTGAAATATTTGCATCATTAATCATGGAGGAAAAATATCTTGCTGTTTTAGAAAATAAATCAAGACCGGAACAGCAAATATTTGTTATATCTTTTCAAGGTTACACTTATGCTGTCCCTTTCATATTTGATGTTAATGAAAATATAGTGTTAAAAACTGTTTTTCCAAGCAGGAAGTATCACAAAATTTATGGAGGAAAAAATGAAGATTGTTCTAGATGATTTTGAGAAATCCATCGAAGATAATGCAGAAAATTTCGTTCCCATTACAGGTGAAAAAAAAAGTAAAATAGAAGCCATAATAAAATCCGCAAATAAAACAAAAAATATTAATATCCGTATTTCGGCATACGATATAGAAAAGGTAAAACAAAAATCCGCCGAAGAAGGAATTCCTTATCAAACCCTTATTTCCAGCGTTATTCATAAATATATTACAGGGAAATTGGTTGATGAAACAGCAGTATTAAAATCCATGGAATTATTAAGGCGTTAATAAAAATCGCTGCTACTATTTTTGTAAAAAATACTATATAAAAGATATAATGATTATTTCAAAAAAATTAAGTCCTGAAAGGATTAAAGAAATAAAGGTATTTCCTGTCATTTATGACAAGGATTCACCTAAACTTACAGCCGAAAAAATCACCCGCATGAAACCTGCTCGTCTAGTGTCCTGTAAAATTCGGTTTCAAATATAACAATATACGTTAATTTCTTATTGCATAAGGAATTAACTTAACATAGTACTCCGTCATTTGTATTTTACAAGACACTAGAGTATTGGAAAATTGAACCTGTTAAAATATCACTCTCAATTAAAATAGATGCGGATGTATTGGCATGGTACAAATCAAAAGGCAAGGGGTATCAAACCCGCATCAATAAAACCCTTCGTGAATCCATGATGCATTTGGAGTGATTAGGAAAATCAGTAGCTGCCACCGTTAACGGAAAATTAAAACCGCTTCTCCGTTTTCGCCGCTTGTGTGCAGTTCCAGTTTCCCGTTATGTAAATTCCAGCGGCTGACTTTTTCCAGATAACCGAAATAATCGTATTCCCTGAAATTTTCATTTTCAAATACGGGGCTCATTCGGGTACTTGCCGTCATTCCAATCGAGAGAGTGTTATCATTCCCGGCGGTATAAGAAGTGAAGCAACGGTTCGGAGCGCCGATACCGCTCAGGCGTTCAGCGTCAAATCTGACGCTGTAAATATCAATGCCGTCTGCCTTTTTTCTGTCTATTCGGACAGTTACCGAACCGCTTCTGAATTCTTCCAAAAGCCAGTCTCTTCCCATAACCTTATCAAAACCGGCGTCACTTTTGACTGCCGGACTTCCGGTACAGGAAGGCAGCGTTATAGCGTAAAGAAGGAAACCGATATAAGGAATTATATTTTTCATTTTTTCTCCATAATTTATTTTATATAAAAACGCAGCCAGTGTCCCGATGAACATTATGCCACTTTAAACCGCTCAACTTGAATATTTCAGCTGGTGATCCATACGGTCCCCGTACAGGCTAACTCCTGTCTGCGCTACATTTCGTCCAAACCGGTTTGTGTCAGGGTGGGAAACATTCGTGACGCCGTTGCTGTACAGCGCTGAATACCCGGTTCCAAATGGCTTTATCACGCTTACCATTGCCTGTATTTCATTCAAGTATAAAAATATTTTTAATTCTCATCCCATAAAAATTCTAAGTGTATTCGATGGTCAATAATAGACCCAAAAAAAATTTAATAAAATCGCAAAATGTACCCTACTTTGGAATTTTTAATTGGTTAAAATCAGAGCATTAAAATGATCAAAAATGATCATTTCCTTATATAAAAAAATACTATACTATTGTGTATGTCAAAAGTCAAGGAAAAACATCTGGTTAAAACAGAGGATGCGCGTAAACAAACAAAACAGCGATATGAAAGAGCGCTTGAGTCCTTTTCTGAAAAACTAAAAACCGATCCGAATGTAACGGCAATTATCGTTTACGGCAGCATGGCAAGAAACGATGTCTGGGAGAAAAGCGATATTGATGTTTATGTGCTTGTCCGAGACGTTAAACTCTCTCAAACAGGTTTTTGCATCGAAGAAGACGGCATATTTTTTAATGTCGAGGTTTATAAGGAATTCGATTATTGCCGTCATCTTGAACGCGACAAGGGCAATCCGTGGTTTTTCTCCATCCATTCAACAATCAGGCTTGTTTATTGCGTAAACGAGAGTTTAAAGGAATTTTTAACAGAAACCGCAAAGATGGGTTCCGGCGACCGCGCGCTTACATTTTTTAATAACGCGGCATGGCTGATCGGCGACATGGAAAAAATTGAACAATGGCTTTGGAAGGGGAATCTTCCTTACGCGCAGGGATTGATTTTTAACGCGGCGCATAGTTACGCGAACATGCTTCTTATCCTGAATAACAAGCCTCCGCACAGGGACGCAATTATCCGCGTAATGGAATTCGCGCCTGAATTGATGGAGCCTGTATTTCTTAAACCCATGCGCGGTGAAATGAAAAGATCAGATATGGAAAATACAATCGGGATTTTTCAAAAATTCCTTGAAGATAACATTGAACTGCTTAAACAGCCTGTAGAAGATTATATGTCCGACGGGCAAATACGGACAGTTACCGCGCTTGTTAAACATTTCAACTGGGATTCACATGCGATCTATCACATTTTTGAATTCCTTGCGGAGAAAGAAGTTGTTTGCAGAACAGGCGAACCTGCAAAGATAACGCTAAAGAGCCGAAAGACAGTGGAAGAAGCCGCGTATATTTACACAGGAGAAAATAAAAATGACAAGAGATTCCATTGAGATAATCGGAGCGAAACAAAACAATTTAAAAAATATTGATGTAAAAATTCCCCGTGACAAACTTACTGTCATTACAGGCGTTTCCGGTTCCGGAAAATCTTCTCTTGCTTTCGATGTAATCTACGGCGAAGGGCAGCGCCGTTTTCTTGAATCGGTTTCCAATTTCGCGAAAGGGCGCATCAATCAAATTAAAAAACCAGATGTCAAATTTGTAAGGGGACTGTCGCCTGTTGTATCAATCGAACAAAAGAAAGGCAATTTTAATCCCAGATCAACAGTCGGAACAGTAACAGACATTCAGGATTATCTGCGGCTGTTATTCGCAACCGCTGGAACAGGAGAATGTCCTGTCTGCGGTCATCATTTAAATCCAGTGAAATCCTCCCAAATAGCCGAGCATATTCTGTCGCTGCCTGAAAAAACTGTGGTAGAGCTTTTGGCTCCGGCTGCAAGGGTTAAGGGAACCGATTATAGTTTCATGTTCGATACGATCAGAAAAAAGGGATACAAAAAACTTTTAATTAATGGAGAAGTTTTTGATTTATCAGAAAAAACGGAGATTGATGAAAATACCGATTACAGCATCGAAATAATACTTGGACGTTTTACCCTGAAAAAGAGCATGTATATTCAAATCGCAAAAACAATAGAAGCCGCGATGATTTCGCTTGACGAAGATATTTTTATAAAAATAGAAATTATAAAAACACCTTCCGGCGATTCCTCGGGCGCGCGTGAAAAATTCCATCAGAAATTTTCCTGTCCGAAACATCATTATATCCTCTGCGAACTCCAGCCTTTTCATTTTTCGTTTAACGTAGACGGAAGCGCCTGCAGCACATGTCACGGCATTGGAATGTCCCATGTTGTCGAACCCAGATTCCTTATTGATGATCCTGAAAAAAGCGTAATGCAGGGCTGCTTCCGCCAGTCTGTATTGCCGAAAAGTTCTCTGCAAAGCTACAGGGGAGTAATGCATTACAGCGCGGCTGTTAAATACGGCTACAGCCTTGATACGCCATTTAACAAGCTCACAGATGAAGCGCGGGATGTTCTGTTGTACGGAACAAAAGGCGTTCCGCTTGAAATGATTGAAACGCCTTTTTTAAAAAAGAAAAACTTTATGGTCGGCAGATGTTTCCCGTGGGGAGGCGTAACAGGCGATATTTACTGGCAGTATCATTACTTTGTTCACAGAATTACAGATTCAGGAGGGGAGCCTGATTATATCAAGGATGTAATGATAGAAACGATCTGCCCTGACTGCAAAGGAGCGCGGCTTAAAAAGCAGCGCCTCTTTGTAAAGACAGGAGGAAAAACCATTCACGAGCTTGGCTCCATGCAGATACTCCAGCTTGCGGATTTCCTGTCAAAATTGAAATTCAAGGGACACAGAAAAGAAGCTGCAGAGAGCATTGTGCATGAACTTGTAAAACGCCTGCAGCTCCTGCTTGATGTCGGTCTTTATTATTTAAATCTGAACAGAAGAAGCGATTCGATTTCAGGCGGCGAAATGCAGAGAATAAAAATGTCCACCCAGATAAGCTCGGAGCTTATGGGTATGTTATACGTCATGGACGAGCCGAGTATCGGTCTTCATCCTCGCGATTCAGTAAAAGTAATTGATATCATGAAAAGGCTCCGCGATATCGGGAACACGGTAATTGTAGTGGAGCATGATCTTGAAACGATGAACAATGCCGATTTTCTGGTTGAAATCGGTCCCGGCCCGGGGATTCACGGCGGTAATATTATCGTAACAGGCGATAAAAAAACCATCATAAAAAATCCGCAGTCGATTACCGGAGCGTATCTTTCAGGCAGAAAAAAAATCGAAGTCCCTAAAAAAAGGCGTTTCCCTTCAGACAGGGTGATCACAATAGGCGGCGCTGTTGAAAATAACCTTAAAAATATTACAGTGGAAATTCCCCTCGGTCTTTTTGTCTGCGTAACAGGAGTCAGCGGCTCGGGAAAGTCAACATTGATACATGACACATTGTTCAAACAGATGGAGGTGGTTAAAAGACAGGTGAGAATCATGCCCGGAAAACATGAGTACATGCTTGGCTCAGAGGAAATCAACAATGTCATCAATATTGATCAAAGCGCGATCGGAAGAAACAGTAAATCCAATCCCGCAACTTACGTTGGAATTTTCGACGCGATCAGAAAACTTTTCGCCGATACCGAAGAGGCGAAATGCAAGGGCTACGAAGCCATTGACTTCAGCCTGACTCACGCAAACGGAACAAGATGCGAACATTGCAGCGGAGACGGCGTTATCGTTACAAGCCTGCAGTTTATGGCGGACATCGAAACCATCTGCCCTGTCTGTAAAGGCGCAAGATTCTCCGAAGAAGGACTTGAGATCAAACTAAAAGGAAAAAGCATAGGCGACATTCTCAACATGACTGTCGAGGAAGCATGCGTTTATTTTAAGGATAATAAATTGTTAAATCACAAACTTACAATTATGGATGAGCTGGGGCTTGGTTATATGACTCTCGGACAAAGCTCCACAACGCTCTCAGGAGGAGAAGCGCAGCGCGTCAAACTCTCATACGAACTTGCGAAAATCAAGCGCGGCAGCCATAATCTCTACATACTTGATGAGCCGACTACAGGCCTTCACATCGCGGATATCGAAAAACTTTTAATCAGCATAAACAAGCTTGTGGACTCCGGACATACAGTGATAGTTATTGAGCATAACCTTGATGTAATCAAATGCGCGGATTATATAATTGATATGGGTCCCGAAGGCGGGAACGAAGGCGGTTATATTGTAGCAGCGGGAACTCCTGAGGAAATCGCGAAAACCGCAGAATCGTATACAGGGAAATATCTGGCGGACGCTTTGTATGCTTAAAATATAAAGCATCCGTAATTTTCTGATAAATTTTAAAGTAATTCTCTTCTTGACCGCCAAACGATTATTCCTGTACTATTAAAAGTCTGGACTAAGACTCCGATTTTCAATATAATCATAGAACACAACTGGAGCGGTGTCCGAGCGGTTTAAGGAGGCGGTCTTGAAAACCGTTGTGCCGAAAGGTACCGGGGGTTCGAATCCCCCCTGCTCCGTTATAAAAATCCTTTGGATTTTTAATTAAAAGTTTTACTTCGTAAGACTTCATGGCTTTACAGGGGGATTCGATCCGAAGCGCTCCTGTAAAAAATTCAAGGCGAAAGCCTTGCAAGAAAAACGCTGGCGCATGGAAGCGCCAGGGAGCGCGGAGGCGGCCTGGAATGAGGCAACAGGATGTTGCCGAATGGAAGGCGAATCCCCCCCTGCTCCGTTAAAAATATATTCCTTGGAGCGGTGCGAGAGCGGCCGAATCGGGCTCCCTGCTAAGGAGTTGTGCCCCGAAAGGGTACCGGGGGTTCGAATCCCCCCTGCTCCGTGTATTAATTTAGAAGTTGTAGCTCAGCTGGATAGAGCATCAGATTGCGGATCTGAAGGTCGCACGTTCGAATCGTGTCAGCTTCAAAGCAATGAATATTTTTAAATATATTGAAAAAACCACCAACTTACCTTCGCCGACAGCGAGGGAACTTCCGTCAGCATGGAAAGGTTTTAATTTCCTGAACATGTTTTACATAAGGAAAAACAAAGAAAATCATTTTAACGAGATTGATTTTAAAATAATTTCTGACTGGGGATTTAACTTTGTCAGGCTTCCGATTGATTACAGAATTTTAATATTGGGCGATGACTGGAATTCCATTGATGAAAACGCCGTGCGGATGCTTGATGATGCTGTCGAATACGGAATAAAGTTCAACATTCATACCTGCATTAACTTTCACAGGGCTCCCGGATATACAGTCGCTCATCCGCCGGAAAAAACCAATTTATGGACTGAAGAAGAACCTCAAAAAGCCTTCGCGGGTTTATGGCAGTATCTTGCTGTACGTTATAAAAACATTCCAAACGAACTTCTCAGCTTTAATCTTGTAAACGAACCTGCTAATATCGACGAGGCTTCATACTCGGCGGTGGTAAAAATAGCAGCTAACGCAATTTGGGCGGAAGATCCCGGGCGGCTTGTAATAGCTGACGGACTTGAGTATGGAACAATACCGTCTGACATGAACTTCAAAACCGGCGTAGCGCAGTCAACAAGGGGGTATCAGCCGTTTACCCTCACCCATTATAAAGCAGGCTGGGTGAAAGGTTCGGAAGATTATCCTCTGCCTCATTGGCCTTCGGACGAAGTTTCATTTAACAGAACAAGCTTGTTTGAGACGCATTTTAAACAGTGGGAAAAACTTAAAAACTCCGGCTGCGGACTTATGGCAGGCGAATGGGGAGCGCATAACAGAACTCCGCATGATGTTGTATTAAAATGGATGGAAGATTGTCTTGAAATTTTCAAATCAATGAATATCGGCTGGTCGTTATGGAATTTAATCGGATCATTCGGTATACTGAACAGCGAAAGAGCGGATGTTGTTTATGAAGATTTTAACGGATATAAACTCGATAGAAAAATGCTTGATCTCCTTTTAAAATATGTTGATTGACCTCGCTTGACATTCCCTTTTTCAAAAGCTACAGTAGGATACCGGCTTCATGGAGAGATGCGAGAGCGGTTGAATCGGGCGGTCTCGAAAACCGTTGAGCCCTCACGGGTTCCGAGGGTTCGAATCCCTCTCTCTCCGATAAGAAAATTTTAAAAACAACTTGCTTTTTTATAACAATAAAAAATTACTTAATAGGGATTCGAACCAAATTATTGATGGGAAAAGATAACTTCAAGGAAAAGCTAAATCAATTTATTAATCAATCCCAAAATACCTACAACAGCAATATAAAATCAGAATATTTAAAGTTGGTAAAAGAATTCCACCCTGATATTAATAAGGAAATAAAAAACGAAACCGCAAATGAATATATGATCATTATTAACTATGTCTATGAAAATTTAATAAATAAAAAGACCGGTTTTAAATTATTAAAGGAAGATGAATATGAAAAACAAAAGATAAACGGGAAATACTGTTTTATTAATGAATTCGGCATTAAAGAATATATTTCTGAAAAAGTTTTATTCGTTTTTAAGCTTGGAAAACTGGAGTACACAAAAGCAACCACTATTATGCTGGAAAATCCTGTGTATACCGGAAACAAGGAAAAAACAGGTTATGAAATAATCGGTCATTTATACAGGGCGTATAAATATTTCAAAGACGTAATAAAAATGGACAGAAACGGAAATTGGGGCAAGAACGCGCTAATAAATCTTCATTATGCCTTTAAAATGAATGAGCACATAACAAGAGGATTGCAGATTAGCAATGAAAAAGAACTGGCAAATATTTAACATAAAACATTTTTATTTATCCATTCTGCAACGCCGTCCGCATCATTATTTGAACAAGAAAATTTCGCGGCTTTTTTTACTTCGTCAACCGCGTTTTCCATTGCGACGCCAAATCCCGCGTATTCCATCATGTCAACATCATTAAGGTCATCACCGAAAGCGGCTATTTCAGACTGCGCTATACCCCAATGCCCTGCGACTGCCGCAAGCGCTTTTGATTTTGTCGCGTCCTTATGCATCACTTGCACAAGTCCGTCCCTGCTGACTGTCAAATACATTTCATTATTAAGATACTGTGCAATAAAAGCTACATCATCAGGGTTTTTTAAAACCATGTATAATTTCTCGGCATCAATCTCATGCGCGGAAAAATCCGTTATTTTAAAATTTTTTATAATCGGCCATTCTTTTGTTACATCAAAATTTGAATAATGCATTCCGCATAATTCTGATACAGTTTTTAATCCGTATTTATCACAGGCAATCAGTATCGGCTGCGCCGCTTTATGTGGAATCGTTTTTTTATATACAATATCATTTTTAATCCTTGCAACAGCGCCGTTCATGTTAATCCGTCCGTCAAAATAATGAGAAGGCGCTCTTATTTCCGCGCTGCCGCCGCGCCCTGTCGCATAAACAACTTTAACGCCTTCTTCCCTGCACTGAGCGAGAATTTCTATTGTTTTTTCAGATAAACTGCAATCTGTCCTTAACAGAGTGCCGTCCAAATCAGAAACTATCATCTTGATTTTTTTCTTCATTTTTTCCTGTATGTTTAATATATACCTGATTTAAAAAACACTCAAATGAGGTTGTTCTAAAACTTCAGTTTTTGGAACAGCTACCTTAGATTTAATAGAAAAAGCTGGCTATAGACCGCTTTTTCTAAAGCTTGTTCCGAAACCAACCGGGTTTTGGAACAAGCTCAATTGACTAAATATATTACCCGTAACATAATAAAAAAAATGAAAATAACATCGGAAAACGCAGAATATCAGGTAATAAAATCATTAAAAACAAACCGTGTTAAACGCAATAAGCTTCAGGAAATTTTTATTGAAGGAACAGAATGTATCAAACAGGCAATTAAAGCGAATATGGAAATTACAAGAATGATTATTCAGGATAAGAGTAATCTTTCAGGTTGGGGAAAAGATGTTATCGAAAGTAATAAAAACGCTGAATTAATCAGCATGTCCGATAAACTGTACAGCGGACTTTCTGATAAAAATAATCCGTCAGAAATGCTGATAACCTGCAAAATGAAACAATATAAAACCAGCGATATTAAAACAGAAAATCCGTTTTTTATTGTTTTTGACAGACCGAGTGATTTTGGAAATTTTGGTTCCATTATACGATCTGCAAACATGTTTAATATTGATGCAATATTTATAATGGGACATGGAGTAGATATTTACGAACCAAAAGTAATAAGATCAAGTTTAGGCAGTGTATTTTTTACAAAGATAATTCTATTGGAATCAATGGAAAAACTTGCCGATTTTATCAAATCCCAAAAAGAAATAAACAGTATGGAAGTAATCGGGACAGATTCTGAAGGCGCGGTATCATTGAATAATATCAAGATAAAAAGACCTGTTATGCTTATTCTGGGAAATGAAGCAAAAGGTATGAGCGTTAAATTAAAGGAAATATGCGATAAAACTGTAAGTATTCCAATTAATGGAAATGTAAATTCATTGAACGTTTCCTGCGCCGCCTCGATATTAATGTGGGAAATATTTAAAGGAAGTCATGAGTAATAAATTTGCGCGTAACTCATTTCCGTATAAAAGCTCTTATGCTATTTCTCCGGTGATTCCGGAAAATATCAATATAAAAGAAAAAATAATCAGTTTATTTAAACAAATACTTCAAAACGATTTAATAATTGATACAAACGCTCCCCTGGAAAAAGACAAGTTCCGCATGGTATTCAGGCATTGCCTTACATGGGAAATAGAAGAAGGGGACATCAATGTGTCGCATATAACCACTTCTGAATCACACGGATACGGGATGATGATTCTTGCTTACATGGCAGGATGCGAGGAATCACTTGATCATAAATGGATACCAGGCTGCGTTTGCATAAAAGATTATTTCGATGCGATGCTGCGTACAGTGCTGGAATTTCCAAGCAGCATAGGGAAAAACAACCACCTCTTTGCATGGGAGCTTTTCGGATTTCCTGCGGACGGTGAAAACAAAAGCGGTTATAAACAAACCGATGGAATAAAAACCGCTCCTTTTACAAAAGATCAAAAAAGCGCCGATTGCGCAACTGACGGCGACATGGATATCATCTGCGCCCTTCTTCTTGCTGACAGTCAATGGGGAAGCGATAAAAATTATAATTATAAACAGATCGCTTTGGATATGCTTGAGTGCTTATGGAACTACTGCGTGCATAAAAAATATTTTACCCTTCTTCTTGGAGACTGGACGCTTGGCAATAAAGGCGTACTCGGCAGCGCTGTGAGAATTTCCGATATCATTCCGGCTCACCTGAAGGTTTTTGCCAAAACAGACAAAGAGCATGACTGGCAAAAGGTGTTAGACGCATCATATAATGTCATCCGCGATTTATGCGAAAGCAAAAACCTTCAAAACGGGCTGCTTCCCGATTTTGCAATTTTTAAAGACGGTAAATGGAAAGCGCCGAAGAAAACAATCCTTGAAGGAGACGACGGCTCTTATTCGTATAACGCCTGCCGCGTTCCGTGGCGGCTTGGCTCTGATTATCTTTTGTATGGCGATACCAAAATAAATACAAGTTCACTTTTTAATTTAATAGTAAAACCTTTAAATGAATTTACTTCAGCTTTCACGGATATTGATCAGCTTGGTCCGTTCAACCTTGACGGTTCTCCTCTTGGAGAAAGAGACCCAGAGACTTTCGCAGCTCCATTTCTTGTAACAGCCGCCGCCGGCAAGGCAAATCCTGATTGGGTTGAAAAAATCTGGAACTGGCAGGGATTGGATGATTATAACGGCGATAACTACGGCGATTATGTGAAACTTCTTTCAATGTTGACGGCTTCAGGAAATACATGGCTGCCGTCCGGAATTTAAATTACTTCTGACGTAATTAAAAATTTTATTTTAACCTGTAGGTTGTTATATCAGGCAGTTCATCAAGAGTAATGACCGCGGTATGATGATACACTTTCATTTTATGCTCCTGGTTGTTAACCAACTCCCCTGTCCAGAAATTTTCTTTGTGATTTTCACCCTGAAAGGAATTATAACGGTCGTTCCATGTCATAAACCATAACCACATTGCTTTGTCTTTAATACACTCGTCAGGATCGGGAATTTTACCGTTTTCAGAAAGAGCAGCCATTCTATCCCGCAAAGGAACCATGGCAAGAGTATTTTCAAAAGAGCGTTTTTGCGAAGAATGACTGGATGAATACAAATCACTGCCGACAATATCAATTGTTTTTGGATCAGGAAACCATGCGGCATTCTCGCCGTTCCATACCCAAATAAGATTATTAAGCTGTTTTGCGTTGGTCAGATATTCATGCATGAATTCCCAAAGAGCGATGTATGGCGCAGGTCCGCTTGCTCCCCACCAAAACCATCCTCCGGAAGCTTCGTGCAAAGGCCTCCATAAAACAGGAATATCCTTTTCCTTTAGCGCCGTTAAACGCAATGCAACTTTATCAAGATCATCAACAATAGTCTTGAAATTTTCGCTTTCGGCATCAAGCTTTCCGTCCTTCCAGGGAATGCGGAATGCTGTTTTGTCTGAATAAAAATCATCTGTAGAGCCTGTCCGCCAATGCCAGCAGAACGTAACGATACCGCGTACATCCTGTTTTCCCGGTAAAAGAGAAATTCCGTTATTCTTCCCTTCCCACCATTCAATCGCTTCATCAATCTGCTGCCTGCCGCCGAAAAAAGGTGCGTTATTGTCAGATAACTGAATTAAATCAAAACCCTTGATCGCCGGATATTTTCCCGTATCGGTAAAAACGCGCGCAATCATATCCATTTTGTCGTTCATTGTCCACGACGTATCCATCTGCCCTGATAAAATATATTTGCCGTAAATATCCGTCAGATAATTAAAAAGACGGATTTTATTGGGAAGCGGATCGGGAGGCGGAAGATTCGGCATATTAAAAACAAATTTTGCAACAGGCGGAACATAATTTCTTGATTCCCATCGGAGGTTATCGAAAAACACAGACCCTTTATAATCGGTTAGGTAACCGGCGATGCTCAGAAGCATACTGTCCATTTTCCCTTTTGTGTTTCTGATCGAAAGCGTCACCGGCGCTTTTAAATATTCACCTGTTTCATCCCTGCCGCTGATCGCGCCGCTCACTGAATCGACCAGCGTGCTGTTTCCGTTAAGCGCAATAATTTTGCTTTTAAAGTGACCGCCCGTTGAAAAATTTGGATTGTAATAAAAATCAAAAGAAAAATTGACAAGCCCTCCCATATCAACAGGTTCTTTAAAAATAAATTTTATCTTTGGTTCAGACCAGTCCTTGCCGCTGTCCGCTGTGAAGTCAACATCAAATCTAAGCATTCCTTTTCCAAAAACAGTATCATCTCTTGATAACTGCGCAGTTCCGCTGTACGCCCAGAATTCATCAGGTACAACTTTCCAGCCTGCTGTCCCTTCAGAAGGATTGTCAAAATTCCATGTATATCCGGAATTAACAGGGTCTTCGTCAATAACAGCGGACGCAAGAAATGCGTCTTCAGCGGGAGTTTTTTTATTTGTACAGGCAAAAAGCGTGATAAAAACCAAAAGGAACATTAAAATAATTTGATAGAATTTTTTTCTTCTCATTTTTGGAAGGATAACATGAAAAACAGTATCGGTCATCATCTGCTTATTGTAAAAAATCTTTTTATATGATAAGGTGAACCCGTCATCAGGAGAGATGACCGAGCGGCCGAAGGTGTACGATTGGAAGTCGTATGTACCCGGAAGGGTACCGAGGGTTCAAATCCCTCTCTCTCCGATATTAAAAACACTATATGTTTTTAATTTAGGAGTTTTACTTTATAAAACTCCATTCATTTGTAAAGGGATTTGAAGGATTTTTACGGTCAGTTTGAGGCGAGACATCGCAGCCTCAAACTGGTAGACCGGCATGGACGCTGGTTAAGTAAAAATCCCGGTCTGGAATCAGCAAACAGGATGTTTGCGAATGGAAGGCAAATCCCTCTCTCTCCGAAAAAAAAGGAGTAACCATGGAAGAACAGGTAAGAACCGCTTTGGAAAATGTCCGTCCTTCGCTGCAGGCTGACGGCGGCGATGTTGAATTTGTATCTGTAGACGCGGAAGGAGTTGTTTCTGTCAGGCTCACAGGAGCCTGCGGTCACTGCCCAATGTCACAGATGACCCTGAAGATGGGAATCGAAAATTATCTGAAAAAGGAAATACCTCAGGTCAAAGAAGTTGTCGGCATCTAAAACCGGCTTTCTTCCCGTTTGCCGCAGCGACATGGACAAGCTCGGCCGGGAAGAATGTGATTTCATTTTTGTTTCAGGCGACGCTTATGTTGATCACCCGTCTTTCGCAGCGGCGCTTTTATGCCGCGTACTTGAAGCTGAGGGTTACCGAACCGGAATAATACCTCAGCCTGACTGGAAAAATCCCGCTTCATTTACAATTCTTGGCCGCCCGCGTCTTGGCTTTTTGGTCGGAGCGGGTAGCATGGACTCAATGGTCGCTCATTACACTGCCGCAAGGCGAAGACGATCAGATGACGCGTATTCTCCCGGCGGTAAAAGCGGTTTTCGTCCCGATCGCGCGATCCTTGTTTATATTGAGAGAATCAGACGCGCTTACTCAGACGCGGCTGTGATCATCGGCGGCATAGAAGCAAGCCTTCGCCGTTTTTCCCATTATGATTACTGGTCTGACACTGTGCGCCGTTCAATCCTTCTTGATTCAAAAGCAGACATTCTTGTTTACGGCATGGGGGAAAGGCCGCTTTTGGAAATCGCAAGCCGTCTTGCCGCCGGAGAACCGGTAAAAAACATCCGTAACGTGAGAGGAACATGCGTCCGCGTTCACGGCAAACAAAGCGTAACGCAATGGAAAGACGCTGTATATCTTCCACCGTACGAAACCGTAAAGGGAAAGGACGAAGCTTCGTTACGCGCATACGCGCAGCATTTCATGACGCAGAAGAAAAATTCAGACCCATTAAGCGCTTTTCCTCTTGCCGAAGAAAATGACGGAGAACGCTTTATTATTCAAAATCCCCCCTCTCTGCCTCTCTCCACAGCAGAACTTGATCGAATATACGAAATCCCGTTTTTAAGAAAAGCCCATCCGATGTATGAAGGCGGTATAAACGCGCTCAAGGAGGTTTCCTTCTCGCTTGTTTCAAGCCGGGGTTGTTTCGGCGGCTGCTCTTTCTGCGCAATCACAAACCATCAGGGACGCGCTGTTACCGCCCGCAGTAAAGAGAGTCTTGTCCGTGAAGCGAAGATGCTTACAAAACACGAAGATTTTAAAGGATACATTCATGATGTCGGCGGACCGACAGCCAACTTTTTCAATCCTGCCTGCGAAAAGCAGAAGCGCGGCGGTTTTTGCGTTGAACGTGAATGTCTGTTTCCATCCGCCTGCCCGAAATTAAAAGCCGATCACATCGCATATTTAAAAACGCTGGAAGCTCTGAGAAAAATACCCGGCGTAGAAAAAATTTTTATCCGTTCAGGGATTCGCTTCGACTTTATTCAACTTGATATGAAACACGGAAACGAATTTCTTGAAACCTTGTGCCGCAATCATGTAAGCGGTCAGTTAAAGACCGCCCCGGAACATATTTCGCCTAACGTACTTGACGCGATGGGTAAAGGCGACGGTTATGAAAAGTTCAGAAAAGACTTTACCGCTGCTAATAAAAAACTGAAGCTAAAACAATATCTATTGCCTTATTTTATATCTGCTCATCCGGGTGCGGGGAAAAAGGAAGCTGAAGAACTTGCAAAGTATCTAAAAAAAACAGGCTTTACGCCCGAACAAACGCAGGAGTTTTATCCGACGCCGGGAACATTATCGACAGTGATGTATCATACAGGACTTGATCCGCGCACAGGAAAACTGATTTATGCCGCTAAAGGCGACAAAGAGAGACGCTTGCAAAAATCAATGTTGAAATCCGGGTGTTTTTCAAAACTCGGTTAGTTTTTAGAATCAATAGAAAACGCTGTCAATCCAGTTTTGGATTATCAACCTCTACTTTATCACCGTCTTTGTATGGAGCAAGACTGGCGGTCATGCGCACAACAGAAGAAGACCTGTTGATCACATAATGCCTCTCTCCTGGTTCGATGTGAATGAATTGCCCTGATTTTAAATCATGAGGGATGTCATTAACAACAATGGTGACAGAACCTTCAAGCACGAAAAAATTTTCTTCCATCACTTCATGATAATGAGCCTGGAAATCCTGCCCCGGCATAAACTGCACAAGCGCGAAATTCATGCGAGGCCCCTGCATTAAATATTTGGGACCAGAATCGCCGAAACGGTATTCCTTATCTTTCTCGTCAATAATAAACATTGCTCACTCCTTAATTACAATCCCGGCGCGCACCACATGTATCTTGTCAATTTTTCATCGCTGAGTTTTAACATGGGTTTATAAACAGCTTTCCAGTTATCATACGCTTTATCATAAACTTCGCGGTTTTTGGCGTCCGGTGAAAATGTTTTTTCTATTTTTACAAGAGTACGGGCTGCCTCACTAATACTGTGAAAAAAGCCAATTCCTTTTCCCGCCATAATCGCCGCTCCAAGCGCTGTCGCTTCTTTTACAACAGGAACATCAACCTGAATCCCAATCACGTCGGCGAGTATCTGCGGCCATAATTTACTCTTTGCCGCTCCTCCCGCGAAAACAATTTTCTGTATATGTTTTCCTGTCGCTTCCTGCACAAGCTTGATGTGACCAAGAGTGACAAGGCAGGCGTTTTCCAGAATGGCGCGGTAAAAGGCTGCTTTATTAAATTTTACAGGATTAAGATCGAAGTTTATAAAAGCGGGGCTTGCGTGTTTCCAGTTGATGTAATTCATCACATCGGAAAATGTGCAGATAATTCCATGACTGCCGGCAGGAACAGAGAGAGCTTTATCATCCATAAGAAGATACGGGTCTGTATTTTTTTCAGCGGCTTCTTTTTTTTCCAAATCGCAGAAAGCGTCCCTGAACCAGCGCATAACAAGCCCCGGATTAAAAGCGAGCGCTTCATACTGCCACAAATTTGGAACAGCATGGCAGTTAACGCGAACGTCGCACCTGGGCGAGCATACTCCTGAATCGGTGTTAAACTCGTACTGCCAGAAACTTCCGCCGAAGACAACAGCCTCGCTTTTTTCGACAACTCCGACCCCGATTGTTCCAAGCTGGCAATCTCCGCCGCCGCAAACAAGCGGAGTGCCGGCGATAAGTCCGCTTTGTTCTTCTCCGGTTTTGGAAACTTTTGCTGCGACTTCTCCGCATTCAATTACATCGGGAAAAATATCATCGCGAAGACCGCAGCGGCGCGCTATATCAATATCCCATCTTCTGGTTTTTAAATCAAAAAGCCCTGTGGTTGATCCGTTGCTCGGCTCTACAGCAAGTACTCCTGAAAGTTTGAAAATTATCCAGTCATTTATCATTCCTATGTATGCAGTTTGCGCATAAATATCCGGGAGCTTTTTCTTAACCCATAATAATCTTGGAAGCGCGCCGAGCGCGAATGTTTGCCCTGATTTTAAATAAATTTCCTTTTCAATCTGCGGATCAATTTGCTTTAACAGCGCAACTTCGTCTTTCGCGCGTGCGTCAACATTTGCGCATGCCCAAAGTTCTTCTCCTTTCGAATTATAAAGAACGATTCCTTCCCTCATGCAGGTAGTGGAAACGGCGGCAATTTGCGCAGCACTGACGCCTGTCCGCGTAAGGACTTCTTTAATGCAGGAGCAGGTAAGATTCCAGTTTGCGTTCCAGTCGAAATTCATGCTGCCGGGAAAACGCGGATCTTCAGGATGTTTCCATTCCTTTTGAACGCATCCAGCCTGATTTCCATTAACGTCAAATATTACTGAGCGGACGCTCCCTGTTCCTGCGTCAATCGCCATTAAATAATTCATGTTGTACATTATATATTTACATTGTAAAATAATCAAATATTTGAAAAAAGTTGAATATTAAGGAGAGGAAAACATGGCTGACAAGGAAGGAATCAAAATCGAAAAAAATTATCATACAGATGTCGCGTTTAAAACAAACGGAAATTTTCATGTGAAGGGAGCCGCAAATCTAGACTGGGGAATGAAAAAACATCTGACAAATATTTTTAATCCAAAAAGCGGAAACACTGTCATGTTCGCTTTTGATCACGGTTACTTCATGGGATCGGTATCCGGTCTTGAACGCCTGGATATTCTCATACCTCAATTAATCGATCATGTTGATGTATTGATGGCGACAAGAGGAGCGCTTCGAACCTGCGTTAAACCGAATTTCAAAAAAGGCATCGCTCTCCGCGTTTCAGCGGGTTCTTCAATGATAAACGAAGATCTCAGCCGTGAAATTATTTCTGTAAATGTTGAAGAAGCGATACGCATGAACGCAGACTGCATGGCAGTGCAGACCTTTATCGGCGCGGACGGACAGCTTTCAAGCATTGATAATCTTTCAAGGGTAATTAACGAAGGCGCGCGTTATAGTATACCGACTCTTGGCGTTATCGCTGTTGGAAAAAACATGGAGCGCACCAGCCAGTACTTCAAGCTGGCGACGCGGATTGTTGCCGAGCTTGGAGCGCACATCGTCAAGACATATTACTGCGACGACTTTGAACAGGTCGTTGCCGCCTGCCCTGTTCCCATCGTAGTAGCCGGCGGAAAAAAACTGGCTGAAAAAGAAGCTCTTGAAATGGCGTATAAATCAATGCAGGGTGGCGCATGCGGCTTAGACATGGGCAGAAATATTTTCCAAAGTCACAACCCTGCCGCAATGGCGGATGCTGTAGGAAAAATTGTGCATAACAAATTTACGGATAAGGAAGCTTGGGAGTTTTTTTGCGAAAAAACAAAAAAATAAAAAAACATCCGGAAGGAAAGTAACATGGAAGATCATTTAAAGCACCGTAAAGCTTCAGTAAAAATAAAATTGAAAAAAAATGATGTAAGCCCTTTATCATATCAGGAAGTGAAAATTACACAAAAAAGCCATCAGTTTCTTTTTGGAACAGGGGGCTTTGAAGCTGTGGAACTGGAGAGCATGACAAAGCCTTCCAATAATGACAGAGAAAATTTTTTAAAGGAAAAACTTGAAAAACTGTTCGCGTTTCACAATTTTTCAACCTTGCCTTTTTATCTTGGCAGGTATGAACCTGTTGAAGGAAAACCGGAAGAAGAAAACCTGAAAGCCGGAGTGCGCTGGTTTGAAAAAAGAAATATCACAGTGAAAGGTCATCCTCTTTGCTGGCATACAGTCTGCGCTCCATGGCTGATGAATTATTCAAACAGTGAAATCCTGAAAAAAGTAATCGCAAGAATTGAGCGCGACGTAAGCGCTTTCGCAGGGCGTATCGATATTTGGGATGTAATCAATGAGGTTGTAATCATGCCGGTTTTCGACAAGTATGACAACGCGATTACGCGGATATGCAAAGAGTACGGGCAGATACGGATTGTTAAGGAAGTTTTTGAAGCCGCAAAAAGAGCGAACCCTGCTTCAATTTTAATACTCAATGATTTTGATGTATCAAAGGATTATGAAATATTGATAGACAAATGCCTACAGGCAGGAATTCCAATTGATGTGATCGGTATCCAGTCGCATCAGCATCAAGGGTACTGGGGTGCGGAAAAAACGCGAGATGTGCTTGAACGTTTTTCACGTTTCGGTCTGCCTCTTCACTTTACGGAAAACACTCTTATATCAGGAAACTTAATGCCGGCGCACATAGTAGACCTTAACGACTGGCAGGTTGATGAATGGCCTACTACCCCAGAAGGCGAAGAACGCCAGGCGCGTGAAATAATAGAGATGTATGAAATTCTTTTCGCTCATCCGAAAGTAGAAGCGGTTACAAACTGGTCAGGAGGAGACGATGCCTGGCTTCATGCGCCTGCGGGATTCCTTCGCGTTGATAACAGCGAAAAACCATCATACAAAGCTCTTCGCGCAAAGATTGAAAAAGAGTGGCGCACGGAATTAAAAACGAGTACAGACGCGGACGGTTTTGTAATCATCGAAGGTTTCAAAGGCGGCTATGAGATTTTATACAGCGGTAAAACCGTCAATTTCCAGCTTGACGGAAAAAGCGATTCACTTGAGCTTATAATCAATTGAGGTTGTTCCAAAACTTCAGTCCTAGGAAAGCCCCAATATAACAGAGCAGTTTTAAACACTCTTTGGCGCGTCAGGATTATTGGGACCGAACCCTTTAATCAAAACAAGCGGCTCAACAGGGCTTTCGTTTACAATGACAATCCCCTTCTTCGCGGCGTCTTCACTGACAAAGAATTCGTCGGCGCTTTGCTGACCGAAACGCAGCATCCCCGGCGCTTCACAATGGTGGGCGCCGAATTTGCCGTGCCCCTGTATGAAGATCACGCTGTATGCGGCAGGTTCGCTTATCGTGACGCTCTTGCCCGGATTAACGGAAAGCTCCTTTGCGCTGAAGTAGCCTTCATTGGCATAGGAAATCCACTTTTCTTCGCAGTCCGTGTTTTTAACAATACTGACAGGCGGGCGGCCAAAACGTTTTTTATAGTGGGGATCGGTATTTTTCTCCCAGTCAAGCAGACTGAAAATATAATCAATATCGTCTTTTTTGTCTGTAGGACATTCGCCGTTCATGAATTCGCGCGGGTATGTTACGCCGGATACCACGTTCTCGTGAACGGAATTTACATCCCCGTTCCAGTTAAGCTCGTAAGTCATTACAGAGCCAGGAGCGTGGATAACGCCCGCCGGTGAATACCAGCCGGAACCCAGTTCAATGCGCCATGCGCGTGAAAGTTCAGTGATGCGGGTATCTCCCTTGTTATAATCGCGCAGCCGCTGTTTTACTTCCTCAGGTTTTGTATCGGGATCGTAGCCGAAATAAGTGGCGTTCATCTCCCCCGTGTGGCTTGCGAACTGATGCGGGAAGTAATAGCACTCAGGCTTGCCAAGTTTGCCGACTCTCGCGGCTGCTTCCATATCAAGATGAAGGTGGTGGAAAAGCGGCGTTTTTAAATCGTAAAATTTTGAAAAAACAGGGAAGCCGCCGTACTTGTCCATTAGTTCTTTTCCGATGATACCCGCGCCTAGAATTTCGACTGCTTCCTTAAGACTGAATTTTTCATCGCTGTTGTAATCGACAGCGACAAAACTTAAACCCTCTGTGGGACCTGCAAGCGGTCCGTTTTGGGCGATATTCGTGGAAGCCATCCACCTCTCTTTAATTGAGCCGCGCTGAAGACCGTACGCGAAATAATCATCAGGATGAAGCCGAAGCCGTCTTCCTTCAACTCCGAAAGGTCTCGGAATAAAATTGGGATTTAAGCGGAAAACGCCTTTTCCTTTTTCCAGTGTATTATTAATCAAATTTTTATCAGCCATGATTTTCCTCCATAATTACCAAGTATAACATGGTTATTCTTCATTTTGTAAAAAATACTCCCGCCATGCCTGTTCAATGCCGGTGAGCGTTTCTTCGCGGTTTATCCGGTTTTTAAGAAATGTTCCCCATTTAAGGTTATCGCAGAAAAAGCCGAAAAAACGCTTTGCTCTGGATACATGAAATTCCGGCGGCTGATACATTACAAGCAAATCCAAAAAGGTTAACCCTGTTTCTTCAAGCGCGGGCGGCACACGCCCTGAAAAAACATTTATACTTATTTTATTCCTTTCTTCTTCTCCGTACCGCGGCGCTGCCGTGTGAATTTCTTTTGTACTGTTTTTTTTTGCCTGCGCAAATATCCATGGCTTACGGACAGCCGCCCTGCCGACCATGACGGCGTCACAGGGACCTTTTGCTCTTTGAACCAGTTCCTGCGCGTCGGAAACATCCCCGTTTCCGGCTACAGGGATTTTCAGTTCTTTTCTGAGAGCGCCGATATATTCCCACTTGGCAAGACGTTTGAATTTTTCGCGAACAAGCCGCGGATGGAGAGTGATAAACTCAACGCCCTCTTCTTCAAGACGGCGGCAAAACCGAACCAGATACTCAAAATCGTCATTATAACCGGTACGCAGCTTTACACTGAGCCGCCGGCTGATTATTGGTCTAATCCTGGAAATAAGCTCTCCAGCACGGTCAATATCCCTCATCCAGGCGGCTCCTGCTCCTGTTTTCCGGATTAAAGGAGCGCTGCATCCCATATTTATATCGATTCCGGCGCATTCTATCCTGTTTAAAATGACAGCAGCCCTGGAATTTTGATCAAAATCCGGGCTGACAAGCTGAAAAATCAATTTTTTAGGTCTTGGTAAATTATCAATGTACCATTTTTCAAAAGAGCCGCCCGCAATTAAAGCGGCAGCGCTGATCATTTCGGAAAAATAGAAATCGCAGCCTCCGTAACGCTCGATCAGCTCCCTTAAAGCCCTGTGACTTAATTCAGCCATTGGCGCCAGCAGCAGAGGTACGCTCATAAAATCTCCCGAATTAATGGAAATGTCAAAATATGCCAAACGAAGGAAAAGAACAGCATTTTCAACTATTGACTTATTTTCAATTATACCATATATTTTAAGAGGAGGAGCGTACCGCATGATAGCAAAGACTGATATGCCCAATATCAATGAAAAAACCGCTGAAGGTATTAAACCGGAAGGCGTACCATACCGTGTTCTGGTCGTTGATGACTCTATGTTTATAGCTAAACAGCTTGGTCAGATTTTTACGTCCGAAGGTTTTGAAGTAGCGGATACTGCTGCTGACGGAGCCCAGGGTTATGAAAAATACAAAGCCGGGCATCCAAACATCGATTTAGTAACCCTGGATATCACCATGCCCATAATGGATGGTGTTTCAGCATTGGAAAAAATTCTGGAATTTGACAAAGCTGCCAATGTAATAATGGTCAGCGCTTTGGGCAAAGAAGATGTTGTTAAAAAATGCCTCCTGATGGGAGCCAAGAGTTACATTGTAAAACCATTGGACAGAAAAAAGGTTCTTGAAAGAGTCGTTTCCGTTCTTAAGCGGTAACAGCATTAAGTTTAATATAATATTCTCATATAAGTGTTCTGCGTTTCGAGTTGTATCCGGTAGTAATAGAGTATAGTTGAAGTATGAACGCGTCTGTTGATTCCGTTTGTTTTTATAATGGAACTGTCTTTAACGGTTATGCAGCATTGGAACGTTGTGCTGTGCTGACCGAAGATGGGCTTGTTTCTGATGTATTCTCCCAAAAGCGTTTTGAGCAGCGTAAGTTTGGGGACTCTGTAAATCTAATTGATGTTAAAGGCGCGTGCATCGCGCCCGGTTTCATTGATACTCATATCCACGGGTACGGCGGTTACGGAACAGAAGACGCAAAAGCCGATTCGATTCTGGAAATGTCAAAGCTGCTTGCCAAAAACGGAGTCACTGCCTTTAATCCCACTCTTTATCCTGACAAGCCGGAAGAAATGCTCAAAACTGTAAAAGAAGTATCTTCGGCAATCGGCAGGGAAAAAGGCGCCCGTATCATGGGACTTCATCTTGAAGGTCCTTTTATTTCTCCGTCAAGGCTCGGCGTACAAAAACCGGAAACTGTACAGCCTGTCAACATCGAATTAATGGAACAACTCTGGGAAGCTTCATCAGGTCATATCGTAAACATGACCGTCGCTCCAGAACTTAAACACATGAGGGAGCTTGTTCTGTTCTGTACCAAGAAAGGCATTGTACTCCAGGCGGGACATACAAACGCCGAATACGGAAACATGCTCGAAGGTATACAAATCGGGATACTTCATTCAACGCACCTGTTTAACGCAATGAGAAGGCTTGATCACAGAAACCCAAACGCAGTCGGCGCAATCCTTATTCATCCAGAAATGTCCTGCGAAATTATCGCCGACGGATTTCATGTTCACCCCGATCTTTATAAACTGCTTTTAAGAAACAAATCCATTGATAAAATTGTTTTAATATCTGACGGGCTTAAACCCACAGAGCAGAAGGAAGAGCCGTTCTGCGCGAATAACGAAGAAGTTGTTTTTAAGAACGGTGTTTTTTACCGTAAATCCGACGATGTAATCGCTGGTTCGGGATTAACAATGATCCGCGGAATTAAAAATCTTGTGGAGGCTGGATTCAGCATGGAAGACGCTGTAAGGACAGCCTCCTCGAATCCGGCGCAAATTATGCGTTATTATAATCAGGGTGCAATCATTCCCGGACGTTTTGCGGATATTACAGTATTCGACAAAGACTTCAATATAAAGCATGTATTGGTCGGCGGAAAAATTATTGTATAAATCAAGGAGAAATTTATGAGATTAATTATTCACTCTGATTATGAAAAAGCGAGTAACTGGACAGCGGGATATATAGCGGAAAAAATCAACGGTGAAAAAAATAGACCCTATATCCTTGGACTGCCCACAGGATCAAGCCCTCTTTTAGTCTACCGCGAGTTTATCAGAATGCACAAAGAGGGAAAACTCTCGTTTAAAAACGTGCGCACTTTCAACATGGATGAATATATCGGGCTTCCCGCAGATCATCCGCAGAGTTATCAGTTTTTTATGAAAGAAAATCTTTTTAACCATATTGATATTGATCCGAAGCATACCCGCATCCCAAACGGAATGGCAGGCGATCTTGAAAAAGAATGTGAATCCTACGAAGAGGCGATAAAGACCGCAGGCGGGATTGATCTGTTTCTGGGCGGCATGGGCAGCGACGGACATATAGCGTTTAACGAACCGGGTTCTTCTTTGACCTCCCGCACCAGAATTAAAACGCTGACCGCAGAAACCAAAACAGCAAACGCCCGTTTCTTTGGCGGCGATCCATCAAAGGTTCCAGGCACCGCATTGACTGTGGGCGTAGGAACCGTTATGGACGCGAAGGAAGTCGTCATTATTGTCAGCGGGCGCAGCAAGGCGCGCGCTCTTCGCGCTGTTGTTGAAGAGGGAGTAAACCACATGTGGACACTGTCCTGCCTTCAGATGCACAGGCACGCAATTATTGTATGCGATGAAGAAGCGACCGAAGAATTAAAGGTTGGAACGGTTAAATACTTCATGGACATAGAGAAAATGAATATAAATTAAAAAGATACGGAGAAAATATGTCCTTCCGGCTAAAGATAAATCTTGCTTCGTTTATTTTAATAATTAATGCCTCGAATTTATCGGCGCAGATTGATCACCTAGCGGCGTTTTCCGATCCAGGCCGCATCTGGGGAAACGGGGTTGAGCGTATTATTGAGGAAGCATTCAGGCAATGCTTCAGAACAAGGATTATCGGCGGAAAAATAATGAATATCCGCCTGCCTTTCGCGGAAAATAATGAACGGGATATCCTTCTTGAAACAGGATGGGATTTTTTCGGAAGCGGCAAGGCAAACCCTGAGGAATTATGGCCTATCATGGAAAACCTCCTTGATTCGCGCGGTTTTTCGGAATATGTTTCCGCTCTCTCCTCGGGACGCGAAAAAGTTATAATTTTTGATATACAGCAGCAAAAATGGAGTATGTCAGAAGATCTATTTGATATAGCGAGAATGAAAGCAGGTTCCTACAGGGGACTCCCCCACCGTCCCTATGTTTTAACATCGGGAAAAGGCATACAGGACAGCGATATTTACAACTACCTTTACTGCATAGGACATACCGGAATGGATTGTTCGGGTTTTGTCTGGTACATCCTCTCGTGGATTGGAAAACAGGGCGGAATCGATCTTGGAAGAATATTAAGCTCATCTCTGGGAGTTCCGCACGGAGCCGACCCTTCCCGTTTTGTGGGCACTGCTTTCTTTAATTCGGGAAGCTCCCAGATAATCGCCGTAAACGATGAAATCCGCAGCCTGCGCCCCGGCGATGTCATCCTTTTCAGAAACAACGAAGGCGGCATGGCGCACTCAGCGGTAATACAGTCGATTAACTTTTCAAACGGTGTAATTCGTTATCTGCAATGCACCGACGAAGCGCCTCTTGCGGAGCGCGGAGTCCATGAATCGTTTGTCTATTTCGATCCGGCGTCTCCGAACGTCTCTCTGACCAATTCCAGTCTTCAATGGACGCAAAAACGTTTCGCACCCTTCCCCGGCGAAAAAGACAGCCCCTTCTCCGACGACGGAGAGCGTTACCGCGCTTACGGCGGCGGAAAGGTTGTCCGTCTCCGCGTTCTTGTCCCCGTGATAGAGCGGTTAAATAAAAATTAAGGATTTTTGAGATGACTAATCGGGTTGTCTCACAAGTTCAATTATTCAATATTTTCATTTAAACAGGCGGCGGCTTCTTTCCAGACAATTTGATCTTTTTCACTAAGCTGCGCGAACTCCGCCTGCCTGCCGTAAGCGGAAAACTCAATAAACTGATCAAGCCTTGTCTTTAATTTTATAAACTTTTGTTCCTGAAAATTCCTGATCCAGACAGGAACTGATCTTTTTCCGCCTTTTAGGGTAAAAAGCAGCCCGTTATAATGCGGAGCGCAAAGTCCGTCAGACGCGGTAAAAAACACCCGTAGTTCCTGCTCTTCTCCTGAATTGCCGCCGGAACCAGCAAGAAAATCAAGATACTCCTGTTCTATATTTTCCCTTTCAACGCAGACAGGACATCTGCCTTTTGGTTTCCAAAAACTTTTCCTGTCAAAAGCGGTAATTCGATCTTCCAGAATATCACGGCTTAGAATCGCGACCGCAAGCCCGTCGCGGAAGGAAACAAGATGCCTTGAATGAAAAGAGCAAAACCCTCCGGCAGCTCGGTAAAGAGCGCGGAAACCCCTGTTTGTTATGTGCTCAAAAAGAGTATTGTCTATGTACCTGTTTGCGCGGTCGCTTACAATTCTGCACAGAGGGCAGCCCGGTTTTTCGCACGCTTTCTGGAGCTCAAAAAAATTGATATGTTTTTCAATAGCCATTTAATCCCCCGCAACCTTGCTCTTCATCTGTGGCGCACTGCTCATGCTAAAGCATTTGCGCAACATTCATCTCATTGACTTATACTGTGCGCCACGCTGTGCTGAAATTTTCATCCACACCGCTTAATGCGGTGCATTATCCAGCGGGCCAGTCAAAAATTCTGCCGCCGAGAAAATGGACGTGCAGATGATCAACAGTCTGTCCTCCGTCGCTCTTTGCGTTAATTACAAAGCGTCCTCCGTTTTTTCCGCAGCCTTGCTGCGCGGCAAGTTCCTTCGCTTTAAAAAACATCCGCCCTAGTAAACCCGTATCATCTGATTCCAGTTCCATCAAATTATTAATATGCTTCTTTGGAATTACAAGGAAATGCACCGGCGCCATCGGATTAATGTCAAAAAACGCGAACATCTCATCATCTTCGTAAAGTTTTTTGCTCTGGATATCTCCGGCAATTATTTTACAGAATAAACAATCACTCATTTTTTAAGTATAGCATTGTTTACTGCCTCCAGAAAGCCCTTGCTTGTCACCGTTGCGCCGGTAATAACGTCAACATCGGCACTGTTATGTTCAATCACAGTGTCGATTAAACTTTCAATGGCGGTTCCGCCGACAAAACGATCTTCTTCAGAATTAATAACAATGATTTCCGTAATGCTGCCTGCGTTCATGTGAACCTGCACATCGATAAGACCTTTGTACCCTTGGGAACTTCCTTCGAATACTTCGTTCTGATCATGAATCGGTAAAGCAGATTTCCCGCTGTTAAAAACAGCGCAGCTTGAAAGGAAAGAAATCAAAAGCAATAAAAAAAAGAAATGTTTCATAATAACCTCTGATTCGTGCGGTCGAATGACCGCACAGTAAATCGAAAATGAAACAACGTTTCATTAAACCTTCAGCTATATATGGGTACGGGCATGAAGTATGCTTTACAGAAATGTGATAAAATCAATATTTATTTAAAATTTCATTAATCGAAAAATCAATTTGTTTTTAATTTCTGTTTTCATTGTTTTTGGCAGATGGGGGTATTCGTTTTTTCAATAAAAGCAGAGAATAGCTTGTCCGGCTAACCTGAAAGAGTTGTCCGGAGAGTAAAATTTTACCACAGAGTTACACGGGGAAAAGAAAGTTACAATACCAAAGACTCTGTGACCTTCGCGCCTCTGTGTGAAAAATTTCAGAATATTTTCCCATATAATGTTTAGATAATTAAATTCTACAGGGGGATTTAAAAAAATACAATAATATGTTAATATTGGGGAGCGGAGGGTGTTTTGGTATTAATAAGGGAAAATGGTATTATAAATCTTATTGAACGGGCAGGTTACTATTATCATTTACATATCGCAAACCGGGTCTTGCGCCCCCTGATATTGCAGATTTATCTGGAAAACAAGACATGGAACGATATAGAAACTTTTACAGAAAAAGTTGAACTGTACCGTCACAGCGGATTCAGACTGGATGATTTATACAGGCAGATTGCAGCCTGCGCCCGTTTAATATCGGCAATCCGCAACGGGATACCTTCCATTAAAGCGAAAGTCAGGGCGAACAGCAGTTCTTCCGAAAGAATATACATGGAAATGACTGTAAACAATCTGCCGAATAATGTTAAAGCTTTCGCAGATCAATTATATGCGATTTATATGCTTCTGATTGATATTGATAAAAAAAACGCGGGCAGTAAAGCTCTGGTTTACACTCAAATTCAGGGCATGTCTGATGTCAGCTATATACTTACAGGTTAGAAAGGATTTTATCTTACTGCCTTAAAAACAGAAAATCCCAAAAACGCAATGCCTGCGATTATTACTGTCATGGCTCCTATGGGAAGGTTAAAAATCCAGCCTGATACAAGCCCGCCTATCGAAAACACAGCGGAAAAAACGCAGCTTGCCGCCATCATGCCGCCAAGACTGCGCGAAAAAATTCCCGAACAACCGGCGGGAAGGGTCAGCATCGCTATCACCAAAACAAGACCGACGAATGTCTGAAGAAGGACAATCGCTATTGCTGTCAGCCCAAGAAGGATAAAAAAAACTTTTTCTACAGGCACGCCTCTTGTACGCGCGAACTCTTCGTCAAATGAAGAAGCTTCAATTTGCGCGTAAAATTTCCAGACAAGAAAAAGAACAACTACATCAAGAACCGCAAGAAATATTAAATCACTGCCGGAAATAAGCAAAATATTTCCGAAGAGCCATGTTGAAGGATCTGCGTATCCTGGCGTTTTCGCCATAAAGAGGATTCCAAGACTCATTCCGATTACCCAGATTGCGTTAATCACCGTGTCTTCACGCTGTTTTGCCTTGAGTGAAACAAGTCCGATTATAACGGCGCTTAAAACAGCGAAAATAAACGCGCCTGCGATCGGAGGAAAACCGGGAATGACTGTCGTTGACAGATAGAGCGCCATCCCGATACCGCCGAGAACCGCGTGCGAAACGGCGCCGGCGAGACTCCCGATACGGCGGACTGTTACAATGGAGCCTAAAACTCCGAACAGCACCGATGATAAAATTCCAGCAAGAAGGGCATTGCGAAGAAACGGGAAATTGATATTTGTCAAAGCTTCAAAAAATTCATGCATAATGATGACCACCGCCTTTTTTTAACAGCATGAAATATTCTCTCCATGCAGAACCTGCGCCTTCAGACCATGATGATCAGGGCTTGCTTCAATGCGGTGCTGGACGATATTGCGGCTGCCGTCTCCAAGGCATAAAACCCTGTCTGTAAGGGAGGAAACAAATTCCGTATCATGCGTAACAATTAAAATGGTCATTTCTCCCTTGTACGCTCCCAGAGTTTCATAAAGACGCGCTTCGCTTTCAATGTCCATATTGGCGGTTGGTTCGTCCAGCACAAGGAGCTCCGGTTTTGCAGCTAACGCACGTGCGACAAGAACCCTGCGTTTCTGTCCGCCGGAAAGCGAGCCGTATTGCCTGCCTTCAAGTTCTGTTATTCCGGTTTTTTTCATTGCTTCGGCAACCGCGTCCCTTCCCTCTGAACTGCGGTTTGAAGAATACCCTTTTAACGGACGCAGTAATCCCATCCTGACAACATCGCGCACCGTTATGGGGAAACTATTGTCAGAAGGCATATGCTGCGACACATACGCCGTTTTTTTATCATTTTTTATTTTGGCGGAAGTTCCAAAGAGTTCAATCTTTCCCGAATCGGGACTGGCAAGACCAAACAGAAGTTTTAACACTGTTGTTTTTCCCGATCCGTTAGGACCCACCATTGCAACAAATTCACCGTGATGAACGTGAAATGACGCATTTTCAAGAACATGAACATCGTCATAGGAAAAGGAAACCGAATCAAATTTAATAATGATTTCGTTCATTGGATTGTCCTTTGTAACGCCTTTCCCATCAGTCTTATATTCTCCATCCAGTCTTCAGCGAGAGGATCAAGAATGATTACCTGCGCGCCTGCGGCGTCCGCAAGGGTTTTTGCGGTGTTAACCGGAAACTGAGCCTGAACAAAAATAACGAAAGCTTTTTCCTCCGTCAATTTATGAATTAATTCATTTAGCTGCTTTGGTCCGGGCTCCTTGCCTCCCGTTTCAACCGCTTCCTGATTAATGCCGAACTCATCAAAGAAATAACCAAAACTTGGATGATAAACGAAAACCGTCCTTCCGTTCAAGGGAGCAAGCGTTATTCGCAATTTATCAAATTCAATGTCTATTTCGCGGCAGAGATTCTCATACCGCTGCCGGTAGTAATCCCCGTTTTCCTTATCCGTCACGGAAAGAAAATCCCCGATGTGAAAAGCCAGTATCTTCGCAGGTTCCCTCCCAAGCCATGTATGTCTGTCAATTTCCAATGCCGAATGGACAATTTGCTGCGCTTCATGGTGATCATGATCTTCGAGCCGTCTGAAATTAACTCCCGCTGTTCCGTCGATTATTTTTAGATTCGGAAATAGACCTTCGATCTTTGGGCGCAGACTGATTTCAAATTCAGAGCCGGAAAGTATCCATGCGCTTGCTCCTGAAAGGCTTTTTATCTGCCTTGGACTGGGTTCGTAATTGTGGGGATTTTGCTCCGGCGGAACGAGAATAAGTACATCAGCTTTATCGCCTGCGATTTGGGAAACAAACCACTTTTGCGGAGGAATACTGACAGCGATTAAAATGCTGTCATTGGAAACTTGCCGCGAACAGGAAATTATCAGCATGGAAAACAATGTAATTAATACTGCACGGGGACGCAGAGATGCAGAAAGAAAAATTTTAATTTTTTTAACTTTATTTACGGGCATTTTTTCTTTTTCGTCCAAGAAAAGCTCTTGCGCAGGCGCCGATCAATCTGTACCACCACGGTTCCATTTTTTCCCTGACTGTATTTAACTCTTTCATGATGGAAATTTTTTGAGGACACAATCTTTCGCATTTCCCGCAATTGGTGCAAAGACCCGGTCCGCTTCCCTGTTCGGAAATTAAGCCCGTACTCATGACATGATGCTTCATCCCCTGGATGAATCCGAGTGAATACCTTGTGTTATATGCTGAAAAAGACCCGGGTATATTTACCCCTGCAGGACACGGCATGCAGTAATTACAGCCAGTGCATCTGATTTTACATGCGCGGTTTACAATTTTCAAAACCGATTTATAAACGATCTGATCATCATCCGTAAGCATATTCACGGAAGAAGAAGCGGCAAGACGCAGATTTTCATCAAGCTGTTCCATATTGCTCATGCCGGAAAGCACCGTTGTCACTTCGCCTTGATTCCAAATCCAGTTAAGCGCCCAGCCTGCGGGAGAAAGATTCACGTTTGCTTTTTGAAAGATTTTTACAGCGTCTTTCGGCAGACCGGAAGCAAGCTTCCCGCCCAAAAGAGGTTCCATGATCATAACAGGCATTTTCTGCGAAGCTGCGCGGAGTCCTGTCACTCCCGCCTGAAAATTTTCATCGGAATAATTATATTGAATTAAACAGTTTTCCCAGTCGTAATCATCAATGATTTTTAAGAATTCACTTCCCGAACCGTGATAGGAAAAACCAATGCTTCTTATCTGACCGGATTTCTTTTTTTGGGTGATCCATTCTTCAATCCCCGCTTTTTTCAGTTTAACCCATTGATCAAGATCAGATATCATGTGTAAAAGGTAGTAATCAATATAATCTGTTTTTAAACGCAAAAGAGACTGATTAAAAAATTTCTCAAAATCCGCAGGACCTCCCGAATTTTTTATTAATATAAAAGGCAGTTTTGTAGCGATATATATCCTGCTGCGGATATTGTTGTTCCTGAAGATTGTTCCGATTGTTTCTTCACTGCCCGGATACATCCATGCAGTATCAAAATAATTTACGCCGCTTTCAACGGAGCGCATGACAAGCTCGCCGGTTTTATGCAAATCCGGTTTTCCGAACAACCCGGGAAAATGCATGCAGCCAAAACCAAGGACTGACAGTTTATTTCCGGATTTCTTGTCAATGCGGTATTGCAAATTTTTGAATCCCCGTTCAATTAGTGTTTTTAAAAGTGGTCTGTCAATAATGTGTCCACATTATTGACAGACTCTAATTAATCATCAGAATCATCATGGACATACTCTGTCTGGGTAACTTCAGCTTCAACCAGCGCTTCGGCTTCCTGTTTGCGTCTGTCAAGAATTTCCTGCATATACTCGTCAAGGTCCTGACTGTCTTCGTCAAATAACTTGATGTTGCGGTAACGTTTCATGCCTGTTCCCGCAGGGATTGGATGACCTATGATGATGTTTTCTTTCAGGCCGCGCAGATAATCGGTAGAACCTGCAATCGCCGCATTGGTAAGAACTCTTGTTGTTTCCTGGAACGATGCCGCCGAAAGGAATGAATCGATATTGAGCGAAGCTTTTGTAATGCCCTGGAACATCGGCTGGGCGATAGCGGGCTGGCCGCCTTCGGCGATAACACGCGCGTTTTCTTCGTGGAAACGGTATTTATCAACTGATGATCCGTAAATAAATTTGGTATCGCCTACCTTGCGGATTTCAACCTTGCGCATCATCTGCCTGATAATAACGCCGATATGTTTATCATTGATGGAAACGCCCTGAAGCCTGTAAACCTGCTGGATTTCATCCATCAGATAACGCTGGAGCTTGCTTTCTCCCTGTATAAAAAGCACGTCATGGGGATTAATCGCGCCCATGCACAACGTTTCGCCGGCTTCTACGCTGTCACCGTCCCGCACCAGAAGCCTTTTGCTCATCGGAATCAAATGAGAAGTCTCTCTTCCAAACGCGTCAGTTACTATAACTTTCCTTTTTCCTTTTACAATACCGCGGAAATAAACAGTTCCTGAAACCTGCGCCAGAACAGCGGAGCTCTTTGGTTTACGCGCTTCAAACAACTCGCTTACGCGCGGAAGGCCGGAAGTGATGTCCATCGCTTTGGCTGATTCTTTTAATGTTTTGGCGATTCTGTGACCTTTTTGAATGTATATGCCTTCTTCAACAAGAACGATAACGCCGCCGGGCAGGAAGTAGGAAGCGACCTCATTGCCATTTTCATCAATAATTAAAATACGCGGCTGTTTGCTTTCATGCTGATTCTCCGTAATTTTTATATCAACCTTGCCGGTATCTTCATCGGTTTCTTCAATGAGCGTGGAGCCAAGAATGATATCTTCGTATTTTACAGTTCCGCTCGCTTCAGCGATAATCGGATCGGAGAAAGGATCAAATGTCGCGATGGTTTTATCCGCATCAACAACAGAACCTTTCTGAACTTCAAAATCAGACCCGTTCCTGATTTCTATTTTTTGATCCTGTCCGATCAGGTACAATGTTTCTTCATCATTGTTTTTCAGAACAAGAGCATAGGCTATCCCCGGAGACAGGATTTCTTCTGTACCGCGTTTAATGATAACGTCTCCCCGGTTAATTCTCTTTCCGTCAACGGCAATCAGTTTATCGCCGTGCTCAAGTTTAAATTCATTCATTATCTTATTAACAATGGCAAAACCTCTCCTTGTAAAGAGAAGGTGTCCGTTATCAAGCGTAATCGGACTTCCGATTATTTCCTTGACATATACCGGGTACTTCAATGTTATACGGCTTTCTTCGCTGTGCTTGGTCGCAACGCCGCCGATGTGGAAGGTACGCATCGTAAGCTGAGTGCCGGGCTGCCCGATTGACTGAGCGGCGATTGTTCCGACAGCTTCCCCGATATCCACAGTTCTGTTGGTCGCAAGATTGCGTCCGTAACATTTACGGCATACGCCGTATTTCGCTTCACATGTCAATACCGTTCTGATGCGCACAGTTTCAACGCCGGCTGCGTCAATTGCGTTGGCGATGGGTTCTGTTATCTCTTCATTCACATCGACAATCAGCTCGCCTGTTATCGGATGTTTAACGCGTTCAAGCGTAAAGCGACCGATTACGCGATCTTTCAGGGCTTCTACAATTTCTTCTCCCTGTTTGATTGACGAATATGAAATACCGTTAATGGTGCCGCAGTCGTCTTCATTTACAACCATATCCTGAGCAATATCAACAAGACGGCGGGTAAGGTAACCGGCCTGCGCGGTTTTAAGAGCGGTATCCGTAAGACCCTTGCGGGCGCCGTTAGTTGAAATAAAGAATTCGATAACCGATAATCCTTCCTTGAAATTCGATCTGATGGGAAGCTCATTAATGTCGCCGTTAGGTTTTGCCATAAGACCGCGCATACCTGCAAGCTGTTTAATCTGGTTGCGGCTTCCGCGGGCGCCGGAGTTTGCCATCATGTAAATCGAGTTAAAGCCGTCCCTGTCAGCCTCAAGAGTCTTCATTGTAATATTGGTAAGGTCTTCGTTTGTTTTTGTCCAAACTTCGACAACACGGTTATAGCGTTCTTCCGGAGTGATAAATCTCTGCCGCCATTGTCTTTGAATCGACTCTACTTCCTTGTTTGCCTTGTCGATCATCTCTGCTTTTTCTTTCGGAATTACAATATCATCAACGCCGATTGTCGCGCCGAATACAGTTGAGTAGCGGTAACCGGTTGACTTTATTGCATCAAGCATCTGAACGGTAATCCAGGAACCTTTCTCCTTGAAAATATGTTCAATAAGCGCACGCAGTTCCTTGTCCTTTAACTCGTAATTGATAAAGGGAATCTCGGCGGGAAGTTCTTCGTTAAACACAAGTCTTCCTGCGGTTGTAACGATTACGTTATTATCAGGCAACAGCGCAGTATGACCTACCTTGTCCCAAACAGGAAACTTCACTGATTTAAGACAGATAGCCGCTTCCATATCAAGCGATTTTCTTTCCACCGCCATAAGAACTTCTTCTGCGCTGGAATAATGGGGTATTTTATCTCTTGTTTCCGCTTTGCCCGAACCCGGTCTTTTTGCGTTTGTTTTAATCCTCGTAAGAAAGTTAATTCCCAAAACCATATCCTGGGACGGAAACACAATTGTCTTTCCGTTGGCGGGATTTAAAAGATTCCGCGCTGAAAGCATCAATGTCCAGCATTCCATCTGGGCAGCCTGCGTCAGCGGAACGTGAACCGCCATTTGATCGCCGTCAAAGTCGGCGTTAAAAGCATGACAGACTAACGGATGCAGTTTGATGGCTTTCCCTTCCACAAGCACGGGTTCAAACGCCTGAATGCCGAGGCGGTGAAGAGTCGGCGCGCGGTTCAGCATGACGGGGTGTTCCTTTACAACCTCATCAAGGATGGCGAATACTTCGGGAGTTTCCTGTTCAACAAGCATTTTTGCTTTTTTGATATTGAAGACCACATCCTTGTCGACAAGCTTTTTCATGATGAACGGCTTGAATAATTCAAGTGCCATCTTTGTCGGAATTCCGCACTGCCACATTCTAAGATCAGGACCTACGGTAATTACAGAACGTCCCGAATAGTCAACACGCTTTCCAAGAAGGTTCTGTCGGAAACGCCCCTGCTTTCCCTTGAGCATGTCGCTTATTGATTTAAGCGGACGGCTTGACGAGCCTTTAACCACTTTTTTCTTTTTGGAATTGTCGAATAACGCATCCACCGCTTCCTGAAGCATCCGCTTTTCATTGCGTATAATAATATCAGGCGCGGCAAGCGCCTGAAGTCTTTTAAGGCGGTTGTTTCTGTTAATCACCCTGCGGTATAAATCATTGAGATCGCTTGTGGCAAAACGCCCGCCGTCAAGCTGCACCATCGGACGAAGTTCCGGAGGAATAACAGGTATGACAGAGAGTATCATCCACTGCGGTTTGTTGTTTGAATTGCGGAAGTTCTCGGCAATTTCAATTCTTTTAAGAAGACGCTTGTCGCTCTTTGCGCCTTTTTCAATCATCTTTGCGCGAAGGTCAGCTACCATTTGATCAAGATTGAGATTTTCCAGAAGGACGCTGATGGCTTCGGCGCCCATGCCGGCAGTGAAACCGCCGCCGAATTTTTCCTGGGCGGCGGCATACTCTTCCTCCGAAAGAAGCTGGCACTTCTTTAAATTGGTATCACCTGAATCAATTACGATATATTTTTCATAATAGAGGACTGAACGAAGCTGATTTGTGGGAAGATCCAAAAGAAGCCCCATGCGGCACGGAACAGAGCGGTAATACCAGATATGAGAGACAGGAGCCGCAAGTTCAATATGACCCATTCTTTCGCGGCGGACTTTAAAGTGGGTAACTTCAACGCCGCAGCGGTCGCATATAACGCCCTTGTAGCGAATTGATTTAAATTTCCCGCAGTAACATTCCCATTCCTTGGTAGTCCCAAAGATACGCTCGCAGAAAAGACCTTCCTTCTCCGGCCGCAGCGTACGGTAATTGATTGTTTCCGGTTTTTTAACCTCTCCGTATGACCACGACCGGATCATGTCCGGTGAAGCCAGCCGTATCATTATATAATCAAAATCCGAAATGTCCCTCATCGTGTATACCTCAATTTTGGCGGCTTGCTGTACCAGCCTGACCGCACATTTTATTAAAAATGAAACATTGTTTCATTCAGCCGCTTAATTAATGTCCGTCTATAATGCGGAAACATTATGGACAGACTCTAATTAAAATTACTTCCGGATTTGGTTATCAGTTCCTCATCCTTTTCGGTAAGCGGTATTTGCTTTCCTTTTATATCAAATATTGACAGATCGAGAGCAAGACCGCGCAATTCCTGAACCAGTACGTTAAACGATTCCGGAATGCCCGCTGTCGTGGAAGGTTCACCCTTTACAATCGCCTCATATATTTTGGAACGCCCTGTCATGTCATCTGATTTGATTGTCAGAAGTTCCTGCAATGTATTGGCAGCCCCGTACGCTTCAAGCGCCCAGACTTCCATTTCACCGAGCCTCTGTCCTCCGAACTGAGCTTTACCGCCCAGCGGCTGCTGGGTAACAAGCGAGTATGGACCTGTTGAACGGGCGTGCATCTTGTCATCGACAAGGTGGTGCAGTTTAAGGAAGTATATCACTCCGCAGAATATCTGATTTACAAACGCTTCTCCCGTTCTGCCGTCGCGCAGCGTAGCTTTGCTCGTAACGGGCAATCCCGCTTCTTTAAGTTTTTCTTCAATCTGCTCAGCCGAAGGAGACTGGAAAACAGGAGCGGAATACCACTCATCAAGCGTTGAACCCGCCCAGCCAAGTTCCGTTTCAAGAAGCTGTCCGATATTCATACGGGACGGAACACCGAGCGGCGTAAGACAAATATCAAGAGGAGTTCCGTCTTCCATGAACGGCATATCTTCTTCAGGGAGGATTTTAGCGACAACACCCTTGTTACCGTGGCGACCCGCCATTTTATCCCCTTCGCGGAGCTTTCTCTTGGTGGCGATTAACACCTTAACCACTTCTTCAACGCCCGGACTTAAAGAATCATGCTCCATCCGTTTAAGGCGCTGAATATCAATTACTGTTCCCTCAATTCCATGCTGCACTTTAAGTGATGTATCCCGCACTTCTTTTGCTTTTTCGCCGAAGATAGAGTTTAACAGTTTAAACTCGGGAGTTGTTTCAGTTTCGCTCTTGGGCGTTACTTTGCCGACAAGGATGTCGCCGGAGCGCACTTTCGCGCCGACACGGATAATGCCTTCGCTGTCAAGATTATCAAGGCTCTTCTCTGATGTGTTAGGAATGTCGCGGGTTATTTTTTCAGGTCCGAGCTTTGTATCCCTGACTTCAATGATAAATTCTTTGATATGTATTGATGTAAACATATCGTCCTTTACCACTTTTTGGGAGATAAGGATCGAGTCTTCGTAGTTGTATCCGTTCCACGGCATAAAACCTACAAGAATATTTCTGCCAAGGGCAAGCTCTCCGTTTTGTGTCGCAGGCCCGTCAGCTATTACCTGCCCTGAAGTGATCTTCTCGCCGAGTTTCACAATGGGGCGCTGATTATAACAGGTATCCTGATTTGTTCTTTGGAATTTTAAAAGCTGATAAACATCGTTGCCGCTGTCATCAATCGTTACCTGCGCCGCCGGTTTCGGATTTCCGGATCTTTCCGGTTTTATTACCACTTCCTGCGCTGTTACGCGAATAACCGTCCCGCCTCTCCGCGCCTTTACAAGAACGCCTGAATCGTAGGCGCATTTTGCTTCCATTCCGGTGCCGACTCGCGGCGCTTCCGGGAAAACAAGCGGTACAGCCTGCCTCTGCATGTTCGAACCCATAAGGGCGCGGTTCGCGTCGTCATGTTCAAGGAAGGGAATGAGCGAAGCCGAAACCGAAATAATCTGTTTCGGAGAAACGTCCATGTACTGAATATCTTCCGGCGTGCGGGTTGTATAATCACCTTGACGGCGGCACGAAACCTGATCTTCTGCGAAGGTGCCGTTGTTTCCTACTTTCGCTGAAGCCTGCGCAATGAAATAGCGATCTTCATCCATTGCGGAGAGGTACTCAATATCCTTGGTAGCAATACCCTTGTTTACTTTACGGTAGGGAGTTTCAAGAAAACCGTATTCATTGATGCGTGTATAATTGGCAAGCGAAACAATAAGACCGATATTCGGACCTTCCGGAGTTTCAATCGGACACATTCTTCCATAATGGGTGTAGTGAACATCGCGCACTTCAAATCCCGCGCGATCGCGGGAAAGACCTCCGGGACCAAGAGCGTTAAGGCGTCTTTTATGGGTAAGCTCTGCAAGAGGGTTAACCTGATCCATAAACTGGGAAAGCTGGCTTGAACCGAAAAATTCCTTGATAGCAGCGACGATAGGTTTAATCGAAATCAGCTCCTGCGGCTTTATGGTATCGGTTTCCTTTAGGCTCATTCTTTCCCTTGCGATTCTTTCCATACGGCTGAAAGCTGTTTTCATCTGATTGGTCATAAGCTCGCCGACAGAACGAATGCGCCTGTTTCCAAGATGATCAATATCATCAAAAATTTCATCGCCAATATAAACTTTTATAAGGAATTTCATGGTAGCGATGATATCTTCAGTCGTAAGGGTCAATTTATCCATCGGTATATTGATGTTAAATTTTTTATTCAATTTGTAGCGTCCGACTTTTCCAAGATCATACCTGCGGTCAGAAAAATACATGCTGAGAAGATCTTTTTCCGCTTGATCGACTGTAACAGATTCACCCGGCATCAGGACTGAATAAACAGCCATCAGAGCTTCATCTTTTGACGGCTCGCTTCCTTCCTTCGGGAATTTAATATCTTCGCGTTCAAAACAGTTCAGAAGCATCGGCGAGTTCAGCGAATTTTCATTTTCAAAATCTATATATTCAATTGACTTAATCCCGTTTTTAATTAGTTCATCTATGTTGTGCGGATGCAGTTTATCGCCGCAGCGGTGGATCAGTTTCTGCCCTCCTTCGGCGTCTTCAACATAAACTGATTTGGCAAGCACCTTGCCGGAAATCTTCTCCCTTGTTTCCCTGTCATCCTTGAGTTTTAGTGTTTCGGAAACATAAAAAGCGTCTATAATGTCTTCCCTTGTGGAGAAACCCAATGTACGAAGGAAAATTGTTCCAAGTATGCGTTTTTTTCTGTCTATCTTTGCGTAAATTAAATCGCGCTTTTGATCGATTTCAAATTCCAGCCAGCTCCCGCGGTAGGGAATTATCCGTGAAGAGTACACTCCCTTTTCATGACAAAAAATAACGCCGGGCGATCTGTGTATCTGGGAAACAACTACCCTCTCGGCTCCGTTAATGATAAATGTGCCGCGCTCTGTCATGAGCGGAATATCGCCCATATAAATATCTTTCTGGCGAATCTCTCCGGTCTGCTGAAAGACAAGGTTAACTCTTGCCTTAAGCGGCACTGCGTACGTAAGACCTTTTTGTTTACATTCAAGTTCTGATACCTTGATGTTGTCTTCATCAAAAGTGTAATACTCAAATTCAAGCCTCATGTCTTCATTCGGACTTTTTATGGGGAAGGTGGTTTCAAAAACTTCAAGAAGCCCCTGCATCGCTATTTTTTCGCCTTTTTTAACTTTTTCTCTTTGCAGGAAACGCTCGTACGAATTGAGCTGAATATCGATAAGATCAGGTAAATCTATAACATCCTGAATATCCTTCCCAATATACGATCTTTTATCCGCCGCTTTTACTCTCGTCATCAACTTCCCTCCTTGGCATCAGATAAAAAATGTCTGATACCATATATTTACAAAATGAACATCAAAAACTAACGATAACGCAATAACGCACAAAGACCGTATATCAGCCTTTGTGCGATTGCGAGAAAAGAAAAATTAAAAAACAGAACTTATTGAATCTCAATAGTACCGCCTGCTGCGGTGACAAGATCCTTGATTTTGCCGGCTTCTTCCTTGGAGACCCCTTCCTTGAGCGGTTTCGGAGCTCCTTCAACAAGATCCTTCGCTTCCTTAAGACCTAAGCCTGTCACAGCGCGGACTTCTTTGATTACGGCAATTTTCTTGGAATCATCAAACGCTTTGAGGATAACATTAAACTCTGTCTTCTCTTCAGCGGCAGGAGCGGCTGCTCCGCCTGCTGCGCCGGCAACAGCTACCGCTACAGGCGCTGCGGCTGATACGCCGAATTTTTCTTCCATCATTTTAACAAGTTCTGAAACTTCAAGAACTGTCATGGAAGCAATCGCTTCTAAAATTTCTTCTTTTGTGGCTGCCATATTATCTTCTCCTTAATTCAAATTATTGCGCTTCATACGAAGCGCGAATTTGACCGCTTTAGCGGTCTATCTTTCAGTTTGACAGAACAGCAGCAAGAAGTCTGACAAACTATTTCTTCCGGTCGAAACCGGATTAATTAGAGTCTGTCTATAATGTGGACACATTATAGACAGACCACCTTAAAAACGCATTTTCGCAGCCTGAGTACCAAAGGTACTAAAGGCGAGAAAATGCAAGGTCTGTCCGCAAAGTAACCGACTTTGTGGACAGACACTAATTCCTTAACTCGCTTCTGCTTTTTTATCAGCGACAGCCTTAACTGTGCGAACCAGTCTTGCAGGTACGTCATTGAGCGCGGCGGCAAGATTACGCGCAGGTCCATTCATGACAGACATGAGCATGGAAATAAGTTCCAGCCTTCCAGGAAGCCTTGAGAACGCTTCAGTCTGGGCTGCGTTATAGATTGTATTTCCGATCAACGCTCCCTTTACCTGAAGAGCGGGAACTTCCTTGAGAAAGTCGTATAAAATTTTCGCTACTTCGTTTGGATCTTTCGGAGTGATCGCGACAGCGGTAGGTCCTGTAAGATAACCGGACAAATCCGGAGTGGAAAGCTGTTCAAACGCAATACGCGCAAAATTGTTTTTAACGACTTTATACTCCACATCCTTGGCGCGTAACTGCTTCCTTAAATTGGTGATCTGTTCCACTGTCAGTCCGCGGTAGTCGGTAAAGATATAATCTTTCGCGTTTTTAAGAGTATCCTTTAACTCGCCGATAGCTTTGGTTTTACTGTCCTGTATTTTTTTGGCGATTATAGCCATATATCCTCCATAAAAAATTTATGTGAAGTTCGCAATGCAAACCAGCTTGCGCAGCGAACTTGCAAACTGAAAACCCTATGGGTTTTCAATCCTGATCCCTGATTGCAATCCATACTCCCGGTCCCATTGTGGAAGCGACCGATACGGTCTGAATAAATTCACCTTTCACATCAACAGGCCGTTTGCGTTTGATCTCAGTTATGACCGCCCTGACATTTTCCTCGACCTTTGAAGGCTCCATGGAAACTTTCCCGACAGCAAGATGGACAACGCCTGTTTTATCAGCTCTGAATTCAACGCGCCCTTTTTTAAGTTCAGCAAGCGTTCCTTTAAGATCGAAGGTAACTGTTCCCGTTTTGGGATTTGGCATAAGCCCTTTGCGTCCAAGCACCATACCGAGCTTGCCGACATCCTTCATCATGTCGGGAGTCGCGACAGCGATGTCAAAATCAGTCCAGCCGCCTTTAACTTTTTCGATTAAATCATCAGCGCCGATAAACGTAGCTCCCGCCTCCTGCGCCTCCTTCTCTTTTTCAGGTTTGCAGAAAACAAGAACTTTCTTGTCGCCGCGGAACTGATTAGGCAGAACAACAGTATCGCGGACTGACTGGCTTTTCTTCAGATTGAGTTTAACCGACAGATCCACCGTTTCATCAAATTTTGCAAATGCCATGGATTTAACGAGTGTCAAAGCTTCGCCGAGTTCATAAGTATTGACGGAATTGTACTTTTTAAGGCTTTCGTTGTATTTCTTTCCGTGTTTCATTTTTCCACCTCTACACCCATTGACCTTGCAGTACCGGCGATAATCTTCACGGCAGCGTCCAGATCGTTTGCTGAAAGATCCGCCATCTTTGTTTTTCCGATTTCTTCAAGCTGCTTTCTGGTAATTTTACCGACCTTCACCTTGTGGGATTCTTTTGAACCCTTATCAAGCCCGATTGATTTTTTAATCAATACTGAAGCCGGCGGCGTTTTGAGGATAAATGCGAATGTTTTATCCGCGTAAACAGTAATAATTACAGGGATTGTAAGCCCCGGCTCGAAACTTTTAGTCCTGTCGTTAAACTGTTGGACAAATTGAGGGGCGCTCACGCCGTGAGGTCCAAGCGCAGGTCCGACAGGCGGCGCCGGAGTGGCTTTTCCCGCAGGGCACTGCAGCTTGACATAGGCTGTTACTTTCTTTTTTGCCATTTTTACTCCTTTTGTGGTACACCGGCACATGGCGTGCGCCGGATTAACGAAAAAACCTTATGTTTTCTCTTCCACTTTAAATTATTTAAACTTTCTCCACCTGTAAAAGATCAACCTCTACAGGCGCGTTTCTTCCAAAAATTCCAACCATCACTTTCAGTTTGTTCTTTTCATGATTAACTTCTTCGATAGTACCGACAAACGACTCAAAAGGTCCGTCAATAATCTTGACCTGCTCGCCGGGAGTAAATGTCTGTCTGGTGCGGACAGTTCTTTCTCCTTTAATCTCGCCGGATTTATGTAAAATAGCCCTTGCCTCATCGCCGGTTAAAGGCTGAGGCTTACGATCAGCGGGGGTTCCGACAAAACCGGTGACTCCCTGTATTTTCTTTATTTTTGAACAAGCCGCTTTCCACCCCATGTCAGCGTCCGGAAGATCCATCTCCACCAGAATATATCCGGGAAGGAATTTCCTTGTCTGTGTGCGTTTCTTGCCGTCTTTAACTTCGACCACTTCTTCGGAGGGAATTTTTATGTCGCGGACAACACTTTTATCCAGTTCCCCGCTTTCAGTCATCATGCGGATGGTTTTTTCAATTTTGTTTTCATATCCCGAATATGTATGCAGGACATACCAGCCAGTAGCCATTGTTTACCTGTTATCCTAAAATAAAGCTCTAATGCCCATAAGCAGCAATAAGTCAATTAATCCCAGAACCGCAGCAATAATGATGGTAGAGACAAGCACAACCTTTACCGAACTGATTACATCATCCCTGCCCGGCCATACTACCTTTTTAAGCTCAGCGTACGATTCCTTTACAAACAGAACAATTTTCTTCATGATATTTCCTTTACCAATTATGCCAGACTATGGCATTATACAAAAAATTATCCAGGCGCAGTAGGCTTCGAACCCACGACCTGCGGTTTTGGAGACCGCCGCTCTACCAACTGAGCTATACGCCTTGGTTAGCTTTTTCCAAAACCATACTGGCTTTGAAAAAGACTCTAATTACTTTACTTTTGTCTCCTTGTGGACTGTGTGTTTCCGGTCGTGCGGGCAGTACTTCTTAAATTCAAGTTTTTCCTGAATATTGCGTCTGTTCTTGCTGGTTGTATAATTGCGTCTTTTACAATCAGTACACTGTAAAGCTATCAGTTCAACTACATTTTTCTTGCTTGCCATATAAAACCTCACTAATAACGGGGAAAACCCCAAAAAATCCTCTTTAAAAGATGGAGTGTTTTCAAAACTCGGCTAGTTCTGAAAAAACCTCAATATGCCTCCAGCGAAGCTGATTTTGAACACCCGATAACGAAGATTTTTCATAGAAATATCTTCCAAAACGAAATCTGAAGGGTTTCACTAGCCCTCAATCAGAATCGAACTGATGACCTCATCCTTACCATGGATGTGCTCTGCCAACTGAGCTATAAGGGCAAATAACCCATGTCCGGGACCAGCCGCGCAATTAGGGCGGCGTTGCAAGGATATTAAAAATACCGATTTTAGTCAAGCGGCGGCTGAAGAAAAACTAAAAAATAAGGCATTAAACCCCTCAATGCGAATAAAATTTATTTTGAAAAAATCATAAAAAAATATTATAATTTTAATAAAACGAGGTTTTCCCTAAACTTCAGCTTTTGGGAAAGCCGCCATTTAAATGAAAAGTGGGCGCGAACTTTTGGTTCAAAGACCGCTTTTTTAGGAACTTTTTCCAAAACTAACCGGGTTTCGGGAAAAGTTTAAACAAGAGGTATTAAAAATGTCAATACATATTAGCGCAAAAAAGGGAGAAATTGCAGAATCAATACTGCTTCCCGGCGACCCTCTCCGCGCCAAGTTTGTCGCGGAGAATTTTCTTGAAAATCCGGTGCAATACAACAGTATTCGCAATATTTTTGGTTATACGGGGACTTTCAAGGGGAAAAAGGTTTCTGTTCAGGGAACAGGGATGGGAATCCCGTCGATATCAATATATGTAAATGAACTTTTCAGGGAATATGATGTAAAACGGGCAATCCGTATCGGGACAGCAGGTTCAATAAACAAAGATGTAAAATTGCGGGATATTGTACTTGCGATGTCAGCCTGTACCGATTCAAACGTAAATAATATCAGATTCAGCGGCAGAAGTTACGCTCCTACGGCATCATTCAGTCTTCTCAAAAGTGCATGGGATATCGCCGTCTCCAAAGGCTGGTCTCCGAAAGCCGGTTCCGTTGTATCAGCCGATATGTTTTATACGGAAGATACAGATGAATGGAAGCTTTGGGCTAAATTCGGCTGCCTTGCGATTGAAATGGAATGCGCCGAGCTTTACACTCTCGCTGCCAAATACGGCAGAGAAGCTTTGGGCATCATCACAATATCTGACAATATAATTACAGGTGAGACCACTACTGCTGAAGAGCGGCAGTCAACCTTCACCCGAATGATGGAAGTTGCGCTGGAAACGGCAATCAGTTAAGGGAGTTTTTCGATAATTTCCGTTTATTGGACAACTTCATTAGAATTTGCTGCATTATCGCAGCATAAATGTACGCCGGCGGTTAAAAACAGGACTTGCGAGATAACTAACCGGGTTGCCGAACAGTCCAGTTACCAGAGCCGCCGGCTTGTGTACGTAGTATAATTATTTGATTTGTTGACATTAATTTAGAATCATGTCAAAAATAAAACAAAGGTGAGGATAACAAAACATGGTGAAGATTCTTGTTGTCGATGACAGCCAAATTATGAGAAATATTGTAAAGAACACATTTGCTGATATGAAAGTTCCGCATCTGTGTCTGGAAGCTGAAGACGGAAAACAGGCATTGCGCCTTCTGGAAAGCAATGATGTTACAATAATCTTCCTGGACTGGAATATGCCAGGAATGGACGGCATCGATTTTCTGAAAGTCGTAAGAGGCGTACCAAAATATAAAGATCTGCCCATTATCATGGTCACTTCCGAAAGAGGTAAATTCAGCGTAATTGAGGCTTTGCAGAGCGGAGCTACAGATTATATGGTAAAACCTGTCAAGGATAAGGTTTTTAAAGAAAAAGTAACAGAATTACTTATGTTGATGAAATAAGGTAGGGAAATATGGAAGAGTATATTCAGCCTTTTATTGAAGGCACAGAAGAAGTTTTTCGTGATTTATGCAACACGGAAATAAAAGCGAGCAGACCTTATTTTGTTTCAAAAGATGAATTTGAAACTATCTGGGATGTTTCAGGGATTATCGGGCTATCCGGCGAAGCGAACGGCGCCGTTGCTATATCAATAAAAGAGGTAACAGCCTTTAAACTTACCAGTATACTGACAGGAAAAGAGTACACCTCCGTTGACAGGGAAGTTACCGATATGCTCGGCGAGGTTATAAATATTATAGCCGGAAATGTGAAAAATGTTTTTGAAAAAAAACACAGGGTAAAAATTTCCATACCTTCAATTATAAAAGGAAAGGCGCACACCATTGTATGGCCTTCAGAAAAAGCAAGGATTATCTGCATTCCCTTCACAATTTTTAACGATCAGGAACTATGTCTGTCTGTGGCGGTGGAAGAAGCTAAATGACATTTAGCAGGGTAAAAGACTTAATAAGTTCAATTTTAATCGGCAAACGTTATTACAAACTCACTGATATTAAGGAACAGGTAAGGTATATGACCATGAACTGGATTTTCATGGTCGCGACTTTGCCGCTTTCAATTCTTGGTTTTACGCAGATTGGTCATGATACAACAAGGGTGTTCATAGACTTTGGCATCGCATTCCTGTGTTTAAACGCCCTTATAATGATTCGTTCAAAAATCCCCCTAAAATTTGTACCTGTTTTTCCTGTTACTGTTTTCGGGATGTATTGCTGTTATCTGTTATACCTTGGTGATTTAAATTTTTGGGCTGCTGTCTGGCTTTTTTCTTTTCCGCCGATAGTTATCTTTCTCTGTCAGATGACAGTCGGTCTTATAGAGAGTATCGTTGTTTTAATTATATCAATTGTTTTATTTTATACTCCTCTTTCAAACATAATGCCGCTGGGTGCGCCTGACGGTGATGTAAAACTGAGGATTATCGGCGTTTATTTTCTTATAACAAGCCTTTCTGTAATATACGAATCGATCAGTATTTTAAAAGACCGCAAGGAGGCTGAGTTAAAGGGAGAGCTCGCCAATGAAAGGGATATGATTCAAACCATGAAGGACAATATCAATCAGGGTATATTCCTTCTGGACAAGAATTTAAATATTCTTCCCCAATATTCCAGCACATTGATTTCGATTCTTTCCTATTACGGTTCGGATCTGACAGGTAAAAGTTTTCTTGATATACTCCACGCCTCACTTGATTCAAGACAGTTAAATGTAATGAAAGGCTATTTTGCGATGGTCTTCTCCAAAGAAAAATCCGCGAAAGTTCTGGAAGCCGCAAATCCGATCTCTGAATTCGAATTTAAAGCTGATGATGAAATCAAGTATTTAAGCACGAGATTCCAGCTCATAGAACAGATAAATTCCGATCCTGTTATCATCGGAATCGTTCAGGACATCTCTAGGGAAAAAGAAATAGAAAGGGAGCTTGAGGCGCAGAAAGAAATCCAGGAAATGGAAATGAAGAATCTGTTCGATGTCATCAAAATCGATCCTCTTGTTTTCCAAAACTTTATAGAAGATACTGAGGCCAATTTTAACGCCATAAACGCCCTTTTAAAAGATCGCAAACTCTCAGAAAAGCAGGTTGTAACCAAAACATTCCAGTATATTCATGCAATTAAGTCCAACGCATTAATTCTTGATCTTGAAAATCTCGCCGGTAAACTGCATGTTCTTGAAGACCATATTAAAAACGTATCAGTTAAAGAAAGGATTTTTACAAATGATGTTTTGACCATAGCGGTTAAAATAGAATCTTTCATGCAGGAGATGGATTCATACATAGCGATAACGAAAAAAATAACCGCTTATAAATCGACAAACCAGATGGATACAATTCTTATCAGTTCCCTTACAAAAGCTGTAGACAGACTGGCGTCAGAATCAAAGAAGATGGTAAAGATTCAGGCAGGTCAGATTGATTTGGGTATTCTTGAATCTAAACTGCGGAAACCAATCAAGGAAATATTATACCAGTGCGTGAGAAACTCCATATATCACGGAATTGAATCTGCGGGAGAAAGAACCAAAAAAGGAAAAAATCCCCAGGGACTTTTGGCATTCAGCGTAAGAAATGTTGAAGGCAAGGCTGAAGTTACTTTCTCTGATGACGGCGGCGGTCTTGACTGGCAAAAAATTAAAACCAAATATGTTGAGAATAATCCGGGAACAAATCCCGACAGGAAAATTCTTTTAAGTTCGATTTTTTCACCGGAATTTTCCACCGCGGAAGAAACCAGCACCGCAGCAGGCCGCGGAGTGGGATTAAGCTTTGTAAAGGACATTGCCAAGGAATACAACGGCAATATCAATGTTAACTCAACGGAATCCGGTCTTGTTTTTAAATTTACCTTCCCGATACCGAAATAGTTTTTTAAAAATCCAAAAGCGAAAACTGCTCTATATCTGGCGTGGTCTGACATGATAACAATACTACGAAAATGTTGTGCCTGACACCATCGCGCCACATGTAAAATGCTCAAGATTGAGGGTAAGGCTGGAAAAATCCTGGAATTTTGATATGATTAGTTATGAAGGTTATTCTCGAAAAGAAGGCGGCAAAATACCTTGAAAGTCTTGATGCCGTAATGAAGCAGCGTATCAAACAGGCATTATGGGATTTAGCTAAAGAACCGCCTTCCGGTGATATTATAAAATTGCAAAGTGAAGATGGTTATAGGCGGCGAGTTGGAGGTTATAGAATAATTTTTGATATAACCGAAACAGAGGTAGTTGTTTATAAAATAGCGCCAAGAGGACAAGTATATAAAGGAGATTGAAAATGGAAACTGTAGCAGTTAGACAAAAATTACACATATTTATTGATGAATTACCGGATTATTGTCTTTCATCCGTAGAACCGCTTTTATCTTATTTAGCCAGAGAACCGGCAATAGAAACAAATTTAACCGCCGAAGAAAAAAAATGGGTTCAGGAAGGCAGAAAACAATACAAAGAGCACCCTGAAGATTTTATATCACTTGAACTGAACACATAAAAGAAGAAGAATTTTACCACAAAATGTTAAAACTTCTTGCGGTTCAGGACAGGCTAAAAAGCGAGCTTGATGCTCTGCGAGCCTGTCTTAAAAAGGACTTGTTGACAAATTAGTTTTTATTATATTGTTTTCTTACTTTTTAATTACAAAATTTATGATTAATGATAAATCATTCTTAATTAAACTGTATCATACCGCTAAAGCCTTAATAAAACGTTTAA